>Ga0209638_1001302_pt1 | contig 16062 bp, 8 predicted proteins | sample BarGraNGADG00211_FD_184490 | JGI IMG/M metagenome (GOLD analysis project Ga0209638, IMG submission 184490) | Arctic peat soil microbial communities from Barrow, Alaska - Barrow Graham LP Ref core NGADG0002-211 (SPAdes) (version 2) | ecosystem: Environmental > Terrestrial > Soil > Wetlands > Peat...
CGGCCGGATCACTGACGGTACTCACGGGTCACAGGTGCTCGCCCTGCAGGCAACGCTCACCTCGCTGGGCTATTGGCTCGGTGAGGTGGACGGACAGTTGGGTGACCTGACCCGGCAGGCGGTGGTTGCCATTCAGAAGGTCGCGGGTCTGTCCCGCGACGGCACCTGCGGGCCTCTGACGTGCTCACGGGTGGATGCCGGGATTCGGCCCCGCCCCCGATCGGCCAGGGGTCACGTCGTCGAGGTCAGAAAGACAACCCAGACGCTGCTCATCGTGGACTCTGGCGCCGTCAGAGGGATCTACAACACCAGCACCGGGTCCAACCAAAGGTACGACCAAGACGGGGCGTGGCAGGCCGTAGTCACCCCCTCCGGCACCTTCCAGGTATTCCGTCGGGTGAACGCCTGGGACAGCGGCCCCCTTGGCAGCTTGTACCGCCCGCAGTACTTCAACGGCGCCATAGCCGTCCACGGGTACACCTCGGTCCCGTCCACGCCGGCCTCGCACGGCTGCTGCAGGGTGAGCCTGCCGGCGATGGACCACCTCTGGGATGTTGGAGGGATGCAGGTGGGCACGTCCGTCCTGGTCTACTGACCGGGCGACACCGAGCTGCTGCTCAGGTCTCGGCTCAGGCCCGGTACTCCAGCTGGTCCATCGCCTTGTAGATCCGGCTCTCGGACACCGGGTGCGCTGTTCCCAACGTCTGGGCGAAGAGACTGACCCGCAGCTCCTGGATCATCCAGCGAAGCACCTGCACGTCGGCACCGGCCCGTCGTACCGCAGGCAGGGCTGCCACAAGAGAGTCGTACTCAGCCTGGACGCGGGCGATAGTTTCCATCAGCGCCCGGTCGCGGCTGACCTGCGATGGCGCATGATCACAGCGTGCGAGTATGCCGCGCAGGTAGCGCTCCAGGTCGCGCAACCTCGCGAACCCTGTCTCGGCAACGAATCCTGCATACAACAAGGAATGCAGCTGAGCCTGCATGTCGGTCTTTGCTGCAACCATCACCGGGCTGGTCATCGACGCTAGTGCGAGCTCGACCTGCCGCGACCGGACCATCAGCGGCTCGACCATATCGACAACTTCCACGACTCGCGCCACGACCTGAGAACGGACGACGAGCAAGGTCGCCTCGAACTCCGCCGGCCCGAGCACCTGGCCACCTGGTCGCTCCGCCACTATCGAATCGACCGCTGCAGCAAGGCAGTCTTGCAACAGGTCGGGCACATTGCCGTGCGGGTTGTGACCCAGGGCAAGGCGTTGAGCGTTGGTCAGCAGTGCCAGTACCCGCTTCCAGGGTGCCGTGGTGTTCAGCAGGAGCAGGCGTCGAACACCATGCTTGGTCGCGGCGTCGCGCTCCACCTCTGAGGCGAGCACCTCGAGGGCGACGCTGTCACCGTGGTCCACCACTGCAGGAAACCCCTGAATGACCCGCTCACCGACCCGGTGCTCGAAGATCGCAGGCAAGGCGCCAAAGCTCCACTGCTGCAATCCTTTTCGCTCCACTGACTGTGCTGCTCGCCGCATCGTCTGGCGGAGCTGGGGCGCCAGCTGCTGCTGGAGCGCAGCCAGCACGTTCCCCTCCCCCACGACTTCTCCGCCGCGTTCTTCGACGCAGAACGTGATGCGCAGGTGGTCGGGCACCCTGGACCAGTCCCATTCGTCGGACGGGACGCGGACACCGGTCATCTCGAAGAGGGCGCGCCCCAGCTCATCGGTCAGGTAGCCACCAACGGGATCGGCGGATGCCAGTGCGGTGTGGGCACTGTCCGGCGTGGGGACGAAGTTGCGACGGGTCACCTTGGGCAGCGACTTCAGCAGCGCGACGGCCAGATCCTGACGCAGACCCGGCACCTGCCAGTCGAATCCGTCGTCCTTGACCTGGTTGAGAACGTCCAGAGGGATGTGAACCGTGACACCATCGGCGGCTCCTCCCGGCTCGAACTGATAAGTCACCCGAAGTGTGATGCCGTTCTGTTCCCAAACCTGCGGGTAGTCCTGAGCGCTGACCGCATCCGCGTCGTCCTTGACCAGGAAGTCCTCGGTGAGGGTGAGCAGATCCGGCGCAGTATGGCGCGCCTGCTTCCACCAGGAGTCGAAGTGCTGCGCCGAGACGATCTCGGTCGGCAGCAGCGCGTCGTAGAAGTCGACCAGTGTCTGGTCGTCGACAAGGATGTCACGGCGCCTGGCTCGGGCTTCAAGCTCGGTCAGGCGCGTGACCAACGCCCTGTTGTCGTGGAAGAACCGATGATGCGTGTCCCAATCGCCTTCGACCAAGGCATGGCGGATGAACAGATCTCGCGACTCCTGGGGGTTGATGCGCGCGTAGCCCACCTTGCGCCCGGCAACCAGCGGCACGCCGTAGAGGGTGACCTTCTCCAGAGCCACAGCCGAGCCCCGCTTCTTCTCCCAGTGCGGTTCGCTGTAGCTGCGCTTGACCAGGTGCTGTGCGAGGCGTTCGATCTCCGCAGGGTCTGTTCGCGCGTTGACGCGTGCCCACAGCCGCGTGGTCTCGACGAGCTCAGCCGACATGACCCACTGCGGCTGCTTCTTGAACAGCGAGGAACCCGGTGAGATACCAAAGCGCGCCCCCCGGGCTCCGATGTACTCACGCTTCTCAACGTCGCGCAGACCGATATGGGACAGGAGCCCAGACAGCACCGCGCGGTGGATCGCGTCATGATCTGCCGCGGAGGCGTTCTGCTGTAGGTCAAGGGTCTTGCAGGCCTTCTTCAGCTGGCTATGCAGGTCCTGCCACTCACGAACCCGCAGGTAGTGGAGGTACTCGCTCTTGCACATCCGCCGGAAGGCACTGCCTGAGAGCTCCCGCTGGCGCTCCTTGAGGTAGTTCCACAGGTTCAGCAAGGCGACAAAATCGCTGTTCTCATCGGCGAACCGGCGATGTCTGTCGTCGGCCTGCTGGCGCTTGTCCATCGGGCGCTCGCGCGGGTCCTGGATGGACAGGGCCGCAACGATGATGAGCACCTCACGCAGCGCACCGTTACCCTCGGCCTCCAGCACCATCCGAGCCAGACGCGGGTCCACCGGCAGCGCGGCGATCTTGCGGCCGTAGGCGGTAAGCCGTTGGCGCGGGTCGCCCCCTGGATCAGAGACAGTGTTGATGGCCTGGAGCTCCTCCAACAGCCTGACACCGTCGGTGATCTGGCGTACGTCGGGCGGCTCGAGGAAGGGGAACCGGGCTATGTCACCCAGCCCGAGGGAAGTCATCTGCAGGATGACCGAGGCCAGGTTGGTGCGCAGGATCTCAGGGTCCGTGAACTGAGGCCGAGCCTTCAAATCCTCCTCGGAGTACAGCCGGATGCAGATCCCGTCCGCGACCCGGCCGCAGCGCCCAGCGCGCTGGGCGGCACTGGCCCGGGAGATCGGCTCAATCGGCAGGCGTTGAACCTTGGTGCGCATGCTGTACCGCGATATTCGTGCTGTCCCGGCGTCCACGACATACCTGATGCCCGGCACCGTCAGGGAGGTCTCGGCGACGTTGGTGGCCAGGACCACTCTGCGGCCCGTGTGCTGACCGAAGACACGATGCTGCTCGGCAGCCGACAGCCGCGCATAGAGCGGGAGGATCTCGGTGTGCGGCATTGCCATGCCGGCGAGCGCCTCGGCGGCATCACGGATCTCACGTTCTCCGGAGAGGAAGACAAGTACATCCCCAGCGGGGCTGTACTGCTCGGTCCGCAGCTCCTCGACAGCTTCACAGATGCCGGTGACCTGGTCTCTGTCGTCATCGGGCGTCTCACCGACGAGCGGCCGGTAGCGAACCTCAACAGGATACGTGCGCCCGGACACCTCGATGATGGGAGCGTTGTTGAAATGCTTGGAGAATCTCTGCGGGTCAATGGTCGCCGAGGTGATGATGACCTTGAGATCGCGGCGGCGCGGCAGCAGCTGCTTGAGATATCCCAGGATGAAGTCGATGTTTAGACTGCGCTCGTGAGCCTCGTCGATGATGATCGTGTCGTAGCGGCGCAGGTCGCGGTCCCGCTGCATCTCGGCAAGCAGGATGCCATCGGTCATCACCTTGATCAGGGTGCTGGCACTGGAGTGATCGGTGAATCGCACCTGGTAGCCGACTGCGGTCCCGAGCTCGGTGTTCAGCTCCTCAGCGATGCGTTCGGCCACTGACCGGGCAGCAATGCGGCGCGGTTGGGTGTGGCCGATGAGGCCTTCGATGCCACGGCCGAGCTCAAGGCAGATCTTGGGCAGCTGGGTGGTCTTGCCGGAGCCGGTCTCCCCAGCCACGATGACGACCTGGTTGTCCCGGATGGCGGCGGCGATGTCGCCCCTGCGCGCGGCCACCGGCAGGTCGTCGGGATAAGTGACCTTGGGCACCGCCGCGAGACGACGCGCGATACGTGCTGCTCTTGCCGCCGGCGACTCACCGGCCCTGCGGCGAGAAGGACGCCGTCGAGGGGTTCGTGCGCGCGAAGGTTGCGACACGCGCTCGGATGACATGACATCCAGGATATCCGGCCCTCAGACTGGACACACCGAAGGATCCTCGGTGCCGGAGCACTAAGGATCCTTCGCTGTGCGAGCAGACCGCCTCCTGGGGCTCAGTCCTTGGCTGCAGCGAACCCCTGCTCGAGGTCCGCCAGGATGTCATCGATGAACTCGATGCCCACGGCCAGTCGCACCAGACCCGGCGTCACGCCAGAGGTTAACTGCTCCTGCGGCGAGAGCTGGGAGTGCGTGGTGGAAGCCGGGTGGATGACCAACGAGCGCACGTCACCGATGTTGGCTACGTGGCTGTGCAAGGTCAAGGCCTCGACGAACTTCTTGCCAGCCTCTATCCCGCCCGTGATCTCGAAGGCAACCACGGCGCCAGCACCGCGTGGGGCGTACTTGTCCGCCAACGCCTTCCACGGACTGGAGGGCAGTGAGGCGTACGCGACGGACTCGACCTGAGCATGTGCCTGGAGCCATCGCGCCACCTTGAGCGCGTTCTCGACGTGACGCTCGATCCGCAGCGACAACGTCTCGACACCCTGGGCGATGAGGAACGCGTTGAAGGGTGAGACCGCCGGACCCAGATCGCGCAGCAGCTGTACGCGGGCCTTGAGGATGAAGGCCAGGTTGGCGCCGAGCGGGCTGCCCACTCCGAGGTCTCGGGCGAAGACCAGTCCGTTGTAGCTGGGGTCCGGCTCATTGTAGTTCGGGAAGCGGGCAGGGTCCCTGGCATAGTCGAAGGCGCCGCCGTCGACGATGACACCTGCGATGGTCGTGCCGTGGCCGCCGAGGTACTTGGTCGCTGAGTGAACCACCACGTCGGCGCCCCATTCGAGCGGCCGGATCAGGTAGGGAGTGGCGATCGTGTTGTCCACGATCAGTGGAACGCCCGCCTCGTGCGCGACGGCCGAAACATTTTCAATATCAAGGACATTCGAGGCGGGATTGCTGATGGACTCAGCGTAGAAGGCCTTGGTATTCGGCCTGACGGCGGCGCGCCACGAGTCGAGGTCGTCAGGGTCTTCGACAAACGTCGTCTCGACGCCAAGCTTCTTGAACGTGTACTTCAGTAGGCTGTACGTGCCGCCGTAGAGCGTGGGGCTCGCCACGATGTGATCCCCGGCCTCGGCCACGTTCAGGAGCGCGATCGTCGACGCGGCCTGGCCCGAAGCAACCAGCAGGGCACCGACGCCACCCTCCAGCGATGCGATCCTCTGCTCGACCGCATCCTGCGTCGGGTTCATGATGCGGGTGTAGATGTTGCCGAACTCCTTGAGCGCGAACAGGTTCTCCGCATGCGCGGTGTCCTTGAACACAAACGACGTGGTCTGATAGATCGGCAGCGCTCTGGCTCCGGTCGTCGGATCCGGGACCTGGCCGGCATGAAGCTGGCGGGTCTCGAAGGACCAGTTTGCGTGATTGTCACTCATCGGATTCCCTTACCTTTCAGTCATTGACGTGAGGTGCGGGTACACCGAAGAGCGAACCCGCGCTTGCGCAGCGCCCGAAGACGCGTTGCCAGGTCTTCACCCGGGGCACCCCACCGCGGTGGAGGGTTGCCGGCCAGCGAGCCGGGGCTTGTCGCTGACACTCATGACCTAAACAGAACCGTAGAACCGATGACCACGTCTCGGAAAGTCTGTCTCTCAATCTGGACATCCCAGGCCCGGATCCACCAGGCGCCGACTGACGGCAAGAACGGTGCCAATCTGCGCCGAACCGAAACGGCATACGGTGTGAGCCGTGAGCACACTCGACCTGACCATCGACGCCGACTCGGCCACCGCGCCGTTCGAACAGGTGCGAACCCAGATCGCCTCGGCCGTCGCGGCGGGGCAGCTGAGCGCAGGGACCAAGCTCCCGACGGTTCGCCAACTCGCAACCGATCTCGGGTTGGCGACCAATACGGTGGCACGGGCCTATCGCGAGCTGGAGGCCGATGCCGTGATCGCGACACACGGCCGGGGCGGCACGTTCGTGCGCAGCGATGTCCTGGACGAGCCCACGGCCCACTCCAGCGCCGCTGACCTCGCAAGAGCAGCCGCCGCTGACTACGTTCACACGGTCAGACGGCTCGGCCTCAACTCGCAGGAGGCAGCACGACTGGTCCAGAACACGTGGAGCGAGAGCTAGCTGGGCCGACGCCCTGCGGCTCGGCAATTCCGTGACGCTTCCACCAACGCGACAAGGGACCGGGGGCCCACCAGTTCACGGTGCCCAGCAACCGCATCGTGGCCGGGACCAGCAGGGCACGCACTATGGTGGCGTCGATCAGGACGGCGACGAGCATGCCTATCCCGATCATCTTCATGATCACGATGCCAGAGGTGGCAAACCCGCCAATGACCACGGCGAGCAAGAGCGCCGCGCTCGTGATGATGCGCCCACTGCGCTGGAGCCCGTTGGCCACTGAAGTCGTGTTGTCACCGGTGCGGTCCCACTCCTCACGGATCCGGGATATCAGGAAGACCTCATAGTCCATGGACAGGCCGAAGATGATGGCGAGCATGAGGATCGGCTGGGTGGCGTCCAGGTAGCCCGTTGAGGTGAAACCGAGAAGCCCCGACAGGTGGCCGTCCTGAAAGATCAGGGTGACCACTCCGAAGGAGGCAGTAAGGGACAGGGCGCTCATGACGACGGCCTTGAGCGGAAGGACGACAGAGCCAAAGGCGATGAAGAGCAGAACCAACATGACAGCGACCACGAACAGGCCCATCCACGGCAGGCGTGCGCCGATAGAGTCAATGAGGTCAACGGCACTAGCCGATGCGCCCCCGACCAGGGAGTCAGCTCCGGCGCCGGGCTCAACCGCGCGCAGGTCCCTGACCAGCTGTTGTGACGCCTCGCTCTGGCTGTTCCCGAGCCAGCTGACCTGGACCAGTCTCGTCGGGGGGGTAGCAACCTGGTCGATCACCTGGACCGACTGCACCCCACGGACTGCGCCGAGCCGGGCGACGTAGGTCACGAGCTGAGGGCCGCTGGCGCCCTCGACCACGATGTTGGCACTTGCGGTTCCGCCGCCGAACAGGCGAGCACCCAGGTCTGCAGCGACCCGACTGGGTGCGCTGACCGGCAGGACCCGCTCGTCGGTACTGCCCCACCTAGCTGACAGAAAAGGTGCGCCCATGGCCAGCAGGCCCACGGTGATGACCAGCAGGTATGTGACCGGTCTCCGCATCACACTGTGCGCAAGGGTTGCCCAGGCACCATCCACATTGAGGTCACCGGAAGGGGCCGCGGCGCGACCACCGGCCCGCGCTCGCGAGCCGCGGCGCCACGGCATACGACCTGCTTCAAGACGCGGCCCAAGGACGGCAAGCAATGCGGGCAGCAGGGTCAGTGCTGCCAGCATCGCGGCGAGCACCGCGGCGACTCCGCCATAGCCCATCGAGCGCAGGAAGCTCTGCTGGAAGATCAGCAGGGAAGACAGTGAGGCTGCCACGATCAAGCCGGAGAACAGCACGGTCCGGCCGGCGGTCGCCATGGTGGCAGCGATAGCTGCGTTGACGTGCTCACGCTCGGTGCCGCGCTGCTTGGCGAGCTCCTCGCGAAACCTGCTCACGACAAACAGCGCGTAGTCGATTGCCAGGCCCATCCCGATCAAGGTGATGATGTTGATGGAGAACACTGAGACGTCCGTGACCGAGGTGATGACCCGCACGAAAGCAAAGGCACCGAAGATGGCCACGCCACCGACAAATGCTGGCATCAGGGCGGCCGCGACGCTGCCGAAGATGACCAGACACAAGAGGATCACTATCGGCATGGAGATCAACTCGGCCCTGGCGATGTCCCTGGACACGGCATGATTCACGTCACGGAAAACAGCCCACTGCCCCCCCACCGACGTGGACAGCCCCCTGGCGTCAAGGTGGGTGCTGAGACGGTCGAACAGTGCGGCCTTCTGATCCTGGGTGGTGCCGCTCAAGGCGAAGATGACGCGTGTGGCGTGCTGGTCCTTGCTGATCAACGTGGGCGACGGGGTCTGGTACCAGCTGGTGACACGCTGGATCGACCCCACCGGGAGTCCGTTGATGACGTTCGAGACGGCCGCCCGGAAAGCGGGGTCGCTGACCTTCATCGACGCACTGGAGTAGATGACGACGATGTCGGCGTCGTGGCTGATGAAGGTCGCATGCTCCTTGACTAGAGACCGGGCAGATTCGCTGGCCGGGTCGTCGTAGCCGCCATTGCTGAGGTTGCCGAAGACCCCGAGGCCGAACACCGCCGCAGCGGCGACCAGAAGCAGTCCGGCGACAAGGACGGTCCAGGATCGTCGGGCCACGAAGCGGCCCCATCTCTGCATCATGGGTGCAACACCCTTCGTCCAAGGAGGTTCAGCAGCGATCACAGAGCATGGACCTCAGTGATCAAACACTGACTGGACTTTACTGATGGCTTTGGCGGACGTGAGCGCCGAGGGTGGCACCCGGCATCTTCCACGAAGCTGACACCGGCTAGTAGCCGATCGACCGATCCTCACCTGAGCCTCGGTGCTCCAGGTGCCGTAAACAGGCCGTCGCCGCACTCAGTCGGGCACTGGCTCGGACACGATCGAGGTCATGGCCGTGGCCAGCCGTTCGAGGTCCGTCTCATCGGTGTACGGCGAGAGGCTGACCCGGATCGCACCACCGGTATCGCGGATTCCCAGCGCCCTGGTGAGCTCCCACGCGTAAGCGTGACCACTCCACACGCAGATGTCCCGCTCCCCCAGCCGCGCCGCGACCTCACCGGGTGAGAGTGAGTCGACAGTGAAGCAGATGGTGCCCGTGCGAAGGGTCGGCGCCCCGACCATGCGAACACCAGGGATAGCGGTGAGCCGGCTGATCGCGCCCCGCACCGTCGTGTTCTCCCGAGCCCTCAACACCGCGAAGGAGCGATCAAGTCGCTGCCGCCGATCTCCGTCCCCAGACACCAGGTCAGCCAGGTGGTCAACGGCCGCCGTGATACCCGCCATGTTGGCCAGGCCCGCAGTGCCGAGCTCGAACCGTTCTGGCACCTCGTTGGTCGACGGCTCGAGCTTGTCGGGGTGAAGCGTCTCCAGCAGGCCAACGGATGCGACGACGGCTCCGGCGTGCGGACCGCACCACTTGTACGCGGAGACGGCGATGAAGTCGGCTCCCACCGATGCGATGTCCAGTCGGAAGTGCGGGGCTGCCGCGACAGCGTCGACATAGACCAAGGCTCCGGCGGCATGGGCGATCGCGCTGATGGCCGCGACATCGGTCATCGTCCCGATCAGGTTGGACGCGGCGGCCACCGCAACGAGTCTGGTGCGTGAGGTGACCAGCTCCCCATACTGTTCGGCGGGCAGATCTGTGGTCAGCGGATCTACCCGGGCCCAGCGCACCGTCACGCCAGCCGCGGCCGCTGCCTGAACCCATGGGCGGATGTTGGAGTCGTGGTCGAGCTCTGAGAGCACGATCTCGTCTCCTGGAGACCAGGTCTTGGCAAGCGCTCCGGCCAGCCGATAGGTCAGGGTGGTCATGTTGGGTCCGAGGATCACCCCACCGGCCGGCCCGCCGGTGAGGTCAGCAACCGCCTCACGGGCGTCGCCGATCAGCCGCACCGAGCGCCGGCTGGATGCGAAGGGGCCGTGCACATTGCTCAGACCGCAGCGGTAGGCATCAGAGATCGCCTCGATCACGCACTCGGGCACCTGCGTTCCGCCAGCACCGTCGAGATATGCCGTGCCATCCTTGAGTGCCGGGTACTGCGAACGAATGCCCTCGATGTCCCATGTCGTGTTCATGAACACGAGCATGCCCCTGCCAACTCACGCGCGATCCGCCGGCTACACCTGCGCGGGAAGTCTGGCTGCGCCTGCCTGAGCCGATGGCCTCCTTGATGACCTTGAACACCTATTGTCGATGCGTCGAGGCAGTGCTGTCCGAGACGTAGTTGTGCCACCGCCGCACAGAGTGGGAGAAGCCGCAATGGAGAAGGTCTTTGAGATCTACATCCGCACCACCCCAGAGCGCCTCTGGCAGGCCATCACAGACCCTGATATCAGGAGCAAGTACCAGTTCGGCAACCGGGTCAGCTCCGACTTTGCGCCCGGCTCGCACTTCGAGATGACGCACGAGGGCGCCCCCGGCCTCCTGGGGGAAGGCGAGAACCTCGAGGTCGACCGCCCAAGGAAGCTGGTCCAGAGCATGGTTGCGCTCTGGGACCAGGACGTGAAGAGCGAGGGCACCTCGAGAATCACCTGGCAGATCGAGCCGGTCGGCGACTCCTGTCACCTGACGGTGACCCACGACCAGCTGCGCGAAGGGGCCAACGCCCAGCTCTATGGCGGCTGGCCGATGATCCTGTCAGGCCTGAAGACGTGGCTCGAGACCGGTAGGCTGCTCACCACCCCTGGATCACTGATGTACGGCTCACCGTGACGTCGCTGCGCGGGCCTGAACCGCGTCGAGCGCTCACCCATCCCGCCTTGCCCCGGCTGAGGCCGGTGGCGAGGGGGGATCGACGTCGGCATCGAGTAGCTAGCGGCAACCACCCTCGAGGGTCGGGCTACGGCCAGCCAGCCGAACCGGCACCGTCGCCACACCGCCAATGGTTCCGCAGCAGGGGTCAGACGCAGTTGCGCGGTGTTCGCGCCTGAAGCTGCAGACCCGTCAGCGCCGCTTGGCGTCCGGATGAGGTCAGCGTCCACGTCCGGTTCTGCCCGTCATCGTCATGTTCAATCCAGCCGAAGATGTCAGCGAGCAAACCGAAGTTGCCCGAGGCATCAGAGCTCGGCCACTGCTCGTGCATCTCAGCTTCACCTGTGGGCCATCGACCCACCAGAGCGGCCCTAACCATGGCCTGCACAGTCGAACGTGCCACCGACCTTCTGGCTTGGGCCAGAGTCGCCGCAGCCCACGGCCGCGCCCTCCCCCTGGCAGGTGCCGCCCGAGAAGACCTCGGCCACGACACTGCACCACAGCAGGCTGGTGTCGCCCAGAGCTCGTCGCCCCCTGGCGGTCAGCGACACCTTCCGGCGCTTCCTGGTGATCAACCTGACTCGCCGGGCCAGCTCGTTCAGGCTGGCCAGTTCTGGCAGGTCGGTATCAGTTTTGAGCGTGCCGCCGATACCGTCGGACCAGCCGAACCTGTCGTTCGCCTCGCGCACCAAAGCCTTCGGCAACCATCCCCCCTGGTTTGCTGTGACGCCGTCAGCGATGTGTTCGAGCAGCCAACGCAGAGGTGTCAGGCACTCGCTGGCCCGCACTGGGACCCCAACCGCACCGGCCAGCAGCGGAAGCATCTGAGTCAGGAGGTCCTGACGCACCGCGGGGTATCCCGCGGCCCAGGCTTGCGCGCGATCCCGGCCCACCGCCTGAAGCAGCGTGCCCCCGCGCAGGTCCAGAATTGGCATCGTCAGCGACCTCGGTGATGCCCGCGGCGAGCCGTTTCCAGCCTCGCTCACCGGGCACCAGCTCGCTGGTATCGACTGCCTGCTCCAGCGCCTGGCTGACCCGCCGCCTGGCCGACTGCTCGGCCACACCCAACACCGACCCCCACATCAGCACGGAGGTGTCCGGCGGGCCCACGCCCGAGAAGATGATCGCCTCCCTCATCATCTTGCGCGCCGGCGCAGGTTTGGCGTCCTGCCACGCATCCAGGAGCCAATGGGTCTGACGCGCCCTGCACAGGGCGGCATATCGTTCGAGGCCCGCAGCAGCTAACAGATCCGCCAGTGACCACGCGATCTCGTGCAGCTCGCTGGTCTCGGCCAGCCACTTCAACGGCAGCTGGTACCAGAGGAACTCCTGTAGCTCGACCTGGCTGAGATGGGTCAGGTCAGCGCCCACAGGCAGTAACCAGCCGACAGCTTCCCGAGCCAGATCCGCCGAGGGCCGGTCTAGGCCGGCCAGAAGGGTCTCGAGCGGCTGATCACAGGTGCTGGTGCCATGGCCTGTCCGGGGCGGTCCAGGGAATCGTGTACCCAGTGTGCGGGCGCTCCTCGGACTCAGGCCCCGAACTTCAGCACACCGCGGCACCGCTGACGAGACGGATCAGGCGGAATCTCTCGATGACGCGACCGTGTCGTCAGCGGCTTGCTCGACGAAGTGGCACATGGCATTAACGGCACGCAGCTGCTCAGGGGTGCGCACCTCGGCATCGAGCAGATCCGGACTGGCCACGATGGCGGTCAACGCCTTGGCCCGCGACACCGCCACGTTGAGCCGGTGCAGGTCATAGAGGAAGTCGACTCCTCGCGGCGCCTCGGCCGCGCTGGAGCTGGCGGTGGAGTAGATGACCACTGGCGCTTGCTGCCCCTGGAACTTGTCCACCGTGCCCACCCTTGCGCCGGCGGGCAGCTTCGCCAGGAGCCCCGCGACATGCCGGTTGTACGGCGCCACCACCAGCACGTCGTCCAGCGTCACCGGGCACTCGACTCCCGTGGCGTCCACCCAGGTGCCGCGACAGAGATCATCGACCAGCGCGGCCACCAGCTCAGCCTCCTGCTCACTTGCCGAGGTGTTGCCCTGATGGGCGACAGGAAGCCACCGCAGTCCTGAACCGGACAGCGCTCCCCGGGCGCTAACGTGTTGCGCTCTAAGGCCTTCGACTGAGACCAGCCGGCCATCGTAGGAGGTTTGCGAGACGAACGACGTGATCGCAGGATGCATCCGATATGTCCTGTCAAGAAACACTCCGCGATCCGCGGGGATGGTGTCGTGACCGTCAAGCAGGTGGTCGAGCGCAGAGATGCCGGCGCCGTCAGGATGAACCGCCTGCGTCGGCTGGGTCAGCTGCTGGGGGTCACCGAGCAGAACCATGGAACGGGCGGCTGAACAGACGGCAACAGCGTTGGCCAGCGAAAACTGGCCGGCCTCGTCGATGACCAGTACGTCAACCAGGCCTTGCATGTCAGCGCGCGCCCACAGCCAGGCTGTCCCGCCAACAAGGTTCGCCGAAGTCCTGGTGAGTGCCTCGACGACCTCGCCGTTGGAACCAACGACCGTGATCTTCTCAGCCCCGCCGCCCTGCACTTCCTCAGACTTCTGCAGCGCCGGGCGATCCACTGCCCTGAGCAGGTTGCTGATGACCTTGTGTGACAGCGCAGTGACCCCCACCGTCAGCCCGTCGTCGAGCAGGGCACGGATCAGTGCGGCACCAGTGGTGGTCTTGCCCGAGCCAGGAGGGCCCTGAACAGCCAGGACCTGCCCGGATATGGCTCGACCCACGCGGACCACCAGAGCTGATGGCGACTCGCCTGCGTTGACCCGCAGCTGCTGCGGGACCCGACAATCCAAAAGCGCTCGACCCAGGGTCGACTCACCGGCCAACACCTGGGCGCCGACACGTGCCACTGACGCCTGCAAGACTTGGACGTTGATCGGACCGTCCGGCCCGAAGCCACGTGGCTGCGCCGGCGCTACCTTCTTGGACCTGCTCAGCACGATGTAGCCGGCCACCGGGTCCAGCTCGACCACCGTGCCCAGGGCGGCGTGCGGCCGGTCGACGTCAATGGCGCCATTGCCGACGGAGAGCTTGCAGTCCTGCGGCTCAAAGTCATAGCGCCACAGGTAGGACGCCTTGACCTCACCCACCTGCACCGGTGCCGACAGCCCGCCGATCGTCGAGCCGTCCTCGACCAGCATCTCGTCGTCAAGATCGCCGACCCGAAAGAACTCCCACCATTTGGGGCGTTCCTCCCTTCGGTGCCAGCCGACCAGTCCCGCCAGCAACGGCTGCCCAGCCTCTCTCAACCGCCGCGCCAGAGCCGCCTCAGCCAGTTCGGCCGCTGAGGCCTGCTCGCTGGCCGCTCCGTCCTTCACCTCGGGCCTGGCCTGCGCGCCGTGGACAGTCTCGAGCTCATCGCGGCGCTCCTCGAGCCACGTGTGCAGGTCGTGGGTCGAACGGACGTCCTCGCGGTTGTAGGCCTCGATCGAGTCAAGGATCGTGCTGTCACCTTCCACGAGGAACCGTTCGTACTCGACGACACTGGTCATCGCGTCGGCGACCTCAGCTTCCGAACCCGCCCTGCGCGTGTGACCCCAGTAGAAGTCCTCGAGCTTCTTGATGGAGTAGGACGGCTTGCTGATCCGGATCCCGTGGCGCACGACTGCATACAGGTCGACGAACCGCTCACCCCGCAAGAGCGAGTCAAGCTCGGTCTCGCGGGTCCCGTGGCGCCCGGTCAGGCGTTTGAGCGCACTCTGCTCATAGGCCGCGTAGTGGTAAACGTGCATCTCGGGATCGGCTTTGAGTCTGCCGATCAGATCATCGACGAGCTGCTCGGTGAGCGTCTGCTCCCGCTCGAAGCTGTGCGCCCACCACGACGTAAAGGTGCCCTCGCGGTCCCACAGACCCGCGAGGTACTCACGACCCGCACCGTCATGGGCAAAGGGGTCACCCTCGAAGTCAAGATAGACGTCCCCCCGGCTGGGAGTGGGCAACCCAAGCAGCCCCTTACCCGCCGCTGGGGGGAGTAGCTCGTATGTCGGGGCGCCCGTGGTGCGCTCGGTCACCTGGAGCCGCGCCTGCTGGGCCAGACGTTCCCGAGAGGGCTTCCCGATGCCGCGAGGGAGGTCGGCGCAGGTGGCTCTGCCGAGGTCAGCGACCGTCGAGATCCCTGCCGAGATAAAGGTTTGCCGATGGTCTTTGCGCATCCCCGCGACCAGCGAGAGGTCGTCGGCGCCTTCCCACAGATCACTGCACGTGATCTTCCAACGGCACTGGGCGCAGTGATCCACGGGAACTGCTTCGGTAGCTGGGCGCGTTTCGACGCAATGACGCAAACGGCTTCGAGCGCGTCGGGCATACGAGGCGACATCCGCCAGCCGCCAGGGTCGCTCGATGCCGTCGCCGGTGACGACGGTCAGAAACTCGGGTCGGGCTCCTTGGAGCGCCCCCAGCCGCTCGGCATAGGTGGCCATCTGGAGCAGCGCAGGCACCTTGAGCCGGCGGGCCAGCTTGGTGTCGGCGATGTCATACGACCAGTCGCCGAGATCACTGGGCCGATGGGTGCGCAGCAGGAAATCGGCCTGACCTCCCCACTGCCCGTCATAGAACGTCGCCTGGTAGATCACGTCCACCCCGGCACGCATCGCGGTGAGAGTCTGTTGCTCAGCCTCGATCCGACCCACGACGTCGTAGCGAGTGGGGATCTCGGCGACTACTCTCCCCTCCTGTCGTAGTCGCTGTAGATAGGCCCTCTCGTGATCCATTCCCTTGCTGAATACGAGGTTGAGCGCGTCGTCAGAGGCCTTCCCTGCGCTGGGGGCTGGGTCATCGTGGGCAGGGCTGTCGTCGGCGGGGCCGTACAAGGCGGCCAGGTCCAGCGTCGTAATGTGTGGGCAGGCGAGGTGTTTGGTCAGGTCCGTCGGGCTCAGGACCAGCTGACCTTCGATGCGTTGCATGAGCCTCATCTCCTGACCGAAACCATTGACGGTGTTGGACGCAGGTTACGGCCTGCCACCGACAGCCCACGGCGGTATGGCAGGTTGCCGGGCCTGTGCTTGGGCTTGCACGGCCCTGCCTCCAGTCGTAACCAAAGGGCACGACGGTAGACCCCCCCAACGCATCTCCGGGTGCATTCTGAGGGTGAGAGTGCACCCGGAGATGCGTTGCTTCGCGATGATCACCGTAGTGA
>Ga0209638_1001304_pt1 | contig 16056 bp, 18 predicted proteins | sample BarGraNGADG00211_FD_184490 | JGI IMG/M metagenome (GOLD analysis project Ga0209638, IMG submission 184490) | Arctic peat soil microbial communities from Barrow, Alaska - Barrow Graham LP Ref core NGADG0002-211 (SPAdes) (version 2) | ecosystem: Environmental > Terrestrial > Soil > Wetlands > Peat...
AGCGAGCTTTAGCAGGTAAATGCGGTGCACAGTCCATACAGGTAAATACATAACAAACAAAATGAGATGCAAAATACAAGTAAATCCGGTGCACACAATCTGCGTCCCCATGTACCCAAACAAAAAAATCTGCCCTTTTGAGACAGATTTAGACGAAAAATATCTAGAATATTCTATAACTCTTCAAAATTTACATCGGAGAAGGAACTTGTTCCCTCTTCTTTTGGTACCCTTTCTGTCATTACAGGTGCCTTCTCTCTAATGTACTGGATAACCTCTTCCAAACCTTGTGAAAATTTTTCAAAATCCTCTTTATACAGGAAAATTTTGTGTTTGTCATATACAAACCTGCCATCTCTGTCTAATCTTCTTTTGCTTTCAGTAATGGTAAGGTAGTAATCATTGTTTTTAGTTGCCTTAACATCAAAGAAATAAGTACGTTTCCCCGCTCTTACCGGTTTAGAAAAAACATCATCCCCATTGCGCTCTTGCGCTTCTGCATTGTCAAAATCTTCGAAGTACATTTTTGTCGTTTTTAAATTTCTCTCACAAAGATAAAATTATTTTTTGTGCACAAAAATCTATCTTTGCAAAATATTAATAAATAATTTTTTATGATTAGCAGAAGATTGATTCGTATAAAAGTTTTTAAAGTACTATTCAGCAGGATTAACTCCGGATCGGACTCTTTCTCGGGAGCAGAAAAGGAGTTGCTGTTCAGCTGCGATAAGACTCTGGATCTGTACTACTTTGTATTATCGCTGCCAATTGCTCTTAAAAAGATTGCAGAGACAAAAATTGAAGCTGGTTTTAAAAAATTTCAGCCCACCCCGGAAGAGACAGATCCAAATAGAAGGTTTATAGACAATCAATTTATTGCAAAACTTGAATCTAACGAAGCCCTTATAAAATTTTGTGAAAGTAATGGACTATACTGGCAAGAACATGAGGCTTTTGTAAAAAAACTCCTTACCACACTTACCAAAAGAGATTATTACCAAGAGTACATGGCGTCATCCACTGTCGGTTTTGAAGAGGACCTTAAGCTTATTATCACCTTTTTTGAAGAGGAACTTGAGGAGAATGAAGATCTCTATACTATTCTCGAAGATAGCAACCTTTATTGGATTGATGACCTTGCTTATGTTATTAACATTATATTAAAGAAACTATCCGTTCAGAAGATAAACTCCAGAATTGTTCATCCGCAGGTTTTTATCAAAGATGAGGACAAGGAATATGCTTTGAGACTGTTGACTCAGGCAATGATCAATTATGATGAGTATATAGAGCTGATGTCCAAATATGTTTTAAACTGGGATCCTGGCCGTTTGGCAGCAACCGATACCTCTTTGATTGTACTCGGTATAACCGAAGCTATATCATTTCCAAACATTCCATTAAAGGTGACCATTAACGAATATGTTGAGTTAGCCAAATATTATAGTACTCCAAACAGCAAAGTTTTTGTAAACGGTATTTTGGATAAAATATTGCTTGGATTGCAGAGAGACGGAAAAATTGAAAAAAGCGGCAGAGGTTTGGTAGGATCGATAGAATAGTTAATTTTGTATAATTTTAAATTGATAATAAAATGGATTTTCTTGTAATTCTTCAACCAGCAGCAGGAGCTGGATCAGGTAACTGGAGTTTTCTTGTGATGATGGGTCTGATCTTTGTGGTTATGTACTTTTTCATGATTCGTCCGCAACAAAAGAAACAGAAAGAACTTGTTAAGTTCCGCAGTAGCCTTCAAAAGGGCGATAAGGTCATAACAATGGGAGGTATCTACGGAGTTATAGTAGAGGTAAAAGAACAATACGTTCTGGTAGAGGTAGATAACAATGTAAAACTTAGAATAGATAAATCTTCACTTGTAAAAGACGTTTCGGATATTCAGACCAACAAATAGTTTTTTGCTTTATGATAAAGCTCAGAAAACTAAGAATTTCTTATGAAAGAGGCAGGCAAGTTTTACTTTTTTTGTTCTGTCTCTTTCTCGCTTTTATCATATGGTCAATTCACAAACTTTCCGGAGACTACAGTATTTACCTGAATTACAAGGTACATGTAACAACAGATCTCCAGGGAAGAGCTGCAGAAGCTTTCTCAAGTAATTTATTAACATTAAAAGGGAGAGCAAGCGGTTTTTATATATTGCAGCAAAGGTATATAAAAGGGGGAGAATCCATTTACATACAGGTAGACAGACGTTTATTCAAAAGAACTCCATCTGCAAAGGATGGGTATTACTTACTCAGTTCAGGTATCCGTGATAAACTTAGCGAGAGCTTTGGAGAAAACTTTGAAATCGAACATTTTTCGGTGGACACTCTGTTTTTCAATTTCCCATGATATTTTATCCATAAAATAGATCGAAATGTTCTGTTTTGCATGTACAGGTGGTATTGGTACCGGAAAGTCCTATGTAGTAAGAATTTTTTCTTCACTTGGGATTCCTGCATATATTGCAGATGACAGAGCCAAGGAGCTGTACAATATCGATAAAGGCCTTCTGGATAAATTAGTGGAGGCTTTGGGAGATGAAATTGTTGTTGACGGAAAGTTACAGAGGAGTGTAATGGCTCATAAGATCTTTTCAAAAAAAGAACTTTTGATGAAGGTAAACAAAATTGTTCATCCCAGACTTCTGGAAGATTTCTATGCGTGGAGGAATGAACAGGAGAAAAAAGGGGTAAACATGATTATTTTCGAATCAGCTATTTTCCTGGAAACTCCAATTTTTTATCCGATTGCAGATAAAGTGATAGTGGTAACTGCGCCGGAAGATGTGAGAATTAGAAGGATTATCAAGAGAGATAATATTGATGAAAGGCTTGTAAGACAAAGGATTAACAAACAGTGGTCAGATGAAAAAAGGTTGAAAATGGCAGATTTCATTATATTTACAGATGGAAAAAGAGCAGTATTGCCACAGATATTGCATATAATTGATAAAGTAAAAAAGGGTTTATAAAAAGATATATGGGTTACGGTAAATGGATTACAGGTGCTATAGGATGGGCACTGGGTGGACCGATAGGGGGTATTATCGGTTTTGCAGTTGCATCACTGCTTGAGGGGAAGAGCGAACATATTGTTGGCACTTCTTATAGCAAAACTGAGGAGAGAAATAGTTTTTTGGTTTCCCTCCTGGTTATGGCTTCTTCCGTAATGAAGGCAGATGGCAGAATAATGAAATCTGAACTTGATTACGTTAAAAAGTTTATTGAACAAAACTTTGGACAAGATGCTGCAGCCCAGTCAACATTGCTTTTAAAAGACATTCTTAAAAAAGATGTAGATATTAATGTGGTTGGGGCTCAGATTCAGGGGTATATGAGTCATGATTCGAGGTTGCAATTGCTACACTTTCTTACTGGGATAGCTCTTGCAGATGGTGTTGTAAGCAGCGATGAACTTGTCATTCTCAGAAAGATTGCATATTCTCTTGGAATATTCCAAAATGAGAGTGAATCAATATTTGCTATGTTCGACAAGGGGGTCGATGCAGCTTATCAGGTGCTGGAAATCGATAAATCAGCCACCGATGAGGAGGTTAAAAAGGCATATAAAAGGCTCGCTGTAAAACACCATCCGGATAAAGTTCACAATTTGGGGACTGATGTTCAAAAAGCGGCTGAAGAGAGGTTCAAAAGCATTTCAGCGGCTTTTGAAAAGATTAAAAAAGACAGAGGTATTGTTTAATTTATTATAGATGATGAAAACTAACTTACAAAAGATCTTATCAATATCCGGACAACCCGGATTATTTCTTTACATTTCTCAAGCCAGTGCAGGAGTAGTTGTTGAGTCGCTTACAACAAAGAAGAGGGGCATTTTTGGAATAAACTCAAGATTAACTTCCCTATCGGATATATCTATATACACTACAGAAGAAGAAATTCCTCTTCGTAAAATTCTTGAGAGGATGCACGAAAGCCTCCAGGAAAATCTTGCTCCGGATTCAAAATCAACTCCTGAGGTTTTAAAAGAGTTTTTTACAGAGGTTCTTCCGGATTATGACAGGGATAGATTTTACTTATCGCACATGAAAAAGGTAGTTGAATGGTACAATACTCTAAAAGAGTATGCAAGCTTGGACTTCGATGACCCAAAAAATTAAATTAATATCTCTTGGATGTTCTAAAAACAAAGTAGACTCCGAACATCTCTTAAGACAGATTTTTTCAACAGGAATTATTGTCTCACCGGAAGAAGAGGAGTTGAGGGGAGCAGGGGTTAACACTGTGATAATTAATACCTGCGGCTTTATTAAGGATGCAAAAAAAGAATCTATTGATGCAATTTTCTCTGCAGTTGATGCAAAACAAAGAGGCTATATAGAGAAGATATTTGTTTTTGGATGTCTTTCTCAAAGATATTCACAAGAGTTGAAGGAGTCAATTCCAGAGGTGGATGGCTTCTTTGGTGCATTTGATGCAAAATCTGTTTTATCTGCACTGGGCGGGAGTTGGAATAACTCCCTTAATAACCAGAGATACCTGACAACTCCTTCGCATTATGCATATCTTAAGATTTCAGAAGGGTGCGACAGAGTATGTTCATACTGCTCCATTCCGCTTATCAGAGGTCCTCATAAATCTGTGCCTATTGAATCACTTGTATATGAGGCCGGATTTTTGGCAGAGAAGGGGGTAAAGGAGTTGATTGTTGTGGCTCAAGACACTACTTACTACGGAGTTGACCTGTATAAAGAGAGGAGAATTGCAAAATTGATCGAACGCCTGGGAGATGTCACAGGAATTGAATGGATTAGGTTGCTCTATTCATATCCGGCAGCTTTCCCCGAGGATCTCCTGGACGTTATTGCCAATCATCCAAAAGTTTGTAAATACCTGGACATACCTTTGCAGCACATAACAGACAAAGTTTTGTCTGTTATGAGACGCTCTGTTGACGGAGCCGAGACACGCAGAATTGTTAACAAATTCAGGGAGAAAGTTCCAGGCATAGTTTTGAGAACAACTATGATTGTTGGGCATCCTGGAGAGGATAAACGTGCTTTCAACGAACTGCTGGACTTTGTTAAAGAGACCAGATTCGAACGCCTGGGTGTATTTACATATTCCGAAGAAGAGGGTACATATAGTGCTCAAAATTTTAAAGATTCTATCCGGCAGAAAGTTAAGGAAGAGAGGTGCGATCAACTTATGGAGGTTCAATCTCAAATCTCTTTGGAATACAACATATCAAGAATAGGAACGAAAGAGCGTGTATTAGTTGATTCCTTAAATGACGGCGTTTTAGTTGCAAGAAGTCAGAAGGAGAGCCCTGAGGTAGACGGAGAGATATTGATAGGTGCTGATTCTATACAAAAGGGAGTAAATTCTGAGAATATTATTGGTACATTTGTTGAAGTTGAAATAGTGAAGGCAGATGAGTATGATCTGCTGGCAAAAATAATTTAATATTATTAACCATGAAAAAACTTCTTTACTTCTTATTATTATTGACGGGTGCGGCATCCTGTTCATCATCTCCTAAAGAAACTTCAAAAAAAGATGGATTAAAGGTAATGATTCAGGCAGACTTTGAGGGTATTGCCGGAGTTGTAACTTTTGATGAAATTTATCCGGGTCACGTTCATTTTTTAAGAAACTGTGAGTTGCTTACAAATGAGGTAAATGCGGCAGTTGAAGGTGCGTTGGCAGCAGGAGCTACGGAAATTATTGTAAGAGACGGACATAGTGCAAATATTAGTATTGATCCGATTCTGCTCAATCCTAAAGCCAAACTCATAAGAGGAAGGAAACCAAATACACCCGAAACAATGGTTATAGGAATAGATTCGACATACGATGCTTTGCTGTTTATTGGTGCTCATGCACGAGCCGGCATAGCTGAGGGAGTTTTATCACATACCATGTCGCTTAAGGTGGTTGACCTTACTATTAACGGAACACATATGTCAGAAGCAGCGTTTAACAGTCTATATGCCGGACAGTTCGGGGTGCCGGTTGTTTTTGTAGCCGGAGATTCAGAAACAAGCAGAGAGGCAAAAGAGACATTTGGAGAGAATATTGTTACGACAATAACAAAAGAACCAATCGGGAGAACTTGCGCAATTAATTATTCCCCGGAAAAAGTTTGCAAACAAATTAAAAAGGATGTAGAAAAGGCTCTCAGGAACATTGATAAAGGGACAATCTTCAAAATGAAGAAACCTTATAAGATGGATTTGCAAGTTATGAAGGGAACAACTCCGGATACTCTGCAAGTAATCAGTTTTCAATCTGACACCCTGATGTCGGTAATGAAGAGATTTTGGCAGACTCTTTGATATAGATAAAATTTATTTTTGCAAAAAATATTATTTAACTAAAATTCAAAATTTATTATGAAATTATTAGAGGGAAAAGTTGCACTAATAACCGGTGCAGCTAGAGGAATTGGAAAAGCAATAGCAATCAAATATGCTTCGGAAGGTGCAGACATTATATTTACAGATTTGGTAATTGACGAAAGTGGCGAGGCTACAAAAAAAGAACTGGAATCATACGGAGTAAAAGTAAAAGCAATAGCATCCAATGCAGCATCTTTTGATGAAGCACACAAAGTAGTGGAAGACGGCGTTAAAGAGTTTGGCAAAATAGATATTTTGGTAAACAATGCAGGAATTACTAAAGACGGATTAATGATGAGAATGAGTGAACAACAGTGGGATGCAGTAATCAATGTGAATCTTAAATCTGCATTTAACTTTATTCATGCCATAACACCGGTAATGATGCGTCAAAAAACAGGATGTATAATAAATATGAGCTCCGTTGTAGGCATTTCAGGCAATGCAGGCCAGGCAAACTACTCTGCCTCAAAAGCAGGTTTGATTGGTTTAACAAAATCAATTGCTCAGGAACTTGGTTCAAGAGGGGTTCGTGCTAACGCAGTAGCTCCCGGATTTATTCTTACAGGCATGACAGAAAAATTGCCTGAAGATGTTAAAAAGCAATGGGCAGAACAAATCCCTTTGAGAAGAGGTGGTAAACCGGAAGATATTGCCAATGTTTGTACCTTCCTGGCGTCTGACTTAGCTTCTTATGTTACCGGACAGGTCATCTCTGTATGTGGTGGAATAAATATGTAAAGACTCTTATCAAAAACACATAATCATGAAAATCAGCCAATTAAAAACCACTTATATTGTCCTTATAGGAGCATTTATGCTAACCTCATGCGGGCCTGCTGTACAGCTATTTGATGTGGATGTGAGAGTGCCTGCAAAGCATCCTCTTGAGTTGGCGCAGAAAAACATAGCTGTTTTTTCAAAGATAGACGCAGGAAATGACTCACTTTTGATGGTGAATCTCGCATCTGCATTTTCTGCAGCAATAGAAAAGGAACTCTCATATAAAGAGGGTTCCATACCGGCCTATAACATCCATTCTGACTCTTCGGATATTTGGGATATCGGTTATATTCAGTCACTTTCTCAGAAAACCAACTCCGATGTTCTTATGATTATCAATAAGCTGGAGATAAACAGGCCGGAAGTGTATAAATCTGATCATATCCCTTCTGCAGAAAATTATTTGGCGTCATATATCATGATCCCGTTCAGATCCATGATTGATGTGTATGACGGAATTTCTGCGGATAAACTAACTTCTGTTTCACAAACTGATACTTTACTCTTGGAGGTTTTGTCAAGGAACGAACTGAGAGAGACAGTAATTACTCCCAAAATCTATAAATCTATCCTGGCATCAACCAAGGACATCGGAAAGAATATATCCGATAATTTTTTTGATCAATGGGAGAGTGTGCAGAGATATCTCTACGTTTATGACAATGTGAAATGGCAAAATGCATATAATCTTTCCAGGGATTTTAAGTGGACAGAGGCAATGGCAATCTGGCTTGAAGATACGGGCTCCTCAGATAAACTAAAATCTGCCTGTGCTGCCTTTAATCTGGCTGTAGCATGTGAGATGACAAGCAGAAGAGATCTTGCACTGGAGTGGCTGGAGTATTCCAAGAGTTGTTACCCTCTCCAAGGTATTGATAATTACAAATCTATTTTAAAGAGATAGCTTGAAACAGAAGGAGATTTTCAGAAGAAAACACAGAAAGGCTATTATCTTTAATGATAAGGAGATGGAAGCTATTGAGCTCTACTGTAAGAAGTATAAGGTTAAGTCCAAAACCAAATTTTTTAGAGAGGCAATAATCTCGGCAATATTAATGCAGTTTGAGGAAGATCATCCCAGACTTTTCTAGAAATAAAAAAAGGTGGGCCTGTAAGCCGGATTCTGTTCTCAAAAAGAGCCTCTATCATTTATCTGATGCAGCCTACCCCCCAGCGATTGACGAGCAGCCTTTTTTGCTGGTATACATGGCCTTGCAGGAGACTGGTCGTACCCTCTTTATGTTGCCACAAAGAGTTGTGGGCTCTTACCCCGCATTTTCAACCTTACCTTGTTTAGAGGCGGTATTTTTCTGTTACGATTTACCAAAGGTTACCCCATGCTGTGCTTTCCACAGAGTCTTGCTCTTCCCTGTCCGGACTTTCCTCCCTTTTTTACAAAAGAGCGATAGAGCGACCCACCTTGCAACAAAGGTAATAAATTGTTTCATATTGGAAATTTTGTACATTTGTGCAGCATTTCAAAAAAATGCTTGGGGGTGCCCTGTTTGGGGCTGAGATCATACCCTTTTCACCTGATCTAGGTAATGCTAGCGAAGGGAAAGCGTGTTCAACTTCTCTATATCCCCCTGCTAATAAAATAATTAATTATGAAGCGATTAACTTTATTTTGCGGGGCTTTTTTATTACCTTTTCTATCCCTTGCTCAAAATTTCGGGCAAAAAGAAAAAACAATAATTTCAAAACTGGACAGTGTTGTAGTGGAGGCTTACAGAGCCGGAAAAAACACACCGGTAAGCTACTCGAAGCTGGAAATAAACGAGATTAAACAAATATCTCCGGTTTATTCCCTGCCAATGGCTCTCTCTCTGACACCCTCAGTTGTCACATCCACAGAGGGTGGAAACGGTCTTGGTTACTCCTCAATAAGGATCAGAGGGAGCGAAGGATCAAGGATCAATGTAACTATTAATGGCATAGCTCTGAATGATGCGGAATCTCAGGAGGTTTTCTGGGTTGATATACCCTCTTTTACCGGATTTTTACAGGATATTCAGATTCAACGCGGAGTTGGTACCTCCACAAACGGATCAGGTGCTTTTGGAGCAAGTATCAACATGAGAACACTCTTTACTCAACCCGAAGCCTATGGTAGTGCGGAGTTCGGCTTGGCAAGCTATAGAAGTTACATGACTACTGTTGGTGCAGGAACAGGGCTCCTCAAGAACGGACTTTCATTTGATATCAGATTTTCACATAATTCCGGCGAAGGCTATATCAGAAACGCAAAGACCAATCTTAACTCACTCTTTGCCACACTTGGCTGGTTAAAGGGGAAATCTGCACTGAGATTAAACTACATTCTTGGAGATCAAAAATCGGGCATTACCTGGGAAGGCATCTCAAGGGAGCAGATGGAGATTAACAGAAGATACAATCCCGCAGGGACCTATTATGATGCCGGAGGTAATATTCACTATTACGACAACGAGACCGATAACTATGTTCAACACCATATTCAGGGACATTACACCTGTCAGTTCAAAGAGAATCTCATTTGGAGTAACACATTGCATTACACAAAAGGAGACGGCTATTACGAGAATTATAAGATGGACAGACAGTTTTCTTCTTTCGGTTTATCTTCTCAAACAGTCGGTGGAAATATTTATAAAAAATCGGATGCCATTTTGCGTCAGGCTCTGGATAACAACTATATTGCAATTACATCTAACATTCAATACAATGGAGAGCGTTTAAAGGCAGTGGCCGGTATATCATACTCATACTATGATGGTGACCATTTCGGTAATTTGATATGGACAATGTACAATCAGAATATTGCGGATAACTACAGATGGTATATCAACAATGGCTATAAAAGTGATTTTACGGTTTTCGCGAAAGGTGAGATGAATATTACAAATGACATTGTTGTCTTTGCAGATCTGCAATACAGGGGTGTCAAATATGTTTTGAGAGGGGATGATAAAGATTTTGTACCTCTGGACTACGAAATGAAATATAACTTCTTCAATCCTAAGTTGGGACTGACATATAACATTAATAGTGAAAACCAACTTTATGCCTCTATGGCGGTCGGCAGAAAAGAGCCGAGCCGCTCGGATATCAAGGAGTCTATAAAGTCCGGGAAAGCAGATGAAATAAAGGATGAGAGATTAATTGATTATGAAATAGGTTATCGCCTTAACATGCAGAAATTGGTTCTCTCTGCCAATGTATATCTCATGGAGTATAAAGACCAGCTTGTTCCTACCGGGAAACTTAGTGAGACAGGTTATGTGATTAAAGAAAATGTACCGGTTTCTTACAGGAGGGGAGTTGAACTTGCGGCTGCCTGGAGCCCGTTAAAATGCTTAAGGTTAGATGGAAATTTTACATTGAGCAGAAACATGATAAAGGGATATACTGCATGGGTAGACCTCTATGATAATGACACTGATTGGAACCCGCTACCTCAAAAAAATCTCTACTTTAGTAAAACCAACCTCTCTTTTTCCCCTGAAGCAGTCGGAATGGCAATGGTCTCATTTTTTCCCACCGGGAGCTCTTCCATCTCTTTAAATGGTAAGTACGTCGGGAAGCAGTATTACGACAACACCTCCAGTGACTCAAGGTCTATCCCGTCATATTTTGTAATGGGAATCAAGGGAACAAAAACCTTCCGGCTTAACAAAAGTTCGTTTCTGGATATCTACTTATTCGTGGACAATCTTTTAAACAAGAAGTACTTCTCAAATGCGTGGGTCTATATGGCAGAATTCTCAAACGGAGTTGCCCCATACATAGAGGAGGGATTATATCCCCAGGCCGAGATAAATTTCACTGCCAAAGTTGCCTTTAGATTCTGATAATGGGGAATGATATTTTTATAGAAATTTTTGGAGCAGTCACCGGTCTGCTTTATGTATATCTGGAGATAAAACAGAGGAGGGCAATGTGGATTGTTGGTGGGGTCTCTGCATTGACATACATCGTTGTCTTTTTAAACTCCGGCCTTATTGCTGCAATGGGTTTGCAGTTCTATTACCTTGGAATGAGCATCTATGGTTGGAAAAAGTGGGGAGATAAGAGCTCCGTTGCTTATGACGGAAAACTGAGAGTGTCAAAACTTCCCGGAAGAATTTTGATTTTTTCTATTCTGAGTTCAATCGTCGGCTACTTCTCTTTGGCTTTCATACTCGAGAAATATAGTCAAGATCCTATGCCAAAAATAGATGCGCTTATTGCGATCTTAAGTATGCTGGCAACTTATTGGGTAACCAAAAAATATATCGAAAACTGGTTTCTCTGGATACTTGCAAATGCACTTGCTGTCTATTTATATATAAATCAGGAGTTATACGCTACAGTTGTTCTCTATTTTGTCTTTTTGATTGCTGCTGTAATAGGATATCTGCATTGGAGAAAATTTTCAGAATCTTTGAATTAGTCTTCAAAAATATCTAGATTTGTCCAATTAAAATAGTGAATATGCTTTTAATTGCAGATAGCGGGTCAACAAAAGTCGACTGGAGGGCCTTACACAGCGATGGCTCTGTTCAAGAGGTAACAACAGCCGGAATCAATCCGTTCTTCCAGACAGAAGAACAGATAATATATGAACTTCAACAACACCTTTTACCGGATGTAAGTGCTTCGGTAAATGAGATACACTTTTACGGTGCAGGAGTGTCATCACCCGAGAAGATTTTGGTGTTGCAAAATTGTTTCAGAAAGGTATTTCCAAAAGCGAGGGCCTTTGCATATACAGATCTTTTGGCAGCTGCAAGGGCCCTGTGCGGACACAAGCCGGGTATCGCTGCAATCCTTGGTACAGGGGCAAACTCCTGCTTCTATGATGGAAAAGATATTGTCGACAATGTACCTGCTTGCGGTTTTATTCTAGGTGACGAGGGTAGCGGAGCTGTTTTGGGGAAAAAATTTATTTCTGACTATCTTAAAAGACAACTACCTGCGGAGATCAGTACACTCTTTACACAAAAATACGGTTTAAACTATAACTCCATTATTGAAAGGGTATATCGCCAACCTTTTCCAAACAGATTTCTGGCCACCTTCTCTGTATTTCTTAATGAGAACAGAACAGATCCTTACATAAACAGATTATTAAAAACCAACTTTGAAGAGTTTTTTACCAGAAACATTATACAATACGATTACAAAAAGTATTCTGTCAATCTGGTTGGTTCTGTTGCTTTCCATTATAGTGAAATCATTAAAGAAGTAGCAGCACAAAATAAAATTAAAATAGGTACAATTCTTAAATCGCCAATTGATGGATTGGTAGAGTACCATAAATCTATTTAAATATCAAGCTATGAAAATCACAGAACAGACATCCGAGTATAATAATCTGGAAAAAATGTCTTCCCTTGAGCTTTTGAAAAACATGAACAGAGAAGACAAAACTGTTCCGGATGCTGTAGAAAAGTGCATACCGCAAATAGAAAAACTGGTGGAAGGAATTGTAAAGAGAATTAATATCGGGGGAAGGATATTTTATTTGGGAGCTGGAACAAGCGGAAGATTGGGTATACTGGACGCTTCTGAAATTCCTCCTACATTTGGTGCTCCATACGACTTGGTTATCGGTTTGATTGCAGGTGGAGATAAGGCAATCAGAAGAGCTGTTGAAGCTGCAGAAGACAACTGGGATGGAGGATGGTTAGACATGCAACAATATGGGGTGAACCAGGATGATGTTGTTGTCGGTATTGCGGCTTCAGGAACTACCCCATATGTGATAGGTGCTGTTAAAGAGGCAAGAAAAAGAGGTATCCTCACTGCCTGTGTAACTTGTAACCCAGACTCGCCATTGGCTGCAGAAGTAGATATTCCCATAGAGGCCGTTGTAGGACCTGAATTTGTCACCGGAAGCACAAGAATGAAGTCTGGCACAGCTCAAAAACTGGTATTAAACATGATTTCCACAACATCCATGATTCGTCTCGGCCACGTGAAGGGTAATAAGATGGTGGATATGCAACTAACAAATGCCAAGTTGGTAGACAGAGGAACAAAAATGATTATGGATGAGGCAAAAATTGATGATTACGATTTTGCCAAAAATCTTCTTTTGACACATGATTCTGTGAGAAAAGCAGTAGATTACCACATAAGTCAAAAAAAATAGAGGAGTGAGATGTTCAAACAAAATTATCCCTCCTTATTACTTCAAAATGCTGTAGACGAACTTGCCTCTCTTCCCGGTGTAGGAAGAAAGAGTGCGTTAAGATTTGCTCTTCATCTGTTGAAACAGCCAAAGGAGAATGTTGAAAGGTTTGGACAATCGATAATCAAAATGAGAGGAGAGATTATGTATTGCAACAACTGCAATATGATTTCTGATACTCCGGTTTGTAAGGTCTGCAGCGATCTTAAGAGAGAGTGCTCCTTGGTTTGTGTAGTTGAGAGTGTGCGGGACGTACTGAGTATAGAAAACACCCTACAATATAATGGTCTATATCATGTATTAGGTGGAATTATTTCGCCTATGGATGGTGTCGGTCCTTCTGACCTCTCTATAAATCAGCTGATAAAAAGAGTAGAAGAGGGCTCTGTAACCGAGGTTTTCTTAGCTTTGAGTACAACTATGGAGGGTGAGACTACAGCCTTTTACCTATATAAGATGCTTAATAAATTCCCTGTTAAAATAAGTACAATTGCAAGGGGAGTCGGGTTTGGCGATGAGCTCGAGTTCACAGATGAAGTGACCCTGGGCCGTTCAATTCAAAACCGTCAACCATTTGTTCCACTAAACCAATAAAATGTAATTCTATGCATCAATTTCCACTATCATGGCTTTTAATTGTCTTTACACTCTATACTGTTATGCTCTTTTCTGTCTCTTGGCTAACATCAAGAAAGGCAGACAGCGGCTCATACTTTTCAGGCAATAAAAAATCACCATGGTATATTGTGGCATATGGTATGGTAGGAACATCAATTTCAGGCGTAACATTTATATCCGTTCCGGGCAATGTGCTTAATCAAAATTTCTACTACATGCCTCTTGTATTGGGCTTTGTGGTGGGATACGCTGTTATTGCAAAGGTGCTTATTCCTCTCTATTACAAGATGAACCTAACATCAATCTATACTTACCTTGAACATAGGTTTGGCTTTTTTACCTATAAAACAGGTGCAACTGTATTTATGGTGTCGAGAGTACTTGGAGCAGCCATAAGGATTTTCGTTGTTGTCTTGGTACTTCATACATTTCTTCCTACAGGTTCTGTCCCATTCTGGGTAGTAGCCTTTATATTCATGTTCCTGATATTTCTTTACACCTTCAAAGGTGGAGTAAAGACTATAATATGGACAGACGTGTTACAGACAACATTTATGCTTCTTGCCGTTTTCCTTACAATTTACTCTGTTGCAAAACAGATGGACTGGAGCTTTGGAAGTATGATCTCATCTGTCACCGGTTCAGATTACTCAAATTGGTTTGACTGGGAATGGAGTCATGGGACAAACGCCATAAAGCAATTTATCAGTGGAATCTTTATCACGATTGGTATGACCGGATTAGATCAGGAGATGATGCAAAAAAACCTTTCGTGCAAGAATATCAAGGAGGCTCAGAAGAACATCTACACAACAAGTATAACAATTGTAGTTGTAAACTACTTCTTCCTTTTTATGGGGGCATTGCTGGCAATCTTTGTAAGTTCCAAGTTGGGAGGAATGCACAATATCGGCCTTGCAGATGCTGCCGGTGTGTTCACTAAAGCTCAAACCGATAAGTTGTTTCCGGTTATCGCCAGTCAATACTTAGGTCTTGGTGTTGGTCTTTTCTTTATTATCGGTCTTATTTCGGCGTCATATCCAAGTGCAGGTGGTGCTTTGACATCGTTGACAACCTCTTTCTGTATCGATTTTGTTGGCTTTAACAAACGGACCGACCTTACCGATCAAAGGAAAAAGTCAATACGTCACAAAGCTCACGGGGGGTTTGCAATTCTGTTCTTTTTACTGATTCTGGTATTGAATGCAGTAAACAACCAAACTGTAATAGACCTTGTCTACCTTCTGGCATCATATACCTATGGACCATTGCTTGGATTCTTCTTCTTTGGGATACTAACAAAATATCAGGTTAAAGACAGGTTCATGCCATTTATTGCGATTGGATCTCCTTTGATCTGTTACTTTTTGGATTTTGCGGGAAAAGAGTTTCTCGGTTTCGGCTTCGGCTTTACAATATTGATTATGAATGGTCTTCTCACTTTCTTAGGAATGTATCTTCTTAGAGAGCATAAAAAGCTGGCCTGATGTCCATTTTAGAGATTTTCATATTATCAATCGGGCTATGTTTCGACACCTTTGCCGTTTCTCTTTCTTCAGGGATATGTATTCCGTATATCGGGAGAAGAGATTTTATCAAAATTGTTTTCTCTTTTGCAATTTTCCAGTCTGGGTTTACTCTTCTCGGATGGATAATGGGAAATAGCTTGCTTAAGTATATCGGAGCTTTTGATCATTGGATTGCTTTTACACTTTTGGTATATATTGGCGGTAAAATGATCTATGAAAGTCTTATAAAAAAAAGTGAAGAGTTATGCATAGATTTGAGAACAACAAAAACCCTGATAATGGTTTCTGTTGCAACAAGTATCGATGCTCTTGCAGTTGGAATCAGCCTGGCTATGATAAACCTTTCATTTGCAAAAATATCTGCTGCCTGGTTGATTATTGCTTTGGTTACGGCTCTCTCTGCCATAATTGGAATTAAGGGAGGTAGAAGAATTGGGGAAAAAGCGGGAAAGAGATCAGAGATACTTGGAGGGATAATTCTGATTGTTATTGGAGTGAAAATATTGGTTGAGCATTTAGAAATTTTATCTTAACTTTGTGCCGGCCGAATTTCTGCCTAAAATAGATTTCGCAATGTTAGTCCGTGTATCAGCTATATCATATCT
>Ga0209638_1001308_pt1 | contig 16049 bp, 11 predicted proteins | sample BarGraNGADG00211_FD_184490 | JGI IMG/M metagenome (GOLD analysis project Ga0209638, IMG submission 184490) | Arctic peat soil microbial communities from Barrow, Alaska - Barrow Graham LP Ref core NGADG0002-211 (SPAdes) (version 2) | ecosystem: Environmental > Terrestrial > Soil > Wetlands > Peat...
CTACTTGTACGTGACCGCCGTGCCAGGCGGAACGCTCTGGATGAAGATCTCGCCGCGAACGAGCGGGATCTCGTTGCCGGACGAGTCGTAGAAGCGGGTCAGAGCCGTGTCCGTCGCCTTCTTCCAGGTGCCCGTGATGGCCTTTCCTTCCTTGAAGACGATCGCTTGGCCTGAGCCGACGTTGGCTATGGCGACTCGTTGGATGCCGGAGCTATCCATGTAGTCGTTGGAGACCGTCTGAAACATGACGATGATGTTGCGGGCGACTACCTGCCGGTTGTTGGCCGGATCGATCTGTTTCTGGCCGTTGAGCAGGCGAATGTACCTGTCGGTCGCCCGATCGAACTGGTAGCCCACGGAAACTGTGTGATAGGGGACCGTCACGGTCTGCGATGCCGGCCGATTCGCGGTCGCGGCATCGTCGACGAACGGTCGGGTGGGCAGACCCTGATACGTCGTCGGGTAACCCTTCCTGGGCAGGCAGGCGATGAGGGCCGCCGAGTTCGTATAGGCGTTGTGCGGGGCCACTCTGGTAGTGATTCGGTGGTAGGGGCAGGATCCGCCGTTCAGGTCGTCCATGTTGTAGATGATCCCGTACATAGCCGGGATAACCTGGGAGAGAACTTTGGGGTCACCCCCGAAATGGCCGTATAGCGCTCCGTACTCGGCGACCCAGCGGGCGTGATAGGGTCGAGCGCTGCGGACACCGCCGATGTCGGTCGCCGTTCCCTCCTGGAAGATCATCAGGTAGCGGTCCTGGCCGTACTCCTCGTACGACTGGTAGACGATCGAGGCCGAGGAGAAGCCAGACTGCGGCCGGGCTATCGCGTTGTCCCCGATGCTGATCGCCATCGGCAGGCGGTGGGCCAGGTTGCTCGGAGCCAGCACCCCATCGAGGTCGGCATAGACCAACGGCCCAGGTGATTCCGTGGGACCGGGCGTGTCGGACGCCGACTCGCTTGGCGCCAGCGTGTCGGACGCCGACTCGCTTGGCGCCGGCGAGTCGGACGGGGAAGCCGAGGCGATTGCCGATTCTGTGGCGCCAAGCGTTGCCGTGGCCTGAGCGGCGCCGCCAGGTTTGACCACGACGAGCAGGCCGGCCGCCAGGATTGCCACCACCACGATCGCGCTGACTGCGACCGCCGGGGCTCGATGGCCGGTCCAGATGCGCTCGATCACGGTCGAGATGCGTTCGATCACTGGTCCAATCTCCGTTAGCGAAACCGGCCCACAGGATAGCGGATCGAGCGGCCGAATTACCGTGGGCGGCGCCCTTCGGGATGGCGTCACACGCACACGCTCTGTCCGAGCACCCTCCAGATGTCTATGACCTCGCGCCCGGCGAGGTCGGGTTCCAAATAACCGCGATTAGGAACAAAACAGTACCGTCGTCCTCCGGCGTTGGACATCACCCTTAGTCCAGCATCCACCACTGCAGGATGTCGTCTTCGGCGATGTCCACTCGAGCTCGCTTGCCCAGGACGGTCGAGTACTCGCGTGGGCTGATCCCATGCGCCGGGCGCTTCCACGTCAGGTCGGTCGCCGAGATCGTGGTCCCGGCCTGGATCGGCCTGGCGGCGACGAGGCTGCGTCGGGCGTGTTCGCGGGCAGGCGCTTCGCTCTCGAGCGCATGCTTCTCCTGGTCGCCCACGATGGTCAGGACGGCGTCGATCCGACGCCGGATGTCCCGCAGGTCCGCGAGATCCATGGCGTGGTAGTGGTCGTTCCCGGGAAGCGTCTTGTCGTGGGTGAAATGCTTCTCAATGAGCTGCGCGCCCAGAAGCGTGGCCGTCGTAAGGACTGTCTTCTCCGCATCCGGGACGGTGTGATCCGAGTACCCGGGCAACGCTTCCGGGAAGCGCCGGCGCAGATCCAGCAGCATCCCCAGGTTGGCGCCCTCATCGGGCGTGGGGTAGTTCAGGACGCAGTGCAGCAGCGCCAGGGGGTTGCCATGGGCCGTGATGGTGCCCACCGCCTGAGTGATCTCCCAGAGGTCCGAAGCTCCGGTGGAAAGGATGATCGGCTTGCCAAATCCACACAGGACCTCGATAAACGGCAGGTTCGTGAGGTCCGAGGAGCTTATCTTCACGACGTCCATGAGGTCGTCCAGAAAGGCCGCGGATTCGACATCGAAGGGGGTCGAAAGGAATTCGATCCCTGCCTCGTCGCAGTGTCTTCGAAGCGCTTCGTACTCGCTCTTCCAGAACTTGTCGTACTTGGAGAAGAGCTCATGCTGCGAGCGCGTCGGCTCCTTGCTGAGGTCCCAGTAGGCCGGCGAGTTGCGAGAGGCAATCTTGTCTGCCTTATAGGTCTGGAACTTGATCGCGTCCGCGCCACCCTCCGCGGCCTGGTCTATCAGGCGACGGGCGATCTCCATCGAGCCCTCGTGGTTGACCCCAGCCTCGGCGATGATCAGCGGTCGCCGGATGGCCGGGCCGTCGGGGCGGTAGCTTGCGATCAGTTCCCCGAGGCGCATGTATCTCCGATCGTCGTCTCGATGAGCCGGATGACCCGTTCGGTTCCGGCCCGGAGCTCGTTGTCCAGCATTCTGCGGCTCATTCGCTGGCGTTCGTGGAAGTCGTCCACCAGCTCCACGAAGGCTCTCAGTATCGACTCTGGGTTGGCAGCCGTGCCCAGGCCCAGATTGCGGAAGCCGTGCTCTTCGTACGCGAAGAAATGGGTCATCTCGCGCTCGTTCTGGGCGAGCACGATAGCCGGCGTGCCGAGCGCAGCCAGCTCGAAGATGGTGCGGCCGGCCGAGGTGAAGGCGAGATCTGCGCCCCGGATTCGGTCTGCCATGTCGCTCACCGCTCGGTCGATGACGATGCCGTCGAACGGCTCGAGGGTGTCGAAGGCCGTGTAGCCGCCCCCTGTCACCACATTGATGGCGATGTCGCGCCTTCTGCACTCGTCGTAGATCGCGGCGACGACGCGGCCCGTGAGGTTGTTCGGGTCAACGCCGCCGAAGGTCAGCAGGACACTTCGGACGGACTCCCTGACCGGGCGCGGCTGGGTCAGGACGAACTCATTGCGGATGCAGAAATGGCGCGGCCCGAAGTAGTGATTGGGCAGGCTCTCCCGTTCCGGGTAGATTGCGTTGACCACGAGGTCCGCCTGCGGAGCACCATCGCCCAGGTCCTCGAAGTTCACAACGATCTTGCCGGCGGCCTTGAGCCGGCGGATCTCTTTGGCTGACGTGTCCAGGCGGTCGTTGATGACAACCTCAGGTCCGAGGGCCAGGATCTCCGCGATCAGGTCGTCGCTCGACTGTCGGTGAACCTCGAAATGGTGGGCTGACAGTACCTCCTGGGCCAGGGCACTGGGCCGGGTCACCAGGAACCTGATGCGGTGACGGACGAGGCCATCCGCTATGGTCAAGGCATTGTGAACGTGACCCAGGCCGATCTCCGGGTAACCGGCTACCACGAACAGGATGTCGCGCTTGGCCAGGTACCACTCGCAGAGCGCCCAGTCCTCGGCAGTATCGATGTCGATTGCCTCGGGACCGCTCAGAATGAACAACGAGACGCGATCGCCGATTCGGCTGCCCCGGCCGAGGACCCTCTCGCGACACAGAATAAGGCCCCCCGTCTCGCGGTAAGCGGGCTCGAGTTGCTGGCGGTTGACTCGGGCTTTGTACAGCGGCACGAAGCGACCCTCGCGCCTGGTCCAGGTCAGGTGGGTGTCGTCCGCAGCGGACAGCATGCTGTCCAGGCTCGGGTCGGCCCAGAATGCGTCGATTGCGGCGTCGAGGGAAGCGGTCGTCAGAAGCGGCGAAGTCGGCTGGAGGGTGACGATCACGTCATACCTTCGCCGTGTGATCTGGACGATCTCCTGATAGCTGCCGACGATCACCTCGTCTAGCGTGGCGGCGTCGGTCGCAAGTGATGGCTGCCGGCGATGAACGCGAGCCCCGAGTTTGACCGCCAGGGCAGCTATCTCCTCCGCGTCGCTGGAGACAACGACGTCCGCGTCATGGCGCGAATCCAGTGCCCGCCCGACGGTCCACGACAAGAGCGGGCGGCCTCCGAGTGCCCGCAGGTTCTTGCGGGGAATGCCCTTGGAGCCGCCCCGTGCCGGAATGACGATCAGCACAGATGGCCCGCCCCTGGTGCCCTGCTGGGTCGCGGATGTCACGGAATCGACTCGATCATCTGGCGCATGACCGGGAGCGTAGCCCTGATGGTGTCGCGGGCTTGAGCGTGCGCCGGGAAACCGCCCGCAAGATCTCGCTCGATCGTGGCCATCAGCGGTCCAGAAATGTCTGGAAGGCCGAGGAGATGTTCGAATGGTCGCACGCTGCGACGAATAGGGCGCCGCCTCGGCCTGGCGAGCGCGCCGATGCCGATTTCCAGCCACGGCAAAGGTCGCTCGGCAGGAAACGCCGCCAGGCCGAGGCCGGGAAACGACCGCAACACCCCTATCCCACGCGAGTCCTCAGCGATGACATACGAGGGTGTCCCCACGCTCGTCGAATAGAGATGGGCGTGGACGCGATAGCCGACATGGAGGTCCATCTCGTCATAGATTCGGAAGCCCTCCTGACGGCCGGAGATGTCCACGCACTGCCAGCCATGGCGCTCGGCTAGTGCCGCGTAGCTCCGTTGGACGCCGCGATGGAAGACGACGCGCCCTTGTGCTTGCGGCACGGCGTCTGCCAGCGCCCGAAAGAGCCGGCATGCCTGACCGTGGAAGGCGGGGTTGGCCGGAGGAGTGAACGCCACAGCCTTGAACGCTATGGGCGTGCGGATGGGCCGGTCTATTGCCTCGAGGTCATACCAGGCCGGGTCTCCGGTCATGAGGACGCGCTGGTAGCCATTCCGGTTCAACAGCTCGACTGTCAGCGGATCTCTGGCGCCGAGGTATGCGCTGCGAGCCAGGGTTGCGTCCAGGAACTTGCCATCCAGTGCATCGAACCGAAAGGCGGCGAGTTGTCGATTGGTACCAGGAATTACGTGGCTACCGAGTGCGAGCAAGACCAGCGGCGGTAGTTCATCGAGTGGTCCGAGCGGGTACAGCCGGGCGATGCCTCGCGCGTAGCCCGGACCTCCGCAAATGACGATCGCGCGGTAGCGGCGGAGCCGTTCCGCCGGTATCTGTTCGTCGAGGGGATGCCAGGCCTCACCAATGTCCAGTCGTGTACGGGGATGAACATTGGCGATGAGCCGCCGGGCTCGCTCCAGAATCAGAGCGTCTCCGGCATTGGCAATCGCCCTGTGCAATAAGAGAAGCCCCGCGTCATCGGGCTTTCTCGTCACCGCGGGGTCCCGGCGGGGAAGGCGCCCATTGCCGCCGTCACGCGAATACGTCCGAGTGCATTTCTGGGAGGCACTTCGCGCAGCATTGCCGAATGATAACGTCGCGCCCGCCATTCGTGGCGCGAGAGCGTACTGCCTTCTCCGACAGCTCCGAGGTTCTGTCTGGGCGTGGCAGGCAGCGAGAGATCCCGCGACGATCCCGATCTCCCACCCTGGCTATGCTAGAGTCGGCCGGATAGCGACGGCGGTAAGTCGAAGCCTGCTCGTCAGGGCAGCAAGCCGGTCGAAGGAGAGTTGGCGGGCGCGCGTTGAGGGATTGGGTCATTGCCAAAGCCGCGCATCTCTGCGGCGAACGGGATGGGCATGTCTTCGTCGAGTTTCTCGCGGAGCCGCCGGGCCGCTTCCTAACCTACTCGTCACTCATGAGCGCCGCCGACTGCGCCGCGATCGATACGGCGGCCTACGAGGACGCGCGCACGTGGTTCCTCGACGGTCAGAACGACCCCGCGTATTTGGGAGGGGTTTCGCTGGGTCGAGCCTTCGAACTCCCTGCGACGGTCATGCTCATCAAGCAACGACGCGCGCTGCTGGTGCTTCGCAAGCTTCTCGATGATGTCGCTGCTCCTATACGGCTCCGCGGCGTCGGCGACGAATGGAGATTCGCCGCGCGAGCTCTCGGGGCGACGATCGTCGAGGACGATACAACGGGCGACTTGCCCTCCATTCCGGGCCTCCGCGTTGCCGAACCGTCTCGACTCGAGCGCTCGCTGGCCACCCTCGTTAGGCTGGGACGGCGCTCGAAGGCGATGACGGTATTCTTGGACACGCCCCACTGGAGCCGCTCCTACTACCGGGCTCTGTTGCAGCGGCGATCAGTCGGGCTGGTCAACCCGGGGGCTCGTGTCTTGCTCGATGCCTTGCTGAGCCGGCGCCCGGCTGACTGCACCTGGCTGGCCCAGGACGCAAAAGGGTGGGACGGCCGGGGCGCAGACTTCGATGTAGACCCGCGCGACAAGTGGTTCTTCCTACGGAGCTCGTTCTCGCTCCTGAGGCCCGCGTTGGCAGCGTGGGCCGAGGCGGGCCTGCGTGTCGGCGGCCACGGTGTGGTGGCGGTCGCGACACAGGACGTTACCCCTCCGGCCCGCGCTTTCCTTCTGGGGCTCAAGGCCGGGGGCGGAAGGGTTCTCACGTTGGAGCACGGCATCTCCGGGGCGTACAGGGGGCAGGTCCACAGCGTCGCGGACGTGCTGGGGACCTGGGGCAAGCCTCAGGCGATCTACCACCGCCAGGTCGGTCCCCCCGGTCTCGAGACCGAAGCTATCGGCTGGCCGAGACTCGAGGCCGCCTACGCGACCCGTGACGTTGAAGCAACTACCGCGTGGGATCTCGTGTTCTTCAGCCAGCCAGCAGCCTCCCTGAGCAGTGCGGATTGGCCCGAGGACAATCTGACGGCGCTCCGTGCGGTGGAGTCCTACGCCGCGGCGCATCCCGAACGACGCGTGGCGGTGAAGCTTCACCCGGCGACGGCGGCCTATGGTTCGACCTTCCCTGCACTGGAGCATGCCACCCTGGTTACGGGCGATTCGCTCCGCCTGCTCCGGTCGGCGCGATTGTCGGCAGTCTCCTTCAGCACGACAGGCATCGAATCGATGGCATTGGGCAGGCCCGTCATCCAGTTGGCCCGCAAAGGCGTTTTGGGACCCACGGAGTTCATATCCGCCTCCGGCGCGGCGGTCGTGGCGGATGGGCCCCTGGAACTTGAAGCGGCCGCGGAGTCCCTCCTCACCGACAAGGCGGCGTACAAGCGGGCCCGCGCGAGAGGTCTGGTGTACGCCCGCGAGTTCGTACTCGGTGTCGACCGTCCCGACAGCGCCGTCCAGAGGCTCTGCGCCGTCGTAGATCGACTCGCGATCGGCTGAGACCGCGAGCTGGAATGGACATGCGGCGGTCCGGCGGAGTCAGGACCTTCCGCGCGCTCGACCCACCTTTCTGAGCCGAGGCCTTTGGCGTGACCGGCGGGGGCCGGGGCCGCGGGCGCACACCGCCAATCCAATCTAAGGCGCATGCTGGTACCCAGCCAGGGAGCACGTAACGGGCGAACGCAGCCCTCTGCGACGCCTACTGGCCAGGGCCGAAACCTATGGCGCGCGGTTTTCGAGAGAGGCGGCTGCTGCCGCTCTCTAGGCCGCGTACGGGCAGGTGCTCAGCCTAGGCCGGGCCCGAGTGAGCAGATCATTGCCCGCGCGGTGCCCGCAATACTGAGCGGCCAAGGGCGGTAGACTCAGCCGATGCGCATCGCTCTACTCGGGACGAGAGGCATCCCGGCGAACTACGGCGGCTTCGAGACCTTCTATGAGAACTTCGGGCCGCGCCTCGCCGCCAGGGGCCACCAAGTCTGGGTCTACAACCGGCCGCACGCCGTGGGGCACCGCGATCTCCGGACGTACCGCGGCGTGAGTCTGGTTCACCTGCCTTCGGTCGCGAGCAAGCACCTGGACACCATCACCCACACCGCATTGAGCGTCGTTCATGCGCTGTCGCGGCGCTATGACGTCGTGTACATCTGTGGCGTGGGCAACACCTCACTCGCCTGGATTCCTCGGCTCACGGGGGCACGAGTGGTTCTGAACGTCGACAGCTCCGATTGGCGCCGAGCGAAATGGGGGCGCATTCCGGCGGCCTACCTGCGCCTGATGGAGCGACTATCTGGCTCCATGGCGAACGCGATCGTCGTCGACAATCAGGCTATCGGCCGCCGCTATCGTCAGGACCACGGCATTCAGGCTGTGTATGTGCCGTACGGTGCCAACATCATCCGTAACGAAGGCATTGATGCGCTGCAGGAGTGGGGTCTCGAAGACGGACGATATGTCCTATGGGTGGGCCGGCTTGAGCGCGAGACCCTGGTCGAAGAACTCATCGAGGCGTTCCGCCGGGCCGCGCTTCCGGGGTTCAAGCTTGCAGTCGTCGGCGATGCGCCCTTCGCCGACGAGTACAAGAGGCAGTTGAGGTCGGTAGCATCTTCCGATGTCGTGTTCACCGGCCGGCAGTTCGGCGAGGCCTACCAACAGCTAAGCTGCCATGCCTTCGCTTATGTTCAGACGTCTCCAACGTCGGGCACGAGCCCGGCGTTGCTCGACCAGATGGCCTTCGGCAGCGCTGTCATCGCACGCGGGACGGACACGAACAGCGAGGTAGTCGCTGAGGCGGGCCTTACGTACTCGCCTGACGACCCGATTGAGGGCATGGCCGCCGCTCTTCGGAGCCTATACAAGAGCGAGGCTCTGGCGGCGGAGCTTCGCAGCAAGGCAGTCGAGCGAGTGCGGGAGCACTACTCTTGGGAGCACGTTACTGACATGTACGAGGCGCTGTTTCTGCGCCTCATCAAGCGCCGACGGAGAGGTATCGGGGTCTGATGCGAGTTCTCATAACGGGCTCTGGCGGCATGCTGGGCAGCGCCGTCTATCCAGCTTTTGTTCGTGCCGGTCACGAGGTCGTGGCTACCGACCTCGTGCCGCGCCCCGAACCAGGCCTGCCCATGGGCCTGCTCGACGTTCGAGATCACAGTGCCGTTCGAGAGGTGAGCCGGAAGAGCAAGCCCGACATCATCCTCCACCTTGCAGCCGAGACGGACCTCGAGCGATGCGAGACCGATCGCGACCACGCCTACCTTACGAACGCTATTGGCACGCAGAACGTTGCCCTCGTCGCCTCCGAGCTCGGCGTACCACTCGTCTACATCTCTACTGCCGGAGTCTTCGACGGCACAAAAGGGGACGAGCCATACACGGAGTTCGACCGGCCGAATCCCATCAACGCTTATGGCGGCTCGAAATACGAAGGTGAGCTCATCGTTCGGCACATGGTCGCCAGGCACTTCATCATCCGTGCCGGATGGATGGTCGGCGGGCGAGAACGCGACCATAAGTTCGTGGCAAAAGTGATCAACCAGCTCCGAGACGGCGCCCGGACCATACACGCCGTCACGGACAAGCTCGGGACACCAACATACACCGAGGACTTCGCCCAGAACCTTCTGGCGCTTGTCGCGACGCCCTACTACGGCCTCTACCACATGACCTGCGAGGGAGCAGGCAGCCGACTTGACGTGGCCCGTGCAATTCTCGAGTACTACGGCCGGAGTGACGTCGAGGTGGTCCCCGTCTCGAGCGATTTCTTCGCGGAAACCTATTTCGCGCCTCGGCCGCGCTCAGAGATGATGCGGAACTACGTTCTGCAACTACGTGGCCTCGACCTGATGCGTCCTTGGCCCGATGCTCTCCGCGCCTATCTGGATCAAGCGGGCTTGACACTCGAGCGATCTTCTGCGCCTGGGGCGGCTGTCCGATCCGAGACGGAATGACGCGCAGAGCCCGTAGGCGGCTTTCGGACGCGGTGAAGGTCACATGAGGATGCTCTACGTCGAGCCCCTCGGCGTCCAGGGAGGGATGGGCCACTACAACGAAGCCCTCGTCACGGCGTACGAGCAGGCCGGAGCCAGCCTTGAGGTGGTCACGGGTTCGCACGATGCCTCGTATGGCTTCCGGGCGAACGTGCACGTGAGTCGCTTCTTTCGCCTCGCGCTGGACCGATCGAAGCCTCGAGTCCTCCGCGCGATTGGATACACAGGAGGCTACCTGGGTTGTCTTCGGCTCGCACCGCGAGCTGACGTCGTCGTCTTCCACTTCCTGCATCGGCCCGCTGTAGACCGGTGGGGACTCAAGGCATTCCGACGGCTTGGATGCCGACTCGTCCTGGTGGCCCACGACCCACAGCCTGTCCTGGCCAGCCAACGGGGCTCCGCGTACCAGCGGTGCTTGGGCCTCTTCGACCTCATCGTAGTCCACGGCCCTAAGGCCCGCGCCGACATCGTTGCTCAGGGCGCGCCGGACGACAAGGTGATCGTGGCGCCCTTCGGCGACTACCGAGCGACGCAGCCGCTGGATCCTGCCGTGGCCTGTCGAGCGTTGGGGCTTCCCCACCTGGCCCACCCGACGGCAGCCATCATCGGAAACCTCAAACGGGGCAAGGGAATCCAGCGTGCCCGTGAGGCCCTCGAGGCCGCCCGTTCGCCCGTCCGCACGCTCCTGATCGCAGGTACCAGACAAGGCGATTGGGATCTCGAGAACGCGCTCCGTACCTCGGAGAACAGCCAGCTCCGGATCGTGCGTGTAGATCGGCGTATGTCCGACTTCGAGGAATGGGCAGCCTACTCGCTGGCAGATGTCCTTCTCGCCCTCTATGACTCGGGCTACTCATCCGCCGTCATCGCCCGAGCCCAGTCGATGGGCAAGCCCGTCGTGCTCACGGATGTCGGGGACCTCGCGCTACAGGCACGCCCTGGTGACGTGGTGGTGACCGTCAACTACACGGAGGATCAGCTTCGAGAGGCCATCGAACAGTGCCTGCGGGCGAGTGTCGAGGCGCCGAACACATGGGATCGCGACGCCTGGCTCTATCACGCCAGGAGCGTGCTCGCGCTCCTCCGCTGATCATCGTGCGCCGGAATGGCCCGACGGGAAGCTCACCGTGCTAAAGACGGCGGGACTGTCCGTCGCTGACGGCATCGTACAGATCCTCACAGTACTCGGCCGTGATCGATCGCCAGAGGTAGCGCTCCACCAATCGCCGCGCCGACTGAGCTATTGCCAGCCGACACGGCGCGCGCCTGGCACGACACATCCGCCCGTCGAGCGGGTCAGGCCCGTCGTCGACAGGCAGGTCGGCGATTGCTTCGGGGAGGGCGGCCGGGCCTCACGGGTCCTCATCGACGGGCAGGACGCCGAGCTCACGTCAGGGCAGCGCGCCAATGGCGAGAATCTGTTTGCCGAGCGTGGGTGCCATCGCTCTCGCTCCATCGGCAGTGAAATGGAGGCCATCCCATCGGAGCATTAGGCCTGCAACCAAGGGCGCGCACACATTGTCCGGACACACAGCGGACGTGATCGAAAGAGTCGAGACCCCGGGCAGCTTCGTTGCAATGCGCTCATACATCGCGTCGTATGGCAACCACCACCCGTCGCGGGGGATCGTGAACGTGCAGCCAGTGGTGTTGAAGTTGGACGGTTTCTGGCAGGTGGGGCCGATCGGCATGAGGTGCGGTGGGAGCTTGAGGAGTGCCATCTTCGAGCCCGATTCCGTCACGAGGCGCGCGACGTTCGTGAGCGCCTGCTCCTCAAGGGCGACCCTCTTGTCGGAACTGATCGGGAGACGGTTTCCAGCGTCGTCTGCTATGTCCGTCATATCCATGTAGTCAACCATCACGACCACCTTCGGGCGCCACTTTGCCAGGAGCTCGGCCTGGAGTCCTGGCGTCTTCTCGTAGCACTGCCTAAGCAGGCTCGCCTGGTTGGCTGTGTTGACCGACTTGAGGTGCCCGACCCGGCACCCGTAGTCGGCCTGCAGGACGTATGTCCAGCCATGTTCGGTGGCTATGGCCAGGAAGCCGGGGTCTAGCGATAGCGCGATCGAGTCCCCCAGGACGGCGAAGACGGGAGCGCCCGTGGGACCCTGGTGGCGGACACAGATCGTGAACTGGGGGCAGTTGGGCACCGGGGTGCTGACGAGCGCCGCACTCGCCGCACTCGCCGCACTCGTAGAGGCGAGCACGATCCCGGATACGAGCACGATCCCGGCGGCGGTGGCGACCACGAAGCGGCGGGCCGAGCGACCGATGACAGGCATCCGACCCTTTCGGATCGGCTGCTCGATCAGGTAGAACGAGACGATCTCGATGCCGAACGTTACGACGAGTCGGGTGAGGTTGAGCCCTGTCGATGCGCCCGGCAGGTTCGCCAGCGGCGCCGGCGCGCTCGTGATGGCGAGGATGACCGGCCAGTGCCACAGATACAGCCCGTAGCTGATCTGGCCGATCCAGGCGACGGGTCTGAGCGAGAGCAACCGGGCGACGAGGGTGCGAGGGTTCAACTCGATTGCCCAGACCAGAGCCGCGGTCGTGACCGCCAGCAGGATCGAGAGACCCCGATAGTACGCCGCGTTCTGATCCTGAAGCGTCGCGAAGGCCACGAGAAGCGCCAGGGCAGCAAGCACCGCGACGACGCTCGTGGCTCTCCGGAACCGCGTCAGCAGCTCCCGCTTGGTCATGAGCACCGCAAGCAGGGCACCGATTAGGAGCTGGTGCATACGAGCGTCGGTGCCGTAGTAGGCGCGCGACGGATCGCCCGGATTGAAGAGCAGGGCCATCGCGACGCCCGAGACGGCGATGCCTACGACGCATATGGCTGCCAGTACGGTGGGCCGCTTGCGACCGATCCACAGCGCCCCGGCCACGAGGATCGGCCAGACGATGTAGAACTGCTCCTCGATCGCGAGGGACCAGGTGTGACGCAGCGGTGAGGCCGAGGCGAACTGGGCGAAGTAGTCCTGGCCGGTTGCGATGAAGTGCCAGTTGCTCCCATAGAAGAGCGTCCAGAAGAGGTCGTCGCGGCGCATCGACAGCTCGAACGGCGAGGCGTTGAGCCCGATCCAGATGGACACCACGATGAGCATGACGAACAAGGCGGGGAGCAGCCGGCGCGCGCGTCGGAGCCAGAACTCGCGCAGGGCGATCCGGCTGCTCCGGGCGTGCTCGGCCAGCAGCAGGCTCGTGATGAGATAGCCCGAGAGGACGAAGAACACGTCCACGCCGAGGAAGCCGCCGGGCGCCCAACGGTAGCCGAAGTGGTAGGCGATGACCGCCAGGACTGCGACAGCCCGGATGCCGTCGAGGGCGGGCCGGTATCCCGTCGCCGAATCCCGGGAGAGAGCTGCGACGGCGCCAGCGCCATCCGTCGAACTCAGAGCACCCGACCGGATCGGGTCCCGCGCGCGCGCCGCCAAAAGGGACCCAAACCGACCTCTTGCCCCTCCAAGCGGGCCCCGGCCCTTCGCAGTCATCCTTTATCTCACCCCGTCAACGGTGCTCCTTCGACGGGATCCACGCCCGTGCGTGGAGGGTAACATTTTCGCGGTGGCTGAAAGGCAGGCGTGAGAGGCAGGCGAGCACCTTCCACGACAGCGACGCCGCCGACCGTGCCGCTCAAGCTGAAGACGCAGGATCAACTTGCCCCAGGCCGCCTGCCCTCGTCCGGAGAACCCGTGACCCGGTCGCGGAAGAGCGCATTGACACCTACTCCGGTGAAACACGTCCAAGGCCTGATCTCGACAGTACGAGTGTGTGTATGGAACAGTCGGGCACTCAGCTGAGAGCTGTGGTGATGCCAAATGCTCCAGCCACGAGGAGCGCGGCATTGAACGCTGCGGTGATGAAACCGCCGAGGCGCAACGGACACGGGTTGCTCGGCGTATCGTCCGGACGCCGAGCAGGAAGCCCGGCGGTCCAGATCGCTGCCGTCACACAAGTTGCGACCTTGGTGGCTGCTTCAATGGCGATCCGCACGAGAATCCCGGTCAACGACCTGCGTCGCAGCTGGGCGCTGGATTGCCCGGAGGTACGAGGCGCGGTCGCTCGCGTGATCCAGAGCGGCTGGTACGTCCACGGCCCCGAGCACGCTGCCTTCGAAGCCGAGCGTTTTGTCGCTGCCCGTCTCACCTTTGCCGCGCCGGTCGGGTTCCCCGCACCGATGGCCTGGCAGATCTGGGCTCCCGTGTCGGCACCAGTCGAGATCGCCGATCTCGCCTGGCCGATAGGTTGTGCGCTGAAAGTCACGGGCCGCCAGAAATGCCAGAAGGTCGCCGGCACGGGTTCGCTCGGACGCAACAACGCCGCGCCACCAGGCGTAATCTGGTCAGATGCAGTGGCCGCCCGGTCACGCGCTTCCTTGAGAACTCAGATGAGAGCCCCCCAACCGGCGCTCTTGGACAGGGATCGCGCGTTCGAGTGAGTTCCGGTCCGCTCGGCAGAGAGGGTTGGTGGATCAGTTGGTATCAGGAGCTGCGGCCGTTGTTCACTCCGATGCCCCGTTACCCACTCCGGAGTCTCGGGCCGCCGTGGTTGCGCGGTGGACCCGGCGAATCAGCAGGGCCAAGGTCGGAACGCTGGCACTCCTCGTTGCCATAGTCGTCGTGGCCATGGCGTTGCGTTTCGTTGGCCTGGATTGGGGACGACCGTTCGTCTACCATCCGGACGAAGGGGTGGTGGTCAACCCCGCGATGAACATGGTTCGGACCGGGTCATGGAATCCCGACTCGTTCACGTATCCGTCTGGGCTGATCTACGTGGAGCGCTTCATTATCGCAGTCCTCCACCAGATGGACCCCACGGTCTCGCTGTCGACCGCCACGACGGGCGGGTATGCAGGCCTGCCCTGGCGCTCAGGAGCCAACGCCCTCCTCGAACAGTTCCCCTACTTCTACGCGGGGCGAGCCTTCGTAGCTATGGCTGGCGCCTTGATGGCGCTGCCCACCTACCTCGCGGCACGTTCGGTTTCTAACGCCGTCGGCGGCATTGCGGCGGCGGTTGCGATCGCCGTAGCTCCCCTCGTCGTTAGAAACTCGCAATACCTCACAACTGATGTTCCGACCGCTGCATTGGCGGTCTTGACCCTGTGCCTGTCCCTGCGCGGTCTGACGGGCGGCAGACGGTGGTTACTGGCGGCAGGCTTCGCAGCTGGTCTGGCTGCATCGACGAAGTACAACGGCGGGCTGGTCGTCATCGTTCCACTGGTTGTGCTCTTGACTTCATGCCCGCCCAGACAGTTGCTGCGAAGGCCCACCCTGACGACCGCAGGCCTGATAGCCCTCGCATCCGTGGCGGGCTTCGTCCTGCTCACACCTGCCGTGGTGTTCGACGCATCCCACGTTTGGACGGGAGGCATCCTCTACCAATTCCAGGCGTACTCTGGCGGGCATCCCGGAGCGCAAGGGACGGACAACGCCATCTACTTCCTGCGGGTCTTGTGGGGAGAAAACGGGCTTGGCCACGGCTTGTCGATCCTGGCAGCGTTGGGCTTGCTCATCTCCGTAGTCCAGCATCGGCGAGCGGATCTTGCCGTGCTGTCCTTCCTGATTGCCTACTACGTTCTGCTCTCTCTGCCGCCCGTGCGCTTCGACCGTAACCTCCTCCCACTGATGCCATTCCTGGCGGTCCTGGCAGGCAGGGCGGTCGGCTGGCTGGTCGACGTCATGGCCGCCCATCTCGGATGGATCACGAGCCACCTCAGACAGGTCCCCGCGATCGCGGTCGGTCTCGGCGTGATTGCCATGGCGGCCACGCCGTCGTTTTCGCTGGCCGTCGCGAACGATCGGTCGCTCCTCAGGACAGATACTCGCACCATCGCCTTGGCCTGGATTGAGGCCAACATCCCCCACGGAGCCACCATCGTTCGGGAGGAGTTCACACCACAGATCCCCAACGGCGAGTACCGGGTCGGGGACGCCGGGTACCTGCTGGCGAATAGGCCGCTGGCATGGTATCGGGCGGCGGGCGTCGAATACGTGGTCGCGAGCAGCGGCGACTTCAACCGGTTCATCGGCATCGCGCCGCAAGATGCGTTCTACCGTTCACTACTGGCCGAGCCCATCGTTTTGGACCTCCGGCCGCAACCGGGTCAGCCTGGCCCCAGGGTGGTCATCGTCAGGCTCCGCGCAGCCCCCGCGGGTGCCGGCGCCCCTTGATGGGGCACTCGCTCGCTTTTCCGGCCTGACCCTGTCCAGAGCTGTGACCTAGCGGTCGCGGTCAGCCCAGGAGGCGCTGCACCCGGATCCGGGCGAGAATGGGGGCACCATTGTCAACACAACCGCCTCGGCAGTCGTCTCGGCCCGCAACGCGCCACCGAAGCTCAGGAACTGGTTGTTGACACCCAGTCGATCGGTGAGGGTGATACGACCCCA
>Ga0209638_1001309_pt1 | contig 16042 bp, 10 predicted proteins | sample BarGraNGADG00211_FD_184490 | JGI IMG/M metagenome (GOLD analysis project Ga0209638, IMG submission 184490) | Arctic peat soil microbial communities from Barrow, Alaska - Barrow Graham LP Ref core NGADG0002-211 (SPAdes) (version 2) | ecosystem: Environmental > Terrestrial > Soil > Wetlands > Peat...
CCACCTGTGTAACCGTTTGTTACTGAAATAACACCTTTTCGCTGCTGGAGAAGGTGTTCCACACCCCAGAAGCAACCGCCTGCGAAAATGGCAACCTCAATATTTTCTGGAACAAATTCCAAAGAAATTGAATTTACACAATGTCTTGTGTTTTTACTGGTAAGTTCTTCACCCAAAAACACATGACCGAGATGTGCACCGCATTTGGCGCATGAAATTTCAGTTCTCGAACCGTCTGCATCTCTTTTTCTGGTAACCGTTCCAGCAATTTCATCATCAAAACTTGGCCATCCGCAGCCGGAATCAAATTTATCTGAAGAGCGGTATAAAGCAGCACCGCATTGACGACAGTGAAAAGTTCCTTTTCCGGAAAACTTATAGTATTTGCCGGTAAAGGGAGCCTCTGTTCCCTTATCAATTATTACACGCTTTTCTTCGGGTGTAAGTACTTTTAAAGATTGTTGGTTTAAGTTGGTCATCAGCAGTAATAATATATTTAAAATTATCATTCCCAAGCTTTTAATTGTTCAATTTCTTTAGCCCATATCTCCTCGTTCGGAGTTTCCAGAATGAGCGGCATATTGTCAAAACGAGGGTCTTTCATTAGTATTTTAAAGGTTTCTGCTCCAAGAAGACCAACTCCTATGGAATCGTGTCTGTCTACATGGGAATTCAACCCCTTTTTAGAATCATTCAGATGCATCCCTTTTAAATATTTGAACCCGATTACCTTGTCGAAGTGCTCAAATGATGCTTTAAAACCTTCAGGAGTTGAGAGGTCGTAACCTGCTGCAAAGGAGTGGCAGGTGTCTATGCATACGCCAACCCTGCTTTTGTCTTCAACATGTTGTATGATTTCAGCAATCTGCTCAAATGTGTATCCAAGGTTGGTTCCTTGTCCGGCAGTATTCTCGATCACAGCTGTAACCCCCTTTGTCTTGCACAAGGCAATATTTATTGACTCTGCAATTGTTTTAAGGCACGCATCAATGTCGATTCTGCCGAGATGACTTCCGGGGTGGAAATTCAGCCTGTCCAGACCAAGTTGCTCGCAGCGTTCCATCTCGTCCAGAAAGGCAGCCCTCGATTTTTCAAGACCTTCGCTTTCCGGATGACCTAAATTGATGAGATAACCATCGTGGGGCAATATCTGCATGGGGGTGTAACTATATTGCCGGCAGCGTTCTTTAAAGAGTTCTATGCTTTTTTTGGTTAGTGGTGCAGCTAACCATTGTCTTTGGTTTTTTGTGAACAGAGCAAATGCTGTTGCTCCAATATTATGTGCATTAACCGGGGCATTTTCCACCCCCCCCGATGCGCTTATGTGTGCTCCAATATATTTCATATTTTAACTTATTTGTGAGTAGTCTTTTTCCTCTTTCTTTAGTGCAGCCAACCCCTCTTTCAATAACTTATTTTGTTCGTTCTCAATAAGCGGGTCATTCTCAAGAACTTTTAGGGCATATTGCCTTGCGTCCTCCAGAATCTGAGAATCTCTGGAGAGGTTGGCGATATGCAGTTCTATGGCCAATCCGCTCTGTTGTGTGCCCTCTAGGTCTCCGGGTCCCCTCATTCTCAAGTCGGCCTCAGCTAACTCAAATCCGTCCTGTGTTGCACACAAAAGGTCAATTCTCTGGCGGGCTTCTTTAGTGAGCTTGTATCCGGTCATCAGTATGCAGTATGAACTTTCCGATCCTCTTCCTACTCTTCCCCTCAGCTGGTGAAGTTGGGTTAACCCAAACCGCTCCGAACTCTCTATTATCATCATTGAGGCATTTGGAACATCTACGCCCACTTCTATAACCGATGTAGATACCAAAATGTTCGCTTTACCTGTAACAAAAAGATTCATATCGTGAGCTTTGTTCTCGTTTTTTTGTTGTCCGTGAACAACAGCTGTAATATAATCTGGTTGTTTGAACTCCTGTACAATGTGCTCGTACCCTTCCTGAAGATTTTTATAGTCCATTTTCTCGCTCTCCTTAATCAATGGAAAGACTATAAAAACCTGTCTTCCGGCTTTGATTTGTTCGCGCATGAAGTTGTATATCCTGCCTCTCTGCGTCTCGGTTGCATGAATTGTCTGGATAGATTTTCTGCCCGGAGGGAGCTCGTCAATTACTGAGACATCCAGGTCTCCATAAAGAGTCATGGCCAAAGTGCGTGGAATTGGTGTTGCCGTCATTACCAAAACATGCGGAACCTCTTCTGACTTGTTCCAGAGTCGGGACCTCTGTTCCACTCCAAAGCGATGCTGTTCATCGATTACTGCAAATCCCAGGTTCGAAAACTGCACACTTTCTTCTATAAGTGCGTGTGTGCCAAAAAGGATGTTAATACTGCCATTTAAAAGTCCCTTGGAAATTACCCTTCTCTCTTTAATTTTTGTGCTTCCGGTAAGTAGTGCTACATTTATTCCGGAACCCTCAATTATTTTAAAAACGCTATTATAGTGCTGATTAGCCAGTACTTCTGTTGGTGCCATTATACAAGACTGATAACCATTATCCGCAGCAATAAGAGCACACAAAATCGCTACCATTGTTTTTCCGCTGCCTACATCTCCCTGCAAGAGACGATTCATTTGACGACCGCTTATCAGATCTGCCCGAATCTCTTTTATAACCCTCTTCTGAGCATTTGTAAGTTCAAAAGGGATGTTCTTGAAACAAGCGTTAAAATAATTTCCGACACGGGGCATCAAAAAGCCTTTTGTACTCCTCTCTCTCATGCTTTTCTGCTTTAACAGTGAGAGTTGCAGAAAAAACAACTCCTCAAACTTCAGACGCATCTGGGCTTGAGCCAAAACCTTAAGATTTGTGGGAAAATGGATGTTCTGTAATGAAGCTCTAAGAGGTAATAATTTTTTATCCTTTAACAAGTAATCCGGAAGGGTCTCAATAATTCCATCCATGGACTGCTTTAACAACGCCGACTGGAATTTGGCAAATTGTTTGTTACCAAAGCCATTGTTTCTCAGACGCTCTGTAGAAGTATAGACACCTATCATGTTGCCGCTATACAAAGTGTTCTCCTCTGTTGCAAGATCAATCTCCGGATGAACGATGTTTATTGTCTGATTAAAGAGAGTGGGTTTTCCAAAAACAATATACTCAGTATACAGTTTTAGCTTGCTTTTAAGCCACTTTACACCTTGGAAAAAAACCAGATCGATAACTCCGGTAGGGTCTGCAAGAGTGGCTACCAATCTTTTGGCAGGCCCCTTTTCTCCAATGATATTTATCCTGGTGATCTTGCCTCGCAGCTGAATGTAACTCATGCTCGACTCAATTTCAGAAATCGAGTATATTTTTGTTCTGTCTATGTATCTGAATGGAAAGAGATAGAGCATATCTCTGAAGCATCTTATGTTTAACTCTTTGGATAGAAGCTCTGCCCTTTTCGGACCAACCCCCGGCAGGAACTTAATATCGCTATCTAAAATAGTTGACATAGCCGCAAATATAAGAATCTTATCGAAATTTTGTATCTTGCAAAAATTTTATAGTAGGACAAAGATAATGAATAATAAGATAGTTGTAGGAATCACTCAGGGAGACGGTAATGGTATTTCTTACGAGGTGATTATTAAAGCTTTGGCAGATTCGAGAATTTTGGAAATATGTACACCGGTTATCTATGGTTCATCAAAAATATTAGGTGTATACAAAAAGCAAATTACAGATCTTGAGAACTTCTCCACAAATGTAATAAATTCTGCCAAAGAAGCACATCCTAAGAGAGTTAACATAATTAATTGTGTGCCGGAAAGCCTCAATGTAGAACCCGGAAAGCAGACAGTCGATGGAGCAAAAGGTGCTCTTATTGCATTGGAGGAGGCAGTTAAGGATCTGAAAAATGGCCAGATCCAAGCCCTTGTAACCGCACCTTTCAACAAAGCTGAAGTAAGTAAGGAGGGGTTCAGCTTCTGTGGACATACTGAATACCTTACAAATGAGTTCGGAGTTAAGGACTCATTAATGTTCTTAGTGTCTGATACTCTAAAGGTGGGACTTGTTACCAATCACATTCCGGTCTCTCAAGTTTCAAAATCCATCAACTCAAAGCTGATAGTAGAAAAGCTTAAAATCATGACTGAATCTCTTAAAAGAGATTTCTCAATTCACAGACCAAAAATTGCGATACTTGCCCTTAATCCGCATTGCGGAGATCAAGGTTTGTTGGGAAGCGAGGAGGAGGATATTATAAAACCGGCTATAAAAGAGGTCTCGGAAAAGGGGCTGCTCGTTTTTGGACCATACTCTCCTGATGGTTTCTTTGCCGGAGACCTACTAAAAAAGTTTGATGCGGTACTCGCTATGTATCACGACCAAGGGTTGATTCCATTTAAAACACTGGCCTTCGAAAACGGCGTTAATTTTACGGCAGGCCTGCCAATTGTGAGAACTTCTCCAGACCATGGGACTGCTTACGACCTGGTTGGAAAAAACAAGGCTAATCCTGCCTCTATGATATCGGCAATTTACGCTGCCTGTGACATACACAAAAACAGAATCGACTATGACATTCTTAGGGCCAATCCTCTCAATGTTGAGACACCATCTGACAAATAGCGAGTATGATAAATTTGTTTACGGATGGAGCAGCAAGGGGTAATCCCGGGCCCGGAGGTTATGGTATAATTCTCAGATCCGGAAAACACTACAAAGAGTTATCGGGAGGGTTTTCCTGCACAACCAATAACAGAATGGAACTTTTAGCGGTAATTGCCGGGCTTGAGGCAATTAAGAGAGCAAACTCGGAGGTACAAGTCTTTAGCGATTCTTCTTATGTGTGTGATGCAATAAATAAAGGTTGGCTCTTTGGCTGGGAACTCAAGAATTTTGCAAAAAAGAAGAATCCGGACCTTTGGAAAAGATTTCTGGAAGTATACAGAAGGCACAGAGTTAAGTTTGTCTGGATAAAAGGACATGCGGGACATCCGGAGAACGAGCGGTGCGATCAATTGGCTGTGGAGGCTTCACTCAAAACCGATCTGCCAATTGACACCGGATACGCTAGGGCAGGCGAGGAGTGTAATCCTGATTCCGGAGCCACGGCTCAAACCCCGCCTCTCTTATAGTCTTTTGCATCTGCTCTGCGTTCATGCTGTTTTTTGCCCCGGCAGTTGAAACCACATTCTCCTCTATCATTATAGAGCCCATATCGTCTGCACCCGAGTGTAGAGCAAGCTGCCCGGTCTCTTTTCCGACAGTTAACCATGAGGCTTGGATATGAGGAATATTATTAAGCATAATTCTGGAAATGGCTATCATTTTGAGATGTTCAACAGGACTAAGTGGTTCAATATCGAATTTATCTCCAAGTTTTGTTCCTGCACTCTGCATCGGCCAACAGATAAACGCCCGGAAACCCGGAGCATTTGTTGGCTTATCAGCTTGGATATCCCTTAGAAGAATAAGGTGCTGTATTCTTTCCGATATTGTCTCGATATGGCCGTAAACCATTGTTGCAGTAGTGCCAATACCAAGTTTATGAGCCTCTCTCATAACATCTTCCCATTGTTTGCTATTTGGTTTGGCAGGGGAGAGTACTTTTCTCACTCTATCTGACAGTATCTCCGCACCGGCACCGGGAAGAGTATCCAAACCGGAAGCTACCAACCGTTCAAGAGTCTCCTTTATCGTCAGTTTACTCAACCTTGCAATATGTGCAATTTCCGGTGGGCCAAGTGCATTTAACTTAAGATTCGGATCTATTGATTTGAGCTCTTTAAAAAGATTCTCAAAATATGTTATGTCGTAACCGGGGTGTAGTCCTCCCTGCAAAAGAAGTTGGTCTCCACCAAGTTTATGAAGTTCTTCTATCTTAATCCTGTATTCCCGGGAAGATGTTGTGTAACCCCTCTCTTTTTGAGATATTGTACAGTGAAAATTACAAAAAAGGCACCCCGAAATACAGATGTTTGTGTAATTTACGTTCCGGTCAATTTGCCAACTAACCTTGTTCTTTGGATTATGTTTAAACCTTATTTGGTTGGCTAGTGACAGTAATTCTCTCACAGGAGCAAATTTATACAGTTCAAGACCTTCCTCCAAAGTGAGGTTATCACCGGCCAGTGCTTTCTTGAATAGTGTGTTATGATACATTTTTGGGAATGATTCTTGCAACGACAAAAGTAGAAGTTTTATTTAGATAATAACTCAAAATAGGTATATTTGTAAGCTTTGGTGTACTAATATTAACCTTATAATACTGTGATGGAAAATTTCTTTGAAAGAGATAATCTCCGTTATGCAATGATTGGAAGTGGCAGTTGGGCAACAGCTCTCGCAAAATTGCTAGTTACAAACAAAGGAAAAATCTCTTGGTATGTAAGGGATGATGAGATGATTGACCATATAAAGAAGACAAGTCATAATCCCTATTATCTCACTACCGTACAATTCGATCCGGAGAGGATCATGTTAAGTTCAGACATTAACGAGATTATTGATTCTGCAGATGTATTGATTTTCTGTATCCCGTCTGTCTATTTTTTGGAGGAAGTTGCAAAAATTAAGAGGTCTTTAGACGATAAATTTGTTGTTTCGGCAATTAAAGGGATGGTTCCAGATGACAATATTACTATCGCAGAGTATTTCAATCAAACTCACAATATACCCTATTCCAGAATCGGGGTGATAAGCGGGCCGTGTCATGCAGAGGAGGTTGCTATGGAGAGGCTGTCCTATTTGACCCTCTCAAGCAAATATATTGAGGTCGCCAGAAGTCTTGGCGATGTGTTTGCCTGCAGCTATATTAAAACTGTTCCCGGTACAGATATTTACGGAGTTGAATATGCAGCTGTTTTGAAAAACATATACGCGGTGGCAGCCGGTATATGCCACGCTCTCTCCTATGGAGACAACTTTATGGCGGTATTGATAACCAGCTCATTCCATGAGATGAGGAATTTTCTTCTAGCTTCTCATCCGGACACTACCAGAAAAACCTCGAAAAGCGCATATCTTGGAGATCTGTTAGTTACCTGTTACTCCCAGTTCAGCAGAAACAGAACATTCGGATCTATGATCGGGAAGGGATACTCTGTTCAATCTGCCCAAATGGAGATGAACATGGTAGCAGAAGGCTATTACGGCACCAAATGTATATATGAAATCAATAAAAAAATTGGTGTAGATATGCCTATAGCAGAGGCCATGTATAAAATACTATATGAAGATAAGTATCCTGCATATATTATAAAGCATCTGACAGAAAAATTGCAGTAAACTAAATTAATTTTGAAATATCATGGATAATATAGTTAAGATTAATTTACAGGCTACTGAAACTTTTGTGTCTAAAAATGATATGGAAGAATCATTTGAGAAGGCTTTTAAATCATTTGATATTCTTGTAAATGGAAGTGGAAGAGGAAGTGATTCCCTAGGTTGGATAGACCTACCTGCAAAAACCTCGGATTCCATTAGTTATGAGATTGAAAATATTGTTGAGAGATGGAAGAAGGATATCGAGATAGTTGTGATAGTAGGTATAGGCGGATCGTATTTGGGTGCAAAGGCAGCGATAGACGCTCTTTCACACGCTTTTGAGTTGCAACTCGGAAAATCAAACGGGCCGACTATTGTATACGCTGGTCAGAATTTGTCTGAAGAGTATCTTTCTGAATTAGTGGACCTGTTAAAAGAGAAATCTTCTGCCTGTGTGGTGATCTCCAAATCCGGAACGACCACCGAGCCTGCTGTTGCGCTCAGAATTATTAAACAGCACTTTGAGCAAAAGTATGGGAAAGATGAGACCAGAAAGAGAATCGTTGCAGTTACCGATGTCGCTCGTGGTGCATTAAAGAGTTTGGCTCTTCAGGAGGGTTACTCAACTTTTGTAATTCCGGACGATGTTGGAGGCAGATATTCTGTATTAACACCAGTCGGTCTGCTTCCTGTTGCATTGGCAGGTTTTGACATCAGAAAAATGTTAAATGGTGCCAGGGAAATGGAGAAAATTTGCTCGGTCAAATCTAAAGATAATCCTGCAATTATCTATGCTGCAATTAGAAATGCACTGTATTCGAAGGGCAAAAAAATTGAAATTCTGGTGAACTATAACCCGAAATTGCAATATTTTGCTGAATGGTGGAAACAGCTGTTTGGTGAGAGTGAGGGAAAAGAGGGTAAAGGAATTTTTCCTGCCTCCGTAAACTTCACAACAGACCTGCACTCAATGGGCCAGTATATTCAGGATGGAGAGAGAACCATTTTTGAAACTGTAATAAGTGTAACAAAATCGAATCGTTCATTGACAATTGTCAATGATTCTCAAAATTTGGACGGGCTCAACTTTCTTTCAGGAAAACCGATTGATGAATGCAATAAGATGGCTGAGTTAGGAGCTAAGATTGCCCATATAGACGGGGGCGTTCCAAATATACAGATCCAAATTCCGACAATTAATGAGTATAATTTGGGTGCGCTATTCTACTTCTTTGAATTTGCTTGTGGTATTAGCGCGTATATGATTGGTATTAACCCATTTGATCAACCGGGAGTGGAGGATTACAAAAGAAATATGTTTGCACTATTGGGTAAACCCGGGTACGAAGAGAAGGCTAAGGACCTTAGGAACAGGTTCTGATGAAATTTCTATCACAAATAGCTTCTGCATTTTACTCCAGAGAAGGGCAAAGAATAAAGGAGTTCTGTTTTGTTTTTCCAAACAGAAGAGCCGGTCTTTTCTTTCAAAAACATATAGGCGAGATAGCTACTGAGCCTCTGTTCTCTCCTGCAATCATGACTATCAAAGATCTGTTCACCCTGCTCTCCGGGCTGACTATGGTGGACAGACTGGATTCACTTTTCAAACTTTATAACCTTTACATAGAACTATCCGGTTCTCAAGAGAGTTTTGACGAGTTCGTTTTTTGGGGAGATGTAATCCTGGGTGATTTCGATGACGTGGACAAGTATCTGGTAGATGCGGAAAAACTCTTTGCAAATATTAAAGATCTTAAGGATATTGAGAATGACTACTCATTCCTGTCCAAAAATCAAATGGAAGCGGTACATACCTTCTGGTCGAACTTCTTGCCGGTAGGCGATAGTGAGAAAAAAGAAAAATTCAGAGCAACATGGGAGGTCTTATACCCGTTATATATGCGCTTCAAAGCAGAACTAGAAGCTGATGGTCTTGGTTATGAGGGGATGATATACAGAAAAATTGCAGAAGATATCGCCAAAAAGGAGGATAATACTGCTCCGTTGATTGATAAATTAGCTGAGTTTAGAGGTGTTGTTTTTGTGGGCTTCAATGCCCTTAGCTCTTGTGAAAAGGTGCTTTTAAAGGCCTTAAAAAAAACAGGTATTGCAGATTTTTACTGGGATTTCAACGGAGAACTTATAAGAGATACCAACAACAAAGCCTCTCTTTTTATGAGAGAAAATATCATTCTTTTTCCTTCGAAATATGATTTAGACTTTAGTATCGAACAACCGCAAGAGATTGAAGTTATAGGTATACCCTCGGCAGTGGGTGAGGCCAAAATGGTTTCAAAAATAGTGAAAGAGGTTGGCGGCGGACTCGACACTGCTGTTGTTTTGCCAGATGAATCTCTTTTGATGCCAATACTCTACTCCATCCCTGAGGAGGTTGAATCTGTTAATGTAACCATGGGTTATCCGCTAAGAGCCGGCTCTATTGTCTCTTTGATGGAGAGTATTATGGAGCTGCAGAAGGGGCCTTTTTACTACAAGAGAGTCCTGCCCGTTCTTAAGCATCATTATATAAAAATGGTTGTTAAGGATGATGCCGCTTTACTTTTAAATAAGATTGTGGCGGGCAATATGGTCTACGTAGATCAGAATGAATTTAACAGCCACCCGCTCTTAAAAATGATATTCAGGCAGACCTCGCATGTATCAGATTATTTATTAGAGATTCTTGAATATCTGAATAACTCTGTAGAACTCACAAAAATTGAAAAGGAGTTTATCTATTTCTTTTATACCGCTGTTTCAAGAATGAGGGATCTGATGGTCCCTATGAATATTGACACCTATTGCAGACTCCTCTTGCAGGTTGTCAACAGCACATCAATTCCGTTCAGAGGTGAGCCGCTTGCCGGATTGCAGATAATGGGCGTTTTGGAAACCAGAGCATTGGATTTCGAAAACGTAATAATCTGTTCTATGAATGATGGAGTTTTTCCATCAAAATCTCCGGTAAACTCCTTTATTCCGTACAACCTTAGAAAAGGTTTTGCAATGCCGGATTACGAATTCAAGGATGGTGTTACTGCTTACCATTTTTACCGATTAATCTACAGAGCTAAAAAAGTTTACCTCCTTTATGACACAAGAAGCGAAGGTCTGCAAACCGGAGAGATGAGCAGGTTTATACATCAACTTAAATATCATTACCAACTTCCTTTAAAAGAGAGTATTGCAACTTTCAGCGTGAGTTCCAACAAAAGAGATTCAATCGTAATTGAGAAGAGTCCGGATTTGGCGAAAAGCGTTGGTGAACTATTTTTAAAGGGAGGAGAAAGAACCCTGTCTGCCAGTTCCATAAATACATACCTGGAGTGTCCATTGAGGTTTTATTTTCAGTTTATAAAAAATGTTGCAGAGGAGGAGAGCGTTTCAGAAGGAGTTGAAGCAGATACTTTCGGTTCGATCTTCCATAAAGCTATGGAGTTGCTTTACGAAGGTTATAAGGGGCAGACCGTAACTAATGATATGTTGTCGCTATTATTGAAACAGAGCGGTAAAATTGAAAAGGTTACTACGGAAGCATTTCGGAAAGTTCTTCAACTGAAAGAGATAAAAGGTCATAATTTGCTTATTCATAAACTTATAGCCAGATATATTCAACAGACTGTACACTATGACATCTCCAAAAGCCCGTTTGAGTATATTGGTTCCGAAAAAAAGTTTTTTTACGATATTGCTCTTGAGAATGGGATGGTTGTGAGCATAAAAGGGCTTATAGACAGAATAGACAGGAAAGATGGAATACTAAGAATTGTCGACTACAAAACAGGAGGAAAGTGGGAAGACTTCAAAAACTGTCAGGAACTATTCAACAGCGCAAAGAAAAAACGGAACAAGGTCGCTTTGCAGATGATTCTGTATGCCATGATGTTGTACAAAAATGAAAAGATAATCATTTCGCCTTATATGTTGAGAGAACTTTTCAAAGGGACAAATCCGGAGATGATCATAGACAAAGAACTCTTGGATGAATTTTCTATACCGTTACAGGAGACTCTTATGAAGATATTTGACTCTACAACCCCTTTTGACCAGACTAAAGTTGCGGATAGATGCAACTATTGTCCGTATTCTATAATTTGCAGGTAGTTATGGGAAAATTGAATATATTCAAAGCATCTGCAGGCTCCGGTAAGACACATAATCTCACCCGGGAGTACTTGAAATTACTCTATAGAGACGAGAGTGCATACCGGCATATTCTGGCAGTCACATTTACCAATAAGGCTACAGACGAGATGAAGAGGAGGGTGCTTGAAGAGTTGTACAAACGATCTGCTGTTGACGAAACTGCAAAAAAAAGGCTGATAACAATTCTTCATGACTACTCTTCATTCTCGATAAGCACTATCGACAAATTCTTTCAACAGACAATGAGGGCTTTTGCCAGAGAGATTGGGAAAAATAGTTCTTACAGTGTAGAACTGGACCAGAATATGGTTCTCTCCGAGGCTGTTGATCAGATGATTCTGAATCTGGATAAGGAGGAGAGCTCGGAGCTACTGGATTGGCTCATATCCTACTCATTCGATTCAATAGAAAATGGAAAATCATGGGATGTAAAGAAGGAGATCAACGAGCTCGCGTCTCAAATTTTTAAAGAGGCTTTTAAAATTAAAAACGGAGAACTTGGAGAAAAGCTTACAAGTAAAAGTGGTCTTGCAGAGTATAAAAATATTATCGGAAAGATAATTAAAAGTTTTGAAGAAGATTTGAAACAGGTAGGCGGGAGAGCACTTAAAATTTTAGACCGACACAATCTTATACCGGAGAACTTTAAAGGCGGTAGTAGATCACCTGTAAAATACTTTTCCAAAATTGCAGGGGGAGAGATCAAGCCTCCAAATCAGACCTTTGAGGAGCTTTTAGACAACCCTGCCAACTGGTATGTTTCCACGTTGGTTAGAACTGACCCTGTGCTCCACCATTCGATAGAAAACGCCTGCTCGGACGGCCTTAATGAGCTTGTAAGAGAGGTAATCAATATGAATGAAAGGTGGAAAGATTACATTACTGCAACGGTTGTAGACAAAAATATTTATTCACTTGGAATCCTTCTGGATATTAACAGATATATACAGCAATATTCAAAGGAGAATAATGTAGTACTATTGTCCGAAACCACAGAACTGCTAAACAAAATAATAGATGGCAGCGATACTCCGTTTATATACGAAAAGATAGGGAGCAGAATCGATCACTTTATGCTCGATGAGTTTCAGGACACATCACTTATGCAGTGGCAAAACTTTAAACCACTTATCCAGAACAGCCTGGCAGCCGGCAATGACAATTTGATAGTAGGAGATGTAAAACAAAGTATCTACCGATGGAGAGGCTCAGATTGGAATCTTTTGAATAGCGATATTTACAAAGAGTTTGACAGCGACACTATTCACGAGGTTGAACTGACAGAAAACTGGAGATCTTGTGAGAACATTGTTGCTTTTAACAACAGCTTTTTCCCGTTTGCAGCCAAGTATTGCGATTCAAATCTCGGGGAATCGGATATTAAGACGACTCAGGTTTATTCTACTGTAGAACAGAGTTTACCAAAACAAAAACAAGGAAAAACAGGGCATGTACAACTGAAATTTGTGGGATCGGAAGATGATTGCGGGTGGCACGAAGTAGTTTTTAAACAGGTTCCCCAACGGTTGGAAAAGTTGATGGAGATGGGCTACAAGTATAAAGATATAGCCTTTTTAGTCAGAAAAAACACAGAGGGAGTAGAGATTGTAAACTTCTTGATAGAAAACGGATATCCGGTGATTTCGGATGAAGCCCTTGTTATATCCTCTTCAAAAAGCGTATTGAAGATAATTACAGTTCTCAAATACTACAACAACCCAAATGACTCCATCAACAATACAATTGCGGAATTTGAGAAGATACCACTAATAAAGGATGACGCAATAGAGCACCTGCCACTCTATGAAATGTGTGAAAAAATAATTTCCAACTACCTGGGAGAGGTTGAGGGATCTGAGTCTGCATATGTTCAGGGTTTTTTGGATTCTGTATTAGATTATGCGAAGGGCAGTAAATCTGACCTCTCCTCGTTCTTAGAGTGGTGGAATGAAAAGAGCACGAAATTGTCTCTCTCCTCTCCTGAGGGTCAGGATGCCATAAAAGTTCTTACAATTCACAAAGCAAAGGGGTTGGGTATGAAGGCTATAATAATACCTTTCCTTCAGATACAATTAGATCACTCCCCACAAAACAGAAATATCATCTGGTGTGAACCTCAGGTTGAGCCTTTTAATAAGGTACCATTTATACCGGTGGTCTATGGAAGCAAACTTCTGGACACAATCTTTTCCGGGGATTACCTCGTTGAGAAACAAAAAGCTTTTATAGACAACCTTAACATAGCTTATGTTGCTTTTACCAGGGCAAAACAGGAGTTGATTATTTTTGCCAAACTGCATGAGAAGGGAGATAAAGGGGGGCCATCAGTTGCGGATATTCTCTATGATTTTTATAAAGATGAGCTGGACGAAAACCTTGAACTCAATTTTGGCGATTGGTGTCCTGCAGGAGAGCATAAAGATCCGGTAATAAATGAAATTGAATTAACAGGATTTCGTTCCGTACCAATCGGCGACAGATTAAAACTTTCTCTTAACTCCACAGACTTTTTTGACAGGGATAGTAAAAGAAATTACGGGCTGATAATGCACAATGTCCTCTCCAATGTCTATCACGAAGAGGACCTCTCGAATTCAATCAAATCTTCGATAATAAAAGGTGAGATAAGAGAGGATGAGTATAATACCCTGTTTTCTAATCTGTCAGAAATGCTGATGAGCGTAAAAGAGAGGCATTGGTTCGATGGTTCTCTCAAAACTTATAACGAACTGGAGATCATAGAACCGGGAGGAAGGATCAGTCGCCCGGACAGGGTGTTGATGGGAGCAGAGGCAATAGTTATCGATTTTAAATTCGGTTCAAAAAGACCACCCTCTAACAAAAGCCAGGTTGCCCGATACATGAGTTTAATTGAGGGCATGGGAATAGCTTTTGTCAAAGGGTACTTATGGTATCTTGAGGAGAATGAAGTGGTAGAGGTAAAACCCGATAGTCATTAAATATTTTTCAAATACTCTTCTATAGATTTAAAGGGAGCATCTTTTAGTATAACCATCTTTTGCTTGTCTAGCAAATAGAGAGACGGTGTAGGTCTTAAATCGTACAGAGACCCCTCCATTATTTTCTTAGCCTTGTCACAGCCGTTTATCCAGTTCTTGTTCAGATGAGGAACCTCCATCATCCATCTTTCGAAGTCGACACCTGCATAAATCGTTAAAACTTTTACTTTCGAGCTTTTTTCAGAGAGGATTGAAGAGGATTTCATCTCTTCCATTACAGATTTGCAAGAGGCACAGTCGGGATCCATAAACATCAGGAGAGTGAGTTCGGAACTGATTCCGTATAAGCTTTTAACTTTTCCATCTTCCAAAACAAAGTTAAAGTCAAATGCTTTTGTTCCTAGCCGGTTTTTGTAAGCAAGGTTCAGTTGATATTTTAATGGAACTTTTTCCGCTTCAGAAAGTTTATCAGAAGTAGTAAGTACCTCAAGAACACTTATGTATAACTCCTCGTTCCGATATATTGAGTTTGGATCATAAAGAGCAGATTCAAATATCTCTTTAAACTTTGAGGCTATCTTTGGATCTCCGTTCAGTGCGCTGTCAGTTAGGTTAACAATAGAAATTTTAGCGATTTCTTTAGTGGTAGTGGCAAGATAATCCAGATAAGCACTAAAGTGAACTGTCAGATTCTGAATATTCGAAAGATAGGAGGTGTCGCGAAAATTCATTTGATCCCAAAAACGCTCAACAATATATTTGCTTCTCTCCATGGGGTCTGTAATCATAACAGGTACCTCAATCATTTTCAAAGGTACAAATTTACTCCCGTTTTTCTGGTTATTGCTGTTATTACATGCAGTTAAAAGAACGATTGTGCTCAAAATTATGATAGTATTTTTCATGGTTTTTAATTTACCTGGGTATGTGATACAAAATCTATTTTGATTCGAAGTAATTGCTCTTTTGGAATACTCTAACGTAGTCAATATCGTGGAATTGCGGAAACACGGTGGTAGAGTCAGGGTCTCCCGGCCATCCGCCGCCAATCGCAGTATTCAATATAAGAAAATGATCATTATGAGGTACCCCCTCAGTTGCAGTATGGATCAGTTCACCATCCAGATACCATCTGATTGCATCTGGTTCCCACTCCAGAACATAGGTGTGAAAGTCTTCTGCGTATGACACCTTGCCTCTGTAAGTGGCTGATGATGATCTGCCTACACCCTTAAATGTAGAAGAATGAAAAGTCGCATATATGATATTTGGTTCATGTCCCAAATATTCCATAATATCAATTTCGCTGTACCATGGTCTTAATTCCGGAATCGAAGTCTCTTTTCCGTTTGCTACAGCTTCATGCATAATGTATTCCATCTCCCAGTCTCTGTTCTGCGGGTAAAGCCAGTATGCAGGCCATAATCCTTTTCCAACCGGAAGCTTCCCTCTGATCTCGATTCTGCCATATGTTATTGCCAACTTGTCTTTAGTGTCCAATCTGCCACTTGTGTAGTGCTGGCTTCCAAAATCCCTTACGCGACTCCGGATCCTGAGATTCCCGTTTTCCAAATAAACTTCATCGGGCACATAGTATTGAAGCTCATTGTGTTTACTTGTTTCGCGAGTAAGTACGTTCCATTTGGATTTATCCAAAACTTTTCCATTAAACTCGTCATTCCAGATCATCTTCCATTCGGAGTTGGCAGCCCCTTTTTT
>Ga0209638_1001311_pt1 | contig 16027 bp, 12 predicted proteins | sample BarGraNGADG00211_FD_184490 | JGI IMG/M metagenome (GOLD analysis project Ga0209638, IMG submission 184490) | Arctic peat soil microbial communities from Barrow, Alaska - Barrow Graham LP Ref core NGADG0002-211 (SPAdes) (version 2) | ecosystem: Environmental > Terrestrial > Soil > Wetlands > Peat...
TTTCGCTTGGGATCGCAGGTGAAGCCGAAGTCCTTGCGGGCATCGCACTGGATGATATTGGTCACGTCGGCCCCATCGCCGTAGATGATCTGCCCCGTCGCAGTGGTCTCGACAGTGCCGTGGTTAGGCAGCGCTGCGCCTGCGAAGTAGTAGTCGCCGGCTGGGAAGTGTACTGCTGCTCCGGCGGGCGCTACGGCGAGAATGCGCTCGATTCGTTTCGTGTTAGCCGCCGCCTGCGCGCGGTCGTTCGCTGCGAGGGGCTCTTTGACATAGAGCTTGTCCTTGTGGGTGACGTCGATGGTTGCGCCCATAGCCGCACAGACCTGCAGAGCGATAAGAAGTCCTATGAGAACTAGCTTGAGATTCAGTGTTTTCACATTAGCAGGTTCGAGGGGGAGGGGAAGGGTTCCTGCTGGGGGCTGTAACCGCCGATTTAGCGCCATAACGGCTAATATGTTAGCTGAATTCGCGCTAAGTCGGCTAATAGGCTTGAGAATTCCTCTTGGGCAGTCTATAATGCTACTGTGAAAATCCCACGCGCCATTGAGGATAGCATAGCAGGCCGACTCAGAGAGAGCAACAAGGTTGTGATCCTCTACGGTCCACGTCAGGTGGGTAAGACTACACTTGCAAAGGACATCATCTCAGGCTGGCCAGGCAGAGTCCTCGAGATCAGTGCGGATGAGCCGCGGTATATCGACGTGCTTTCGAGCAGAGATTCATCAAGGCTGGGCTCGCTGGTCGCCGGCTACGATATGCTGTTCATCGACGAAGCCCAAAGGATTCCTGACATAGGTATCAATCTCAAGATACTTCACGATCAGATGCCTGATCTCCGAACGCTTGTGACGGGTTCCTCTTCATTCGATCTCGCTAACTCCGTCAAGGAGCCACTGACCGGGCGTGCGTGGACCTACAACCTGTACCCCATCGCGTACTCCGAGCTGTCCGCGCTCTTCAACAAGCACGAACTGGACGCACAACTGGAAGAGCGCCTGGTGTATGGATCATATCCAGAGCTGTTCTCCATACCCAACCAGGCCGACAAAGCCGATTATCTCTATGAGATAGGCAACGCGTACCTGTACAAAGACATCCTGGAGTTGTCGGCCCTGCGGAATTCGGCCAAGGTACGTGACCTGGTAAGGATGCTCGCGTTTCAGGTAGGCTCGGAGGTTTCTCGATCTGAGTTGGGAACTGCCTTGGGCATGAGCAAAGATACCGTGGGAGCATATATCGACCTGCTGGAGAAGTCGTTTGTCATCTTTCGGCTCTCAGGGTTCAGCCGAAACCTCCGTAAGGAAGTAGTCCGGAACGACAAGGTGTACTTCTATGACCTTGGCATCCGCAATATGGTCATAGGCAACCTGAAGCCAGTTAGCCAACGGGACGACGTCGGCGCATTGTGGGAGAATTTCCTCGTAGTCGAGCGCATTAAGAGATTGGCCTACACGCGGACGCATGCCCAGACGTATTTCTGGCGGACCTACACCGGTGCGGAGCTCGACTACGTTGAGGAGCGCGAGGGAAACCTGTTCGGGTTTGAGTTCAAATACGGCGCAAAGACCGCAAAATGCCCGGCTTCCTGGAGCTCTGCCTATCCCAACTCCACTTTCCAGCTCATCAATAGGCAAAACTACCTGGACTTTGTACTGTAGCTACCATGCAACCCGGGACGCTCCACCTGCTTCAGCACGTACTCGCGCGAAGGACCTCCCCCTAACCCCCTCCACCTTGGAGGGGGAACTACAGCTTCATTGCCTCGCGGACTTCGGTGAGGGTTTGGCGGGCGACTTGGCGGGCTTTTTCGGCGCCGGCGGCGAGGATTTGGTCTACTAGCGCGGGGTTGTCGGCGAAGTGGGCTCTGCGGTCGCGGATAGGGGCCAAGTGCTCGTTGATGAGACCGGCGAGGCTAAGCTTTGTGTCCAGGCAGCCGAGCCGCCCGGCCTCGCAGTCCTCGTGGAGTTCGGGTCTGCCGAAGAGCCTCAGCATCTCGAAAACCGTGCAGCCCTCGCGATGGCCTTTGTCGGTCTTGAGCTTCTTCGCGGGGTCGGTATACATTGAGCGGACCTTGCCGATCGTTTCCTCGGGTGAATCGGCGATGTAGATCGCGTTTCCGTGGCTCTTGGACATTTTCCTGCCGTCGATGCCGGGAATCTCGGCGTGCTCAGAGAGGAGCGCCTTGCAGTCCGGGAAAGTATTGCCATAGATGTAGTTGAAGCGGCGGCCGATCTCGCGGGCGAGTTCCAAATGCGGCAGTTGATCGCGACCCACGGGTACGGCATCGGCCTTGTATGCTAGTATATCCGCGGCCTGGAGGACGGGGTAGCCCATGAGGCCGTAGCTCACGCCCTCTGGCCTGATCTCGCGCAGCTTCTCCTTGTAGGTGGGAACACGTTCGAGCCAGGAGACGGGAGTGACCATCGAGAGCAGCAGGTGCAGCTCCGCGTGCTCTTTGACATCGGACTGGACGAAGATCGCGGATTTGTCGGGGTCGAGGCCGGCGGCAAGGAAGTCGATTGCGACCTCGCGCGTGTAGCCGCGGATGAGTTCTGAGTGATGGAAAAGTGTAGTGAGCGCGTGCCAGTCGGCTACGAAGAAGTAGGCCTCATATTCGTCCTGAAGCCCGACCCAGTTCGCCAGCGCTCCCTCGAGATTGCCAAGATGCAGCAGCCCCGTGGGCTGCATTCCCGAAAGCAACCGTGGTTTGCTCACATTGTCTCCGTAAGTGCTACGTCCCCGTGAACAGCTTCCAGAGCAAATCCCTGGGCGGTCCGAGGATGTGCCAGAGCAGGTTTCCGGGCGCGATGATCAGCAACAGGAGCAGGAACATCCCGTACTGTCCCGCCAGCATGTCGTATTTCCTCGCTGCTTGATAAGGCAGCATCGCCGAGAGTATGTGGGAGCCATCGAGCGGCGGGATCGGCAGCAGGTTGAAGATCGCCAGCAAAATGCTAACGCCCGTAATCGCCTCAAGCAAGAGCTCGCCGTTTACCGCAAGCGGCGAGTGGCTCATCATCATCGGAATCGCCGCGAACCTCAGCACCGTTCCTACCACGGCAGCCGTCAGCAAGTTCGAGAGCGGCCCCCAGAGCGAGACCATAAGATTATCCCATCGCGGCCTCCGCATCCGGTTAGGATTCACAGGCACGGGCTTGCCCCAGCCGATGCCGAAGCCGGCAAGCGACGAGACAACCATCATAATAGTGCCCAACGGGTCGAGGTGGTCAATCGGGTTTAGCGAAATGCGGCCGGCCATCTTCGCCGTATCGTCCCCCGCGCGATATGCGGAGTACGCGTGCGAGAACTCGTGGATGGTGAAGCAGATCATCAGCGCCACCATCCTGATCGCGAAACCGAATATATCCTGTCCCATTAGCTACCTAAGCCATTTCTCCGTGTACGGCACCACGCTTCGATACGACCTTCGTTCCTCAGGTCTACTCAGCGCTAGCGGGTTCTACTACTCAAGAACGAAGCCGATCCGGAACGACGTCGCACTTGACGATGTCATCAAGGGTCTCGCGGCGGACGATCAGGTCCGCCTGCCCATCGCGCACGAGCACGACCGCCGGGCGAGTAAAGCGATTGTAGTTGCTCGCCATCGCCTGGTTATACGCGCCGGTGGTCTGGACCGCGAGAAGATCGCCGGTCCGGGCCTCTGGTAGTAATACGCTCGGGATGAGCATATCGGTTTCGCAGTGCTTGCCGGAAACCGTGTATGTGTTGGTCGGCGCGTCCCCAGCCTTGTTCGCAATCATCGCGGAGTAGATGGCGTCATACATCGTCGGCCTCGGATTGTCGGATAGGCCGCCATCGACCGCGAGGTATGTCTTCTTGCCCGGAGCTTCGGGAATGCTCACTTCCTTGATTGGGCCGATGGAGTAGAGCGTGGTCCCGGCCTCTCCGGCGATCGATCTGCCGGGTTCGACCATCAGCTTCGGTTTGGGTATGCCCGCTTCGGCGGCGGCGACGATCACGGCCTCGCTGACGATCTCCGCGAACTCAGGAATGCTCGGAGGGTGGTTCTCCTCGACGTAGCGCACGCCCGCGCCTCCGCCCATGTCCAGGATGCCGATGACGCATCCGGTCTCGTCGATTATCTGCCTGATGAAGTTGGCCATTACTCCGGCGGCCTCAACAAACGGAGTCGGGTCGAGGAGCTGGCTGCCGACGTGGCAGTGGACGCCCGCGAGCTTGAGCCCGGGCAGGGTGATGGCTTTCCTCACGGCCGCCATCGCGGCTCCGTCCTTGATATTGAAGCCGAACTTGCTGTCCTGCTGGCCGGTACTGATCAGCCGGTGGGTGTGCGGATCGACTCCGGGGTTGCAGCGCAGCATTATGTTCTGCACCTTGCCCGCGTCCTCGGCGATCACGCTAAGAAGTTCGAGTTCCACGAAGTTGTCGGGGACTATGCAGGCTACGTTGTTCTCGACCGCCATTTCCAGCTCTTCCGGCGACTTGAAGTTGCCATGGAAGACGATACGATCCATCGGGAAACCGGCGCATTTGGCCGTATGGAGCTCGCCCGCGCTGGCGACGTCCAGCCAGAGTCCCTCCTGGTCCATAATCCGGCACATGGCCGTGACGATGAAGGCTTTACTCGCGTAGGCCACAGCCACATCGCCGTATTCCGAAGCAAACGCCGACTTGTAGGTGCGGCATCTGTCGCGGATCATAGCCTCGTCCATTATATACAGCGGGGTGCCGAACTGGGCCGCGAGGTCGATCGTGTCGCAGCCGCCTATCTCAAGGTGATTAGCCGAATTGATCTTTTGAGTGCCGAGAAGCATTGCCGTACCCTTTCCGTACATGACATGAGAAACGAACCGGCCCTAACGCTCAGCCGGTTCCGAGTAAAATCTAACACAAGCCACAGTCGATGTCAAATACCGCTTGGATTGGGTAAGAGTTCAGTTCCCGATTGGCAGACCACTTGCGTTTTCACATAGCGAGCGTGTAATCTTAAGAAACGATGAACTCGCAGTTGTGCTCGCACGGAGGATGAATTGGCTCTTAACAGGAAGCGCTGGATCGTGATCGCGGCAGGGATAATGGCAAGCGCGTGCATGGGCCAGGGCTACGCGTTCAGCGTGTTCAAACCCCATCTTATGGAAGCGTTGAAGTGCACCACGAAGCAGGTCACGGAGGCTTATTCTCTCAGTTTTCTCTTCTTGCCGGTCGGAATGCTGCTCGCTAGAGTCTTGTCGCGCAGATTTGGCCCGAGAGTGGCTGTCATGATCGGCGGACTGCTCTTCGGGCTGGGTGTGTTTGGCGCGGGACTCAGCCATTCAGTCTATTGGCTTTATGTGACTTACGGGGTCATGGTATCGGTCGGAAATGGGATCACCTACGCGACTGTGATCGCAGCCGCCGTGCGATGGTTTCCTGACAGGAAAGGGCTGGCGAGTGGGATGGTCGTGGCTGCCCTCGGGGCCGGAGGGCTGATTATCGCGCCGCTCGGGCAAGCCTTGATAAGCCGCATGGGTGTGCGGCCTACACTGATGGACCTCGGAGTCGCGTATGCAGCCATCGCGCTGATTGCTTCGCGGTTCATTGTGGACCCGCCCAAGAATTACGCGCCCGAAGGCATGCCTGAACCGGAACAGGCCGCCCAGGACACCAACGATGTGGGCTGGATGCAGATGCTGGCAAAGCCGGTGTTCTGGCTGCTGTTTGTGGTTTATGTGTGCGGGGCGTCACCGGGGTTGATGCTGATCGGTCAAGCAAAGGAAGTGGCGAAAAGCCTCGCTCAGTTGGATGACCGATCGGCGTCGCTTATGGCCGGTATACTCGGAGGAGCCGCGAGCGCGTGCGGCAGGCTCATGTGGGGAGCGGTATCGGACAGGATCGGACGGTTGAACTCGTTGGCGGCTATGTGCGCAATCACCATAGCAGCGATGCTCCTCCTGCCCAGTCTTGCGACTACCGGACAGGGACTCGTTGTAGGCTTCGTGCTGGTGGGCTTGTGCTTTGGCGGGAACCTGGGCACTTTCCCCTCGTTGTGCGCCGACCGGTTCGGCAGTCGTAACATAGAGGTGAACTACGCTCTGCTCTTTGTCGCCTTCGGTTTGGCCGGTAAAGTGGGACCATGGTGCGGCGAGCAGGGAAAGGCCATCATGGGCGGTTACGCCGGCGGGTTCACGTTCTCGGCTGCACTGGCAGGGGTAGGCTTGCTGCTGGTTCTCGGCATGAAGCTGCGCGGCGGCATTCGGAGTTGAACCTAGCCCGCATTATTCACGGGGAGCGTGAATAATGCTCCCAGAGCCCCGGATTATGCGCGTCACGCATAATCCGGGCTAGCGACGCGGTTCTCCGACCTCGTCAGCGGGGATGAAGCCGAAGCCTTTGGACATGCCGTTGCCCGCGAGGACATGGTCGAGAATCGCTCGTCGCACTGAGGTGTCGCGCGGGGCTTTCGTCAGGTCCTCCGGCTTGCCGCCGAACACGCGCTCGAAAGTCTGCCCATCGTCGGAAAGCACCGGCAGCAGGTAGAACTCTCGCTGGAACAGCACTATGTTCGAGTCCGCAGGCAGAATCTTCCCCAGTTCCGGGTCCAGCAGCCACGAACAGCATACGAACCCGGCGTGCTTGTGCTCGGGGAAGAACCGGCGGTAGAAGTCGTTCGCCATCGTGTAAGAGTCAATGCAGGACTGTCGATCCAGCCCGCTCCCGGCCGGAATGTGAACGTCCAGGAGACTTGTGCCCTTGCCGAGGAGCAGGTCCCACTCGTCAAGCCTGATCTCCACTCTGTCCCGCAGCGCGTGCCCGTCGCCGGAGATCACGCTGCCGCGTACGAATCCGTTGGATTCCTCCAGCGTTGACTCCCAGGCATCGGGATCGGTGATGCCGCTCGTGCCGTCAACCAGGCCATCGCGCCGAAACCTCGTGCCCGACTCGGCTATTGCGATCACACGGCCATCGCTCTTGCCGCGATAGACTCGGTATCCGCCCTGGTAGGTCATCGGCATGAACTCCAGCCGCTGGAGCCGGAACAGGCGTCCGAGGAAGTGATGCTGAAGCCAGCCGAACTCCGCGAACCCCCATCGGCTATGGACAGAACGGTAGTGCTCCGACCAGAGCGCGATGTCGTGGAGCGTATCTCGCGTGACTTGCTCGGGTATGCCCAAGCTCCTGTGCATCTCGAGCATCCGCGGGAGGCCGGTGACGAGCACTACAGCGGGGAACATGCCGCGGAACTCATCCGGCAGTGCGCTTGGCATGGGCCAGAGGCTCGCCTCGCCGGCATCTTTGTCGAAATACGAGTAGTGCCACAGCCACGCCAGCCTGATGAGCGCGTCGCTGCCGCGAATCGCCGAGATCGTCCTCTGCAGAGCGTCAACAAACCCCTGGTCAAGATCGGTCGCACCGGCAGCCAAATCGACTAGGCCGGGCTCTATGAACCCCTGACCGGGAAAACTGCGCTGGGATTCGGCCCAGTGCTCACGCCAGCACTGCGGGGGATCGGCGATTCCGACAGCATCGAGTATCTGATCCAGTTCCATAACATTGCACACTTCCACGGGCCTCAGCGCTAGACCTTTGACAATCGCAGGCAGCCCGGCTAAGATAAAGCCAGCATGATCAGGCTGATGACTTACAACATACGCGGCACGAAGGGCATGGACAACCGGCGGTCCGCGAAGAGGATCGCGGATGTGATACGCGCGTCCGGGGCGCAAATCGTCTGCCTGCAGGAAGTGCATCAGCGCCTGCCCTACAGCAGGATGGTCGATCAGCCCAAAGCGCTATCGCGACTCCTCGGCATGAAGGTCGCGTTCCAGGTCAATCTCAGGATCGGTATCGGGAACTACGGCAACGCGCTGCTGACGAATCTGGAGATAGTGCGCTCGCAAAGCCACAGCCTCACGAGCAAGGGTGAACCGCGCGGAGCGCTGGAGGTCGGCCTGATGACCCCGGATGGCCCGCTGACCGTGTTCTGCACCCACTTCGGGTTAGACCGCAACGAACGCGCGACCCAAGGGCGGGAACTGGCCGCGCTGGTGAACGCCGCTCCGGCGCCGAAGATCGTCTGCGGGGATTTCAACGAGGAAGCTCAGGCCATGGGCTTGTCGGGGCTGATCGGCTCTGCCGGTCTGATCGATGCCTGCGCGGGCGGGCCGCCGACTTTCGAGGCAGGCAACCCGACCAAACGCATAGACTTCATCCTGCACGACCCGTCCGTCACCATCCACTCGGTGTCGCTAATCGACACGCTGGCTTCGGACCACCTGCCGATTGTAGCGGACCTGTCTCTTGAGGCGGGATAGCATACACACGCTACGCCCGGAGCGCCCTTCGACGGGGCTCAGGATGCTCCGGACTTGCGTGCTACGGGGTTGGGCGCCCGCCGCTACTTCGCCTCTCGCGTCAGTTTGATCAGCACCCCGCTGCCTGGAACAAGCCAATGCCCATCGGTTTCATTGAGCGGCGACAGGCTGCGGCTTGCCGCTGATATCACTTCCTTGCGGGCGTAAGTCTGCACGGTGTGCAGCTTCACGTTGGCCGACTTCTCGAGGCTTACATTGACCAGCATCACGTAGTTACTGCCGTCCTTGCCCACGAACTCCCCGACCATGATCGGCGGCGAATCGCTGCTGAAGCCCTTGATGGACGATATCGAATCGACACTCTTTATCAGCTTGCCGGGCAGCGCCGCAAGGTGCGCGGCGGGAGGGTTGGTGAAGAACACGCCGGTGGATTTCAGGCGGTTCATGATCGGGCCAAGCGTCTTTACCTGCCGGTTGACCATTTGGAGGTAGAACCAGGTGTCCTCGCGGTCCCCGTCTTTGTCAATCGGAGCATAAGCGTAGCCACGCTGGTAGTAGGTGTACCAGGAAAGACCACGCCCGCCGGCGGCAAGCGTGGCGTAGGCTTGCAGCGACAGATTAGCCGGTGATGGAACAGTCGTGTAGGGCCTGATCTGGTTCGAGCAGCACACGTTCCAGAACGGGATGCCGTGCTCCTGCGATACGCGCCGGACCTCGATAAGATCGGAGAAGAACGAACTGCCCTGCTGCGGGCTCTGGAAGTTGTCCGAGGTCATCACCTTGTAGTTGTCGTAGCTCAAAATGTCCGGTTTGACCTCGGCCACGAACTTCTCAAGGTACTCCGTAAAGCTCTTGGTGCCGAGTTGAGAATCATCCGGAGCCCCGATGGTCGCGTAACCGGGGAATAGGTTGATATACGACAGCTTGCCCGGAGCGTATTTCCTCACGGCCGCTACTGTCTTTGCGAGCAGCGGGAAAGCAGGCGCGCCCGGCTCGTCGATGATGAAATACCCCAGGATGGTATCGCTCTTGCCTGCCTGCGCCACGCGAGCCTTGACCGCCGCATCGGCCTCGGCATCGGTTTCCCCGAACCATTTCTTGTAGCCGGGAGCGAGGTCTGCGGGACGAGAGATAATCGCCTTGAGACCAAGTCTCTCACACACGGCCAATTGGTCCGGCTGAACGAAACCCGCAACGGTGAAGTTGCACTCGGCTACGCTTTCGAGCGGGTCCTTGAAACCCTTGACCTGGGTATCCCATCCCCGCAGACTGTCCCAGGGCATTATCGGGAAGAAATCGTCCTCGGACGCCGCGGGCACCGATGAAGCAGCAGTCAGCACGACGATTGCCGCGCAAGCCGTTACGAAAAGGCACTCAAGCATTCTTCTCATCCTCACAGGTCGTCTTCCTCAATTCTTGTTCGGGTTCGCTATTTCCAGTAGATCATCTGCGGCGGGTTCTTCTCCATAGTCGAGAACTCGCCATCCGGGTAGCCGATGATGATCGGGGCCTCAACGCGGTAGTCCTCGGGGATACCGAACTGCCGTTTGGCCTCAGCCGAACTCAGATACATCCCCGCGAATCCTATCCAGCAGCTCCCAAGGCCCAAACTCCGCGCGGTCAGCATCAGGTTTTGGGCGGCGGTGGCGCAATCGGTCGTGGGCGCCGGGCCTGCATCAGGCCTGGCGCAGATGATGATCAGCGCGGGCGCGTTGTAGAAAACGCTGAAATCTGGGTTCTCGATTGTCTCCCGATACCCCTCCAGCGCCGGCATCTTGTCCATAACGGCGAGCAAGTGCGCTTTGGTCCGGTCCGAGAGGTCCTTCAATACAGCGGCGTCCTGAATAACCGCAAACGACCAGGGCTGGGCGTTCATTGCGGTCGGCGCCTGCACCGCGGCCTCGATGCACTGCTCGATCAGCGCCCGATCGACCGGCTTGTTCTGATACGCGCGAATCGAGCGGCGGGTGTAGATGGCTTCCCTAATCTCCATAGATAACGGCCTCACTGAAAGTGTTGGCCTATTCTACCCGCGATTGCCCATTGGGAGCAAGTGCGCCTGCCAATAGAAGGAGCCACCCTCCCGATGGCGAAGTAACCTACCTAAGCAAGTGCGAGATAGGGGAAACGATGAAGACAGTGCTCTTGAGTGTTCTTATGGGGTGCGCGATGGCCGGCAGTTTGCAGGCAGCGGAAAAGCCAATGCTCGACCGTTCGGAAGCTAATATCGTGATAACGAACTGGTGGAGTCCCGTGCGGGAGAAGTTGACCGAGAAGCAGGTGGACCTGATGGTCGAGAGCGGCCTCAACCAATTGCTGTTCATGAGCTACACCGCCGAGGACGGTAAGCGGGCGCTCGGCTTCGCGTCGAAATACCCGTGGGTCAAGGCGATCCTGTGGGACGAGCGGATCTTCGGAATCAGCGATACTAACCCGGCATCGTTCTCCAACCTGGATGATGTAGTCCGAGACTACCAGAGCTATTCTGCATTCAAAGGCTTCGTGGTCAGAGACGAACCCCCCACCGGCGAATACACCCGTCTGGGCAAGATATTCAGCTACACGCGCGAGCACTGGCCCGGCGTCATGCCCTACGTCAACCTCTACCCCAACTACGTGAACGCCCCGGATGTGGGAGCGAAAACCTACGCCGATTACATTGCCAAGTATATCGCCCTGCGGCCGCCGATGGTATCCTACGACCACTATCCATTCCCCATCGGCGGAACAGGCGACATGTGGTTTGCGAATCTCGAAGAAGTGCGCTCGCAGTGCCTTGCTGCGGGGATTCCTCCGTGGGTGATCATACAGTTCTCGGCCTTCCCCGGAATGCGGGCCGTGAACGAGGGGGAACTGCGCTGGTGCGCGTTCTCGGCGCTGGCTTACGGCTACAAGAGCATCTGCTACTTCTGCTACGCCACACCCGACAGCGAATTCTCCGGGTGCGCGATCGAGCCCGACGGCTCGGTCAATAAAGAGCGATACGCGCTGCTCAAGAAGGTGAACGCGGACGTATCGACCCTCGGACACGTGCTTGTGACGCTGACCTCACGCCGGGTCTATCACACCGACCCCGTTCCGAAAGGCACTGTTGGCATCCCCTCGGACGGTCTGGTTCGGTCGTTCTCCGGGGGCCAGTGGGTGGTTGGCGAACTGCGGGGCGAGCACGGTCAGTACGTAATGCTTGTCAACCGCGAATTCGCCAAGGCTCAGAAGGCGACGGTTCACTGGGCACCGGAGGTAACGGCCCTATATCGGGTTTCCTCACGCGATCCGGCACTCGATCCGGCAGGCTTGAAGGCAGGCGCGACGACAGTCAGTCTCGCGCCCGGCGACGCAGCGTTGTTCAGAATCGAGCGCGCAGAGTAGGAGCCGCCTCACGGTACGTGGACAAGGCCACGCAGGTCGCGGCCCGATTGCCGATTCTCGCGTATCCAGCCTGAGTTGAACCAGAGCACTATTTCGACAGGCCGAGTTCAGGCGCGACTATTGGGTACAGTGCCTTCCACAGGTTCTGGACTCGGTCAATCGCGTCATGGACATACTCCGTCGGCAGCCCAGCATCAAGCACATTCAGGGTCCAATAGCAGATGATCTCCCCATCGGTGTCCACGTAGATGCTTGAGAAGCACTTGCGGCGGTTGAAATCATTCACGAGGTCTAGGATCTTGCCCTTCTTGTCAGATGGCACATGCACATCCGTGTAGAGAATGATCCCAACGCCCCGCTCGATAACTTTGTTTGAGTCCTTGTCCCTGTTGAGCACCTGGGTGTCGATGGCCATCCTGAACTTCGGCATCGGATCTCCCTGGAACGCAATGTCCAGGTAGAGATCGTCCTTGTCATCGGGGCTCGTTTTCTCAGTGATCGTCAGCTTGTGTGTGGTCGTCAGGTAGCTTTCGATGATCTTCTCCATCGAGCTTTCGTCCTGCACAACCGTCAGGCGGTCGTCAGCCGCTCGCGCTGGGCCGCACATCGCCGCGCAGAGCAAGACCGAGGCCGCCAACAAGAACAATTTCCGTATACTCACAATCGCACCTCCAAAACACACTCGATCGCACCTTCTTAATTACATATTGCATCAGTGTAAGCGCTTGTGTCAAGATGAGTCAGTAAAATACTTTGTGACAGAGGGCACTATGTATTGACTCCCGCTTCAGCATATATATCGGTTGGCGCGCCTCGGCAACGCAGTCCGCAACGCGAAAGAGTTCAGTCTCGCGGGGCTGAAACCCGCTAGCGCTGAGCCTTGTCCTGAGCCTGTCGAAGGGTAGACCCGAGGAGCGAGGGGCGTATCCCTCGGACGAAAGCATCCGAAGGGCGCGAGCGTCGAAGCGCGGGTTCATACTACTTAGCCTTGAGCGCTATCTCGCTCCCCGTCGCCAGCTTGCCGCGCCAGATCCCATTCGAAGCTGTGAAGCCCGAGGGGATGGCAATATCGGCAAGCCCCTTGCCGGAAAGCTCGACCTCATCGTCTTTGGCGAATTTGACGCTGATATGCCCGCCTCGAAGCCGCACATTGCTGACTCCCTGCGCGCCCGGCACGTGGGCGATGATAGGCAGGCCATCCCCAACGATAACGCCGCTGTGCCAGAGCGTGCCATCAATGATATTCGCAACCCCGAACAGGCTGGGAATCACGCCATCCGTCCTGGGCGGGAACGTGAACGAGTAGCACTCGCTGAACTCGCCGGCCATCGTGATCTCCCGCATGATCGCTTCAGCCATGACTGCGGCATCGTCGATAAGTCCGTGCCGCCAAGCTCCGAGCATCGTGAATTGGTAGCTCGGATGCTTGCACAGCACCGTGCCCGCGAAGGGAGCATTGGGCAGGATCATCGACTTGAAAAGATCGAGGCTGCTCTTCTCATGCGCTTCGCTCAAGAGCCCCTTCGGCAGCGCGACCGCCTGCAGGTTCCACGGGCTGTGGAACGCGCCGCGTTTGTTGGTGTTGGCATCGTACATCTCGTATGGGCCGCTGCCGTTATCATCCCAGAACCACTTGTCCGCGTCCGCCGCAAGCGCCTTGATCTTGCCCTGCCAGAGCTTCTCCTCCTCCGGCATGTTCAGCACCTTCGCGATGCGGATCGCGAACCCGGCGTCGATCAGGGCGTGGGTGACGAACTCGAAGTCCTTGTTGCCCGGCGCGACCAGGTCCTTGAAAACCCAGCGCGGGTCGGATATCTTCCAGAGCAGCATTCGCTTGAGCGCAGGGTAGACGTCTTTGAGCCGCTTGGCGTTGCCGGTCGCGGTGTAGAGCATCCACGCGGTTTGCGCATGGCGCGAGGGCAGCCCCTCGCCGCCCATGAGGCCATCCTTGTCCACGAGGGTCATCATCCCCTCAAACGACTTCCACGCGGTTTCCGGGGCCGACCAGCTCAGGAACTGCATGCCGATCATGCTCTCCCACTGAGCGGACGGCCTCGATTTCGGGTGCCCTTCGGCCCACAGCGAAGGCTTCCCGCAGCAGACCTGGGGGTATGGATATTCGTTTTCAGGCATTTCAGGGAGCGTGTCCGAGAGCAGGAAAACCCAAGCCTTGTAGTACATGCGGCGGATCGCGTCGGGTGTGATCCCCTTGGAATCGACCCGGTGGAGATCGAAATCCAGCGGCTCAGGGACTCCCGCAAGCCGCTTGTCCCAGTCTGCTTTGCGGTTCTTGAGGGACTTGGCGATGCTCGCGGAAGACAGGTCCGAGACCGCATCCGGCAGCTTCTGGCCTTTGGGCGCGAAACGGGCCTCGACGATCACATCCTCGCCTGCTTTGACGCCATCTACGGCGACGGCCCAAACTCCCGACCGCAGCTTCGTCTGAGGCGCCCCCGCAAGCAGACCCGGCCAGGAATCGCACGTGCCAAGCCATCGTGCCCCGCGACCTATCGCGATCCGCGCGGAGTATTGCTCGGACTCGATCACAACCGCGTTGTGTTTCGTGTCCCAATAGACCTTTGCCTGCGAGAACTGGCCCGTCAGGACGAGCGTCTCCGGGCCGCCCTCGGCCAGGCGCACGACCTGCGCGACCGCGGACTCATCCGGCAGGAATACGGTCGAATCAATCTTTGCCTTGGGCGATGAGAACTCCGCGCTGGATTCAAGCGCATGCGGAGCCCAGGCAAACGCAGTCTTCGACAACTGCAGAGCGCCCGCGCGTGTGCCGACAAACCGCAGCCCCGAAAATGTCGTCCATGAACCCGGCTTGCCGACCGCGAAAAGCAGAACTCGGAACGTCTTCTTGCCGCTCCATCCTGTCATCGCTTTCACATCATAGGTGTAGGTTCCACGTCCCCACGCGCCCATTTCCAGCGACACATCGGGCGACTTGCCATCGTTAAGCTTCAGCGCCCACATGCCGTCAGCGCCCGCCACCTGAAGCACGATATACGGGGTCGCGTCCAGATCGACTGTGACTTCGCACGAGGCGCTGCCGAAGTTTGCCTCGGTTATCGTCACCTTCAGCTCGTTATCTTTGAACTGAGTCTCCGCGCGACTCGTGGCCCAAAGCTCCGGTGCTTTCCCTGAGAAGTCTGCCGCAGGCCCGATAACGACCGCGGGCGGCTCGGCTTTGTCTCCGACCACGCGCCACGCCCAGAAGCAAGGCAGCTTGATCGGATGCTCGCCGGAGTAGTACGCGAGATCAGTCTTCAGGCACGGAGCTAGTCCCTCGGGCAGTGTGATCGGCTCCAACCCATACGGATTCACCACGATCCGGCTCAGTGGCACACTCAGCCATCGTACGGAGGCGTTTTTCTCGCACAGCGAATCGCATGTAGGCGCAGCCCCAGCGGCGCACGCGGCGGCCATACATAGCAGCAGTAGTGAAACGTAGATCATTCTCAGCATCATCCCCTCATAAGCCATTGGCGGTCGCCTGAACCAGCCGTCCTAGGGCTGATTGCATTGTATACCAGCGCGGGCATTGGGGCAAGGAGGGGAGTCGGTTGGATTTGCCTGAGTTCAGCTAACCTGGCTGAAGGACTCACGGAGAGTCCAGTCGGCAGCGGAGTACTTTTCTCTCGCAAGCTCTTCGGCAAGTATCGTTTCGCTGAGACTCAGCGAGCCGGGCGTCAGATTGCCCTGGAGCAGCTCGCCAAATCCGCTCGCTAACGCCTGCTCGATGGCCGAGTAAGTTAGCCCATTCAGCGGGATGTCCATCTCAGCCGAGCAACCGGCTCTGCCGAACACCCGGCCAGTGTCAAACCCTGGGGCAGCATAGGGAATCGATCCCTGCTCCAGGATCGCGCCCGACCTACGCACCTGCGCCGACCCGACGGCTTTCTTGCGGCCTACGCGGACGTCGCACTCGGCTATGTGCGCGAAGCAGTCGGCCAGAGGATTGCGGATTGCGGATTGCGGATTGTGGAATGAACCGCTGCCACAATCTCCGATCTCAGCATCCATGCCGAGCAGCCTCAGGCCTGATACGATACCGCCCATCAGCCATTGGTGGCTCGCGATCACGCTGGAGCATCCCTCGGGGAGGTCGGTTTCGCAAAGGGCGATGCTGAAGGTGACGTCGCTGCCATGGATGACGGCTCGACCGCCTGTAATGCGGCGAACGACGTCGATCCCATCGCTCTTGCAGAAGTCGATGTCGAACCTGCTCGACGTAACGGGTTGCAGGCAGCCGAGGGAGATTGACGGACGCGACCACGAGTAGATTCGCACGGTCGGAGGCGCGGTGCCGTCAGCGCACGCTGTCAGTATCGCCTCGTCTACAGCCATATTCTCAGCAGCGTCGTGTTGAGTGTCTAGGATCA
>Ga0209638_1001312_pt1 | contig 16021 bp, 15 predicted proteins | sample BarGraNGADG00211_FD_184490 | JGI IMG/M metagenome (GOLD analysis project Ga0209638, IMG submission 184490) | Arctic peat soil microbial communities from Barrow, Alaska - Barrow Graham LP Ref core NGADG0002-211 (SPAdes) (version 2) | ecosystem: Environmental > Terrestrial > Soil > Wetlands > Peat...
GGGCGAATCCCCCGCCGAAGAGCTGCCGGAAGCGCGCTTCGAAAGCCGTCTCGAGCGCCATGAACGTGGCCCGAAACTGCGTCGAGATCATCGTGTTGAGTTGCTCGATCAGAGCCCAAGTCTTCGAGATGGCCCCGGTCAGGTCGGCCTTCTGGGCTTCGAGGGCGTCGAGGCGGACCTTGACCGTTTGGTACTCCTCAGCGGCGAATGGGTTCGGAGCGCCAAGCTCGTGGAACCGGCGCCGAAGAGCGCTCAGGCGAGCGGCTCCGGGCGGCTCCATTGACGGCTCCGCCACCCAGCGCGTACTGGCTGCGGCGAGCAGGTCCTCGAGCGTCCAGCCGGATCCGGCCTCGCCGTCGGCGGCTGCCGATTCGCGAAGATCCCTAGCCGCGCCGTCTGCCACGGCGTCGCTTCGATAGTCGCCCTCCGCATCCGCCTCCGCGGCGAGGAGGCTCAGGCCCAGGTCGCCCAGGCCGGCGAGCTCGACGAGCGCCTGCTCGCGAATGGCCTCCAGCGCGAGCCGCGCCTCCATCTCCCCCACTTCGGCGACCCTGACCCGGTCCTGGCAGATCCGGAGACGGGCGCGGGCGCCCGTGGCGGCAGCCTCGGCATCGGCGAGACGGCTGCGGGCAGCCGCCGCGGCTGTCTGGAGTTCGTCCAGTTCGGCTCGTACTGCGGCCTCGCGCAGGGCCCCGGCAGCGAGTTCCTCGCCGAGTCCTTCCCGCTCGTCGATTAGATCCCGTTCGCGCTCCGCTAGATCGGCCGTGTCGCGTTCCAGCTGGGATATCCGGGCCTGATGCATCTCGACGGCCGCGCCTGCCCTGGCGCGACGAGCCTCGGCATCGCGTCGCCCGGCCTCCAGGACTGCGTCATCGGCGGCGAGCTGGTCGCGACGAGCGCGCAGCACCGCGGCTCGAGCCTCCCATTCGCGCAGCGCCGAGGCGTGCTCCGCATCGGCCGCGCCGGTCGTGGCGCCGGTCGTGGCGCCGGTCGTGGCGCCGGTCGTGGCGCCGGAAGGTTCGGCCGTTGCTGCCCGGGCGGTTTCGGCCGCCTGACGCGCAGCTGCAGCCAGCCGATCCCGCTCCGCTTCCAGGCGCGCCGCCTGCGATGCGTGCCAGGCGGCTTCACGCGCCACTCCCTCCAGGGCTCGCGCGGCCCGCCGCTCAGTTTCCTCGGCCTCGCGCCGGGCGGCTCCGGCTCGACGCTCCGCATCGCGCGCAACCTCCAGCGCGGAACGTGCCGCGACGGCGGCCTGCGCGGCCTCGGCGGCCTGGGCCGACGCCGACTGAGCCTCGATCTCGAGATGCGCCACTTCCTCGGCGAGCCCATCGAGTTCCGCGCGTCGCTCCAGCAGGGACTCCGATCGGCCGAGGCTCACGACGCCCACGGCGGTCACGACAGCTCCGTCGCGGGTCACCGCCACCCAACCGGCGGCGAGCCGAGCCTGGAGTGCCAGAGCCGCGGTGACGTCCGGAACCCAGACGGCATGGGATAGCAATCGGCTTGCGGCGCCGCCCGGGTCGACCCGCAGAGCGTCGCTCAACCTGCCACCGCCGTAACCCGCGGCGGCCGTCACGATCGCTTCTGCAGCCTCCCCGGCGGCGCGCCCTCCTTCGCGGCCACTCCCCTGGCCACTCCCCTGGCCACTCGCGCCAGTTCCGGCCCCGCCGTCCAGGACGAGCGTGCCCCGCTGACCCTCGAGCTCGGCCACGGTCTCGCGACCCACGATGTAGGCCCGCATGGCATCGCCGAGCGCCGCTTCCACAGCGACCCGGAACCCCGCCTCGACTTCCAGTCCCTCAGCCAGCGGGCGGCCTCCGGCTCGCCGCGCCGCCTTCGCGATTCCTCGCGCCTCATCCTCGGCAAGTCGCGCCCGCAGCCCATCGAGCCGGCCGCGCAATCCGGCCGCGCGGCTGGAGATACCCGAGGCCTTCTCGGCGGAGGTCTGCCGCGCGCCCTCGCGGGCATCGAGGTCTGCTCGCGCCTGCTCTCGCGCGGCGACCGCGGCCTTCTCCGACGCCATCGCTTGCTGATGCGCGGCTCGAGGTCCAGCGCAGGCGGCTTCGGCCTCGGCAAGTCGGCGCGCTCCGTCGTCGGACTGAACCCGCTCGTCGGCGGCCTGGCGTTCGCCGTCGGCCAGTCGGCGGCGGATCGTCTCCAGTTCGGCGGCGCGGGCGGATTCCACGCGTCGGAGGGCCGTCAAGGCCTCGCCGCGAGCTTGCCCGGCGGCTCGCATCGCCCCGAGCTCCTCGAGCGCCTCCGCGAGAGACCGTTCGGCCTGGGAGAGAGCCGCCGCCAGAGAGAGGTCCCGTGCCGGCAGGGGCACGGCCAGTTCTCGTCGCTGGACTTCCAGGCTGGCAAGCGCGGCCGCCAGTTCCGTCTCGAGGCGAGTCCTGTCGCGCTGGACCGCGGCCGCGTCGCTTGCGGCGCGAGCTTCGCGCAACTGCCGTTCGGTGAGGAATGCTCGGGCCGACTCGTGAGCCGCCCGCCGATCTGCTTCCCGCTCAGACCCGGTGGCCAGCTCACGGGCGATGCCGGTCGCTCGCTCCTCGGATCCTCGGAGGGCGTTCAGAGCGGCTTCGACCTCTGCCCGGCCCGTACGGAGCTGCTCGTCGGCGCCGCGCGCTCGACTGGAGGCATCCTGCCAGCGCGCGCTGGCCACGGCGATGATCGCTCTACCGTAGTCGCGTCCGGCGTTCTGCCGTGAGGCCTGCTGCTCCGCTTGAGCGGCCAGCCGCCGTGCCTGAGGCCGGAGCTCGGCCAGGACGTCCTCGACTCGAGCCAGATTCGCCTCGGCTTCGACCAGTTGTTCCTCGGCCTTGTCCTTGCGTCGCTCGTGGCGGCGGACCCCGGCCACTTCCTCGAACAGCGGCCGCCGTTCCTCGGGTCGCAAGGCCAACGCCTGATCGACCATGCCCTGGCCGATGAAGAGGAAGGCGTTGTCGGCCAGGTGGGCCGCGTCAAGGAGGTCGACCAGATCCTTGAGTCGGACGCGCTGCTTGTTCAGCAGGTAGTCGTTCTCGCCCGAGCGGTAGAGTCGGCGTCCAAGTTCGACGGTCTCGAAGTCGATCGGCAGGAGCCTGTCGGAATTGCCGAAGACGAGGGTGACGTCGGCCATGCCGAGAGCGGATCTCTTCTCCGAACCGGCGAAGATGACATCTTCGGACTTGCGGAGGCGCAGCGCGCGGCCCTGCTCGCCGAGGGCCCAGCGGAGGGCGTCGGCAAGATTGCTCTTGCCCGACCCGTTTGGACCGACAACGGCACTGATGCCCGGTCCGAACTCAACCAGAGTCCGTTCGCCGAACGACTTGAAGCCCTGCAGGCGCAGAGCCAGCAGGCGGGCGGGAGCGGTCATCTGGTCGTACCTCTGGGTCGCACGTCGACTTGCACGCGCCACGCCGACCGACAGCCGCAGAGGATCACGACCGCGAGCCGTCGCCGCGCGCGCCCCCGTCCGTGCCGGCACCCGCCTCCGTGCCGAAACCTCTCCACGGCTTCGCGGGCACGTTCGTTCGTTGGGTTTCGGGCTCGCGCATCACTGCTTCCCAATCCGCGAGTCGCCGCTCCGCTGCCGGCGACGCAGGATCGTCTTCGTAGTCAGATTCCGCGAGCCCGCCGTCGGCAGGTTCGCTCAGTTCTGGGGCGCCCCCTGCCCGGTCGGCGAAGAACCCGGGCTCCTGGCGGAGCGCCTCGATTGCCCGTGCGGCGGCGGCCACCTCGGCCAACCGACGAGAGTGGCCTTCGCCTACTCCGATGATCCGCCCCTCCACGATAACCTCGACGCGGAACACCTTGTCATGGTCGGGGCCCACTGCCTGCAGAAGCCGGTACAGCGGTCGTTCGCCGGAAAGTCGCTGTGTGAACTCCTGAAGCCGGCTCTTGGGGCTCTTGAGGGAGTTGAGCGGACGCTCGGTGGTCAGCTCCGGGGCGGCCAGACCGACCACGAACGCGCTCGTCGATTCGAAGCCGAGGTCCATGTAGAGCGCGCCTACGACAGCTTCGAAGGCGGAGGCCAGGAGTGACGGCCGACGTCGCCCACCGCGTTGGGACTCACCCTCGCCGAGCAACAGGTACTCGCCGAGTCCGAGCCGCCTGGCGAGACGGGCCAGGCCGGCCGTGCTCACGATCGAAGCTCTGCGCGCGGAGAGAACCCCCTCGTCGTCGTCAGGATGGCGACGATAGAGGGCGTCCGAAATAGCCAGACTCACCACCGAGTCGCCCAGAAACTCCAGGCGCTCGTTATGACCTACGGCAAGGTCCCTATGCTCGTGCAGGTAGCTGCTGTGTATCAGCGCCTGCTGAAGCAGCTCGAGATCACGAACCGGGAGCCCCAGCCGCTCCGCGAGGGCGGCTGCGGGGCGCATCGGTCGAGGAGCGGGCTACGAAGCGTGCTCGTCGATGTAGTCGGTGGCGTCCTGCACGGTGCGGATCTTCTCGGCGTCTTCGTCGGAGATCTCGGTCCCGAACTCTTCCTCGAGGCTCATGATCAGCTCGACGAGGTCGAGCGAGTCGGCATTCAGATCATCGACGAACGAGGCTTCGGGCTTGACTTCATCTTCGTCAACGCCGAGCTGCTCGACGACGATCTTCTTGAGTCGCTCGTAGGTAGTGGCCACTGACGCCCTCCTCGGGATGATTGGGCTTGCGGTTGACTTGACGGCTAGTGCGGCTCCGGCTCCGGGGCGTGGTACGCACCGGCGGCGGAGTCGCGAGCGATCCTCCCGAGTACGCCGTTGACAAGACGGCGGGCCGGCTCGCCACTGTATGTGCGAGCCAACTCGACCCATTCGGCAATCGCCACCCGGGACGGCGTGCCGGAGTGTAGCACCTCGCCGATGCTGCTACGCAGCAGAGTCCGATCCATTCGCGCCAGTTGCACGACCGGATACTGAGGAGCGGCCTCCCCGATCAGGGCGTCGATCGTATCGCGGCCCTGGACGACCGCCTCTACGAGCGAGCGGGCAAAGTCGGCGGTCTTAGGATCGGCGCCGGTCTCGGACAAATGGCGTTCCAGGATCGCCCCCGCCGTGCGCTGGCCGAACTCGGCTTCGAAGAGCGCCGCCAGGACGAGGCGACGAGCGAGTCGGTGGGCGTTGACTTCGTCGGGGTCGCTCCTGGCGTGGCCTGCGGCTCCGGGCCCCACTCTCCTTCGAGATTGGCTCACGACCCCCAGCCCCCGACCCCATCCACGACTACTGTCACGTCGCCGAGAGCCAGGCCGAGCATTCGCTCGATCGTGGCGGCCACGGCCAGGCGCACTTGCCCCACGAGGGGTCCGAGGGAGTGGCCGGGTCGAGCGATGACCCATACCCGGACGGAGACGCTGCCCTCGCGTACCCGGGCTCGAACAGGGGAACCGCCGAGCCACTTGAGGGGGCCGCCACGGCTCACGCGGAGCACGCCGGGCACCTCGAGCGCAGCCATACGGACCATCTCGACGATGACGCTGTGGCTGACCGTCAACCGTTCCCGGCCGCGACCGGGGTTGCCATCCGCTGTTTCGTCCACAGCCGGCCTGCCTCTCAGCTATGCCTTCGGAGTCTTTGCCTGGGCGCGAAGGGCGCCGGCGATCAGGGTCGGGATCTGCGCCCGAGCGGCTTTGGCACCGGCATCCAGCGCGAACTCGATCATGCGCCGCTTCGCCGATCCGTGGGTGATGAGGACCATGCCCTTCACCCCGAGAAGGGGCGATGCGCCGAGGCGTTCGTAGTCGAACGTCTCGCGGATGCGGTTCGCGCCCGGCCGCATGAAGAAGTACCCGATCGGGCCGCGGATACCGCGCTTGAACTCGCGTCGCCACAGATCGAAGATGAAAGTCGCCAGGCCTTCGAAGAACTTCATCGTCACGTTGCCAACCACGGCGTCACAGACGGCCACGTCGGCCATGTGCTTGACCAGGTCGCGGCCTTCGACGTTGCCGATGAAGTTGAGGCTTCCGTCTTCATCGAGAAGCTGGGTCGCCTGCTGGATCGCCAGGTCTCCTTTGCCCCTCTCCTCGCCGATCGAGAGCAGAGCGACACGAGGCTTGTCCACGCCCAGTACTCGCTCGGCGTACAACGAACCCATGTGCGCGAACTGGTACAGGTTCTGGCCCGTGGAGTCCATGTTGGCGCCGATGTCGAGCAGCACGAACGGCCCGGTTTCCGTGACCATCTGAACGGCCAGCGCCGGCCGGTCTACGCCCGGCAATCGCCCCAGCCGTAGAACTGCGGCAGCCATGCCGGCGCCGCTGTGTCCGGCCGTGACGAGGGCATCGGCCCTGCCGTGTTTGAGCAGGTCCATCGCGACCAGGATTGAGGAGTCCTTCTTGGTCTTGAGGGCGGCCGCTGGCGACTCGTCCATCTCGACGACCTGGCTTGCCGGAACGACCTCCACGTTGGCCGGCAGCGGACCGCCGGCGACCTGGGCGATGCGCTCGGGCACGCCGACAAGAAGCACACTATCGGCCGGATGCTTCCGGGCCCAGGCGATGGTCCCCGACACGATCTCGAGAGGGGCGTAATCGCCGCCCATGGCATCGACCGCGATGCGGACGGCTTCCTCGGAGACCGTACGAACCGTGCGCAAGTCCACCGGCTCAGGCCGATTGCTGCGGCTTGTCCTGCTTGATCTCAATCGTGGGGCGCCCGTTGTACTGACCGCAGTTGGGGCAGGCGTGATGAACCTGCTTGGGCTGGTGGCACTGAGGGCACGGCTCCAGGTGAGGGACGCCGATCGCCAGATGGGCGCGGCGGTCGCCCTGTCGCGCGTGCGAAACTCGCCTCTTGGGGACTCCCATTGGTTCGATTACTCCTTTTCGCTCCGGCGCCGGGCCTTAGGGGCTGGCCGGTGAGGGGGCCGGGGCGCGAAATTACGACTCGCGGTCGGGCACAGCAAAGCATACCTGCGTGCAGGGCCGACGGCGGAGTTTAGACGGTCCGCGCGCTCCTGTCATCGCGATTTCAACTCCCATGGTCGCCGGCGCGCCTTGGCTCGTCCTCGCCGAACCCCCGCAAGGCTTCGAGGCGCGGCTCCACGTCCTCATCTGGGTGATCGTGCGGCCCACTCGAGAGCTCCTGCCCGCACGCGATGCACAGTCCCGGGCAGTCCCGTCGGCACAGCGGGGCGATCGGTTCGGCCAGCAGGATCGCCTCTCTGACGCTGTCCTCCAGCGCGAGCTCGTGATGCTCGGTCAGGCGCAGCGCGTCGGGATCATCCGAGGTATCGACCGGCGCTCCCGTGACGAAGTCCAATGTCGGCAGCGCCTCTTCGTCGATCTCGATCTGGATCGGCCACTCTATGTCGCGGAGACAGCGGCTGCACTGCTGCTCGATCGCGGTGCGCAGTCGCGCGCGCACAACCAGCCCGCGGTTGGTGCGGATGAGCCGGAGACTGCCGTCGAGCCCCTCGGACTGACGGACCTCGGGTCCGAGGTTCAAGGCCGGACCGAAAATCTCGTAGTCGCGAACGGAGCCGGCGGGCTCGGCGAGCAGCCCCGAAATGTTGAAGGTCAGAGCCTCAGCCGCGGACGGGCTCTTGCTCGTTTGCCGATTCGTCGTATTCGTCGAGGTCTCCCTGGCCGTCGGGATCGGCCGAGTCCTGGCCTGCTCGCCTGTCGTCGAGCAACTCGAGACCGTGTCTGATGGTCTTGAGGGTGCCCATGACCTCGCCTTCGAGGGCGACGAGCACTTCGGCGGCGTAGTCGTCGGCTCCTGTGCGGATTTGCCCCGCTTCGGCATGGCCCTGACGGACGATCTCGTCGCTCAGCTCCTCGGCCTGCCTGGTCAGCTCGCGTTCCTCGATCAGGTACGTGGCCTGTTCCTGGGCGCGGGCGAGGATCTGCTCCGCTTCTTCGCGAGCCTGCTCGAGCAGTCGCTCGACCTCCGCGTTGACGCGCTTGGCGGTCCTGATTTCTTCGGGAATGGTCAATCGCAGTTGGTCGATCAGATCGAGCGCCTCGGACTGATCGACAATCACGCTGCCCGTTAGGGGAAGCCTGCGGCCGTTGGCGATCTTCTCTTCGATTTTCTCGACCAGGAAGATGATGTCCGTCGGACGGGCCCTCCTCGGGCTGATTGTCGCGGGGCTGCCGGATGAACCGATTATAGACTCCGCCCGGGGGAAGACAGACGCCGGGCGGCGGCGGGTGGCACCATCTGACTCACATCCCCTCCAAAGAGTGCGATCTCCTTCACCAGGCTCGAGCTGAGGTAGCTGTGCTCGAGGGCCGTCATGAAGAAGACGGTGTCTACCTCGGGCTGGAGTTTGCGGTTGGTGTGCGCCATCTGGAGCTCCGATTCGAAATCGGAGATGGCCCGCAGGCCGCGGACGATGAAGCCGGCATTGCGCCTGACGCAGAAGTCCACTGTGAGGCCATCGAACGATTCGACATCGATTCGACCGGCGACGTCGGTCGCACATGCCTCATCGACGGCTTCACGGATCACGGCCAGACGGACCTCGGTGGCGAGCATGGCCGCCTTGTGAGGGTTGACCAGCACTGCCAGGATCACTCGATCGAAGACGGCCGCGGCGCGCTCGACCACGTCGAGGTGGCCAAACGTGATCGGGTCGAAGGAACCCGGGTAGACGGCAATCTTCACGTGAACGCCTCCTCAGCCCGAAACCCGTCCCGCGTCGGTGGCTCGACCTCCGCCAGCCTGTAGAACGTCAGAGCGGTCTCGCCGAACCGCCGGGTTCGGACTGATGCTAGCAGCCCCACGACCTCCGGGGGCGACGCGCGCCAGAAATGCTTGGCGACTACCCAGGCATTGGGCTGCAATACGACTGCCCCGACGGCCGCCGGGGCGGCAACGCGCACCAGAGCCGACTCGAGCAGGTCGCTTGCGGCATAGGGTGGGTCGAGCAAGACGAGGTCGAACGGCCCGTCGGCGGCGGCACGATCTGCCAGATACGCGATTGCGTCTGCCCGGACGACGGCGCCCCGGGCGGCGACACGCGCCCGGCTCAGGTTCTCGGCGATGACTCGGGCGGCGGTCGCGTCACGCTCCACGAAGACGGCGCGCGCCGCTCCCCGGGAGAGCGCCTCGATGCCTCCGGCTCCCGAACCGGCGAACAGATCGAGGACGACGGCACCCCGCAGGTCCGGCTCCAGGATGGCGAAGAGCGTCTGCTTCACTCGATCGCCGAATGGGCGCGTCCCCTCGCCCGGTGCCATCAATCTAGTGCCTCTGGCGGAGCCCGCGATGACCCTCCCGGCGTCGCTCATGCCGGCTCCTCGGCATCCGTGGCATCCGCCAGCGCTTCGCCTGCTCCGACCCGTGCCAGCCAGCCATTGGCCAGTTCGGCGGCCAGGGCCTCGTTGCCGGGTCGCAGAGCGCCATGCTCGTCCAGAAGCCTCTCCGCCACGCCACGAACCGCCACCGCGCGGTCGCGGTCTTCGCGAGTGCGCAGTGAAGCGAAGCGGAGCGTCGGCAGCCCGCTCTGGTGGAGGCCCAGCAGCTCGCCCTCGCGGCGCAGTTCCAGGTCCATCTCGGCCAGCTCGAAACCGTCATGGTGAGTGGCCAGCGCGTCGAGCCGGGCCTTCGCGGTTTCGTCCTCGGAGTCCGAGACCAGGACGCAGTACGCCTGGTCCTCTCCCCGGCCCACGCGACCCCGGAGCTGGTGGAGCTGGGCGAGGCCGAAGCGGTCGGCGTCGAGGATGAGCATGACGGTAGCCTCGGGTACGTCCACGCCGACCTCGAGCACGGTCGTCCCGACCAGCACGTCGAGTTCGCCGTTGCGGAACAGATCCATCGTGGCGTCACGCGGCGCGGCCTTCATCTGGCCGTGGACCACACCAACACGCGCCTGGGGCTCGGGGTCCAGGTCCATGCGGCGGGCGGCTTCAGCGAGTTGCCCGGGCAGCTCGCGGGCGACCTCATCGGCCGAGCGCGCCGAGCTCTCCTCGTCCTCCTCGACGAGCGGCACGAGAACGAAGGCTCGATGTCCCGCTCGAACCTCCCGGACTATGAGCGGGTAGGCGCCCTTGGAGGCGTCGCCGGCAACGCCCGAGAGCTCCGAACTGCGGCGGATGCCGGTTCGAACGCGAAGCCTGCCCGCCGGTGGCGTCCGCAGGTCCGAGACGTCCTGATCGGCCAGTAGGATCTGGGCCAGCGTCCGCGGGATCGGGGTCGCGGTCATCAGGAGCACGTGCGGCGAGCGACCCTTGGCTCCGAGGGCCTCACGCTGGGCAACGCCGAAGCGATGCTGCTCGTCCACGACGGCGAGGGCCAGATCGGCGAACTGGACGGCCTCCTGGACGAGGGCGTGGGTGCCGACCACGATCCGGCCGTTGGTGAGGCCGGTTACATCCGGTGCCTCCGGGGGCGCGGCCAGGAGCGCCAGAGCATCGCGACGCTCCGAGGCCGAGAGAGAGGCGGTGAGCAGAGTCACGCCGTGGCCGAGCGGCTCCACGAGCCGGCGGAGCGCAACTGCGTGCTGGCGGGCCAGCAGATCCGTGGGGGCGAGGAGCGCGCCCTGGCGGCCGGCATCGGCCACGAAGGCAAGGGCAAGCGCCGCGACCGCAGTCTTGCCCGACCCGACGTCGCCCTGCAGGAGGCGCATCATCGGCCGCGGTCGGTCCAGATCGGCGGCGATGGCCGCCACCGCGTCGGCCTGATCGGGGGTGAGATGAGCCGGCTCCTCGGTCCCGGTCCTGGCTCTGACCTGCTCCGTGAGTGCCTGCTCCACGAGCACGATCGCGCTCGCCAAACGTTCCGCGGGCACGGCGATGGGCTCGCCCACGGCTGCGCGGCGCTGGCGATCGCGGGCCACCATGCCGATCTGGAGCGCGAGCAGCTCGTCGAAAGCCAGCCGGCGAAGAGCGGCATCGCGCTTCTCGAAGCTCTCGGCGTAGTGGGCGCTTTCGAGGGCAGCGGCGATGCCTACGAGAGGACCGCCGGGCGGAGCGGCGATCGGTCCGGAACCCGCTCCGGCCGGGACGTCGGTCGCGGCGGTGGCTTCGGCGGTGGCTTCGGCCGCGGCGACCTCGGCCGGCAGGTATTCCGGGTACGCCGAGCCAACCGTGTCCAGGGCCTGGCGGATCGCCCGACGCAGGGTAGCGGCGGTCAATCCCGCAGTGAGCCGATAGACGGGCACGATCCGGCCGGCGTGCAGGAGCGCTGAACCGTCATCCGGCTGGAACTCCGGGTTGTCGAAGCTTGTGATGAAGCCACGCCTCCTGACCCGACCGCTGACGACGACCCAGTCGCCCGCGTGCAGGCGCCTGTCTATGTAGCGATTGCCGAACCAGGTCGCCTGGACTTCACCGGTGTCGTCGCCCAATTGGGCGGTTGTCCGCTGAACGCGGCGGCGGAATGTCTGCTCAGCGTGAATGGCGCGTACCTGGAGCCGCGCGCTGGCGATCTCGCCATCCGGGATCCAGCCGAGGTCGCGCGCCCGGCTGAGCTCGCGCAGGTCGTCGTAGCGGCGGGGCAGATGGAAGAGCAGATCGCGGACGGTCCGGATTCCGAGCTTGGCCCCGACGCGCTTTAGTGTCGTCGCGCCGACGAAGCCGCTCGCCCCGATCGGCGTGTCGAGACCGATGGGACCGCGAGGCGCGACCGGGCGGCGAGACGCGGACGCCGGGCGTGGCGCTCCGGCCCGGCTGCCTGGAGAATGCGCGAACCCCCGACCGGCCACGCTTCTACTCGGCCGCGATGAGATACCGGTAATGGGGCTGCCCGCCGTGGATCACCTCGACCTCCACGCCGGGACGCCAATCCCCGAGCCGCCGGGCCAGTGCCTGAGCCTCGGATAGCTCCGCGCCGCTCCCGTAGTAGATCGTCAACAGTTCGAAGCCGGGTTCGAGGGCTGTCAGAGCGGCGAGAATCGCCTTCATAGGGTCGCCGTTCACTGCCAGCAACCCATCGTCCGGGTCGAGCACGATGGTCTGTCCCTTGCGGACCTTGCGGCCGCCTATGACGGCGCCCCGAACCGCTTCGGTGACCTGGAGCGTCTGGACGACCCGGCTGGCATGCGTCATGACTTCGGCGTTGACCGTCGCGTCGCGGTGAGGGTCCAGCGCCAGGAGAGCGGCGAAGCCTTCGGCGGCATTTCGAGTCGGCACGACTCGAACGCGTCGGGTGGTCAACTCCGCCGCCTGCCGCGCGGCCAGCACGACGTTCGCATTGTTGGGGAGCAGCAGGATCTCGTCGGCGGCGACCTTCTCGACGGCGTCCAGGAGCTCGCCCGTCGAAGGGTTGTTCGATTGCCCACCGTGAACGACGGCGGCCACTCCAAAGGAGTCGAAGATGCGGGCCATGCCCTCGCCCGACGCCACCGCTACGACGGCGAGTGGCAGATTCGCCGCGTGCTGCTCCGGCCCGGTCCCGGACCGGTTCGTCCCGTTGCCGCTCTCGGGACCGATCGCCATCTCCCCGCCGAACGTCCCGGGGTCCACGTGCGGCCCGCCCTCCGGGTGCGCCCCACCGCGAGGGCGGGCGTCGACGTGGCCGTCTGGCCGGCTCTCGAGGCGGCCTTCGACCATCTCAGCCGCGCGCCGTTCCCGAACTTCGTGGGATTGGGCGTCGAGGTTCTCGACGCTGACCCTGGTCAGGTTGCCCATCGAGAGGCCGAGGGCGATTACGTCATTGGGCCGGTCGTTGTGGATGTGGACCTTGACCGCCTTCGAATCACCTGCCACCAGAACGGACTGGCCCATCTTCTCGAGCTCCGTCCGAAGCCGATCTATATCGATGGGGGCCCCATTGCCCTGGAGCAGGAACATGGTCTCGTAGCCGAAGCCTTCGTCGGCGTGGACCACAAGCGCCGAGGGCCGAGCGCCTGCAGGAGCGCCCGCCGAGGCCGTCGCGGGCGTGTGCGAGACCAGGTATTGCAGAGCGCCCTGAAGCAGCCGGTAGAGTCCCTGGCCGCCCGCGTCCACGACGCCAGCCTCGCGCAGGATCGGCAGAAGCGATGGGGTCCTGGCCACCGCCCGTTGGGCGCCCGAGACTGCCGCGGTCAGCACGTCTTCGAGGTCCCCGTCCGCTTCGGCCGCCTCCAGCGCCGCCGCCGCCGACTCGCGGATGACCGTCAGGATCGTGCCCTCGACGGGCTTGCCAACGGCCTTGTATGCGGTAGCGGAGCCCTGACTCAGGGCGTGGGCCAGATCGGGTCCCATGATGTGGCGCTTGCCGCCGAGGCCTTCCGCCATGCCGCGGAAGATCTGCGAAGAGATGACGCCCGAGTTGCCCCGCGCGCCCATGAGCGCCCCGAAGCTGATCGCCTGAGCGATGCGGTCGGCTGAAGGATCCGAGACGGCTTCCGCCTCGGCGAGCGCCGCCTTGACGGTGGCCAGCATGTTGCTGCCGGTGTCGCCGTCGGGGACGGGGTACACGTTGAGCGCGTTGACCTCGTCCACGTGGGCGGCAAGGTTGTCTACCGCCATTCGGAAGGCGGCCAGCAGGCTGGCTCCGTCGCCTCTTCGGCGCGTCATGCACACACCCGAACGGTCATCATGCCTGCCGATTTCGCGGCGCCGAGACGCCGCTGGCGTCCGATCCATCAAGCGGAGCTTGGCCCTCGACTGCTTCGAGCGCCGCGGGCGGCGCCCCGGCGGCGGGCTGATAGCGCAGGCCATCGACGTGGATCGCCAGGGCCACCACCTCAACGCCGATGATCCGGCGCAGGGAGTAGCGAACGGCCGAGTCGACCTGTCGCGCCACCTCGGCAACGGGGACCCCGAAGGCGACGGTGAGGTACAGGTCGAGCGCCAGCCCGCCTTCGGTCGTGAGCCTGATCCCCGGCCGGTCCAGGCCAACCCAGCGCAGCAGCCGGCGGCCGAGCGATGGGTCGGTGAACCCGGTCACTCCGTAGCTGCTCTGGACTGCTGTTCGGACGATGTCGAAAATGGCACGGCGGGTGACGATCGATCTGCCGGCCACCGAACGCTCGGGCATGCGCGCGTCACCTTCTGCCAGTAGGGCTGAGACGGTGTGCTATCATACCGCCCCGGTCGACCCCAGTCGGGGTCCCTCTATGATCAACGTACGCGTGAGGACCTCATGGCTCGCTCCTGCGCCGTCTGCGGGAAGATTTCTATGGACGGCTTCAACCCGCAGTCGTCCGGAATGAACCGTGTCCGCGCCCATCGCCGCTACCAGCCGAACCTCCAGAAGACGACCATCGCGCTGAACGGCAAGCAGGTCCGGACGCTCGTCTGCACCCGCTGCACCCGCACCGCTTCGCGCGGCCCGCGCTGAACCATCGCCGGCACCGCCCGGCATCGCCTCGCAACTACTCGGCGTCGAGCATTCCGCTCGGCGCCGATTGCTTTCCCCGGGGTTGAGCGGCGACGGGGCGGTAGCCCCGACGCGCGGCGCGGGCAGTGGCGACGCGTTCCTTCGTTTACGCCCACCCGTGGTGCCATCCGCGATCCAGGGGCCCCTGCGCATGGCGGCGCGTTCGCGGGACGGCTTTCCACGCTCAGCGAACCGCGTCAGGGGGTATGAAGGGACCGTCCGGCGTCCTCGGGTTGCGTTTCGCACCTCCGTCAGACGTAAGCGGAGGAATCCCGACGGGGCGACCCTCGCCCGCCAACAGACCGGCAATCCCAGGGAACCGACGACTGCGGAGCCACGCCCGGTTCTACCCGGCGAGGCGCGGCCCTACCCGGCGGGGAGCGGCTCTATTCCCAGCTCGGCCGAGTCGAGCCAGACCGTGAAGGGGCCGTCGTTGACCAGTTCCACGTCCATCTTCGCGCCGAAGACGCCCCGCTTCACAGGCGCACCCAGCGCCGCCAGCCTATCGCAGAAGATCTCGTACAGCCGCTCCCCGGGCACCGGCCCGGCCGCGCCCATGAACGACGGCCGCCGCCCCCGACTCGCGTCCGCGTACAGGGTGAACTGGCTGACCACCAGCGCCGCGCCACCAACCTCGGCGAGCGACAGGTTGGTCCGGCCCGATGTGTCGGCGAAGATTCGAAGCCCGGCAACTTTGGCAGCCAACCCCCAAGCGACGGTTTCGTCGTCTCCCGTGGCCACACCCACGAACACCAGCAGGCCCGACCCGATCGAACTCACCACGGCGCCTTCGACGCGTACTTCGGCCCGCGAGACCCGCTGCAGTAAAGCGCGCACCGGCAGCCCCTTAGCTACTCAGGAGTCCGACGGCGCCACGCCACAGCCCGCCGAGCATCGCGATCCAGGCCACGAAATAGAGACCGCTCTGCGTCCCGCCGGCCCAGCCATACGTGCTCATGCCATAGGCCACCACCAGCCCGACCGCGAAGACCGCCAGCCCCTGGACCACGAGCGCCCATCGGACCCGGCGACCGAGCCGTCGCAGCGCCCCCACGTCGCCCTGATCCTCCGCCTCGACGCCGGCTTCGAGCTCCTCGTCGGCGACCTTGGCCATGAAGCGCCGCGCCCAGCTCGGCCCGTGAAGGATGAGCAGATAGGCACCGATCGCGTACAGGACACCACCGATGATGTCGACGACCCAATGCTCGCCCAGGTAGACGATGGCAAACCAGACGCAGGCCGTGTAGGCGAGCATCAGCCAGCCCGCCTTGCCGAAGGCCCGCCGGGCAAACAGGAACGCCAGGAACGGGTAGGCGGCGTGCAGGGATGGGAAGGCCGCAACGTCGTTGGAGCTGATGCTGTAGAGCGAGTACGAGTAGAAGTAGTTGCCGAAGCCGAATGTTTGAGCCAGCCCCTGGAACCCCGTATCGCGCAGGTGCAGGACGCCGGTGATGTAGGGAGCCACGGCGATCCCGGTGTGAGGGTCGACCGGGGGATTGGCCGCCCACCATGGGGGCGCGACCGGGAGCACCAGGTACGTCACGAAGGCGACCATCGAGAGGACGATGAGCGCGGCCACGTAGTCGTAGTAGACCCGGCGCTGATGAATCCACAGCAGGAAGCCGATCGCCAGAGGCAGCGGAAAATGAAGGAAGTAGAAACCGACCGAGATGGTCGCCAGGTTGTCGTAGACAGGGTTGGCCTGGCTCCACACCGGCCCTGAGTGGAGGAGTCCCTGCAGCCAGGCAGTCGGCAGATTGCCGAGGCCCACGATCCGCTCGAGCGAGATCACGTCGGTG
>Ga0209638_1001314_pt1 | contig 15979 bp, 16 predicted proteins | sample BarGraNGADG00211_FD_184490 | JGI IMG/M metagenome (GOLD analysis project Ga0209638, IMG submission 184490) | Arctic peat soil microbial communities from Barrow, Alaska - Barrow Graham LP Ref core NGADG0002-211 (SPAdes) (version 2) | ecosystem: Environmental > Terrestrial > Soil > Wetlands > Peat...
CTGGGCGGGAGGTCGAACAGCTCATCCATGCCGAGAATCGTAGCTGCCACGCTCGGCCGCGGGAATCCCCCCGGCTCGATTAGTTCACAACCTCTCAGGGGAGGACGGCGAGCGCCGCTCCTGCTGTCGCGTCGTCCTTGACGCCGCTGACGCCGAGGACGGTGTCGTTCTTGATGTAGAAGTAGCTGAGGTCCCCGTTGGTGCTCTTCGTCTTGATGACGTCCTTGCCGCCGAGGTTGACGGAGCTGACGACGTCACCCGAAGCCTGCGACGCCGCCTGGAAGACCTGCGACAGCTTGCTGCTGTCCGCGCCGGCGAACCGGATGGCAATGAACGTCACTCCCGCCTTCCCCGTCATGTCGGCGGCGACGGCCACGCTGACGTCGGCTGCGGTCAGGCCGAGCGCGCTCATCGCCTTGTTGAAGTCCGCGCTGGAGCTCTGGCCCAGGAACTGCTCGCCCTTCATGCTCAGCTTCGTGAAGGTCACCCCGCCGAACGAGCTCGGAAGAACCGCTTCGAGGTTCGTGTCCTGGTTGGGAAGCCCGATGCTCGGGAGGGCACCGCTTGCCGCCGCCGCAGCACTCTGGGACGGTGCCACGCTGGGCTCGGGCGACGGAGAGGCGGACGGCGCAACGGAAGCCGCGGCCGCCGGGGCCGGGGTGGCGGTCGGCGCCGGCGTGGCGGAACCGCCGCAGGCGACGACGAGGATGGCGATGGCCGCCGAGGCGGCGAGCGGACCGACGAGACGGCGCATTGAATCCCCCTGTGTGCTTTCGAAGCCGCCCGACGCTCCTCCGCGGCCGGGCCCGACCTGCGCCGGAGGCAGCAGGATATGCGGGATTGCGGATGCGCGGAAGGGTCGTGCCGGAATCTGGCGGCTTCCCAGCGCGATTCGCGGTGCGCGGACGCTCCGGGGTCGATCGCCTGCCGATGGTTCGCCGCGGATCCGGGAGGTGCAGAATTGCCCGGTCTGGCGATGGCCGGCGGCCCTGCCCGCGGAGGCGAGATGGAGCAGCAGTTCGGCGCCGGACGCCTCGTCCTCGTCCAGGGCGACATCACGACGATCGCGGCCGACGCGATCGGGAACGCGGCGAACGCGGGCCTCGCGGGCGGCGGCGGCGTGGACGGGGCGATCCACCGGGCCGGCGGCCCGGAGATCATCGCCGAGCTTCGGGCGCGGCACGCGTACGGGACCCCGGCCGGGACCGCGGTCGCGACGGGCGCCGGCGCCCTCCCGGCCCGCTGGGTGATCCACGCGGTGGGCCCCGTGTGGCGCGGTGGCGACCACGGCGAGCCCACGCAGCTCTCGGGCGCGTACCGGTCGGCCCTGAGCATCGCCGCGGAGCTCGGTGCGCGAACGCTGACGTTGCCGGCGATCAGCGCCGGCGCCTATGGCTATCCGCTCGACGACGCGGCGCGCATCGCGGTCGCGACGGTCGCGGACTCGCTGCGAGCCGGAGCACCGCTCGAATCGGTGACGTTCGTCCTCTTCTCGCCCCGCGCGCTGGCGGCGTTCCAGCGCGCGCTGTCCGCGTTCCGCTGATCGCGCCGCCGGGACCGATCCGTCAGGCCGCCGGCTCCCCGGTCGAGAACGGCACCAGGCGCCCGGCCACCAGCTCGAAGACGCGCCGGTCGATCGCCTCGTCTGAGTCCTCCGCGTAGTCCAGCACGAAGTCGGCGAACAGGATGCCGAACTCGGGGTCATCGGGCCGGAGCGCTCCCGCCAGCAGCAGGTGGCGTGCCGGCACCCCCACGAGCACGCGGCCGCTGTCGCCTCCGAGCGTGGCGGCAAGGTGCGCGGTGACCTCCGGCAGGAGGATGCGGGCGGCGTCCCAGCCGTCCCCGGTATCGGAGGAGACGATCCGGCGCCGCTCGTCGGCATCCTCGGACCAGGGCGCCTCGCTCGACCACGCCGCCAGGTTCCGGAAGGCCGCCTCGCGGAGGGTCGCAGGCGAGACCGCCCACGCGGCGACGTGGTCGCCGCTGGCCAGGACGTCGAACCCGGCCGCCGAGATCGCGTAGGCCACGACGAGGTCCGCGGGGCCGGGGTCGATGACCGGCTGCGTGTCGCCGGCCGCGGTCACCGGCGTGACCAGCGCGTCCAGCGACGTGCCGCGCGTGCCGGCCGGTCGCAGGACGGGGAAGACGAGCGGGGACGCGGCCGACCAGTCGTGCTCGGGAGCGAACGAGACGCCGAACGCGCGCGGATCGCCGCCGGGCATGGTCGGCGCGCCTGGGGCCGTGTCGGCCTCGGGCCGGGAAGGCTTCATCCGGGTCGCTCCTTCCTGGGGCGGGGTGGATGGGGTGGAGCGGGATGAAACGGCCGGCCTTCCCAGCGTGGAGACCGCTTCTCGAGGAATGCGCGCATCCCTTCGACCTGGTCTGCCGTGCCGAAGCGTTCCCGGAAGAGCGTGCCCTCGAGCTGGATGCCGGCCGTCAGCGGCAGCTCGGCGACGGCCCGAACCGCGGCCTTGGCGGCACGCACGGCGCCGACGGGCAGGGCCGCGATCTCCGCGGCAAGGTCGAGCGCCGCTGCGAGCGTCTCCTCGGCCGGCACGACCTTCGTGGCCAGGCCGAGCCGGGCCGCCTCGTCGGCGTGGATCGGCCGGCCGGTCAGGATGAGCTCCATGGCGCGCGCGGCGCCGATCGCGCGGGTGAGCCGCTGGGTACCGCCGCCCCCGGGAATGATCCCGAGCTTGATCTCCGGCTGGCCGAAGACCGCGTCGCTCCCTGCGACCAGGAGGTCGCAGGCCATCGCGAGCTCGCACCCGCCCCCCAGCGCGTAGCCGCGCACCGCGGCGATGGTGGGCGTACGCGCGGCCGCGACCCGCTCCCAGCCTCGGAGGCCTTCCGAGGCGGCCAGCGAATCCGGCGTCTGCTCCGCGAGCTCGGCGATGTCGGCGCCGGCAGCGAAGGCGCGCATCCCAGCTCCCGTGATGACGATGACCCGGACCTCCGGGTCGGCATCGAGCGCCTCGACGATCCGGGCGAGGTCGGTGAGCAGGGCGAAGCTCAGGGCGTTGAGCGCGCACGGCCTGGTCAGCGTCACGAGGGCGACGCCGTCGACCAGCGCGCCGGCCTCCTCGTCGCCGCTCGAGGGCCGGCGCGCCGGAACGTCGACCGCGACCAGGTCGGTGCCCGGATGGCGGGCCGGATCCGGCGCGTCGGTCATGGTCACGCTCCCTTCGGTGCCGGGCCGCTCGTGCGCGTCGGCGGTCGAGCCGCCGCCGCGCGCGTCCCGTGCAGCGTATCGACGCTCACCGGACCGGTCCCGGCGACGCGGCGGCAGTCACCCGCACGGAACGGCCCGCGGCGCCTGCCTCGGCCGACCGCCAGAACGCGGCGCACGCCTCGTTGAAGACGCCCGGCTGCCTGGCCATCGCCTCGTGGCCCGCCCCGGGAATCACGGCGAGGCGCGAATCCGGGAGCTGGCGCGAGAGCTGCCAGGCCTGGCTGACGGGCACGAACGGGTCACGATCGCCGACGACCACGAGCGTCGGCACCTCGGCCCGGCGAAGGTCGGCAGCCGAGATGGCGGGCTGATGCTCGACCATCTCGATGATCGCGGGCATCAGGCGGCGCCATGCGCCCGCACCCTGCACAGGGTCGTGTCGGCGGGCCAGCGCGGCGGCCCAGGCCGGGTCCTGCGCCTCGATCCGGGCGACGTCGGCCAGGTGGCGGATCACGCGCGTCCGGGGCTCGGCCTCCGGCGACGTCCCCGCGAGGATCAGCGTCCGAAGGCGCTCGGGCCGGCGCATCGCGTAGAGGAGCGCGGTGGCGGCTCCCATCGAGAAGCCGAGCAGGTGGAACGAGCCGAGGTCGCAGGCGTCCGCGAACGCGTCGAGGTCCACGACGAGGTCGTCGTAGCGGAGTCCGGCGACGGGATCCCAGCGGGTTCCGGCATGCCCACGAGCGTCGGGCAGGTAGCAGCGGAACGAGCGCGCGAACCGCGGGAGCTGGGCCGCGAAGTCCTCGCGCCCCGACGAGGACGCACCATGCAGCAGGACGAGCGGCGGCCCGGCACCCTCGGCGTGGAACGCGACGGCGAGACCGTTCGCGGTGACGTGCGCGGTCACGGGTGCTGCTGCCCGGCGGACGCCCCACCTTCCATGGTCGGAGAGTCTACGCGGGGCACGGAGGAGGGCATCACGCCGCGCCGGAGAGCCGGCCGGCACGGGAGCGCGGGCCAGCGCCGCAGCGGAGTCGGGCGCGCGCGGAGGGCCGTCGGGCGCCGAGGGCCGTCGGGCGCCGAGGGCCGGCGCCGGAACCGGGAGTCGCGCGCTCGAACCCTCACGGTAGAATGCCGCGCATGTCGACGCCCGCCCGCTGGTCCGCCGCTGCCGGGCTCACCCTGGCCTTCGATGGGGCGCGCCGGCCGGAGATCACCCAGCTCCCGGCCGGGCTTCCAGACGTGCCGACGCTCTTCACGTTCATGCGCGATGCGGAGCTCCGATTCGAGACGCTGCGCCTGCGCCTCGAGGAGCGGACGTGGGTCGCGACCGGCGAGACGGTCCGGGTCCACGAGCTGCTGCTCCGGCATCCGGGTCGCGCGCGGGTGACGACGATCCGCCCGGAGGACGGCACGCCGACGAACCACGACGTCTGGCTCTCGGACGGCGAGCTGATCCGGACCTACCGCGCCGGCCACCGCCTGGGCACCAGCAGGCCGGCCCGGTCGCGCGTGGGGGGGCTCGACGATGGCGACCTCCCGGGCACGTCGCGGGCGTACCACCCCCGGACGAGGCTGCCGGCCAACTCGCTCGTCGAGACGTTCGTGCATCCGGCGGGCCTGTGCCAGAACGTGCTCGCGACCGGCGCATGCCGGGTCGTGCGGTCGGAGCTCGTCGCGGGGCGCGAGGCGATCGTCGTCGAGTCGCTCCACCCGCGGACGATCGAGATGGCCGGCGACCGTGCCGACCATCGGCTGTCGCTCGCGGCCGATCGCGAGACCGGGCTCGTGGTGCGGCTCGAGGAGCGCTATGGCGCGGTCCTGAGCCGCCTGGTCAGCGCGACCGAGCTCGCGCCCGATTCCTCGATCCCCGACGGCGCGTTCGCGCTCAGCGTCCCCGCCGACGCGTCCGTGATCTACTGATCCCGCGCGATCTGCCGATCGCGACGGCCAGGCAGCGACCGGGCCGGCCGGCGACGCCGGTCACGGGGTCGGGAAGACCACGACCCTCCGGGTGCCGTCGCCGCGCCGCAGCGCATCGAAGGCGGCCGGCACGTCGGCCAGCCCGATCCGTGCCTCGATGAGGCGCTCGAGCGGGAGCGAGCCTTTGACCGCCTGCCGAGCGATCTCCGGGAAGATCTCGGCCGGGACGGCCGACCCGTAGTTGCTGGCGAGGATCCGGGCGCCGGATTCGACAAACGCGTACACGTCCAGGCCCACCCGGGCGCCCTGCGCCGGCATGCCCACGAGGACGGTCGTGCCGCCCGGCCGCACGACCGCCACGGCGGTCTCGACGCCCGACATGGTCCCGGACGTCTCGAACGCGTGGTCGACCCCGCCCGCGGTGCCGAGCGTACCGCCGTCGGCGAGCAGCGAACGCACGGCCGCCGCCGTCGCGGCCGGGCTGGCGGCCGCAACGATCGCGTCGCTTGCCCCGAGCTCGATCGCCCGGTCGAGCTTCGCGGCAAGGCGGTCGATCGCCACGATCGTGCGGGCGCCGGCGAGCCGGGCGCCGAGCACGGCTGCCAGCCCCACGCCGCCCAGGCCGATCACCGCGACCGACTCGCCGGGGCGGACGCGGGCCGTGCGGGTCACCGCCCCGACGCCGGTCGTGATCGCGCAGCCGATCAGGGCGGCGACGGCCGGGTCCGTCCGGCGATCCACCGGGATGGCCGCGTCCGCGGCGACGACCTGGACCGAGCCGAGCGTGCCGATCCCGGAGTACGCGCCGAGCGCCTCCCCGTCCGCGCGGCGGATCCGGACGTCGGCGGGCCGCAGCCGGTGGCCGGACCCGGCCGGGCTGAGGCACAGCCAGCCCTCGGCGCGCCGGCAGGAGGCGCATCGGCCGCATGGCGCGGTCCACGCGAGGACCACGAAGTCCCCGACGCGCGGTCCATTCGTGCCGGGGTTCGGTCCGACGGACTCGACCCAGCCCGCCCCTTCGTGGCCCATGACGGTCGGGACCGGCCGCGTCCAGTCGCCGTCGAGGACGTGCAGGTCCGAGTGGCAGACGCCGGACGCGGCCATCCGGATCCGGACCTCGCCGGGACCCGGCGGATCGACGCGGTACCGCGCAATCTCCATCGCGCCGGGACCAAGGAACACGACGCCCTGCGCGTCGAGGATGCCGGGGACGCCCGGCTCGGGCGCGCCGATGCCCGCGTGGCCCGCGCCGTGGTCCGGGCCGCTCATCGCCCGCGGAGCTCCAGGTCCGGGCGGACGCGACGGACCCAGTCGCGGAGCGCCCACTCGCTCGTCCGGAACGCGATCTCCGGCCAGGGGATGGCATCCGGCGCGAACGGCCGGACCTCGAGCGCCTCCGGCGTCAGGGTTGCAGCGCCTCCCACGATGCGGGCCTCGAAGGCGATGACGACGATGGCCGCCTCTGGGCGCGTGTAGAGGCCCACGATGTGGCCCGGCTCGACGAGAAGGCCGGTCTCCTCGAGCGTCTCGCGGACCGCGCCCGCCTCGACCGTCTCGTCGATCTCCATGAAGCCGCCCGGCTGGGCCCACAGGCCGCGACCCGGCTCGATGCCGCGGCGCAGGAGCATCACCTCGCCCGCGTCGGTGACCGGGAGGCAGGTGACCACGAGGCGCGGGTTCACGTAGGCGACGAACCCGCACGCGTCGCAGGCGAGGCGCTCTCGATCCTCGCCCGGAACCATCCCGAGGCGCAGCGCGGCGCCGCACCGCGAGCAGTGGTTGAGCGTCGCCGCGAGCCACGCAGGCACGCCTCGGCCAGCACCCGCGTCCACCGTCGGCGGCGGGAGGGCCGCCTCGTCGGTCGAGCGAAGGTCCGAGAGGCCGACGGGAGTCGGGGGTCGGCGCGTCCCGTGGCTCATGCGACCACCACCAGCCACGCGGCGATGAGGAGCAGCGCGTACAGGACCACGCCGACCGCGACCCAGGCCAGGCGGAACCGGCCCTTCGCGACGTCGACGGGCATCCAGGCCCAGGCGGACCGCCAGATCCGCACGATCGCGTCCGCGTTGGCGACGGCGAGGAGCGGCGCCGCGACCAGGACGCAGGCCTTGACGAGCGGGCTGCTGAGCGCGACGCCCATCTCGAGCGCCGTGATCGCGACGGTCCCCAGCACAAGCGCGGGTGCCGAGAGCAGCACGTAATGCTTCTGGAGCGGCGTGGGCCGCGCCTCCGGGACGCTCCGCGGCGACGCCCCGGCGACCGAGGACAGCCCGTCGGCCGACGACGGCGCGGGTAGCGTTGCGGCCTGGCGGTCCAGGACCGGCATGCCGGCCTCGAAGCGGGGATCGTCCACGATGGCGCTCAGCGCCCGGCTTCCCCGAGCGCCGGGGCCCGTCCCGCCGGCCACCCGGTTCCCACGCGGCCCGGCCGGGCCCTCACCCGGGCGCCTCCGCGTTGCTCGTGTCGGCGAGGACCGCGGACGTCTGCGCCGCCCGGTATGCCGCGAGGCGCGCCGAGAGCGCCGCATCGGAGAGCGCCAGGATCGCCGCCGCGAGCAGCGCCGCGTTCTCGGCGTTGCCGATCCCGACGGTCGCGACCGGGATCCCGCGCGGCATCTGGACGATCGAGAGCAGCGAGTCGAGCCCGCCGAGATGCTCGGTCGGGATCGGCACGCCGATCACCGGGAGCTGGGTTTTGGCGGCCAGCATCCCCGGCAGGTGTGCCGCGCCACCGGCGCCCGCGACGATGACGCGGATCCCGCGGGCCGCAGCCGTCTCCGCGTAGCGGAAGAGGAGGTCGGGCGTCCGGTGGGCGGACACCACGCGCAGCTCGGACGGGATGCCGAGCTCGTCGAGGAGCGCCTTCGCCTTCTCGAGGACCGGGAAGTCGCTCCGGCTCCCGCCGACGATCCCGACGACCGCCGCCGGCCCGTCCGCGCCCGCCACGCCAGGCATCGCCTACTGGCCCTGCGCCTTGGTGAAACCCGGCTCGCCGCCGAACACGTGCAGCTTCTCGACGTGGGTCCAGGCGTAGCGCTCGGCGACGCGCGCCTGGAGCGCGAGGATGTCCGCGTCCGTGGCCGCGGCGCCAGCCTGGCGCGCGACGAATCGGGCCCGCAGAAGCCCAACGTTGTCCGGGGCGAGCCCGGTCGCCGGGTAGACCATCGTGCCGCGGCTGGAGATCATCTGGAGCGTGAGCGCGTCGCCCGCGAGCGCCTCGAGGATCGGTCCCGCGGTCTCGGCCGGCTCCCACGATTCGAGGAACAGGTCGACCCCGACGGTCTTGCGCGCGACGGCCGCGCTCACCGCCTCGCCGTACGTCCAGTGGGGGTGCGGCCGGGCGTCCCCGGACGGGCGTTCCGATCCGCGGCGCGGCGCCACGGTCGTCGGCTGGCGGTCGAGGTTCGCGATGATCGCGTCGGTGAACCCGGTCGTGGAGGCGGCCTGCTCCACGTCGCCGCCGGTCTGGCGCGCGAGGTCCTGGGTGACGGAGTGGCCCTCCTCGAGGGTCACGAGGACCGCGTCCTCGATCCGCTCGGCGGCATCCGTCTCGTCGAGGTGACGCAGCATCATGACGGAGCTCAGGATCAGGGCGGTCGGGTTGATGACATCGCGGCCCGCGTACTTCGGGGCGGAACCGTGGACCGCCTCGAAGATCGCGACGCCGTCCCCGTAGTTGCCGGACGGGGCGAAGCCGAGGCCGCCGACGAGTCCCGACGCCAGGTCGCTGATGATGTCCCCGTTCAGGTTCGTGGTCACGACGACGTCGAACTGGGCCGGGTTCTTCGCCATCTGGTGCGCCACGTTGTCGATGATGAGGTGCTCGGCCACGATCTCGGGGTATTCCGCGGAGAGCTCCTCGAAGACCCGTTTGAACAGGCCCTCGGTGAGCTTCATGATGTTCGCCTTCGTGGCGCAGGTGACCTTGCGGCGTCCTTCGCGACGGGCGAGCTCGAACGCATAGCGAATGATCTTCTCGCTGCCCTTGCGGCTGATGACCTTCAGGCATTGGGCCACGTCGGGCGTCTGCATGTGCTCGATGCCGGCGTAGAGGTCCTCGATGTTCTCGCGGACGATGATCATGTCCACGCCCTCGCCCGCGTACCGGGTCGGGACACCCGGCAGCTCGTGTGCGGGCCGGACGTTCGCGTAGGTCTCGAAGAGCTTGCGCAGCGTGACGTTGGCGCTCTTCTCGCCGAACCCGACCGGCGTCTCGAGCGGACCCTTCAGGACCACGTGCGTACGCGCGATCGAGTCGCGCGTCTCGGGCGGCACGCCGGACGTGTCTCCGCGCTTGAAGACCTCGGCGCCGGCCTCGGCCGTCTCCCAGTCGATGGCGACGCCGGCCGCGGCGATGATCCGCTGCGCGGACCGGACAACCTCCGGGCCGACCCCGTCGCCGGGGATGACCGTGACGGGGTGCGACTGGCCTGGCATCGGGACGGGTCTCCTCAGCGGGATCGGGGCCGAGACGGTCGAGCGTGGCGCGGATTCTGCCCCATCGGGGCGTCCCGTGGGTTCGCGGGTTCGCAGTCGCCCTCAGCCACGGCCAAGCGCGGCGGCCCGGGCGCGGACGACGCCATGATGCGGGCGCCACGCCTCCCACGTGATCCCGGCCCACCGGCGAACCGCGTCCGGCACCGCGTCGGGGTCGGCGACCGCGGCGACGTCGAGCACGGTCATCGAGTAGCGGGGCGGCGGCGGCTCCAGCCTCGCGAATGATCGCTCCCCGGCCAGGAGCAGCTGCTTGGCGCGGATCCCTTCGACCGGTGAGCGCCCGCCCTCCACGATCAGGCAGAGGCTCACCAGGTGCACCCAGACGGACTGGATGGCGCGCCGCTCGGCGAGGCCGGGGTGCTGCACGGCATACACGTCGACGGCCAGCGGCTGGACCGCGGCGATGGCCGGGCTGGCGAACGAACGGGCCTGGACCCGGCCCCAGGCCGCCCAGCATCCCGGGCTCGCGCCGATGTACGCGTGCGTGGGTCCCGGACCGTCGGGCACCAGCGCCCCACAGCCCGGACACGCCGCGAGCGCGGCGGTCCCGGTCATGTCCAGCGAAGATGCCCCGCGGCGGCGCGGGCACGGGCGAGCGCCTCCCCGTGCGTCGCGGCCCCTGCCACGGTCAGGTGACCCATCTTCCGGCGCTCGAAGACCGTGCGCTTGGCGTACACGTGGAGGTGGGCAAGCGGATCGGCGAGCGCCTCGGCGACTCCGGCGAGGTGCGCCTCCCGCGCGTCCCCGGAGCCGAGCAGGTTGACCATCGCCGTGGGCCCGTGAGCGGTCGGGTCGCCGAGCGGGAGCCCGCAGATCGCCCGGATGTGCTGCTCGAACTGGCTCGTGCGCGCGCCCTCGATCGTCCAGTGGCCGCTGTTGTGGACGCGCGGGGCGATCTCGTTGACGGTAAGCGAGCCGTCGCGGAGGAGGAACAGCTCCACGCTCACGACCCCGACCGCCTCGAGGGCCTCCGCGACGCGCACGCCGAGCGACGCGGCCGCCGCGGCGACCTCGGCCGGAACGTCCGCCGGCGCGACGGACTCGACCAGGATCCCGGCATCGTGCCGGTTTCGGCCGACCGGGTAGGCGGCCAGCTCGCCGTCGAGGCCGCGGGCCACGATGACCGAGAGCTCCATCGCGTAGTCGAGCTCGGCCTCGACGAGCGCGGGCGACCCGGCGGGACGGCCCAGGCGCTCGAGCGCCCGGGACAGCCCGGCCTCGTCACTGACACGGACCTGGCTGCGGCCGTCGTAGCCCCCGAACGGCGCCTTGACGCGGAGGGGGAACCCGAGCGCGCAGGCCGCAGCGAGCAGGGACGCGTCGTCGGAGGCCTCGCGCCACGGCGCGGTGGCGAGCCCGAGCCGGGCGAGGAACCGGCGCTCGGCGAGACGATCCTGGGCGACCCGGAGGGCGAGCAGCCCCGGACGGACCGGAATGCGCGCCTCGAGCGCTTCCACGACGCGGGCGTCGACGTGCTCCAGCTCGTAGGTGACCACGTCCACGGGCCCCGCGAGCTCCAGGGCCGCGGCGGCGTCGCCGTACCCGCCGACCACGACCCGGTCGGCGATCGCGGCTGCCGGGCATGCGGGATCGGGATCCAGGACGGCGATCCGGTAGCCCATCGCGCGGGCGGCGATCCCGAGCATGCGCCCCAGCTGGCCGCCGCCCAGGATGCCGATCGCGGCGCCGGGCGCCAGCCGGCGGGACTCGGCGGGCCGCCCCGGCGTGGCGCTCGGTTCGTCCGGCTCCGTCTCCACCGAGCGAGTCTATCCCGCCGAGCCGACGAGCCGGCGCCGGGGCCCGGGCAGCCCGGCAGAGCGTCGTCAGCCAGGCGGGGGCGCCGGCTGGAGCGTCCGCAGGACCTCGATCGCGAACGCGGCCGCGGCCACGGCCGCGCGGAACCGCCCGTGCGCGCTGTGCTGGAAGAGATGGAGGTCGAGGACGCGCGAGACCGCGGCGTCTGGGGCGGCCACGGCGACACGGAGGCGAGTCCCCTCCCCGGGCTGCGTCTGCGCGGCGAGGGCGATCCCCACCGCAACCCCGGCGCTCTTCGCCGCCTCGGCCGCGATCGCCTCGGCCGGCCATTCGGCGGGGTCGGGGGCGACGTCGGGACCGGCCGATGTGGCGCGTTCGAGCGCCGGGACCTCCGCGAGCAGCGTCCCGAGCGTGCCGGTCGTGCCCACCTCGACGACCGCGAGGCGCACCCCGGCCCCGTCCGCGGCCTCGGCGACGAGGTCCGCCCAGGAGGTCTCGCCCTCGGCCCAGACGTGGTCCCCGAGGATCTCCCGGAGGGTCGCCACGGTCTCCTCCAGGATCGCCGCGGCGCTCCGGGCCGGGCCCGGGTCGACCGGTCCGGCCGCAGCCCCGGCCGCAGCCCCGGCCGCAGCCGCCTCGTCCACGGCGCTGACCCGCACGTCCAGCCAGTCCGCCCGGGCGTATGTCGCGACGACCGGGTTCGCCCGCCGGAGCATCGCATCGCCGAGCATCTCGGCGACCTGCGACTCGCCGATCCCGTAGGTCCGGAGCGTGCGCACGACGCGACCGTCGCCCATGCCTCGCGCCCGGAGGCGCGGCAGGACCCAGTCGGACCACATCGCGCGCATCTCGCGGGGCGGGCCGGGCAGGAGGATCGCCACCCGGCCGTCCGGGCGGTCCACCCACCATCCCGGGGCGGTCCCGTTCGGGTTTGGGATGGCCGTCGCGGACGGGATCCGCCATGCCTGCTTCAGGTTGACCTCGGCAAGGCGAACACCGCGCTTCGCGAAGAGGCCGCGAAGCCACCGCTCCAGCACCGGATCGATGACTGGCACCTCGCCGACCGCAGCGGCCACCGCCTCGCGGGTCAGGTCGTCCGGGGTCGGGCCGATGCCGCCGGTCGCGACGACGAGGTCGACCGTCGCCAACGCCTCCCGAAACGCGGCGGTGACCGCCGCGAGGTCGTCGGGCAGGGCGACGATGCGGCGAACGTCGACGCCGAGCCCGGCCAGCGCCCGGGCCAGCTCGCCGCCGTTCGTGTCGCGCGTCTCGCCGTTCGTGATCTCGCTGCCGACCGCCAGCAGCGCGGCCGTGCGGAGCGTTCGCCCGTTCCGCGGGCCGGGACCATCGATCGTGTCCAGCGTTGACCTCCCTCCGGTCGTGCAGTATGCTCGATAATCGATGATACGGACTACGCGATTCCCGATCGTCGAGTGACACGGCTCGCGTGCCCGTCGCGCCGCGCCTCATGATGGCAGCGGACGGAGCGCGATCTCGCCGCGACGGCGTGCCGACGTCCGCGACCGGTCTCCCGTTGCGAAAGGATGCCTCATGAGCCAGCTGGACCTCTTCGGCCTCGACGGGCGCGTCGCCCTGGTGCCGGGCGGCGGCGGCGCGATCGGGTCCGCGATGGCGGTCGCGCTCGCGGGCGCCGGAGCGAAAGTCGCGGTGGTCGACCAGACGCAGGACCGGGCCGATGCCGCGGCCGAGCGCATCCGGGCGGCCGGCGGCGAAGCCCTGGCGCTCGCGGCGGACGTGACGGACGCGGCCGAGTGCGACCGGATCGTGGCCGCCACGGCGGACCGGTTCGGACGCCTCGACATCATCCTCAACGCGGTCGGCGGCGGGGCCGGCAAGGTCCTCTTCAACGCCGAGGAGTACCCGAAGGACGCATGGGACTGGATCTATGAGCTGAACGTCCGGAGCACGCTCCTCGCGACCCAGTCGGCGGCTCGCGCGATGATCGCGGCAGGACACGGCGGCCGGGTGATCAACATCTCGTCCGTGCGTGCCGCCCTGGGGATCAACGCGGGCTACTCGGCATACGTGGCCGCGAAGGGCGCGATCAGCTCGCTCACGCGCCAGTGGGCCACCGAGTGGGCCAAGCACGGCATCAACGTGAACGCGATCTCCCCGACGTTCGTGGACACGCCGCAGGTCGCGATGCTCCTCGACGACCCGGCCTTCAAGGCGGGCATCGTCTCCCGGATCCCGCTTGGCCGCGTCGGCGGCACCGATGATCTCGCGGGAGCGGTGATCTTCTTCGCCTCCGACGCTTCGCGGTTCATCACCGGCCAGATCCTCGGGATCGACGGCGGCCTGACCGCAACCCAGTAGCCCACAGGAGTCCCCTCCGATGGAGAACGTCACACCCAACGTCTACACCAACACGAAGCTGCGGGGCTGCAACCCGAGCTTCGTGACGACATCGGACGGCGTCGTGGTCATCGACACGCCCCAGCTCCCGACGCGGGCGGTCGCAATGCGGGCGATGGCCGAGGAGCACGGCCCGATCCGCTACGTGATCAACACCGAGCATCACGTCGATCACATCTTCGGCAACTACTGGTTCAAGGGCGCCGGGCCCGTCGTGCATCACCAGGGCGTCCACGACAACTTCATGGTGGTCACCCCCGACCTCGACCCGTACGCCTACGCGCTCGAGGCCATCCCCACCGACGATCCGGATGCCGCCGCGATCGTGCCCGACCGCGACACGTACTACGCGGACCCGAACAAGGGCTCGATCGTCTTCTCGGGCGACCTGACGCTCCGGGTCGGCACCCACACCTTCCGCCTGCTCCACACGCCGGGCCACACGCCGGGCCAGATCGCGGTCCACGTGCCGGAGGAGCGGGTCGTCTTCACGGGCGACACGGTCTTCTCGGGGTGCCAGACCTGGCTGATGAGCTCGAACGTGGACCAGTGGCTCGCGGCGCTGGAGCGGATCCGGGCCCTCGACGTCGATCACGTCATCCCCGGCCACGGCCCGGTCGTGACGAAGGCGTACCTCGACACGCAGCGGTCCGTGCTGCTGGAGTGGAAGTCCGCGGTGGCGACGGCCGTCGCGCAGGGCTGGACCCGCGAGGAGACGATCGCCCGGGTCGACTTCCGGGATCGCTTCGGCCCGGTCGACGTCGGGCAGGGCTACATGATGGATCACATCCAGACGCTCAACGCCGCGTCGCTCTACGACAAGCTGACCCGCCCCGCGCCGGCGCCCGCGCCCTGATCCCAGACGCGCCGTCAGGCGCGCCCGGCGGCGACCTCGTCGGCCCGGTTCCGGCCGGCGAGGAGGATCAGGTCCTCGTGCAGCTCGAACCAGACGCCGTGGTAGCTGTCGACGCGCGGCGACGCCACGAAACGGCCGTCGCCGCCCGCCGCCTCGGTCGCCGCCCGCTCCAGGCGCGCGAGGTAGGTCCCGAGACGGGGTAGCCCCGCGACGAGCGGGCGGAGCCAGGTCGCCGCGTCGACGTGGAGCGCGGCGAGATCGCCGAGGATGCGCGCGTCGTACGCCGCGTCCGCGTGATCGTTGAACGCCTGGGTGCCGTCCACGTCGCGCATCTGCCAGGCCGTGACGGTCGCCTTCATCCGGGCGTCGAGCGCCAGAAATGCGTCCAGGGCCGCCGTCGCGTTGGCGGCGCCCCAGCGCTCAGCGTCCGCAGCGATCCGCTCGCGCCCGACCGCCTTCCCGCTCGCGGTCAGGCGGAACGATCCCGCGGCCTTCTCGGCGAGGCCGCCCGCGACAAGGCCGTCGAGCATCGCGGCGATCTCCGCGGGCGTCGAGAGCAGGGCCGCCGCGACGGACTCCGGCGTCCCATAGCCCTTCACGGCCAGCGTTCGGAGGACGTCATCGGCGGTCGTTGGAGCCGGCTGCCCGCCGGGCTCTGCCACCGTGCTTCCGACGGCGGCGGGCTCCTCGAGATCGGCGTCGCCGATCGGGATCCCGAGCTCCGCAGCCCACGCGCGCAGCGTCGCGACCTGGGGCACCGGGACGCGTGCCCCTCCGATCGTCCCGGCGAAGACCTCGCCGGTGCCGCCGTCGATGGCGATCGTGTCGCCGGCGCGGAACGACCGCTCGCCGATCGTCACGATGTTGTCGACGATGCGGACCGCGGACGCGCCGACGACGGCCGGGATCCCCCAGCCACGGGCGACGACCGCCGCGTGGCTGGCGAGGCCCCCGCAGGACGTGAGGATCCCTTCGGCGCGAGCCATGCCATGGACGTCGTCCGGCGACGTCTCGGCCCGGACCAGGATCACCGGCCGGCCGGCCTCGGCGGCCGCGACCGCGGCGTCGGGCGTCAGCGCGATCTCGCCGCAGGCGATCCCGGGCGACGCCGGCAGCCCCGTCGCCAGGACGGGTGCCGTTCGGTCGCGCTCGGTCATGATCGTCGGGGGATTCGCGAGGATCCCCGCCACGCGGCGCACCGCCTCCGCGCGCGCCAGGGGAAAGGTCGGGTCCTCCGCCATGTCGACCGCGATCCGAACGGCAGCCTGGGGGCTGCGCTTCGCGACGCGGCATTGCAGCATCCAGAGCCGGCCGTGCTCGATCGTGAACTCGATGTCGCAGAGGTCCGCGTGATGGCGCTCCAGGCGCTCGGCATAGTCGCGCAGCTCCCGGCCGACGGCGGGC
>Ga0209638_1001318_pt1 | contig 15945 bp, 9 predicted proteins | sample BarGraNGADG00211_FD_184490 | JGI IMG/M metagenome (GOLD analysis project Ga0209638, IMG submission 184490) | Arctic peat soil microbial communities from Barrow, Alaska - Barrow Graham LP Ref core NGADG0002-211 (SPAdes) (version 2) | ecosystem: Environmental > Terrestrial > Soil > Wetlands > Peat...
GGGTTGATTCTTATCATAGCTGTTGGATTACTGGTTTTGACTTTTGCATTTGGATCGAGGGTTAATGAGGCAACCCGCTGGATAGTAATTCCAGGCACAGGATTTAAACTTCAGACATCAGATGTTGCCAAGGTGGCGCTTGTGCTTTATCTGGCACGATCTCTGGCAAAATACCAGAATGAGTTGAATAATTTCATGCTGGTATCAAAGTATTTTATTTTCCCAGTTGGCATTGTCTGTGGCCTTATCCTGCCAGAAAACCTCTCTACATCACTCATGATATTTGGAATGAGCATGATAATAATGTTCATTGGCAGGGTCCCTCTCAAATTTCTTTTTGCTTATGTTGGGTTGGGAGTAGTTGCAGTTATACTCTTTGCCCTGGTTCTTACTGTTGTCAAAAAGGATAACAGGGTCCAGGTCTGGAAAAACAGGATCGAACATTTTTTCTCAGGTAAAGCGGATGAAGACGGAGACTATCAGTCGAATCAGGCGAAGATTGCAATCTCAACGGGCGGGTTATTCGGAAAAGCGCCCGGGAAAAGTACCCAGAGAAACATGCTTCCGCAGTCGAACTCTGACTTCATATTTGCAATTATTATAGAAGAATATGGATTATTATTCGGCGCCATCCCGCTTATTCTGGCATATATGATACTGCTGTTCAGAGGGATTACCATTGCAAAAAAATGCGAAACTGCATTCCCGGCTTTTCTGGTGCTGGGTCTGATTGTTATGATCGTTATTCAGGCAATGCTTAATATGATGGTCGCGGTAGGATTGTTTCCCGTAACAGGGCAGACACTTCCAATGGTAAGCTGGGGAAGAACCTCTGTTCTGGTAATGAGTTTTTCAATTGGTGCAATACTGAGTGTAAGCAGGGTAGTAAATGCAAGAATAAAAAAAGAAGAACTGCCCGAAGAAGAAATTTCTGATGAAGGAGAAAAGATATATGAATCTGCAAAAACATAAGAGAGTGATAATCAGTGGTGGCGGTACAGGCGGGCATATTTTCCCGGCTATATCAATTGCCAATGCACTCAGGAAAATTGATCCTGAGACTGAGATTCTCTTTGTGGGCGCTGAGGGAAGAATGGAAATGGAAAAGATTCCCGCCGCAGGTTATAGAATAATCGGTTTACCGGTTGCAGGATTATACAGGAGCCTGACCCTGAAAAACATATCAGTTCTGATAAAACTTTTGAAGAGTCTGAACAAAGCAAAAAAGGTAATAAAGGAATTTAGTCCCGATGTTGTAGTCGGTGTAGGTGGTTATGCCAGTGGGCCGGTTCTCCGGCAGGCTGGGAGGATGGGAATTCCGACCCTTATTCAGGAACAGAACAGCTATGCAGGAGTAACAAATAGACTTCTGGCAAAAAGAGCTTCAGTTATTTGTGTAGCTTATGATGGGATGGGAAAATATTTTCCTGCAAAAAAAATAATTAAAACAGGGAATCCGGTACGCCATAATTTCGACAATCTTAAAAGTTTGCAGGATGAAGCGCTTTGTTTTTTCAACCTTAAAAAAGAGTTCCCTGTTATACTCATCCTGGGTGGATCACTCGGAGCCGGAACTATTAATAACAGCCTTTCAGAAAACATAAATAAACTTAGGGACTCTGATTGTCAATGGTTGTGGCAGACAGGGAAATATTACTTTGAAAATGTAAAAGCGCTGGTTTCCGTATCATTCAGCGGAAACATCGCCGTACACGGATTCATTAACCGGATGGACTATGCATATTCTGCTGCAGATATTATTGTTTCCAGAGCCGGCGCCGGAACCATTTCCGAATTGTGTCTTGTTGGTAAACCTGTAATTCTGATTCCTTCTCCAAATGTGGCTGAAGATCACCAGACCAGGAATGCAGAGGCTTTGTCAAATAGCAATGCTGCTATGTTGATAACAGATAATCAAGCCGTTAAAACTTTGGTAGATGAGGCTATTAAACTCATTTCAGATAAGACAAGGAGAGACAAGTATGCTGAAAACATACTAAAAATGGCCGACAGGGATGCAGATATAAGGATTGCTGAAGAAGTACTTAAACTCGCCGGGAAATGATTGACTTCAAAAATATAGAAGGAATGTATTTTGTCGGCATAGGTGGTATCGGCATGAGCGCCCTTGCTCTTTATTTTGCAAAAGGAGGGTATGTTGTCGCAGGATACGACAGGTCTGAAAGCAGGATAACTCTTTCATTAATTGAAAATAATTGTACAGTCACATATAAGGATGATTTAAGATTTCTACCTGATCTTTTCAGATACAGTTCAGATAAAAGCAAGGTTATTATAGTTTACACGCCTGCAATTCCTGCTGAGAATCAAATACTTTCTTTTTTCAGGAGTAACGGATACGTGATTTATAAACGATCTGAGATACTTGGTGAGATATCATCGAATACTGACACACTTGCCGTTGCCGGAACTCATGGTAAGACCACCGTGTCGACCATGTTAGCACATCTGTTGAAGCAGTCACATATCGACTGTTCGGCATTTCTTGGAGGTATATCAAAAAACTACGATTCAAATCTTCTCCTTGGCGACAGCAGGTTTACAGTTATGGAAGCTGACGAATTTGACCGTTCTTTCCATAGGCTTAAACCCCTTATTGCAATCGTAACTTCACTTGATGCAGACCATCTTGATATATATGGAGATCAGGCTACAATGATAAAAGCATATAATGAGTTTTGCGGAAAAATCAGACATGGGGGCGACCTTATAGTAAACAGCAGAATACGTAAAGATGTTGTGGTTCCCGAAGGAGTCTCCTGCTATACTTACGGGCTTAACAACGAAGCTGATTTCAGGTCAACGGATATAAAACGATCTGAAGATTATTACAGTTTCAATTTTAAGTCACCAACAGCTACCATTGAAGATCTGCATTTCGCTTTCCCCGGTATTATTAATATCGAAAATTTTACTGCAGCTATTGCTGTAGCAATGATGTGCGGTGTAACAGAACAGGAAATCAGAAAAGCTGTCATGCTCTTCCAGGGGGTAAGACGCCGGTTTGATATAAGGATTAACTTGCCAGGTCTGGCTTTTGTAGATGATTATGCACATCATCCTGAGGAGATCCGGGTATGCATAAAAAGTATAAAGGAATATTTTGCAGGGCGAAAAATTACAGGGATTTTTCAACCGCATCTTTTTTCACGAACTCGCGATCATGCCGATGGGTTTGCAAAAATACTTGATGAACTTGATGAAGTAATACTCCTGCCTATATATCCGGCACGTGAAAAACCGATAGAAGGAGTTACATCCGAACTGATTTTCAATAAAATGAAATCCGGCAAAAAGAGGTTGCTGGAAAAGTCGGATATTCCGGGTGAACTGGATTCCAACAAAATTGATGTTTTGCTGACAATAGGAGCTGGTGATATTGATACACTTGTTGCACCTATAGAAGATAAGTTGAGGAGAGAGAGAATATGATGAGGAAGATTCTGAAAATACTACTTATTATACCTGTGTTATACCTTATTATAATACCGGTTTTTCTTGTCAGTTCTGCCAATTCGAGACCTTGTGGAGGAATAGTTATAGATATTAGTGATTCTTCTGATTATCATTTTGTTACAAGAAAACAACTTTTAAACCTTGCCTATGGAAACTCATACAGAATCGCCGGTGAACTTGTAAAAGATATATCAGTATCGGCTATTGAAAAGAGGATTAATGTGTTGAGAGAATTAAAAAAGGCCGAAGTGTATATATCAATTGATGGAATAGTACATATTTATGTTGAGCAACGTAATCCGGTTATGAGGGTGATGCCCGGTGATGGTGGAGACTATTTTGTAGATGAAGACGGGTTTGTTGTGAGGAGAAGAAATCTATATAACCCGCGATTGCATATTGTTGAAGGTAATGTGAATATAAGTTCAGCCATGCTTAATGGAGTGAGTGTTCTTGACACCAGTATTAAACACTCAATACTTAAAGATATTTATTACCTGGTGAATTATATAAATGATGACAAATTCTGGTCTGCTCTGATAGATCAGATTTATGTGGATGGAAACGATGAAATTGATCTTATACCTCGAACCGGTAACCAGGTTGTTCATCTGGGTACAGCAGAAAATTATGAGGGTAAACTCAGGAACCTTGAAGCTTTCTACGATAAGGTATTGCCCAAAGTAGGCTGGAATAAATATTCTGTGATAAACCTTGAATTTAAGGATCAGATAGTTTGTAAAAGAAGAGATAATCAGAAATAACCATATATAAGTTATGAATAAAAAGGAACAGTATGTAGCAGCCATCGACATCGGAACCACAAAAATTGTGGCAATTGTCGGTAAGAAAAACGAGAATGGCAAAATTGAGATTCTCGGACTTAGCAAAGCTCTTTCAAAAGGGGTAAAGAGAGGCGTTGTTCTTAATATTGAGGAGACAGTTAACGCCATCCAGACTACCGTTTTGGACGTACAAAAGAGATCAGGGATTCTATTCTCTGAAGTCTTTGTTGGCATAGCCGGGCAACATATAAAAAGTATGAAAAACCGCGGCTATATAATACGTGAGGCATACGATGATGAAATTCAAAAAGATGAGGTCTTCAAACTGATTGAGGATATGCATAAGATACATATCGACATCGGGGAAGAGATAATTCATGTTATCCCTCAGAATTTCATAGTTGATAATGAGACCGGGGTTAAAAATCCTATCGGTATGTGTGGCAGACGGCTGGAAGCCAATTTTCATATTGTGATCGGGCAGGTCGCTGCAGCAAAAAACATCGAAAAATGTATACGGAAAGCAAATCTGACTGTGAAGGATATGATTCTGGAACCATTGGCTTCCTCTGATGCAGTGCTCACTGATGACGAAAAAGAAGCAGGAGTCGTTCTGGTTGATATCGGTGGAGGAACGACTGATGTGGCTGTCTATTATGATAACATTATTCGACATACTGCGGTGATCCCGTTTGGCGGAAATGTGGTAACAAAAGATATAAAGGAAGGTTGTGCAATACTGCAACGACATGCTGAGCAGCTTAAAATTCAATATGGTTCGGCTCTTGGAGATATAGCTCCTGAAGATAAAGTCGTTTCAATACCTGGTATCAGCGGTCGTGAACCAAAAGAGATATCATTCAAAAGCCTCGCCTATATAATCCAGTCAAGAATGGAAGAGATTATTGATGCAGTTAATTTTGAAATACAGAATTCAGGGTATGCAGATAAACTTGCTGCCGGCGTTGTAATCACTGGTGGAGGCGCCATGTTGAAACACCTTCCTCAACTGATGAAGTTCAAAACTGCTATGGATGTAAGAATTGGTTTGCCAAATGAACATCTTGCAGGTTCAGCGAAAAATGAAATTAACCAGCCTATGTATGCCACAAGTGTCGGGTTGATAATGCGCGGGTTTGAATATCTTGAAACCTACAAAAAGACATTCAATGCAGGCAATACGGAAGAATATGTTAAACCCAAAGCAGTGATAGTTGGTCAACTTGAGGAAGAAGAGGAAGAACAAGAAACATTTGCACCGACTACTCATGAAGAGGAAAAAATACCGCTCACTGAAAAAATTAAGAGTATGCTTTCCAGGATGTTTGAGGTTGAAGATCAACCCATCAAGTAATATATAGGGTTTTATATAAAAAGTAGCTATTCATAATCAATTAATTAACTATGCTATGTCAGACGATATAATGAACTTTGATCTGCCTTTAGAGAGGTCGTCGATTATAAAAGTTCTGGGAATAGGTGGGGGCGGCAACAATGCTGTCAATCACATGTTTGAAAAGGGCATCATGGATGTGAATTTTGTGATTTGTAATACTGACCATCAGGCTCTGTTAAAAAGCCAGGTCCCTATAAAAGTTCAGATCGGAGAATCACTTACCGAAGGAAGGGGAGCCGGAAGTAAACCGGAAATTGGCAGGCAGGCAGCTATAGAGAATCTTAATGATGTAATGGATGCATTATCGGGAAATACGAAGATGGTTTTCATTACAACAGGGATGGGAGGAGGAACCGGGACTGGAGCTATACCGGTAATTGCAAAAGCCTGTAAGGAAGCTGGATTTCTTACCATTGCTGTTGTAACTATTCCTTTTAAATCAGAAGGGAAAGTACGTATACGGCAAGCGATTGACGGGGTAACGGAACTTAAAGATTATGTCGATTCATTACTGGTAATTAATAATGAAAAGCTGAGGGAGATTTACGGTAACCAATCTGTTTCAACGGCATTTGCAAAGGCTGATGACATTCTGACTACAGCAGTAAAGGGAATTGCAGAAATTATTACTATTACAGGCTATATTAATGTTGATTTTGCTGATGTGGAAACTGTGATGAAAAACTCAGGTGTCTCGATAATGGGCATGGGTAAAGCGTCCGGAGAAAACAGGGCAATTAAAGCTATTGAAGATGCACTCTCCTCACCGCTGTTGAATTCAAATGATATCACCGGGGCAAAAAGTATTCTGATAAATATTTCTTCAGGAATCGGAGAACATGAGATCACGATGGATGAACTCGGTGAAATCACTGATTACATGTACGATTCGGCCTCAGATGATGCCTTGATCATAAGGGGATTGTCGAAGGATGAAAATCTTAATGAAGAAATCAGTGTGACAGTTATAGCAACAGGATTTGAATCGAACAGTATTTTCCAGCCTTATAAGCCTAAAAAACCCAGTAAGGTCGAATTGTTTACAAGTCAAAGTGCAATTCCCTCAAGAATATTACCTGAAAGCGGCAATGATGTATTTTCTGTTCATGAAAAAGGTAAAAGGTCCATTATTACCGATTTTGAAGAAGAATCTCAGGGAGTGATTGATTTCAGTCTGGAACATAACCACGAGATGGATGAGATCAGAAACAGGAGATCGATAGAGAATGATGAGCCAGGTGAAAAGCCGGAGGCAACTTTGAGAAAAGTGAAACATATGCAAAACCTTCTGAAAAGGGAAGGTCTTTCAAATAAGACAATGAAAGAGAATATAGATACTTTTGAAGATGTGCCTGCTTATGTCAGAAGAAACCTTTCACTCGGGGCCCCGGAGGGTGGAACAGAAAGTAAATTGTCAAAGTTCACATTAACATCCGACGATAATGACGAACCTGTTTTAAGAGAAAACAACGCTTATCTTAATGATAATGTAGATTAGTGCCTCATTGTGTCTTTGTGTCCTGGTGGCTTAACGGAAAATCAGACCCTCAATTTGGCAGGGCCTTTCATATTTTCTATATTTGCACCTGATGATCAGACATATTTCTATAATACTGCTTCTAGCTATTTCTTCAGGTTTGTATGCCCAGAAACCAAATGTCATTCCACCCAGGTCAACTGCACTTAAACAGGATTCTGTAAAAAAACCAAGAATTCTAAAGGAATGGACTCTTTCTGCCGATTACTCCGAAGAGGTGGCCCTTCCTATTGACACAGTCTTTTCATTATCTGACCGGTTCAAACTTGCAGACAAATACTCACCTGTTAATGCGAGTCTGGGCAATTATGGCCTTCCTTTTTACCAGCTCAGTTTTTTTGACAGGATTACAGATCCTGATAAATTCCTTTATGCCTACTATTACCCTCTAATGCATGTCCCTTCAAATACAGTATTTATGAATACCCAGGTTCCTTATACAGAGCTGGACTGGAGTTTTGCGGGGCCCATAGAAACTTCGGAGCAAACATTCAGAGTGAGGCATACACAGAATGTGAACAGATTTTTAAATTTTGGAGTCATATATGATATAGAGTTCAGTCTTGGACAATATAATTATGAGAGATCAGCCAATAAAACATTTACTTTTTATTCCTCATATACAGGTCTAAAATATAATCTCTACTTTTCAATAGGTCTGAATAACCTGTTGTCGTATGAAAATGGTGGGATAATTAATCTTGCAGATCTAAATCTACCTAAAACCCTCGACGTTCCTACAACACTGGGTGTACTTAATAAAGCGAACAGTAATCTTAAGAACCGCAACCTGCTGCTGGTACAGCGATATACCTTCAGCAGCGATCCTATTGTAAAAACCGACAGTAGTTCGCATAAACGATCAGGTTTTTTCGGATTAAGCGGGACATTCTCTCATATCTTTGAACTTGAAAGTAATTCACGAACGTACAAAGACGGGGTTCCAATGTCAGTACTTTATGATTCTGTAGTATTGGTGACCAACAAGATCACTGCTGATTCACTCCACTCCGGAATAATTAAAAATACTATCAGGTTTGATTTTACTACTGATGAAACAAGGAAATTCAGACTAGGTGGGGGAGTAGGAATACGAAATGAAATTTTAACCTACAGTTATATTATTCCAACACCCTATCCCTTTTCTGCCAATACACCTGTATTACACAAAAGCAGTAATGTTCTGATCGGGAGATTGTATAATAACATCGGAGATAAGTTTCGTTGGGTAACAACCGGAGAGTTGTATTTAACAGGTTACAGAATAGGTGATTTCAATCTGGACGGTGAAATATCTAAAACATTTAACTGGAAAAAGGGAAGAGCATTATGGTTGATCACCGGTTCCATTATGAACAGGCAACCGTCAATCTGGTACGAACGGTGGGGCGGTAACAATATCAAATGGAATAATAATTTTAAAAAAGAATTCAGGATTGATCTTGGAACAGCATTCAAATATCCTGCAAAGAAGACTGAATTAAAATTCAATTATGCAATTATAAAAAATTATGCAGATTTTGATACCACTAAACTTCCTTCCCAGTATTCGGGAGGTCTTTCGATAGCTGCCGTTACACTTAAAAATGAGCTGAGAGTCTGGAAATTTCATCTCGCAACTGATTTAATTGTTCAGAAAAGTACAAATTCGAAGATACTTGACCTTCCGCTTGCAACAATTCGTTCTGCAGGTTATTTTGAACACCTGTTCAAATTTGCAAAAACCGGAGGAAAACTGAATACACAGTTGGGTGTTGATGTAACATATAATACCACTTATCATCCTTATGCTTATATGCCGGCAACCGGAAGGTTTTACAGGCAGGATATGGTAACCGCGGGGGATTATCCTTTTATTAATTTCTTTATAAATTTAAAAGTTAAAAGAACCAGAGTCTTTATAATGTTCGATCATGTAAATGCCAGACTCATGGGACAAAGCATACGCTATAATTACTACATGGTGCCTAACTATCCTATGAACATCAGGATGTTACGTTACGGTCTTTCCTGGACATTTTACGATTAAAAAAATTGTAAAACCCACCCAGATGCCTCACGGAGCTCAGTCTGAATCACATCTTGATCTACAGGTTCTTTTTTCCCACCCGGAAAGCTGATTTGACCACCGTGAACGCCATTATAATCAGGACGTTGCATGAATACAGTATGTATTGATTCAGAATCAGGATAAAGTAATATCAGTACTGCAGCTATGCGGGCATCCTTTCCGGGAACCCTTGGGAAATCTTTAACTATCCGGTCAGAAGAAGCCATCTGCCATTGAATATCTTTTCCGGGCAGACCTTTCAGGATTTCAGTTTTTAATATAATAGCGAAATCATTCATATCTAAGCGCCTCCACCGGATTTTTAGTTGCAGTCCGCCAACACTGAATTGTAACCGTAACTAAAGCTACTATCAGCACAATAAATCCTGATATAACAAACACCCACCATTTCTGTTCCATTCTGTAGGCAAAGTTCTGAAGCCATTTATACATCGCATACCAGGCAACAGGACAGGCAATAACAAAAGCAATTGCTACCCATTTAATGAATCCTGAATTCAACATAGTCAAAACATCAATTATTTTTGCCCCGTTAACTTTACGGATACCTATCTCCTTTGTACGCTTTGCAACAAGTACCGAAGTTACAGAGAAAAGACCTAAACAAATAATTACAATAGCCAGAAAGGAAAAGAACCCTGTCAACTTAGCCTGTGAAAGCTCCTTGCTATAGGCAGATCTGTACATATCACCAATGAACTCATACTGAAAAGGATAATCTGGCAACACCTCTTCCCAGATTTTTTTCAGATCTGCAATTGCTTCATTTCTTTTTGTAGAATCTACCCTTACCAGAAAACAAAGATAAAAAATGGGTTTCTGAAAGAGAACATAAGGTTTTATTTCTTGCCGGACTGTAGTGAAATTAAAGTCATGTACCACCCCTACAACAGTCCCCCCGTAGAAGATGCCCGGAGTATCGAATTTTATAGAGAAAGGCCGTCCTATGGCTTCCTCAGGTGTCCATCCCAATCGCTTAACTGCTGTTTCATTCAATATATAATCTTCACCTTTCCGGTCAGGATTGAATAGTGAAAAGTTTCTTCCTGCAACAAGCGGAATTTTGAAAAAATCAAGAAAATTATCTTCGACTGACAAAACATATAACCGTTTTTCTTCGGGACCTTTTTCAATAGCCTGGGATTCAACCTGTAGTGCATCAACTGTTTCTCCTGAGGGTTCTTCCATAGAAGCTGTGACACTTTTTATCAATGGGTTCTGCAAAGCCCTGTTACGAAAAGCATTGTATTTAAAACGAACTTCCCAGTTTTGTCTTTTAAAGGCAATGATATCAGAACTCATTTCACCCAGACTGCGTGAAAACATAAACTGATTCTGTTTATAGATAGTAATTGATGCAACCAGCAGGATTATTGACATGCAGAATTGAACTGTCATTAATAATCCATAAGATGAGAGTCCTGTAATAACATTATTAATACCTTCCTTAGAACCCGGTAATGACTTTTGTCCTGACACAACATATATAATTACCGGCATGCTTCCGGCCAGTATGGAAACAGAGAGTAATACCAGACCAATAATCCAGGAGCTGTCTAAATCATAAAAACCATTGGGTAACAGGCTGATACCGAATAATGTTTTAGCAGGGATTTCAGATACATCGAGCAAAAGCATTGCTAAAATCAGAGACAATACTACACAAATACCCGATTCTGTTAACGATTGTAATATGATAAGTTTGTTGTTCGAACCCGTTATCCGCTGGATATGGATTTGTTTCTGAAGTGTCATTAATCTAGCTTTATTCAGGTTATAATAGTTAACCCATGATACAAGAAGCAGGACAAATGCAATTACTATAAATACATAGATACTTGTAATGTTCCCGTTAGGTTCAATTTCCCTGTCTTTATCAGAAAAAAGATGAATATCAGTTATCTTCTGAAGGTATGGAGTAAAGTTGTTTTGATCCTTCTCCTGAACTACTTGTTTAATAAAGGATGGAAATCCGGAAAGAATTTTATCCGGGCTTGTATTTGGTTTTAAGAGAAGGTAAACATAAGCCCAGTCAGGAGCTTCAGCAGGTTTTGCAAATGAAGTAAGTACATCGAAATGAACATGAGAATTAATGGGAGAATCTTTCATTACACCCTTAATTGTAAATGCTATCATTTTTGTATCGTACTCACCTGATAATAAAAGGGATTGTCCAATCGGATTAGTATTTCCGAAACATTTATTAGCAAGAGATGAAGATATTACTGCGGAAAATGGTTCACTTAACACCTTTTCAATATCACCGGAAAGCAAATTGATATTAAAAACCTTGAAAAAATTAGTGTCTGTTGCAAAAATCCTGTCAGAATAAAACTTGTTCACGCCGGCTTTTATTGCAGTATGCCGATAGGGCTCTAATCTTATTAATTCCTCAATCTGTGGAAAAACTCTTGGCATCTGCCATATCCATTTTTCATAGCAACGGGCGAAATGGATACGATTCCCGGAGGTATTTGTTTCAAAAGTGAGTCTGTAAATGCGGTCAGCAGCGGGTAGTTGTTTATCGTAACTGAATTCGTTTTTCACCCAGATAATTATAATAAGAGCACATGCAAATCCGATAGCCAGTCCGGTGATGTTCAATACTGTATGAACTTTTCCATTTATAAGGTTTCGCGTTATGAGCTTAAAGTTGACCATATTATATTGTTGCGATTATTTTATCATCTAATGTATTCCTCACGCCTCACTCCTCACACCTCATGCCTCACACTTCACTCCTCACACCTCACTACTCATACCTCAGCGCCTCAACCGGGTTCCTCGTTGCCGCCCTCCAGCTTTGCCAACTGACAGTAAGCAAAGCTGTTGCTAATGCAGCCATACCTGCCAGTAAGAAGATCCACCAGCTGAATATTGTTTTATAAGCAAAGTTTTCAAGCCATTTGTGCATTACATACCATGCAACCGGAGCCGCAGCAATAAATGCTATTGCAACCCATCTGATAATGTCTTTATTCAGTAACGACATTATTTCCCGGGTCTTTGCTCCGTTTATTTTCCGTATTCCTATCTCTTTGGTTCGTTTTATACTTGAATTATAAGATACAGCAAAAAGCCCGATCATTGATAAGAACATGCTCATCAGACAGCAGCTCCCGATCAGCTTAACATAATTAGTATTTTCCCTGTGATACCATTCATATCTCTCTTTTACCGATTCGATATTCACCGGATAATCAGGAATAATATTATCCCATACAGAAGAGATCTTTTCTCGGGCAGCCAACAGCATCCCAGGTGTCGGTTTTACCAAAAGATGATATCCGGAATTATCAAATGTTATTACTCCGGGTTCTATTTTATTTTTAAGGCTTGAAAAATTGAAATCTTTGACAATTCCTATTACTGTAAGATTTTTGTCTCCGGGAAGTTTTGCTCCGATCAGGTTCTGATTTGGAAATTTTCTGGCAAGTGACTCATTTATAAGACAGTTGTTCTTATCTGATGCCATATTCCCGGAAAAATTTCTGCCTTCAGTTAATTTTATTCCAAGTGTGCTGATAAAACTTTCATCGCCCGGGAAAAAGGCCGGTGTGTATTGCTTCTCAATTCCGTCTTCAGTATAAATCGACAAAACCATCCAGTATTCAAGCAGGGGAGAAGCATTAGTTATTGAAACCAGAGCCACGGAGGGATCATTTAAAAGTTCTTCTTTAAAGACATTTGCCTTACTGGAATATTGTGCTGGCAGTCTGATTTCAACAACATCCTTATTAAGTCCGATATCCTTAACGTTGATATAATTAATCTGTTTTATTATGATAAGAGAGCATATTAAAAGTGCCATTGATATGGCTATCTGGATAATATTAAAAGCCGGTATCCTGATTGTATCCTTTGTGATGTTTTTTCCTTTTGTTAAATCTGATGAAATCGTTTGACTGGATATTTTTACAGAAGAAAAGAGTAGTGTTATCATCAGCAGGAAACCTGAAACGATAGTCATTACAAGAAATCCTTCTTTCAGGAAAAAATGATTTATACTTAGATCTGTTCCGGTTAAAGTATTAAAAATTGGTATGATCCATGACATCAGTTCCAGGCTTATTGCGAGAGCAATTAAAAGCAGGCAAATGTTTTCTGTAATGAAGTCAAAAATGAGACTTTTTTTTGAGGCTCCGTTTATCCGGCGAACGCGGAATTCAGGAGTCTTGTTCAGAAGCCTGTTATTTACCAGACCCATATAATTAAATGAAGCAACGCCAATGATCAGAAGACCGATTATTAATGCTATCCACAGATCCTTTTTATCTCTTCTGTTACCTAATTGTGAGTATTGATTATCAAAATATGCTTGTTTAAGGCTCTGCAGATAGTATTGACCGGAAGTTCCGGCATTTACATTCGGTATTTTATCTTTTTCTTTTGCAAAGATCTTTTCCAGGTCAGCCGGATCAGTTTTATCCCTTAACAGAACGAAAGCATATCTTTCGGATTCTTTCACATATTTTACCATATCAAAACTGAACATGGAATTTGATGCTGGTTTCCGGAATATTCCTTTTATTGAATAATCATTTGTGGTTTTACCGCTCGTCATGGTAATTATCTTACCTATGGGAGATGTCTCTCCAAAGTATTTAACGGCCAGTTCCTCTGAGATTGTTATGTCCGATTCTGTCTCAAGTACTGTGTTTGGATTATTTGTAAGAAGGGTGAATGAGAAGAAACTAAAAAAATTGGAAGATGCCTCGTAAACAATGGGTTTGTCATAATATGTCTGACCATTAACAACAATCTTGTGAATACTGATAGTACCTATACGGCAAAAATCTTCTACCTGCGAAAAATTTTGCTTCATATACTCGACGCCACCCAGTCTGCATTGTGACATCTTTGTACCTTTTTCCCATGGGTTATCACAATTCAGAAGATAGATACGGTTCGCATTTTTCTGAAAACTGTCTGTATCGACCTCCCTGTAAATGAACAGCAAAATAAGATTAATACACGCCATTCCCACAGCAAGACTGATAAGTATAACTGCAGCGTTTAACCGGTCTCTCAGAAGGCTCCTGAAAATCTGTCTTAAATTCATTATTTTACTTTACTTATTTGATTATCGTTTTGCATTTTGCCACCGCTACAGTCTGGCGCCTCCCTAAAATTGCCCACTGGGCAATTTCTTACGGTCGTTCCTATTTTGCATTTTGCACTTTGCATTTTTACTTCTTCCTTTTACCTTTTGTCTTTTGTCTTTTGTCTTTTGTCTTAACCTTAGCCATTTCCCTCAAACCTCACGCCTCACTACTTATATCGAAATGCTTCCACAGGGTTTTTTAGTTGACATTAATAGTTTAATAATTTGTTACTATAATTGTGCCATAATTGTATATAGCTAATATACAGAAATATAGATTTTATTTCTCAGTTTTACCGTAAATATATTTTACAGTAAAACGTAAAATAATTTTACAGGTTGTTGATTTTGTCTTTGAAATTAAATAATTTTACATACATCTTTGAACTTCATCAGCAGGAGGGATTTACCCCCAAACCCCCCAAGGGGGGCTTTTATCTTTCCGGAAGTTAAAAGTCCCTCCCACCTGGGGGAGGGATTTAGGATGGGGTAAATCACTCCTGGGGAATTGTGGGTGAATTATGAAGATGTAAATATATGATATTCAAACATATGCAGACTCAGAAAGGCAACATCCTTATTGTTGATGATAACAAAAGTATCCTAAGCGCTCTTGAGATTTTGCTCATGCCTGAATTTAATGAGGTTACACTTCTTTCAAATCCAAATCAGATTCTCAACGAATTGTCTAAAAAGGATTACAACCTGGTAATTCTTGACATGAATTTTAAAGCTGGTGTCAACACCGGTAATGAGGGGATTTACTGGCTTGAAAGAATTAAAGAGACCAAACCTGAAATATCAGTCGTTATGATAACGGCTTATGGTGATATTAACACCGCGGTAAAAGCTCTAAAGGCAGGAGCCTCTGATTTCGTTCTCAAACCATGGGATAATGAGAAATTGCTTGCGACATTAAAACTTGCGATTCAGCTTAATCTTTCTAAAAAGGAAGTTCAACAGCTTAAAGAGAGAGAGACTGAACTTAAAAAAGAAATAAACCGTGACCAAAGGTTCATTATAGGTTCATCACCTCAGTTGATGAGTGTGCTGAACCTGGTACGAAAAGTTGCAAAGACCGACGCAAACGTATTGATTACCGGAGAAAATGGCACAGGTAAAGAATTGATCGCACAGGAGATACACCGTCTTTCGAACAGGGCAAAAGAGGTGCTGGTAAGCGTAGACATGGGTGCGTTAAGCGAAACTCTATTTGAAAGTGAACTGTTCGGACATGTAAAAGGCGCTTTTACCGACGCCCGCGAAAGCCATCAGGGCAAATTTGAAATTGCAGGTAAAGGCACTCTTTTCCTCGATGAGATTGGAAACCTGTCATATCATCTTCAGTCAAAGCTACTCTCAGCTATTGAGAACCGTCAGGTATCGCGTATAGGCTCAAATCAGCTCATTCCCATTGACATACGGCTGATATGTGCAACCAACAGGAACCTTGAGAGCATGGTACAAGAGGGACTCTTCCGCGAAGATCTTCTTTACCGGATCAACACAATCCAGATTGAACTTCCTCCTTTGAGGGACCGGGGGAATGACATTATCATTCTTGCTGAATTCTTT
>Ga0209638_1001319_pt1 | contig 15944 bp, 19 predicted proteins | sample BarGraNGADG00211_FD_184490 | JGI IMG/M metagenome (GOLD analysis project Ga0209638, IMG submission 184490) | Arctic peat soil microbial communities from Barrow, Alaska - Barrow Graham LP Ref core NGADG0002-211 (SPAdes) (version 2) | ecosystem: Environmental > Terrestrial > Soil > Wetlands > Peat...
TTGAGACGAACCTGCCGCAAGGTCAGCTCGTCACCAAGCTCGACCGGGCGAGCCGGTCGAGCTTGGTGACGACCAACGTTGTCCCCACGCGCGTGGGGGTGAACCGGGGAGACAATTACCGTGACAATCATTGATCAGATCGTCCCCACGCGCGTGGGGGTGAACCGTGGACTCGTGGGGGATACTCGTGGGCCGGATCGCGGCATGATCCCCGCATATACCGGCGATATTGTATATACTACATCGTGTGGTATGCGGTATCGCGCCGATCACACTGGTTGAGGAGGTGGTCGAATGGTCGTCGGTAAGGTGCGCAAGGTCGGCAACAGCCTGGTCGTGACCATCCCCAAGGAAGAGGTCGACCTGCTTGAGTTGCGGGATGGCGATCTGGTCGCCATGGAACTCCGCAAGGCCGAGGTCCGTCCAGTCCTCCGCCCTGATCTTCGGAAAATGGCGGAGAAAAGCTGGGAGCGAAATGAACCCGGCTACCGCTATCTACGGGAGCACTAGCCTATGCCCGACACGAACTACCTGGGCATCCTCGATGTGGAGGCACTGCACGTCTTCATCATGGAGAAGACAGGGGACGTACCCGCGCAGCTCCGGGACCGAGGGCTCCTTGAGGCCGCGGTGATGCGTCCCCAGATGGCCGCCTACTACGAGGAGGTCGACCTGATCCAGCAGGCCGCTATACTCGCCATCGGGATCTCCCAGGCACAGGCGTTCGTCCAGGGCAACAAACGGATGGCCCTTATCGCCGCCGACGTCTTCCTGCAGTCCAACGGCTACATCTTCGCCGGCGATCCGCTGGAGATCTCCAAGTGGCTTATCCAGGTGGCCACAAGCAGGGGCTCTGCGGATGACGCGGCGGCCAGTTTCACCGAGTGGCTTCGCACCCAAGTGGTACCAATCGCGTACGACTGAGCCCCGTAGCGTGAACGAAATGGTGTTGACTTCCCCGACGATAGCTGGGTGCAGTGGGGGTCCCAAGTGACTCGCAAACGAGGTGTTTTATGGAGAGGGGGCAGACCACCCGGCCTGCCCCCTGATGCATGGTCTATCGCGAAGTGTGTGTCTAGTAGGTGAAGCCCTGGGTGCGTGCCCCGAAGCCGCCGCGGGGTCCAGCGCCGCCACCCATCATCCCGGAACCGCCCTGGGAGCCCTGGCTGCCCTGGGAGCCGGGGCCCATCATGCCGCCGCCAGCGCCGCCGGCGCCGCCACCCATCATTCCGCCCGGGCCGTAGCCGTTGCCGCCGAAGAAGCCCTTCTGCTCCAGCTGCGCCTTGACCCTATCGGCCATGTACTTCTGCGCCTGGTCGGCCTGGTCCTGGGTCAGGTAGCCGTACTTCACCCTGATCTTCATCATCTCAATCTGCGGGGCCTGCAGCAGATCCACCAGCGCCTGCTCGTCCACGCCCTTCTCCTTGGCCACGTCCGCGACGCTCTTGCCGCCCTGCAGCTGCGTCACCAGATCATTGGCCGGCACGCCCAGCTTATCCGCCAGCTGCTTGATCGCCGGGTTGTTGGCCGGGTCGTAGTTGCCCTGGACACCGCCTCCCCAACCCTGGCAGCTCGATCCCTGCCCCTGAGGTGTCGGTGGGGTCTGAGCGAACGTTGCCGCAACCGTGCCGACCGCCAGCACCGCAACGGCTGCCACCGCGATGATTATCCGCTTCATTCTCTGCCTCCGCACATCCATCTTTCAGTCTTTTCTTCTCCGGTAGGGATCATTCCCTCCCGTGTGATAAGTAGGATAGCGCCCAAATGTGTAGAAGTCGTGAAGAAGCTGTGCGCATGCTGCGGGGTTTCCTGGCAGGGACTCTACTCAACAGCGGTTCGCCCCCATCTTCGCCGCCAGCTTCAGCGCCGCGACCATGCTGATCGGTCGCGCCGTGCCCTTGCCGGCCTTCCCGAACACCGTGCCGTGGTCCACGGAGGTGCGGATGATCGGCAGCCCCAGGGTCACGTTCACGCCCTGGTCGAAGGCCAGCACCTTGGTGGGGATGTGCCCCTGGTCGTGGAACATCGCCACTACCGCGTCGTACTGCCCCTCCTGCATCCGGTAGAAGACGGTGTCCGGCGGGATCGGGCCGACCACGTTGAAGCCCTCGGCCTTCATGGCCTCGATGGCGGGCGATATCTCCTTGATCTCCTCGTCGCCGAACAGTCCCCCCTCTCCGGCGTGGGGGTTCAGCCCGGCCACGGCCAGCCTCGGCTGCGCGACGCCCAGCATCTTCACCGCCGCGTCGGTCAGCCTGATCACGTCCATGATCCGCGGCTTCTTTGCCCTCTCGATGGCCTGGCGCAGGGAGCAGTGGGTGCTCACGTGGGTCACCCGGAAGTCGCTTGCTACCAGCAGCATGCAGACGCTCTTGACGCCGCACAGGTCGGCCAGGATCTCGGTGTGCCCGTCGTAGTGGTGGCCGGCCAGGTTGAGCGATTCCTTGTGGATGGCGGAGGTCACTATGGCCGCCGTCTCGCCGGACTTGGCCAGCTCAACGCCCTTGACGATGGCCTGGAAGGCCGCCTCGCCGGATGCCTGCTGCACTTTGCCGTACTGGAGCTGGGCCAGATCGACGTTGTGCAGGTCCAGCACCTCGATGGTCCCGTCATCATGAGTGGCGTCCGCGACCCGCTCCATGGAGCGAATCGGCATCGAACTGCCGACGATGCGCGCGGCCTGCCGAATCGTTGCGCCGTCGCCGATCACGATGGGGCGGCAGATGGCGCGGATCTCGGGCGTGGATAGGGCCTTTACCAGGATCTCCGGACCGGACCCGCTGGGATCGCCCATGGTGACTCCCAGGATCGGCCTGTTATCGCTCATGTTAGTCTCCCTTGCAGACAATCTATGCTCTCAATTATAGCCATTTCGTCGCCGAAGCCCCCGGCTTTGGTGACGACCCGAAGTCCGTCCACCGGACCTCCAACCAGGATGCCGGCCGGCACGCCGGCCTGCACCTCGCCCAGCGCTCGCAGCGCCGTCGCCCCAAGCCTGCGGCACACCGCCCTTGCGATGTCCCCCCCGGTCATGAATACCCCTGAGACTCCCCGCGGTTCCAGTAGGCCGGCCGTGGCCTCCGCCAGTCTGGCCGCGTTGGCCATGCCCTGCCCCTCTTGATAGGGGGCAAAGGTCGTGGTGATGGCCACGTTGAGACCCTGCGCCAGCAGCCCCGCCGCCCTCACTCCCACCTGATCGCCCCAATCCCCATTGGCTGGGAGGTCCACTATCTCCAGCAACCCCCTCCCGGCCGCTTCCTGGAGCTGCGTTGCCGTGGTGCGGTTGCGGCTTCCTGCCACCACCAGCGCGGGCCGTGGATCGGCGGGCCAGCAGAAGCTGCCCCCCGTTGCCCGGGATAACCCCAGGGCGGCCGTCCACTCCTCGGCCAGTCCGGCGCAGCCGGCGGGGAGCCACCGTTCACCCATCTGGACCAGCGCCTGCGCCAGGGTGCGCAGGTGGCGGACCTCGACGGCATCGGCGGCCACCACGGCAGCCTTCTCGGCTCGAAGGGCCTCGATTACCGCGGCCGTGCCCTCCTCCACAATTGCCAGCGGCAGGAGGCCGACGGTGCGGCGGGTCTGCCGTGCAAGGATGGTGGGCAGGTGGGACTCGGTGGCCGGCCACACCGGGTCGCGGGCGAAGGCGCTCTCGGAGAGCAGCACGCCGTGGACCTTGTGGTAGCCGTTCTCCGTGGTGCGGCCGGTGTTGGGGAAGGCCGGGGCCACCAGCGCTCGCTCCAGCCCCAGCCCATCCAGCATGCCGTCTATCTCCGCCCCCAGGTTCCCCCGCAGGGTGGAGTCCATCTTCTTGTATACCAGACGTCCGGCCAGCCGCCCTGCCGCTTCCAGCGCGTGGCGGTAGGCGTCCGCGGCGGGCTCATCCCGGCTGTCGGTGCTGATAACTACCATCTCGGCCGGCGGCAACTCCCCAGCGCCAAGCATCACCACGGCGTGCAGCCCTGCCTTGGCGGACTGCACGCCGGTGTCCACTGCTCCGGTGAGATCGTCGGCAACAATGCCAAGTCCTGACTCGGTAAGGGTCATGGGAACAGCAGGATTTTTCCGCACTTTCCGGAGAGGGCCAGGTTGAAGGCGGCCTCGTAGTCCTTCAGCGCGAAGCGGTGGGTCACCACCTGGCGGATATCGAAGGTCTTGGCGGCCAGCAGCCTGTCCATCTGGATCCAGGTGTCCCACATGATCCGGCCGGTGGTACCCTTGATCGTGGCCTCTTTGTACACGATGTCGTTGCAGGTATCGATCGATACCGGGTTGCTGTTCAGCCCCACGATGTTGACCTGCCCGCCCATGCGGATCAGGTCGAGGGCGAGCCTGGTGCCCGCAACGCTCCCGCTCAGCTCGACGCACAGGTCCACACCCCGTCCGCCGTTCAACCCTTTGATGGTCGCTACCGCGTCCACCTTGGCCGGGTTGACGCCGGTGGCCTGGGGCACGATCCTCTCGGCCATGGCGAGGCGCTCGGCGTTGACGTCCATTACGAAGAGCGGGTGAGTGCCGCGGGCCGCCGCGACCTGGGCGGTCATGATCCCGATGGGGCCGCAGCCGACGATGGCCACGGATCCAATCTTCAGGGGATCTACCAGCAGCCCGTGGGTGCCGACGCCCATCGGCTCCATCAGGGCACCAAGCTCGGGATCGGTGCCGGGGGCCAGCTTCCAGGCGCAGATGGAGGGGAAGACGGCGTAGTCCGAGAAGCATCCCTCCACGTGCACGCCCAGGATCTTCATGTCCTCACAGGCGTGCTGGTTGCCGGTCTGGCACTGGAAGCAGTGGCCGCAGGGGATGTGGGTCTCGCAGGCCACCAGGTCGCCGGGCTTGACGTGGGAGACGTTGCCCCCAACCTCAATGACCTCGCCGCAGATCTCGTGGCCGAAGGTCATCGGCGTCTTGATCCGCTGGGCTGCCCACTCGTTCCAGCCGTAGATGTGGATATCGGTGCCGCAGATGGCGGCGGCCTTCACCTGAACCTTGACGTCGTTGGGGCCGACAGCGGGTACCGGTATCTCCAGCAGCTCGGCGCCCTTCTCCGGGCGAGTCTTCCTAAGGGCTTTCATGCAAACCTCCTCCTCACAGTGGGCCGGTGATGTAGTCTGGTATCTTACACCATAAAGGGCGGGTCTCAGACCCGCCCCCACACTCGATTCCATGGTAGGGGCGCACCTGCGTGTGCGCCCTGGGCGGACACATCGGTCCGCCCCTACCGGGTGGATTGGTCGCCTATACCGCCGCCAGGCTCCGCTTGAAGACGTGGTAGTGCTCCAGCGCCTTGCCGGCTCCGATGGCCACGCAGGACATTGGGTTGTCCGCCACGTGCGTCGGCACCCCGGTCTCGTGGCTCAGCAGCTTGTCCAGGTGGCGCAGCTGCGCTCCGCCCCCAGTCAGCACCATACCCTTGTCGATGACGTCCGAGGCCAGTTCCGGTGGGGTCTGTTCCAGCACTGTGCGGACGTTCAGGACAATCGCGTGGAGGGCGTCGGTGATCGCCTCGGTTACCTCATCGGAGGTGATGGCGATAGTCTTGGGCAGGCCGACAACCTGGTCGCGCCCTCGAACCTCTATCTCCATGGGCTCCTTCAACTGGAGGGCGCTGCCTATGCGGATCTTTACCTCCTCCGACGTCCGATCGCCGATGAGCAGGTTGTACCGCTTCTTGATGAAGCTGGCGATCATATCGTCGATCTTGTTGCCGGCAACTCGGATCGAACTGCTGACCACGATGTCGTTGAGGGAGATCACCGCGGCCTCGCAGGTGCCGCCGCCAATGTCCACCACCATGTTGCCGCTGGGCCCACCGATGGGTATGCCCGCGCCGATGGCCGCGGCAAGCGGCTCGGCGATCAGGTGGGCGACCTTGGCGCCCGCCTGGATCGTGGCATCCTGAACGGCTCGGCTCTCCACGTTGGTGACGCCCGCGGGGATGCACACCATCACCTCGGGGCGGAAGATCCGGAACTTGCCGCACACCTTCTGGATGAAGTATCTCAGCATCGCCTCGGTGATCATGTAGTCCGCAATCACGCCGTCGCGCATCGGGCGGGTTACCACTATGCTGCCCGGCGTGCGGCCCAACATCTGGCGGGCCTCTTCCCCCACCGCCACCACCTTGTTCTCGGCGGCGGAGTAGGCCACCACCGATGGCTCGTTCAGAACTATGCCCCGCCCCTTCACGTAGACGAGGACGTTGGCGGTGCCGAGGTCGATTCCGATGTGCATGCCTAGCATTGTGTCTCCGTGAGTTCGCGGCAGTGAGACTGGGCGCCGCGCAAGATCAAGGTATGGTATGTGGGGAAACTGCCGGCTCGTTTGGTGGGTTGGCTGTAGTAGCCGCGAGCGATTATAGCACAGGATCATCATCAGGAAATAGAACACGGGCGCCGATCGATTCGAGCACCCGTGCAGTGCACCTAATATCTTCGATTCCGAGGCTGGGGTCTGATCCACGAGGGGCTTGCCGGTTAGGTTAGGGTCATCTCTGTTGGCCTCTCCTTCGTCGCAGCTCCGTCACCTTCAGCCGAGCCAGCGATCTTCGGAGGGCCGCTTCCGCGGTTTCCACTTCCTTGGCACCCCTCCCCGGCGGCTGCGCCGCCAGAAGCGTCGCGGCCTTCTGGCGGGCCTCCTCGGCTCGAGTCTCGTCTATATCCTCGGCGCGCTCAGCGGCGTCGGTCAGCACCTCAACCTTGTCGTTGTGCACCTCGAGGAAGCCGCCGCTGACCGCCAACACCACCTCGTCCGCGCCCTGCTTTATCCGCAGCACCCCGGGTGTGAGGGAGGTGAGGAGCGCGGCGTGCTTGGGCAGGATGCCCAGAACGCCCTCGGTGCCCGGCGCAACCACCATGTCGGCCTCACCGGCAAACACCACTCGCTCTGCGCTCACCACTTCAACGTCGAGCTTCGGCATCTTATCGCCTATTCCTTCGCCATCTGCTCGGCGTTGGCCACGGCCTCTTCGATGGACCCGACCATGAAGAACGCCTGCTCAGGTAGCGTGTCGTACTTGCCCTCCAGGATCTCCTTGAAGCCTCGCACCGTCTCCCGTATGGGTACGTACTTACCCTCCCGGCCGGTGAAGGGCTCGGCCACGAACATCGGCTGAGAGAGGAATCGCTGGATGCGGCGTGCCCGCGCCACGGTCAGCTTATCGTCCTCGCTCAGTTCATCGATGCCCAGGATCGCTATGATGTCCTGGAGGTCCCTATACCGCTGTAGCACTTTTTGCACTTCACGTGCCACATCGTAGTGGTCCTGGCCCACCACGTGTACGTCGAGGATCCTGGAGGAGGAGGCCAGCGGATCCACCGCGGGGTAGAGCCCCTGCTCGGAGATGGAGCGGTCCAGGGATATGGTGGAGTCCAGGTGGGCGAAGGTGGTGGCCGGCGCCGGGTCGGTGTAGTCGTCGGCGGGCACGTAGATCGCCTGCACCGAGGTCACGGAACCCTTCTTGGTGGAGGTGATCCGCTCCTGAAGCTCGCCCATCTCGGTGGCCAGGGTCGGCTGGTAGCCCACGGCCGAGGGCATCCTGCCCAGCAGCGCGGACACCTCCGATCCGGCCTGGGTGAATCGGAAGATGTTGTCTATGAACAGCAGCACGTCCTGGCCCTGATCCCGGAAGTACTCGGCCATGGTCAGGCCGGTTAGCCCCACCCGCAGCCTCGCTCCCGGCGGCTCGTTCATCTGGCCGAACACCAGCGCCGTCTTCGCGATAACCCCCGACGCTTTCATCTCCAGCCAGAGGTCGTTGCCCTCGCGGGTCCGCTCTCCCACGCCGGAGAAGACGGAATAGCCGCCGTGCTCCGTGGCGATGTTGCGGATCAGCTCCTGGATGATGACGGTCTTGCCCACGCCGGCGCCACCGAATACGCCCACCTTGCCGCCCTTCTGGAAGGGCGCGATCAGGTCGATAACCTTGATGCCGGTCTCGAACAGTATGGGGGTCGTCTCCTGCTCCTCGAAGGAGGGAGCCGGCCTGTGGATGCTGTACCGCTCCTCCGTGATCACGGGGCCCTGCTCGTCTATGGGTTCCCCGAGGACGTTGAAGATGCGGCCCAGGGTCTGCTCGCCCACCGGCACCATGATCGGCGCGCCGGTATCCAAAACCTCAGTCCCGCGGCTCAGCCCGTCGGTGCTGGTCATGGCCACCGTTCGCACCCAGTTGTTGCCCATGTGCTGTTGCGCCTCCAGGACCAGCCGCTTGCCGTCGATGGTGGCCTCCAGCGCGTTATAGATCCCCGGCAGTTGATCCGGCGGGAACTCCACGTCCACCACCGGCCCAGATACCTGAACAACTTTTCCTGTTGCCAACGTTTCCTCCCCGTTCGCGTCACGTCCCCGACCCCGACGCTACGTTTTCATCACTAGCCCAGAACTCCGGCGCCGGCCGAGATCTCGGCGATCTCCCGGGTAATGGCCGCCTGTCGGGCCTTGTTATAAACAAGGGTCAGGGTGGAGATGAGATCCTTGGCGTTGTCCGTTGCGTTGCCCATGGCGATCATCCTGGCGCTGTGCTCGCTTGCTATGGTGTCCAGAAGGGCCTGGAAGATCTGGACCTCCACGTATCGTGGCAGCAGTTCCGCGAGGATCTCGGGCGCGCTGGGCTCGAAGATGAACTCCAGCTGAGGACCACCGTTCTTGGCAGGGACGATGGGCAGAAGCTGATCTGCCACCACCCTCTGGGTCAGGGTGTTGACGAACTTCGGGTACACCAGAAAGGCGGCGTCGATGTCGCCTTTGGCGAACTTGTCAATAACTACGTGGGCGATGGGATGGATTTTCGCGATCCCCGGCTGGTCTCCCAGGTAGGTGAAGGTGGAGTCGATCCGCATGCCCCGACGCGCCATGTAGTCCTGCCCGCGCCGTCCCACTGTGATGAGGTCCACGACGGAAGTGCCGCCGGACTCCAGGATTTCCCCGGAGGCCCTGCGGATCACGTTGCTGTTCAGTCCGCCGCACAGACCCCTGTCCGACGTCATCATGATAATCCCGACGCGGTTGCGGCTCTCCCGCTGCTGAAGCAAGGGATGGGCGTCGGCCTCGGGACCAGAGCGGGCAGCCAGGTCGGAAATCAGCCGCTGCAGCTGCTCTGAGTAGGGGCGCGAAGCCAGCACCCGCATCTGGGCGCGCCTCATCTTGGAGGCGGAGACCATCTCCATGGCCTTTGTGACCTGCGATATGTTGCGGACGCTGCGAATGCGCCGCCTGACGGTGCGGAGACTGGGCACTCTCTAATCCTCTGCTAGAAGATCCATGGTAGCTAGAACGATGTGCTCCGCTTGAACTCCTCGATGGCCGCTCTCAGAGCCTCAATCGTCTCCTTGCTCAGTATCTTGTCCCGGGCGATGGTCTCGCCTATATCCGGATGAGTGGACACCATGAACTGGAGGAAGCTCTCCTGGAAGTCGCGGACCTTCGTCACCGGCACGTCGTCCAGGTAGCCGTTGGTCACGGCGTAGAGGATCATCACCTGCTTCTCCAGCAGCACGGGCGAGTACTGCGGCTGCTTCAGCGCCTCGGTGATTCGGGAGCCGCGGTCCAGCTGCGCCTTGGTCACTTTGTCCAGGTCGGAGCCGAACTGGGCGAACGCCTGCAGCTCCCGGAACTGAGCCAGGTCGCCCTTCAGCCTGCCTGCCACCTGCTTCATCGCCTTGGTCTGGGCAGCGCCGCCCACGCGGGAGACCGAGATGCCAACGTTCAGCGCCGGCCTGACACCAGCGTAGAAGAGGTCCGACTCCAGGTAGATCTGGCCGTCGGTGATGGAGATCACGTTGGTCGGGATGTAGGCGGACACGTCGTTGGCCTGGGTCTCGATTACCGGCAACGCGGTGAGCGATCCGCCGCCATGCGTCTCGTTCATCTTTACGGCTCGCTCCAGCAGCCTGGAGTGGAGGTAGAACACGTCGCCGGGATACGCCTCTCGTCCGGGTGGGCGGCGCAGCAGCAGCGAGATCTGGCGGTAGGCCCAGGCGTGCTTGGACAGGTCGTCGTACACCACCAGGGCGTCGCCGCCCTGCTCCATGATCTCCTCGCCCATGGCGCATCCAGCGTAGGGGGCCAGGTACTGCAGGGGGGCAGGGTCGGAGGCAGCGGCCATAACCACAATGGTGTGGTCCATGGCGCCGTGCTCCTCCAGGATCGATACCACCTGGGCCACGGCAGACTGCTTCTGGCCGATGGCGACGTAGATGCACACCATGTCGCCCTTGCGCTGATTGATGATCGTGTCCACCACGATGGCCGTCTTCCCGGTCTGGCGGTCGCCGATGATCAGCTCTCGCTGTCCGCGTCCGATGGGGATCAGCGAGTCGATCGCCACGATGCCCGTCTGGACCGGGGTATTGACCGGCTCGCGCAGCACGACGCCTGCCGCTACCCTCTCCACCGGCCTGGTCTTTGTAGTATTGAGGGGACCCTTGCCGTCGATGGGCTGGCCCAGGGCGTTCACCACCCGTCCGATCAGTTCGCGGCCAACCGGCACCTCGACGATGCGGCCGGTGGAGCGGACCTGGTCGCCCTCCTTGATCTGGGTGAACGGGCCCAGGATCACAGTGCCCACGCTCTCTTCTTCCAGACTTAGAGCCTGGCCCATGACGCCGCCAGGGAACTCCAGCAGTTCGCCGGCCATCACCCCGGAGAGCCCGTGGATGCGGGCGATGCCGTCGCCCACCTCGACCACGGTACCGACGTTGACCGAGGTTACTACCTCTTCGAACTGCTCTATCTGCTGTCTCAGGATCGAGCTGATTTCGTCGGCGCGAACTGCCATAAGTTGTGTTCCTCTTCCTATGCTGTGGTCAGTTGACGCCGCAGCGACTCCAACCGGCCCTTTACGCTGGCATCGATCAACCGGTCGCCGATGCGTGCCACGATCCCCCCCAGGATGGAGGGATCCACCGACGTCTTCACCACTACCTGTCGGCCTGTCAGCGCGGAAAGGCGACGACTTACCGCCTCGATGTCGGCCGCGCCCAGCGGGACTGCCGAGGTTACCTCCGCGGTGGCGATCCCCCGGTAGTCGTTCAACATCTGCGCGTAATGCTCGGCAATCTGAGGCGCAATAGAGAAACGACCCTTGTGAAGCAGCAGCCGTACCAGGTTCAACGCCTCAGGGCTGGCCCCGACAAGGAACTGGGTCAGAACAGATTCCTTGGCCGACATGCCGATGGCGGGCGTAGCCAGTACGGCGGATATCTCCCTGTTCTGCTGAGCCGCGGCGATCCGCGCCAACTCATCCGACCACCGATCGAAGTTGCCCCTGTCTCGGGCTATTCCGAAAACGGCCTCGGCGTATCGCTTGGCGATGCCCGTCTTTGCTACCGCCAATTTCCCTCTACCTTAAATCAGTATTGCGTCACCACCAAGACACTGAGGCGCTAAGAATTTGTGTCTTGTTGGTGACGTACCTTACCGTACCGCCTCAGTCGTTGAGCTTCTGGCCGTTGCCCAGCGAGAATTCCTCGACCAGCCGCCGTTGGGCACTCGCATCCAGCGATTGGCCGATCACCTTTCCGGCTGCCGCCACTACCATGTCGGCCATCTCGCGGCGAAGCTCCGACACTAACTGCTGTCGCTCCTGATCCAGTTGCGCCCGTGCCTTGTCTACGACCTTGTCTGCCTCCGCCTGGGCGTCGTCCTTGGCCTGGGCCTTGATCCGCTCTGCCATCTGGGTGGCATAGCCCACAATGGCCTGGCCCTCTTTGCGGGCGACCAGCAGCTGGGCCCGGGTCTCCTCACCGGTGCGCGCCAACTCCACCTTGATGGCTTCGGCCCGCTCCATGCTCTCGGCGATCCGGCTGGACCGTTCGTCCAGCATCCGGACGACCGGACGGTAGAGGAACTTGGTCAGCAGCCCGACCAGCAAGAGAAAGTTGAAGGTGTGCCACAGCAGGCTAGGAAGATTGATGCCCAGCGCTTGCAGTGCCTCCACGAGTCCTCCTGTGTCTTAGCAGCCGGCCACCACCCGACGCCCATCGACCGAGAGGCCGACAGGCTACTGTTGAGCCGACCGCTTACAGATTGAAACCTATACGACCTTGCCCACGAGCAAGAAGGCGATGACCAGGGCGTAGATCGCCACTGCCTCGGCCATGCCCAGACCGATCAGCATCGGGACCAGGATGGTGCCGCTAATCTCGGGGTTCCGGCCGATGGCTTCCATTGCCTTGCCGGCGCCGTAACCGATGCCAATGCCAGGACCGATAGCTCCCAGTCCGATTGCCAGCCCAGCCGCGAGCGGAATGAACTGTGTCTCCAACTCTCAACCCTCCCAAACTAACAAAGGCCCCGTGGCCGAATCCCCACCCATGTCTTAATCCTAGGGGTGGGCTTCCTCGCTACCATGATGTGTGGTCGCAATAGTCAGGAAGACCAGGCTCAGCATCGAAAAGATCAGAGCCTGCACTATGCCGACGAACACCTCCAGGCCAAAGAACACTGCCGGGATGGCCACGGGGATCATGGCCGCCATCGTGGCCAGCAGCACCTCGCCGGCGAAGATGTTGCCGAAGAGTCGGAAGGCCAGTGATACCGGCCTGCTCAACTCGCTCAGGATGTGCAGCGGGTTCGGGACTATGAACTCCTTCAGGTAGCCCAGCGGCCCCTGGGTCTTGATCGCCCACCCCTGAGCCAGGAAGAATATGATCAGCGCCATGGCGGCAGTGACGTTCAGGTCGCTGTTGGCCGATCGCAGCCAGGGGGTATCCCCGTAGCCCGGGATCAGCCCCATCCAATTAGCGGTGAGGATGAAGAGGAAGGCAGTGGCCACGACGGGCAGGAACTGTCGACCACGACTTCTGCCCGCCGTCGACTCGCAGACGCCCAGCAGCAGCTCTACGATGTACTCCACCAGGTTCTGTAGCCCGGTGGGAACGACCTTCAGGCGACGGGTGACGGCAATAGAGACCCCCACCAGAACGGCCATGGTGACCCAGGCCGAGAAGATGGTGTTGGTAACGGGGAGAGGGCCGAGCCTAAACAGGACCGTAGCCCCTATTTCTATGTGCTCCATGCACCACCTGCTGCTAGTTATCCCTCAAGAGGACCGTCCCTTACCCAGGACGTCCCGGACCATCTGGGCACAGCCATAGAGCCCCGCAATCATGCCAAGAAGCGCGCCAAGCATTATGAAGAGCGGGCTGGTGTGGGTGATGGAATCTAGGTACCAGCCCGCGAAGAGTCCGACAGCGACCCCTGCTGCCAGGACGAACCCCAATTGTGACGCAACGATCAGGGCTTGCCAAACCGAGAGGTTTTTCACGTAACCCCTCGATAATGGTGGATTTGGTACAGTATTCGCATCATAACACATCGTGCCATTTGGGCCAATGGGCCAGATGGCTGCTAACAGTCGGTCCAAGGTCCCTTATTCGGGCTCTATCAGTCCGAAGTCGCCGTCCCTCCGCTTGTACACCACGCTGACCTTGTTGCTCTCACTATTGAAGAAGAAGAAGAACGCGTGCCCCAGCAGCTGCATCTGCTCCAGCGCCTCCGGGACGTCCATGGGCTTCAGGGCGAAGCGCTTGGCTCGGACCAGCTGCCCCTCCTCCTCCTCTTCTTCTTCCTCTTCCTCTTCCTCTTCCTCGGCGGAGGAGACGGTCTCCTTCGGCCGCATGGTCTTGGATTCGGAGGTTCCCCTGTTGTGAGCCCCGAACTTGCTGTGCTTGTAGCGGGCTATCTGGCGATCGATCTTCTCGATCACCGCGTCCATTGCCGAGAGGCTGTCCCCCGCGTACTGCTCTGCCCTAATCAGGTTGCCGTTGACCTTAAGCGTGATCTGTGCCTCATAGCGACTGCCGGCGCTCTTGGTCTTGGCACTGGACAGCTCTACCTCTGCCTCGGCGATGTCAGGAAGAACACGCTCGAGTCTGGAGATCTTTTCCTCAACGGACTCCCTCAGCTTCTCGCTGACCTCCATGTTCTTGCCTTTGACCACCAGTTGCATGTCAACCCTCCGTCGGAAAGTGTCCATAGACGCGGACAGGCACCGCGTGGTGCCTGTCGGATCGCCCGTTTTAGGCTGGGGGTAACCAATCCAGCCGGAACATCTGCCACCGTTCCTGAAGCCAGGTTACTAATCAGGATTTTACAGTATGGCGGCAAGATGCGCCAGTGTTCCCGGTCAAACATTCGCCTCTTCAGAGGGCGGCCGGAGAGGGCGCAGGGGATGGTGGCCCCATCGGGGGAGAACGGTTTCCGGCCGGTGTACGGCAACGGCGAAGTCCCGATCTACCGGCTGGAGCCGTCGCTGGCCGGGCTATCCGCCCCCTGAGTCTTGCGGACGAACACCGTCTCCAGTTTGCCCTGGAAGCGCTGCTCCCAGTCGGGGCTCTCGGCTAGGAGGGCGGCGATGGGTGCATCGCTCTCCACCAGGGCTACCCCCACCCTCTCCCTCTCGAGCAGTGTCTTCCAGCCTGGCCGGCCGTTGTAGGCCTTCATGTACTCCTCCACGAAGCCGTCCCCGTACAGGTCCGCCCGTCCGTCGATGAAGGCGCGCCGCTCCGGGTAGAAGCTCCACACCACGAAGCCACCCCAGTGATATGTGTTGAAGAGTCTGCCGGTGAGGCCGGATTGCTGGATGTAGCGGACCCCCTCGGCGGGGTAGTCCACCGTCCGAGGTTGCGGGCCGAGCTGCGCTCGGTCGGAGATGAAGAGGGTAGACCCCAGCACCGCGATGCAGAGCGCCAGCAGCGCCCAGTTCAGCCGACGGGCCGGCGAGGGTCTCGAGTGCTGAGTGCCGACGGCAGACGGCTTAGCCAGGCGCAGCGCCAAGAATGGAGCCACGGCCAGGGCGTAGAACGGGATGACCCGGGCGGACTGGAGCGACATCGCCGTCAGCACCAGCAGCGGCACGCCCACGGCCCAGTCCACGGCCCTTCGGCCCGGCAGAACCATCAGCAGCATCATGCTGGCGCCGAACACGAAGAAGAAGTAGTCGTGGAAGTTGGGGGATTGCCACTCCGTGATGTAGCGCATGGAGGCGTTCTGGGTTCCGGCGTAGGTAAGAGGGTACAGAAGTATGGAGAGCCCCTGGGGGTTGGCCGCCGTGGCCACAAGGGTCGCCGCTGTCACCCCCGCCCACCTAAGGAAGCCGGTGCCGGGTGCCGATAGTGGAGTGCTCACGAACCGCAGGCGGGGCACAAGACCCCGCCCACAATTACGGCCAGCGGCCTGTGCACCGGGTGGGAGAGAGCGTCCTACACGCAGTAGATTGATCGCCTCCCCAACCACGAACATTCCGAGGATCATCAACCCCATGATGTAGCCCGCGTGGAGGTTCACCCACAGCACCATGATGGCCGGAATCGCCCAGATCCATCGGTCGCGCCGCTGCCTCGAGCGCACAAGCAGAAAGAGGTACATGGCGAAGAACAGGTAGGAGAATACCTGGGGGCGGACGTTCCAGGCGCCCATCGACATGAAGGCCGCCCAGAAGGTGATGCAGGCGGCCCCCGGCACCCCCATCCCCAGCAGCCTGACTGTTCGGAACACAACCCAGAAGGCGGCCGCAACCAGGGATGCAAAGACGATCACCGGCGCCAGGTATCCGCCGGCCCGATAGATCAGGTAGATGGCGATCTCTGCCAGCCACTCGTGGGCGACCCACGGCCGGCCGGCGGCAGTGAAGGAGAACGGGTCAGTTTGAGGCACCGATCCGGTGTCCAAGATGAAGCGACCGGCGGCCATGTGCCACCACAGATCGGGGTCGGTTGACATAAAGAAATTGAGCAAGAAGATCCCGGCCAGTAGCACTACCTCAAGCACCCGTGAAGTGCTGAGTCCTGAGTGCTGAGTGCCCTCTCCCATTGTTTGTAGCTGTTCTCCTGCCATCGCCTTTACCATCTTGCGCTCAGAACTCAGAACAGTGCGTTCAGCGCCCAGCATCCAGCATTCAGCACCTCCTCAGAGGTCCCTCGCCACCACGATCCCCCACGCGGAGA
>Ga0209638_1001320_pt1 | contig 15943 bp, 9 predicted proteins | sample BarGraNGADG00211_FD_184490 | JGI IMG/M metagenome (GOLD analysis project Ga0209638, IMG submission 184490) | Arctic peat soil microbial communities from Barrow, Alaska - Barrow Graham LP Ref core NGADG0002-211 (SPAdes) (version 2) | ecosystem: Environmental > Terrestrial > Soil > Wetlands > Peat...
GGATCGACAGATTTTAGGTAGGCGGATACTGTGATTTTGCCATCTTTAACGAAGATTTGGTCTTCCAAAGTGCTCTCTTTAAAGAATTTGTTCAGTTTACCATTTGCAATCTGTTCAACCATATTTTCGGGTTTGCCCTCTTCACGAATTTGTACGCGATAGATCTCAAGCTCTTTCTCGATAACTTTCTTAGGACAGTCATTTCTGCTAACAGAAACTGGACTCATAGCGGTGATTTGCATTGCGATCTCTCTGCCAACTTCGTAGCTTAACTCTTTCGAGAAACCAACGATGGTGGCAAGTTTGCCATTTGTGTGTATGTAGGATGCAATATAGGGAGCCTCAAGTTTACTGTATGTAGGCAAAGCGTGTTTCTCACCACTCTTACCTGTTTGTTGTGTAACAGCCTCTTCAATTGTTTGGCCGCCGATTTTAACCGCCTTAAGAGCAGTTAGATCTGCAGGAAAAGCATCGAGAGCAGCAGTTGCGATATCGTTAGCAAGTTTTTGGAATTCAGCATTTTTGGCTACGAAGTCGGTTTCACAACCAAGACATGTCAAAATTGCTTTTTTCTTGTTAGCACTAACTTTAGCTATTACTGCACCCTCAGTGGTTTCGCGGTCAGCCCTTTTAGCAGCTATAAGTTTACCTTTCTCACGAATTATATCTTTTGCTTTGTCAAAGTCACCATTAGCCTCAACCAATGCACTTTTACAGTCCATCATGCCAGCCCCGGTCATGTGGCGTAATTTGGCAACATCTGTTGCTTTGATTTCCATATTATTTGATTTAAATCGGTTAATGTTAATTTTCTGCAGGAGCTTCAGTTTCAGTTTCAGGGGCTGCTGCTTCAACTTCGGGAATTTCAACTTCAACTTCAGCTACAACTTTTGGTGCTTCTGCTGCTTCAATTTCTTCTTCCGTTTTTGGAGCCTCAACTACTGTTTTTGGAGCTTTAGCTACCATTTTGGGAGCTTCAACTTCCGTTTCAATTTCTGCTACTGCTGCAGGAATCTCTGCAACAGCTACTACTGAAGAAGCTTCTGCTTTGGGAGTTGCAGATCTGCGGGAACGCATTCTTTTGCCCCCTTCAGGTACAACCTCGCTGTTTTCTGCAGGTTCCTCTTTCTCCTTCTCCATTTTTCTCTCGGCCAAACCCTCAGAGACTGCCTGGCAAATTATCCCCATAATCAGAGATATAGATTTAGCTGCATCGTCGTTTGCAGGAATCACGTAATCAATCGGACCCGGATCGCAACATGTATCAACCATCGCGATTACTGGTATATTCAGACGATTAGCCTCTTTTACAGCATTCATCTCCTTTTGGATATCGATAATGAACAGGGCAGATGGCAGACGGTTAAGGTCTGCAATAGAACCCAGGTTCTTTTCTAATTTTGCCCTTTGACGAGTAACTTGCAACCTCTCACGTTTTGCAAGAGTTTCAAATGTACCGTCGACAAGCATTTTGTCTATGGTGTTCATCTTCTTGACAGCCTTACGGATTGTAGGGAAGTTAGTAAGCATTCCACCCGGCCAACGTTCTGTAACATAAGGCATGTTCACAGCTTTGGCATTTTCGGCAACTATGTCTTTTGCCTGTTTTTTTGTTGCTACAAATAGAATTTTACGGCCACCACGAGCCAGTTGCTTCATTACATTTGCAGCTTCATCTATTTTGATAACGGTCTTGTGCAGATCAATGATGTGGATCCCATTCTTCTCCATGAAAATGTAGGGAGCCATTTTTGGATTCCACTTTCTCTTTAAGTGGCCAAAATGTACACCTGCATCAAGTAGATCTTGGAAATTTGTTCTTGGCATTGTTGTTTTAATTTTTCTTAATTGTTTTGTTTTCTCTTTTCATCAATCGAGAGTAGTGGAGTTTTTAGATTTTCTCTTTTACCAGTCTCTCAAATTTTCCGCAGTCGGACAAACCCGGGTAGCTATAAAAACCGTTCTTGGATTTTTAAAGGTCCTGCGATTTTAAATCCTAACTGTGCAATGGTCATCAGTTTTTTATTAATAATACAATACTAACGTTTGCTGAATTGGAAGCGTTTACGAGCACCAGGTTGTCCAGGTTTCTTTCTCTCAACCTCTCTGGGGTCGCGGGTAAGAAGACCATTTGACTTTAGTATGGGACGGTAATTCTCCACATCAATTTTGCATAGAGCGCGAGCGATACCGAGGCGAAGAGCCTCTGCCTGACCTTTAATCCCACCGCCATCAAGATTTACTTTGATGTCAAATTGCGATTGAGTATTGGTTAGCTCTAATGCCTGCTTTACGATATACTGAAGAGTCTCCTCTTTGAAATAAGCTTCAAGAGGTCTTTTGTTAATCGTAATGTTACCTTTACCTGTGTTTACATAAACGCGAGCAACTGCTGATTTTCGTCTTCCAAGGGCGTTAATTACTTCCATGCTCTGTTTAAATTTCGGTTAAATTAATTTGTTTTGGTTGCTGTGCCTGGTGAGGATGTTCGGAACCTTCATAAACAAAAAGGTTACGGAACAGCTCTGCTCCAAGTTTATTTTTTGGAAGCATGCCCTTAATGGCGTGCTCAACTACGGCTAATGGCTTACGAGATAGTAAATTCTTTGGAGTTTCAAATCTCTGCCCGCCGGGATAACCGGTGTAACGAACGTACACCTTGTCTGTCAACTTTTTCCCTGTAAAGCGAACCTTTGTAGCATTGATAACAATTACATTATCTCCGCAGTCCACATGTGGGGTATAGTTGGCTTTGTTCTTGCCTCGCAGAATAAGCGCTATTCTGGAAGCAAGTCTTCCTAATACTTGATCGGTGGCATCAATAACTACCCATCCTTTGGTAACGGTAGCTGCATTTGCCGACACGGTCTTGTAACTCAATGTGTCCACTTTGTTGATTTTTAGATTAATACATTAATTTTGTTGCGATTTCCCCATAAAATAGGGGGCTGCAAAGATATAACTATTTTTTAAAGTGACAAAATCCGACTTATTTCGTACCAATTTTTATTGATCTCATTATGTCTGGAACAGGCCTCTTCAAAAGGAGTATAGACAGTCTGATTCTGCATTTGCCCCACCATCACTCCAAATCTGCCCTGAATTATCGCGTTCACAGCTTCGTGACCAAGGAGACTTGCCAGTACTCTGTCGTTGCAGCTTGGAGAACCCCCACGTTGAATATGGCCGAGAGTTGTAACCCTCATCTCATAATTAGGAAGACGGATTTTTACCTTCTCGGCAACCTCAATTGCCCCCCCGCCATCTTCACCCTCTGCTACAATGATAATTCCGGAGGTCTTGTTTTTCCGTCTGTCCAACTCCATGTAGTTGCATAATTTGTCTATGTCTGTGTGTACTTCCGGAACTAATGTCGCCTCCGCTCCTGTTGCAATAGCAGTATTAAGGGCGATAAATCCGGAATCTCTGCCCATTACCTCCACAAAGAAAATTATGTTATGCGAATCGGCGGTATCCCTCAGTTTGTCAACAGCAGACACAGCAGTATTGATGGCTGTATCGAACCCTATTGTGTAGTCGGTTCCGTAAATGTCATTGTCAATAGTGCCGGGTATACCAACCACGGGATATCCAAACTCCTTGCAGAGGAGGTTCGCCCCACGGAAAGAACCGTCACCGCCAATTACAACAAGGGCATCTATACAAGACTCCCTCAAATTCTCATATGCAAGCTGCCTAACCTCCGGGATCTTGAATTCCGGGCAGCGGGAAGACTTAAGCATGGTTCCACCTTGTGAAATAATTTTCGAAACCGAATGAGACTGCATACTCATGAACTGTTTGCCCAATAGACCAGAATAGCCCCTCATAATCCCAACAACTTCAAGCTGATTATATATAGCTGTCCTTACTACCGACCTTATGGCGGCATTCATTCCGGGAGCATCACCTCCGGACGTGAGAACCCCAATCCTGCAAATTTTTTTCCTGCTCATCATAGACTAATATTTTATTAGCGACACAAAATTACTCTTTTTTATTCTTTTACAAATTTATACTTTTGCAGCATGAAGATTGCAGAAATTGAGCTTGGAGAAAAGCCCCTCTTTCTTGCCCCGATGGAGAATGTGACGGATGCCACTTTCCGGTACATTTGTAAAGAGTTCGGTGCAGATATGATGTATACGGAGTTTGTCTCTTCAGACGGACTTATAAGAGATGCCAAAAAGTCATTAGCCAAGTTGGAGACCTTCAAGTACGAGAGGCCTATCGGCATTCAGATATATGGTCACTTACCGGAAGCTATGGTAGAGGCGGCAAAGATGGCAGAGGCGGCAAATCCCTCATTGATAGATATTAATTTCGGTTGTCCTGTAAATAAAATTGCAAAAAGAGGAGCCGGTTCCGGAATGATGCGCTACCCGGATAAGATGATTGAGATTACCAAGAATGTGGTTAATGCCGTAAAATTGCCGGTTACAGTAAAGACCAGACTTGGCTGGGACGAAAACTCCAAAATTATTGTGGAACTTTCCGAACGGTTGCAAGACACTGGTATTGCAGCACTTACTATACACGGGAGAACCCGCTCGCAACTTTACAAAGGTGTGGCCGACTGGACACTTATAGCAGAAGTAAAAAACAACCAGAGGATGCATATTCCCATAATCGGTAACGGCGATATAACGTCGGCCATAATTGCCAAAGAAGCTTTTGATAAGTACGGGGTGGACGGCATAATGATAGGAAGGGCTACCTACGGCAGACCGTGGATTTTCAAGGAGATCAAACACTACTTTGCAACAGGAGAGATTATGCCCGAGCTGACAATAACTGAAAAGGTTGATCTCGCCAAAAGGCATCTTTTAAAATCGGTAGAGGTAAAAGGAGACAGGGTTGGTGTGTTGGAGATGAGAAGACATCTTTCCTGTTACTTCAAGTCATTGTCCCACTTTAAAGAGGTAAAATTAAAACTCGTAACAGAAAACAGCCATTTAGAGCTGCTAAAAATTCTGGATCAGATAGAACAGACTTATTCACAAGAAAATAACTAACAGATGACATACACGTTTGTAAACAAATGCCTCCTTTTTCCTCTGTATTATGCATTAAAAATCAGACATTTTCTCTTTGATAAAGGGATATTGAAATCTAAGAAATTTGATATACCTATTATATCCATAGGAAATATTTCCGTTGGAGGAACGGGCAAAACCCCTCATACAGAGTTTCTTATTAAAGAATTCATGCCAAAATATAAAGTTGCAGTTCTGTCAAGAGGCTATGGAAGAAAAACCAGAGGTTTTCGAATAGTTAACATCAACGATAAAGTATCGGATGTTGGAGACGAACCACTTCAGATGAAGAAGAAGTTTGAGAATGTAATTGTGGCTGTATGTGAGAAACGGGTAAAGGGTGTAGAAGCTCTCCTTGCATTGCCGCAAGAAGAGAGACCGACTATCGTTCTGTTGGATGATGCATTCCAACATAGGTGGATAACCCCGACAACGAACATTGTACTTGTAGACTCCGGCCGACCTTTGGAGGAGGAATATCTCTTTCCTGTGGGCAAACTTAGAGATCTTCCCGAGCAAATTCAAAGAGCAGATATAATTATTGTTACAAAGTGTCCGGAGGAGATCTCTCTTGAAGATAAGTTTAAATGGGAGAAAAAACTGAGAATTGGACCAAAACAAAAATTACTATTCTCTACCATCTTCTATGACGAACCGAATAACATTTTTGACGAGGGAGACAGAAGGTATATCTACTCCAAATTTGCAATTCTGATTACAGCAATTGCTAATCCAATACCTCTAGTTTATCACCTTTTGAACAATTACAAGATTTTAGGCCGACTTCAGTTCAGAGACCATCATAATTTCACCTCTTCTGATGTATCCAAAATTAACAGATGGGCAAAAAAATGGCCCAAAGCGGTTATCTATACAACAGAAAAGGACGCCCAAAGACTTATGACAAAAAACAAACTATCTGAAAATGTAAAACAAAGGATATTTTATATCCCTATTAATGTTTCGATTATAAATCAAAATGAAAATTCCGAGTTAAAACTTTTATAAAAAATTAGTGGGGTATTTCATTTTTTATTACTTTTGTAAACTATGTAACGAATTTCAATAGCTAAGACAAAAACTACTTAAAATTATTTTTAACTTAAAATTTTAAACTCATGCATGTTTCAAAAAAAAGAGACCGTTTGGTACGCAATGTACTTTCGGTTTTCGCCCTCCTGCTTATCACAGGAACAATGTGGGCACAAAACATCAAGGTCACAGGTATTGTTAAGGACAACAAAGGCGTACCACAAATTGGTGTTGCTGTTGTTATTAGCGGAACAACAACTGGCGTATCTACAGATGTAAATGGTGCTTACGAAATTTCAGCACCGGCAAGAGGAACTTTGGTATTCTCTGCAATAGGTATGAAAAAGCAAGAAATCCCTGTAAACAATCGTTCAACAATTGATGCTATCTTACAAGAGGATGCTCTCCTTTTGGAAGAGTTGATTGTTGTGGGTTTCGGTACTCAAAAGAAAGAGAACTTAACAGGAGCTGTTGCTACTGTAGACACGAAAATTCTGGAAGCCAGACCTATTGCTGACATTGGTCGTGGCCTTCAGGGTTCAACCCCCGGTCTTAGCGTTGTTATTCCAAGTGGGGAGATTGGCTCAGACCCGATTATGAAGATTCGTGGTCAGGTTGGTTCTTGGCAAGGAGGTTCATCGCCGTTAATTCTGATGGATAACGTAGAGATTCCTTCAATTCAAATGATAAACCCAGATGATGTTGAATCAATTTCAGTATTGAAAGATGCAGCTTCTTCTTCTATCTACGGAGCAAAAGCAGCTTTTGGGGTTATTTTGATTACTACCAAAAAAGGAGCTAAAACAGAGAGTGTTAACGTATCATATTCCGGAAACCTTTCGTTCCAGAATATTGCAAAGAAAATGGAGATGGGCGGGCTGGATGCTTTTGAGTATTCTGTTCTTGCTATGGAGCGCGCCGGTGCTACTGTTTCCGGTGCCTTCTGGATGTATACCCGCGAAGGCTACGAAAAAGCTAAAGTATGGAAGGACAAATGGGGCAGTGTTGTAAAACCTAACGATCCAATGTTGTATGGCCGTGACTGGTATGTAAATGTAGACAAATACAAAATTGGTTTAAGAACTTATGACCCTTATGATTATATGATAAAAGAGTGGACTCCTACTCAAACTCATAGTCTATCTGTAAATGGCAAGAGTGGCAAAACCGATTACAATATGAGTTTTGGGTATTTAGACCAAACTGGGATTATAAAACCTTCCAAAATCGATGATTTTAATCGTTATAACGGATCTGTTCGTGTAGGTACAGATGTAAACAAATGGCTAAGAGTTTATGCCGGAGCTATGTACTCTAAGCGTGTCAAGAGATATGCTTATGCTACAAACTCAACTACAGCAGACCCTTGGTTGTACCTGTATCGTTGGGGAACCACCTATCCGATGACTACAGAAGACGGAAATCCTGTCAGAAGCCCGGCGTATGAAATGTCTGCAGCAAATACAGCATCCCAGGAAACAAATTATACAAGTCTTAACGGAGGTATAATAATTACTCCTATGAAAGACTGGAAAATTAATTTTGACTATACTCATGCTAATCAGGAGTATATTAACGAGAGGCCGGGTACGCGTTATACTGCAGCAGATACCTGGGGTGCTGCCCTTGTAAAAAATGACGCAGACGGAAATAGAATTTATATGAATGATTCCGGGGAAGTTGTTACTTCTACTACACCAGGGGCTATGCCGGCTTATAAATTGAATTATTATACTTATACAGGCTTAACTGGGTCGAATCCGGACCATGTTTATCGTTATTCCAAGAATGATAAATGGAACACTATTAATCTTAACACAACTTATGATTTGAATATCACGGATATCCATAAATTCAAATTTATGCTGGGTATGAATAGTTCTGGCTATATAAATGCATACAACTGGTCCAATACTACACAGTTAATAGATATCACTAACCCTCAGTTTGACCTGGCTACAGGTACACAAACCGGCAGTGGTGGTGAATACTGGGAATCTCAACTAGGTTTCTTTGGTCGTTTAAACTACAATTATAAAGAGAGATATTTATTTGAAGCAAACCTTAGATATGATGGTACATCTAAATTCCCTACAGATCTTAAGTGGCGTTGGTTCCCTTCATTCTCTGCAGGTTGGCGTGTAAATGAAGAACCATGGATGGAATGGGCAAGACCAAAGCTTAACGCATTTAAACTTCGTGCATCGTGGGGTACTATTGGGGACCAGTCTGTAAGTAACTCTCTCTATATGCCAACAATGGGTGGTTCAACCACCAGCTGGTTAATAGGAGGTGCTAAGCTTTATCAATTTGGGACTCCCGGTGCTGTTGTTGCAGCTATTACATGGCAAGATATTACTACTCTTGACTTAGGCCTTGATTCCCGTTTCTTTAACAGCGATCTTGGATTTTCATTTGACTGGTTTAACCGTAATACGGAAAATATGATTGTTCCGGAAGAGGGTATTCCTGCAACTTTTGGTACTGGAGCACCGCAAGGCAACTATGGATCATTAAAAACAAATGGTTATGAAATTCAACTGGACTATAATCATCGTTTCAAAAGTGGCTTAGGTATAAATTTTGTTGCAACTTTATCGGATGCCATAACAAAGATTACCAAGTATGGTACAACACAAAGTATAAGTGGTTGGTATGTAGGAAAGACTTATGGAGAAATCTGGGGTTACGAAACTGACAGATTGTTTCAGAAGAGCGACTTTGAATATGGCAGCGATGGTAAACTGGTACAGGTAAAAACTGCAGATGGATTATATACAGTAAACAAAACTGTGGACCCTAGCATTGCTACTCAGGGAAAGTTACAAGGAGGAACCTTCAAATTTGGTCCCGGAGATGTAAAATATAAAGATTTAAATGGAGACGGTGTAATCAATAACGGTAATAGTTTACTTACGAACGCAAACGGGGACCCTGATTATGGCGATTTAAAAGTTATTGGAAACTCTACTCCGCGCTACCAATACAGTTTCCGCGCAGGTTTAGATTATAAAGGAATTGATTTTTCTGTTTTCATACAAGGTGTAGGTAAACGCGAAATTTGGGGAGACGGTTTCTTGGCTATTGCGGGTTATAATACTGCTGATGGTGCCATACCACAGGCTTTTGCCGGGAATTTCTGGAGAGAAGACAGGACAGACGCTTTCTATCCTGCTCCAGTCAATATGGGAACATCTAATACTGGTTATAATATGCAGGTTCAGTCTAAATATTTGCTTAACATGGCATATCTTAGGATCCAGAATATTACACTGGGTTACGCTGTACCATCAAACATGTTAAAGAAAATTAATGTTCGCAAACTCCGTATTTATGTTGCTTTGGAAAATTTCTTCACATTTGACCATCTTGGTACTCTCCCTATTGATGCAGAGGATATTAATGGCTATTCTATGTGGAATACTACAGGTTATAATTTAAGCCGTACCGGTGTTGGGACCCCGGTCTTCAAGAGTGTATCAGTTGGTCTTCAGTTGAACTTCTAAAATTTAAGAATTATGAAAAAATATATATTAATTTTATTATCTGTAGTTACGCTTTTTCTTGCAAGTTGTAGCGATTTTCTAAACAGAAATTCGTTAACAACCATGAACGACGATATCTACTGGGTAAACGAAAATAACATTCGTCTATTTGCGAATGGTTTCTATTCAAACTACTTTGTAGGGTATAATTCAGGTTGGGGAGTAGATTACACTCCTCTCCGCGGTTATTATTTCTCAGATGACTTTACATCCAGCGGAAAACAAGCCGGCTTTGAAACCCAGGCCCCTGCTTCAAGATACTCTACAAGCGAGGCTGTATCAATGTTAATTACTTATGCAGGACCTACCTGGAATTTTGCCTGGGTAAGAAAAGCCAATTTATTCCTGGAGAGAATAGATGCAATGAAGGATAAACAAATTACAACAAGCGTTTATCAACATTGGAGTGCAGTAGCTCGTTTCTTTAGAGGATATGAGTATAGCCGTCTGGTTAGTGTATTTGGAGATGTTCCTTATTATGACAAGGTTATTGGCGACACAGAAATGGATCTGATGTACAAAGACAGAGACAGCAGAACTCTGGTTATGGACAAAGTATATGACGATTTCGTATATGTACTGGACAATATGCGATTGACAGACGGTGATAATCAGTATCTTAACAAATATATTGCTGCCGGTTTTATTTCACGGTTTATGCTGTTTGAAGGTACCTGGCAGAAATATCAATTAAACAATACAGCAAACGCCAAGAAATATCTTGATTTAGCTGTAAGAGCAGCAGATCTTGTTATGGCATCGAGCAACTACGCTTTTACAACAGATTTCCGCACATTGTTTGGATCTATAGGTTCCGGCTTAAGCAACAGTAGAGAAGTAATCATGTACAGACATTACGATGCGGCAATAGGTGTAATGCACCATGTTGCTTCTTATTCAAATCTTACAGAAAGCCAGGCTCCTTCTGCAAACCTTAAACTGGCAAAAGCATTTATATGCAACGACGGTCAACCTTATCAAACATCTACAGTTGCTAATGCTACGATTCTGGATATCAAAAACATGATTCTTACCCGTGACCCTCGTTTTGAAGCTACATTCTGGGGTGCTCCAAGATTGCAGGCCAGTACATTGCTTTACGCAGATAAATTCATTGACCGTACAGGCCCTACTTTTGACGGGGGAACATACCCTTCTCAGTATGGTTCATCGACTAATACAAATGATTATCCGGTAATGCGTTACGCAGAAGTTGTCTTAAACTGGATTGAGGCGAAAGCCGAATTGGCAACAATGGGGGGCGCCGCTGTAACACAAGCAAATATAGATGCTTCCATTAATGCAATCCGCAGCCGTCCTTTAGATGCAATAGCAATAGCAAAAGGCATTAAGAAGACATCGCCTTTAACACTTGCAGTTCTTCCTAATGACCCGGATCGTGACTCGGATGTTCCTGCCCTCATTTGGGAAATACGCCGTGAACGCAGAATGGAGTTTGTATTTGAGCACACTCGTCTTTTGGATATCAAACGTTGGAAGAAGATCAATTACATGAGCGGTACACTTAACCCTGATATTCTTCTTGGTTTATGGATTAACTTCCAGACAGAATTCCCGTCATGGTTAGTTAAGGCAAAAGAAAACCTTCTTAAGGTTAAAAAGGCAGATGGCACAGTTGTTACATATAATGGTACAAATGGTGCCGACATGGTAGGCTATTATATTCCTCAGACAGTTGCAGACAGAGATGCATTTACTGATAGAGTTTATCTGGCTCCAATAGGTACTAATCAAATTAGCGAGTATCTGGGTAAAGGTTATACATTAACTCAAACTCCTCTTTGGTAATTGAAATGTTGTAATTTTCATCTTGTAACTTTAATTAAGTGGCTCCCGATCGGGAGCCACTTTTTCGTTTTTATAAGCTGTTTCAAAAAATATTATTTGATTAATTATCAAAAATGCTTTGTTTAATGAAAAAATATTATAAACTTGCAAAACTATAAAAGACCTTTTTTGTAAATTAAATTATAACCTAAAAATTTAAACACATGCATGTTTCAAAAGTAAGAGACCGTTTTGTACGAAAAGTACTATCGGTTTTCGCCCTCCTGTTAATGACAGGAATAATGTGGGCACAGAACATCAAGGTTACCGGTGTTGTCACTGATGAACGAGGAGAACCCATCATTGGGGCCAATATTCTCATTCAAGGTACCAAAACCGGAGTGGCAGCCGATCTTGATGGAAAATTTTCTCTGACAATTCCGGGAAATGCAGTACTTGATGTTACTGCTATCGGCTATGAAAAACAGATAATCCAATTAAGAAACAGAACAACTCTTAAATTAATTCTTAGAGAAGATGCTGTTCTGTTGGAAGAGACTGTTATAGTAGGTGAGTTCGGAATAAAGAGAGCTGCACGGGCAGTGGGAGCATCTGTTCAAAGTGTACGGGGGTCGGAAATTGCCGAATCCGGTCGTGAGAACTTCATTGTTGCTCTTCAAGGTCGTGTTGCCGGTGTTCAAATTACCAATTCAAGCGGTACTCCCGGAGCTTCCAGCTCTGTACTTATCCGCGGTGCTACCTCAATTTCCGGTAGTAACCAGCCGCTCTACGTTATCGATGGTATTCCAATGAACAACTCAACATTCTACCCTCTCGGAAACATGGCTTCAAAAGCAGGTGCAGATCCTGTAGTTTCTGACGTAAACCTTGACTTCTCAAACCGTGGTTCCGACATTAACCCGGAAGACATTGAGAGTATGACAATTCTAAAAGGTGCTGCTGCTGCCGCTCTTTATGGTAGCGATGCTTCCAACGGGGCCATAATTATTACTACCAAAAAAGGTAAGACAGGCAGAGGAGTTGTCAACTACAACAACTACTTCCGTTTTGACGAGGCATATCGTTATCCTCAAATGCAGACAAAGTATGACCTTGGTCAATATGGTACAACCAGCTATTACTTTCAAAATAGATATGGTGCAGAATATGCGCCGGGCACCCAGCTTTATGACAACTTAAAAAATTTCTTCCAGACAGGTATTACCCAAAGGCATAATGTGTCCTTTGAGGCGGGTAGCGATGCGATGACACTCCGTGCTGGAGCAAGTTCTACAAATCAAACAGGTATTGTTCCAACTTCGTCTTATACTCGTAATAATATCACCCTCTCCGGAACAGCTAAGCTGTCTAAATGGATGAACATAGAGGCTTCACTTCAATATGCCAACACAACAAATAGAAAGGTTTCCAAAGGAACAGGCGGACCTTTGCAAAGAACCATGGTTTGGCCTCTTACAGATGATATGCGGGTATATCTGAATGCTGCCGGAAATATCCGTTATCCAAACAAATATGTAGATGTGGATATTCTAAATCCATATTATGATCTCTACAAGAATAAAAATTATGACGAATCGGAGCGTTTTATAACAAATATGGTTGTAAATCTTACTCCCATCAAGGATTTGTTAATTCGTGGTCAGGTGGGTTATGACGTAGGTTCTACCACAATTGAAGTTGTTCGCCACCCTCAGTGGTCTTCAAGTGCTACAGGTACCGGTTCATACGATCAGTCCAGAGTAAATCAAAGTGACCCTACAATTAATGTTATAGGCACTTACAAGAAAGATTTTGGTAAATTCAGTGCTTCTGCTCAGCTTGGTTATCACCAGTTGGAACAAATATCAAGTACAATGTCTGTGCATGGTGAAAAATTCATGGTTCCGGATTTTCAATCCATCAATAACTGTGATGTTGCTACCATCCTAGACAGAACAAACACAGTAACAAGACGCCTGCAAGCTGTATCAGGATCATTTGAATTCTCTTACAACAACCTGGCCTTCGTTACAGTTCGTGGCAGGAATGACTGGTCGTCCACTCTCCCAATAGGTCACAACCGCTATTTTTACCCTGCAATTGATGTTAGCTTTATTCTCTCCGAACTTCCTTTTCTCAAGTCTCACTCAGAGACACTTAGCTACATCAAATTGAGAGGTTCTGTTACCCAGGTAGGTAAAGACGCCCCTCCTCTCTCTATCTATCCTGCTCAAGAGGCTGCAGCCACATCTTATGGCGGGTACCGGTATGGTTATACAGGACCAAACACTAACCTTCGTCCCGAGATGAATACTGCCTGGGAAGTAGGTTTGGAATCCCGATTATTCAGAAACAGAATGGATATTGACTTTGCTTATTATAACACATTCTCCCGAGACCAGATAATCACCGGATTCCGTATGAGTTACGCTACCGGATTCGTGTTAAACAATATGAATGTAGGTTCATTCAAAACCAGTGGTGTTGAGTTAAGACTTGCAGGCGATATTATAAAGAACAGAAACTGGATTATAAATGTAGGTCTCAATTTATCTAAAAACTGGAGTAATGTTGTATCACTTCCGGAAAATGTGACTGAGTATTATAACCCATACACTTGGAATTCGGGTAATATCAGAAACGGTATTAAGGTTGGTTACCCGATCACCTCAATAACAGGCCTGGATTTTCAGCGGAATACCAAAGGCGAGATGCTGATAGACCCATCAACAGGTATGCCTCTTGTATCCGGTATATGGACAGTTTTGGGCGATCGTGAACCGGACCTGTTGTTTGGTGTATCTCTTTCAGTTAAATACAAAGGTTTCTCACTATCTGCTCTTCTGGACGGACGTTTAGGAGCCACCGTTGCGAATGGCACAAAACGTTATATGATGCAATATGGATTTAGCCAGGAATCTGTAGACCTAAGAGAAGCCGGCCCTGTTGTCTTTAACGGTGTATTGAAAGATGGATATGAAAATACGGAGACCCCAACAACCAGCACAATAGGTGTAAAATTTGGAGATCTGGCAACTAGTTACTCCGGTGGTGATGCCAACTGGGTAGAAAAAAATATCAACTATCTGAGAATGGCAGAACTGCGTATGTCATACAATTTAGACAGAACGTGGTTGAGTAAGAATACAAAAGGTCTGCTTTCTGCGGCCTCAATCTTCGCATCTGGATCTGACCTGTTTATATGGACAAACTACTCTGGTATAGACGTGGTTGGTAACTCTAACTCAGCATCACTAGGTGGAACAGGAGGAGTAGGCTTCGACATGATGGCTATTGCCGCCCCTAGAGGACTATCATTTGGTTTAAATGTAACATTTTAATTGATTAAAGAGATGAGAAAAATATTGATATCATTAATAATACTTCTGACCATTGGTAGTAGCTCTTGTACAAAGACATGGTTAGATGTAAATAAGAACGTTGACTCACCTGACTGGGTTCCACCGATTCTTCGTTTGGGACCGGTACTTGCCTCTTATGAGGGGATAGCTTATGATCTGCGGGCCATCGCACCAATGTGTGAATATCTTGGTGGTGGTTCCGGTTTCGCTTCTACATATGGTACTTCACACAGTTACTATCTCGCTAGTGATAACGGCGGAGAGGCCTGGAGAATGGTTTACTGGCTTCAGGGTATGAATGTTGAGGATATAATCAACGACGGAAGAACACGCGAAGAGTATAAAATTGCAGGTATGGCTTTAACTGTTAAAGCTTACTCATGGCACATACTCGCTTCATTGCACGGAGACATTCCTGTGAACGATGCTTTTGTTCCTGGTCTTCTTTCACATAACTACGACACTCAGGAGTATGCTTTTTCTAAAGTTCGGTCTTGGGCGCGACAAGCTATTGTGGAACTTGAGAAACCAGATAATACTGTATACGGAGCAAATATGACAACCTACGACCTTATTTATAAGGGAGATGCTGCCAAATGGAAAAAGTTTGCATATGCTGTTCTTGCCAGAAACTATATTGCAATGTCTAAGAAAGACCCTAAATACCTGGATTCGGCAATTGCGTGTGCAGACCTTTCATTTACCAGCACGGCGGATGATCCTTGCCTTGCATTTTCAGCTACCGGCGTTTCAACAACCTCGAATTTCGATGGAGTATTAAGAGGGAACTTGTCAAATGTCTTAACCCAGTCGGATTATATTGTTCAGGTTATGACAGGAACTATTCCTAATTACAGTAGTTCGGGCTCTATAGAGGGGCTTAGCACTTATCAGAATGTAACGGATACCGCAACTCTTGACCCCAGGACAATTCTTTTGCTTGGCAGCTTAGATACCATGCCTGCTGACCAAAATAATATTAAGAAGGGTACCTTTAAGTTTGTGGGAACAAGGCCGGGCTACACTGTCGCTTGTACATTCTGGGGGTCAACCTCTGTCCCAACTATTGCTAATTCAGGCACAGGAAGATGGCTATACAGAGATGATGCACCATGGCCTTTAACTAGTTATTCAGAGATTCAGTTTGTTAAGGCAGAAGCACTGTTTTTGAAAGGGCAAA
>Ga0209638_1001322_pt1 | contig 15941 bp, 14 predicted proteins | sample BarGraNGADG00211_FD_184490 | JGI IMG/M metagenome (GOLD analysis project Ga0209638, IMG submission 184490) | Arctic peat soil microbial communities from Barrow, Alaska - Barrow Graham LP Ref core NGADG0002-211 (SPAdes) (version 2) | ecosystem: Environmental > Terrestrial > Soil > Wetlands > Peat...
GCTCCTCGGAGACTTCGAGCTCGGGCTCGGCCTCGGGCGCCTTCTCCTCGTGCCGGAACAGATGGAAGCGCCGCGGCTGCTCGGGCTCGGCCTCGGGCGCCTTCTCCTCGTGCCGGAACAGATGGAAGCGCCGCGGCTGCTCGGGCTCGGCCTCGATCTCGGCCTCCGGCCAAACTTCCGGCTCCTCGGAGACTTCGAGCTCGGGCTCGGCATCTTCGGCTGCATCGTCGGTGATGTCTTCGGCCACGACTTCGGGCGCGACCTCGGGCGCGACCTCGGGCGCCGTCTCGGCTTCGAGCGCCTTCTTCTCGTGGCGGAACAGGTGGAATCGTCGCGACCGCTCGGGCTCGCGTTCCTCGGCCACGACTTCGATCGGGCTTTTCGGCTCGCTCACGGGCTCGACCTCCGGCTCCGCGGCGGCTTCGGGCTCTTCTTCGGTCGGGGACTCCGGCTCGCCGCCCAGCGCCGGCACGGCAATCTCGCGATCCGCTTCCAGCTCGGCTTCCGTAGCCGGCTCCTGCTCGACGTCTGCCTCGGGCTGTTTTGCGACCGAGATCTCGGTGGCGCCTTCCGGCGCCTCCTCAACGTTTTCGGACTCGCCCGGCAGCTGATAGGTCACCAGCGGCCAGTCGGCCTCGGCGGCGCCTTCCTGTCTGTCGGCCCGCCAGACCAGAGGCTCGACCTGGTCGAGCGTGAGGGAGGTGACGCTCGGAGCGATCCTGGCCTCGCGCTCTTCGGGAACCGTGTAGGCGGGAGCGCCGGCGGGAAGTCGCTGAACGCGGCGGCTCTCGCGCGCGATTGCAAGCTCGATCGAGAAAACGATCAAGAAGGCCACGGCCTCGGCCGTAATGAGCAACAACGGGCGCAGGCCCGTGCGAGCCGAGATTGCAGCGACGGTGATCAGGAAGACGACCTCCAGCAGAAGCCTCGGCACCGTGCGGTTTATGCCGCCCGGGCTCTCCACCGGCGGCAGCGCGTAAGGATCGATTCTGGTTGAGATCGGGCTCGAGTCGAAATGGATGCTCGAAGGACGGTAAGCGGGCTCGGGAGCGGGCGGAGTCACGTCGGCCGGGGTTGCACTGCCCTTGGCGCGCTCCAGTGATTGCAAGATCTCCTCGAGCTCGCCGCTGAAGCGCTCGAGCAGGTCGAAAGCCCGGCGTGCGCTCTCGGGTGCGTCCTCCCGCGCGGAGTGCTCGTCGCTAGGGCGATCCTCACCCGCGGACTCGGACGCGCCGCTTTCCTCCGCCGGCTGTTTGCTTTCTTCGCTGCCTGTCTGATCCACGCGTCGCTCCGTCGGACCGCATAACGATTATGACCGTCGCGGCGCGTGTTCGCGCATCGAGAACGCCGTGCTGTGTCAGTCAGGCCGCGATCGGCTCGTCGACATCGTAGGCGGCCACGCGAGTACGCAGCTTCTGCCGGGCGCCCGCGAGAATCTGCGACACGCGCGATTCGCTGACACCGAGGCGTGCTCCGATCTCGGAGCCTTGAAGCTCGTCGACGTGGACGAGCTTGAGCACCATGCGCTCACGCTCGGAGAGGGACGCGATCGCGTCGCGCACGATTGCCGCCCGCTCGCCTGCCAGCGTCGCCTGCTCCGGCTCGCTGCCCAGCTCGCGATTCTCGACCGTGTCGCCGATCTCGAGCATCTCGCTGTCGTCGCCGGCTCGGGTCGGAGCGTTGAGCGAGCAAACATCGGCGCGCTCCAGCTCTCCGAGCTGCCTTCGGATCTCGTCCGCGGAAATGCTGAGCGCATCGGCCAGCTCGGACTCGGAGGGCGCGCGACCGTTCTTGACGAAGAAGTCGTCGCGCGCGGAATCGATCTGGCGCGCGAAATGGCGCACCGAGCGCGACGCCCAATCCTGGCGCCGCAATTCGTCCATGATGGCGCCTGAGACACGCGTCCAGGCGTATTGCTCGAAGGTTGCGCCTTTCTCGGGGTCGAAGCGCTCGACGGCTTCGATCAGGGCAACCAGGCCGCAGGAAGCGAGGTCGTCGAGCTCACAGTGAGCGGGAAGCTCACGAACCTTTTTCGACGCCAAGTAGGTGACCATCGGCGCATAGGAGAGAACAAGCCGATCACGCGCCGAGCTATCTCGTTTTGTAGCCCAAGCACACCACAAGGTCTCGGCCTCTGACGCGCTGAGCCGCTGACCGCAAGTAACCGTATTCATTTGGGGGACCTCCGCAGGGGGTGGGGAACTGCTCTAACTCTGGGTCCAACGCGGCCATCCGGCCATTCCCGGAATGCGCCCGCCGCTTTCCCCGATTTCGCGTAACCGGGGCACGCATTTCGGCTGCTCAAGGACGCGGCGCTGTGCATTCATTCGCGACACGACCTGCCGATCAGGGGGAGCGTGTTCAAGGAAGAAGCAGGCAGAAACAGCCTGAGCACGATCCGGTCGGTGCTCGATCAGGACAGCGGAGTGGCGTATCCTTTACCGCCGCAGGTCACGTTGGCGCCAAACGGAGGGAGAAGTCAAACGCTGGCCGAAGGTGGATACGTGCTGGTCGTTGATGACGAGCCCCAGGTGCGGCGGCTGATTGCTCGCATCCTCGAGCGTCACGGATTTCGTTGCGAGCTCGCGGCCAGCGCCGAAGAGGCGCGCAAGCTGCTGGAATCGAAGGCGAACAACTTCCAGCTCATGCTCTGCGACGTCAACATGCCGGGGGAGAGCGGGCTGGAGCTATTGAGCAGCACGCTGGTTTCCCACCCCGAGGTCGCGGCACTGATGGTCACCGGCGCCGACGATCCGAAAATGGCCGAGAGTGCGATCGAGCTCGGCGCCTTCGGTTACCTGACCAAGCCGTTTCGCCCCAACGAGTTGATGATCAACATCGTCAACGCTTTGCACCGCCGCCGCCTCGAGCTCGAGAACCGCGCTCATCGGGCGATGCTGGAGAACGCCGTCGAAGCGCGCACCGCGGCGCTCAGCGAGGCCGTCTCCCGCTTGCAGCACTCCGAGCAGCAGCTGCGCGAGCATCAGGAAGAGACGGTCAAGCGCCTATCGAGCATGGCCGAGCTGCGCGATCTCGAGACGGGACGCCACCTGGAGCGGATGAGTAGTTACTGCGCTCTGATCGCCGAGCGTTTCGACTTCAATCGCGAGCGGGTCGAGCTGATGCGCATCGCGAGCCCGATGCACGACGTGGGCAAGATCGGAATCCCCGACAACATCCTGCTCAAGCCGTCGACGCTCACTCCCGAGGAGCGCGAGATCATGCAGCAACACACGGCGATTGGCTACCGGATTCTCTCGGGCTCGGGTGCCGAGCTTTTGACTCTGGCTGCGGTGCTGGCTTGGACGCACCACGAGCGCTTCGACGGAAGCGGATACCCGCGCGGGCTGAGTAGCGAAGAGATCCCGATCGAGGGCCGGATCGCGGCTGTCGCCGACGTTTTCGATGCTCTTACCAGTGACCGCATCTATCGCCCTGCGTTCAACGTCGAGGAGGCCGTGTTGATGATGCGCGAGCAGCGCGGGACCCACTTCGACCCCGACGTGCTCGATCTCTTCCTCGATGCGATGGAGAAGGTCGAAGAGATCCGCATCGGGTACAAGAACCGGGCGGACTCGCCCGTCGGCCTCCGCTAGTCGGTTAGTCCGCGAGCATCACGAGCTTTTCGTGCGCGCCGCGTAGCGCGAAAGAGTGAGCCTTCCGGCCTTCTCGTGTTAATCGTGCCGCATCCCCTAAAGAGCTGCGCTAGCAGCCGATAAACAGGTCAAGAGAGACGGATCAGCAGCATGAGCGAAAAGAGAAAAAGCAGCCGCAGCCAGGTCATAGAGCCGGATCCATGGCCGCACGAGCCGCCCGCAGATCTTCTCGAAGCGCTTGATCAGGCGGCGGCGCGCCTCTCCGAGCTCGACGCTCACGGCGTCCGCATCTCGCTTGGTATTGGAGCCGACGGTGGCGCGCTCGCGCGCGTCTCCCAGGAAGGGCTCGCATGCGAGATTGACTCCTCGCTCCTCCTTCAGCTTGTCTGTGGAAGTAAGCTGAGGGTTCCGCGGATATCCGCGGTCTGAGCGAGAGGTACAAGCAGCCGGAGGCCGAGCACCGATGCAGAAGTTGACTCCTTTTCGCGTTGCGGTTGCCGACCATGCGCCCTTCATGCGCCGGCTGTTGGGCGAGGCGCTGCTCGTTCGCGGTATCGAGGTGACCGGAGCGGTCGATTCGGCCGAGGCGGCGATCGAGCTGTGTGGACGAACCAACCCCGACGCTCTGCTCTTCGACATCGTCGCCGACACCATGGACGGTGTCGTTTTGATGCGCGGCCTGCGTGAGGCGGGTCTGAGCACGCCCGTGATCCTGCTCGGAGGACATTTCCGAGCCGACCACTACAAGGTCGTCGACGCGCTGATCGAAGGCGCGCTCGATTTCGTCGAGCGCCCGCTCGCCTGCGACACCGTTCAGGTGTTCGTCAGCGAGCTGATCGCTCGCATTCGTGTGGCCTCCGACCTCACCGCGGCGCGGCAGCGCGCACTCGATCTCGCCTCGCAGCGAGAGCTGCATGGACTCGAGAACGAGTCGGACTCGGCTTCGGCGCTCCGCGATCCTTCGCGTGACGGCCCTGGAGCGGTGGTGGTCGTCGGCTCGCTCGGAGGTTGCTGGTCGCTCTCGCATCTGATTCCCGCGCTGCCACCTCTGCTCGGCCTGGGCATGGTCGTCGTGCAGCAGCTGCCCGAGGGATTCACGACCGCGCTGGCCGACCGCCTCGACCACTATTCGGTCTTGGGGGTCAAGGAGGCGCTCGGCGGTGAGCAGCTCAACCCCAGCACCGTCTACTTCGCGCAGGGAGGAAGTCACCTTCGCATGGCCGGCGACGCCAAGTTGCTCGTCTCGGTGGAAGAGCCGATCGACGGGCTGCGTCCGCGCGCCGACGTCACCGTCAGCGACGCCGCTCGCATCTTCGGCGACCGGCTGCTGCTGGTGGTCACGAGCGGGATGGGCAAGGATGGCCTGGACGGCGCACGTGAGGTGAAGGAGCGTGGCGGCCGGATCATCGTCGAGGAGGAGTTGACGGCGATCGCCTACGGAACGCCTCGTGCGATAGTCGAAGCCAAGCTGGCGGATGAGGTCGTCCCGCTGGGCGAGCTGGCGCAGGCCGTCGCCGACGCCGCCGGAGTCTGGGGAGCCTCGATTCCGCTGCCGAGCGATTACGCCTCGATGACGAGCAAACCGGAGCGCTCGAGTTAACGCTGTGCTCAGACCGCGTCGCTCGCGGGCGCGTCGAGCCGGGACGCGCGGAAGCTGCGGGAAGTCGTGAATCACGAGCAGAAGACACCGAGCGCCTCCGAGATCGTCATCTCGACTGCGGGGTTGGCGCGCAACTTCGGTCACACGCAGGCCGTAAAGGGCATCTCCTTCAGCGTCGCCGAGGGCGAGGTATTCGGCTTCCTAGGCCCCAACGGCGCCGGCAAGACGACGACGATCAGCATGCTTTGCACCCTGCTCGCGCCCTCGGCCGGCGAGGCGACGGTCGCCGGCTTCGACATCCGCAGCAAGCGAACCGAGGTCCGGCGCTCGATTGGCCTCGTCTTTCAGGACCCGACTCTCGACGAGTACCTGACTGCGATTCAGAATCTTCGCTTTCACGCCTACGCCTACGGCGTGCCCAGGCGGGTTCGTGACGAGCGCATCCACGAGCTGCTCAATCTGATGGAGCTATGGGATCGCCGCAATTCCTCGGTGCGCGAGTTCTCGGGCGGGATGAAGCGCCGCCTGGAGATCGCCCGAGGCCTGCTTCACCACCCCCGCATCCTCTTCCTCGACGAGCCGACACTGGGGCTCGATCCTCAGACGCGCCACCGTATCTGGAAGTACGTGCTCGACTTGCGGCGGCGCGAGTCGCTGACGATCTTCCTCACGACGCACTACATGGACGAGGCCGAGAACTGCGACCGGATCGCGATCATCGACGACGGTGAGATAGTTGCGCTCGACCGGCCCGAAGTGCTGAAAAATTCGTTGGGCGGTGACGTGGTGACGCTTCGGGTCGAGGACGGGAAGAGTGCGGTGGCGGAGCTGTTCGCTCGTTACGAGCTGAGCGCGAGCATCGAAGGCGACCGGGTCTGCTTCAAGCTGCCCGGCGCCGAGGAGTTCCTGCCTGGGCTGATGCGCAGCTTCTCGTGCGAGATCCTGGGCGTAACAGTCCGCCGTCCGAGTCTCGACGACGTGTTCCTCTCTCTCACCGGCCACTCGATTCGCGATGACCGGCCGGCCACCGGCCAGCAGCTTCGTCGCTACCTGAACACGCCCGGCATGAAGTCGCAACTGAACTGATGACCGGCTTCGATCTCCAGCCGCGCGTCCGCGTTCTCGCCGCCGGCGATCGCGCCCGATGGCGGGCCTTCTCTTTGAGGCAGTCTCTGCGCGGCATCTGGGTCATCGCCTACCGCGAGCTGCTTCGCTTCGCGCGCGAGCGCTCGCGCCTGGCCTCGACACTCGGGATGCCGATCATCTTCATGGTCGTCTTCAGCGAAGGGCTGAAACGTCAGATCGGCGCGTTGGCGGTGGGCGTCGATTTCGTCAAGTTCATGTATCCGGGCATCATCGCGATGTCGGTCTTCATCAACGCGATCTTTTCGGGCCTCTCGGTCGTCTGGGATCGCGAGATCGGCTTTCTCAAGGAGGTGCTCGTCTCGCCGCTCAACCGGTCCGGCGTGGTGCTCGGCAAGGCGCTCGGCGCCTCGGTGATCGCGCTCTTCCAGGCGCTGGTGATGCTCGCCCTGGCACCGCTCTTCGGCGTTCCGCTCTCACTCAGGATCGTGCTCGAGCTGATTCCGATCGTGATCGTGCTGGCTTTTTCGCTGGCCGGATTCGGCCTTCTGATCGGCTCGCGGATGCGCTCCCAGCAGGGCTTTCAAGTGCTGGTTCAGATGGTTGTCTTCCCGCTCACGTTTCTCGCGGGCGTCTTCTTCCCGGTGAACAACGTTCCGCGCTGGATGGAGATCGTCTCCAAGCTCAACCCGCTCACCTACGGTGTGGATGCGATTCGCCGCATCTTTCTGGTCGGCGAGATCTCGGCCACGGGTCAGAACTCGGGCCATTCGATCATCGGCGTGACGGTGTTCGGGCACACGACCACGACGATCGAGGACGTCGCGCTCGTCGGCGTGCTTGGCGCCGCGCTCCTGATCGGGGCCATCTTCTCCTTCAATCGGCATACCTAGCCCGCGCCGTTCGCCGGCGGAACTTTCGCTTGACGCGGGTTTCCCGGCCGCCGAGAATGGGCGAGTCGATGCCCGCCACGCGCACTCACGGTCATGGCTAGCCTCGCCTGGCCGCTCTTGGCTCTCGTCTTCCTGGCGGGAGCGATCGCGACCTGGGTTGCCGGCACCAGCCTGGCCAAGAGCACCGATGCCCTCGACAATCGATTCGGCCTCGGCGACGCGATCGGCGGCATGGTCCTGCTCTCGATCGCGGGCACTCTCCCCGAGATCGCGATCACCGTCTCGGCCGTCCTGCAGAAACACTACGGGCTGGCGGCCGGCAATCTGATCGGCGGCATCGCCATCCAGACGATGGTGCTGATCATCTGCGACATCACCGCGGGCCGCAAGAGCGCGCTCACCTACCTCGTCGGCTCGCTCATCCCGGTGCTCGAGGCACTACTCGTAATCCTTGTGGTCTCGTTCGTGCTGATGGGCGCGCTGCTCAAGCCCTCGGTCGCCATCGGGCCGGTGAGCCCGGCCTCGATTGCCATCGTCATCGTCTGGTTCTGCGGCATCGTCATCATCAACCGCGTCAGAAAGTCGCCGTCCTGGGAGGTGGTTGCACCGGGCAGCCGGCCGGGGCGCCCGCACCGGCGCGTTGCCCATCCGACGGAGCCGGCGCCGCACACGGGCTCATCTACTTTGCGGGTCATGCTCTACTTCTTGGCGGCTTGCCTCGTCACACTGGTCGCCGGCGTCTTCCTCCAGATCAGTGGTAGCGATCTCGCCGGCAGGGCGGGGATCAACGGCGTCATCTTCGGCGCGACCGTGCTTGCCCTGGCGACCGCGCTTCCCGAGATCTCATCGGGAATCGGCGCCGTGCGCCTTGGCGATCACGGTCTCGCGATGGGCGACATCTTCGGCGGCAACGCCTTCCAGGTCTGCCTCTTCCTCGTCGCCGATCTCATTGCGGGAAAGGCGATCTTGCCCCTGGCCGGGCACCAGAACAGCTGGCTGGCGATACTGGGTATCGGCCTCACGTCCGTCTACGCGGTCGGGATCATCTTCCGGCCCAAGCGTTGCTATCTCCGACTCGGCGCCGACTCGATCTTCGTGATCGTTCTCTTCGCGCTCGGAATCGCCGGGCTTGTGACGATCCATCACTAAGAGATTCGGCGAGGCTAGGGAGAGACCGGTCGCTCCCCTAGGCGTTTGAAATCTACGGGTTCATTGGTACACTTCGCAAAGCTACTTTAGAAAGTGAAGCGACTAGGGCGGCAGCTGGATGAGCGCCCGGGAGGAGAACGATGAAGGTCGCCGATAACGTCACCGAGCTGATCGGGAACACGCCGCTCGTTCGCTTGCGCCGAATCTCCAAGGCGAGTGGCGCCAACGTGATTGCAAAGCTCGAGTTCGCCAATCCTGGAGGCAGCGTCAAGGACAGAATCGGCCTGGCGATGATCGAGGCCGCCGAGCGCGCGGGCAAGATCGGGCCCGATACCGTCATCCTCGAGCCCACGAGCGGCAATACCGGCATCGCGCTGGCCCTTGTCTGCGCCGCGCGCGGCTACAAGTGCGTGCTCGTCATGCCCGAGACGATGAGCAAGGAGCGGCGCATGCTGCTGCGTGCCTACGGCGCCGACCTCGTGCTCACCGCGGGTAGCGAGGGCATGCCCGGCGCGATCGCGAAGGCCGAGGAGATTGCAGCCGCCGACGAGCACTACTTCGTTCCCCAGCAGTTCGAGAACCCGGCCAACCCCGAGGTTCACCGCCGCACGACCGCCGAGGAGATCTGGCGCGACACCGACGGCGAGGTGGACGTGATCGTTGCCGGCATCGGCACCGGCGGGACGATCACGGGCATCGGCGAGGTGATCAAGGAGCGCAAGCCGACTGCTCGCTGCGTCGGGGTCGAGCCGGACGGCTCGGCGATCCTTTCGGGCGGGCAGAGGGGGCCGCACGCGATTCAGGGCATCGGCCCCGGCTTCGTGCCGAAGGTGCTGAACACCAAGATCTACGACGAGATCGTGCGCGTGACGAACGACGACGCCTTTGCCAGCTCTCGCCGGATCGCGCGCGAGGAAGGCCTGCTGGTCGGGATCTCCTCCGGCGCCGCGATCTGGGCGGCCGAGCAAATCGCCCGCCGCGCCGAGAGCAGGGGCAAGACGATCGTCGTGATCGTGCCGTCGAACGGTGAGCGTTATCTGTCCACGGCGCTGTTCAGCGATCTGGCCAACTGAGGGAGGTGAGCGGCGTGCTGAAAAAGATGAGACATGACATTCGAGCGGTCAAGGAGCGCGATCCGGCCGCCCGCAACTGGCTCGAGATCGTGCTTTGCTATCCGGGGCTGTGGGCTGTCTGGTGGCACAGAGTGGCCCACGTGCTCTGGCACTGGCATCTCAAGCTCTTGGCTCGCTGGATCTCTCAGCTCGCGCGGGCGCTGACCGGTATCGAGATTCACCCGGGTGCGACGATCGGCCCCGGGCTCTTCATCGATCACGGGATGGGCGTCGTGATCGGCGAGACGGCCGAGCTCGGAGCCGAGGTGACTCTGTATCAGGGCGTGACTCTCGGCGGCACAAGCCTCGAGAAGGGTAAGCGCCACCCGACGCTCGGCGACGGGGTCGTGGTCGGAGCGGGCGCCAAGGTGCTCGGCGCGATCACCATCGGCGAGTACAGCCGGGTAGGAGCCAACGCCGTCGTCGTCAAGCCGGTGCCGTCCTGCGCAGTCGTGGTCGGCGTGCCAGGCGAGATCGTGACCTCGAAGGGCACCGGGCCTAAGCGCGTTTCGCCCAACCTGGAGCACGGTCAGCTTCCGGATGTGCTCGGGGACGCGGTCGCCGATCTGGTCGCACGTGTCGACGAGCTCGAGCGCAGGGTGGAGGGTGGGGCACCTCACCACGAGCTTGCCTTCACTCCGGGCGGCGGCGTCTGGTACGAAAGCGAAGACCCTTCGATCTGATTACAACGCAAGCTCGTCGGGAATTAGTGACGGAGGCCGACCGTTTTCAGTTACGGCCCATTTTTTACTCGGAGAGGACGGGATGAGGCTCGAGGGGATCCACCACGTCACCGCGATAACCGGCGACGCGAGACGCAACCTCGATTTCTACGTGCGAGTACTCGGGTTGAGACTCGTGAAGAGGAGCGTCAACCAGGATGTTCCGAGCATCCTCCAGCTCTACTACGGCTCGGAGAATGGCGCGCCGGGTGCCATTCTTGCTTTTTACGAATACCCGGGCATCCAGGTCGGGCGCGCGGGCGCCGGCATGATTCACCGGCTCAGCTGGCGGATCGGCTCGGAACGAGCACTTGCATTCTGGGCGCGGCGCCTGAGAGGCGAGGGCGTCGAGCACGAGCGTCACGGCGCGCGCCTGCGCTTTCGCGATCCCGAAGGCCTGGAGCTGGAGCTGGTCGTGGTAGAGACCGGCGACGAGCCGCTGACCGCGTCTCATCCCGATATTCCCGAAGAGCTGGCGTTGCAGGGCTTCGACTCTGTGCGCGCCTTCGCTCGCGATCCCGAGCGAAGTCGCGCGCTGCTGGAGGCGACTCTCGGCTTTGAGCGTCGTAGCGATGCGGTTTGGGATACGCGGGGCTCGGGGCGGGGCGGTCGCTACGCCTACGACAGCGCGCCGGTCAAGCCTGGTATCCAGGGATCGGGCACGGTGCACCATGTCGCCTGGGCGGCGAGCGAGGACGATCAGGAACACTGGCACGCGGCGCTGGTCGAGGCCGGCTCGGGGGCGACGCCGGTCATCGATCGCTACTGGTTCCGCTCGACCTACTTCCGCGAGCCGAGCGGTGTTCTATTCGAGATCACGACCACCGGCCCGGGCTTTGCAGTAGACGAGCCCGTCGAACGTCTGGGCGAGCGACTCGCGCTGCCGCCCGCGCTCGAGCATCTGCGCGGGGAGCTCGAAGCCGGTTTTACTCCGCTCTCCAACCCGCGCACGAGCTGGGCCAGACACTGAGAGCGGGGCTAGGCCGGATCGCGCTCGGATCGGGCACGCAACGACTCGATTCCGAAGCTGAGATCCTCGGCCAGCTCTTCGAGCAGCCCGACGGTACGCTGGGTGAAGGCATGAGCTCGATCGGCGTAGATGGTGAGCACGGCGAACACCTCACCACCTGACCCGCGTAGTGGGATCGCGATGCTCGAGCGGTATCCGCGCTGGAAGGCGCGCGCCCGCCACGGCTGCCCGGTCGGGTCGCTGGCATAGTCGTCCAAGACGACTGTTTCACCTGTGCGCGCGGCCGTTTCCGTCGGGCCTCGTCCGCGCTCGCTGTCGGCCCAGGTGATCTTCGCGCTACTCAGGTATCCGTCTTCGACTCCGCTCCAGGCGACGGGGCGGACAGTCTTGTTCTCGTCGCGCTCGACCAGGCCGACCCAGGCCATGAGATATCCGCCCGAGTTGCAGACGATACGACAGATGTCGCGCAGGAGTCTTTCCTCGCTGGTCGCCCGCAGCGTCGCTCGGGCGCACTCCCGGCCGGCGATCAGCTCGCGGTTCAGGCGAAGCAGCGTCTCCTCTGCCAGCTTGTAGCGGCTGATGTCGATGTTGCACGCCGCCCGTCCCAGGTAGTGGCCGTCCGGATCGGTCATCGCAGTGCACGTGTGTGCGATCCAGTGCTCGCCGCCGTCTCGCGCGACGATGCGAAACTCGATATCGCCCTCGGCGAATCGTCCGGCCGCATGCGAGTGCGCGACGTGTTGCTCGAAGCGCGGCCTGTCGTCGGGATGAACGATCCGTTCCATCAGCTTTGGGTCGGCAAGGAACTCGTCTTCGCTGTAGCCGCTCAGGCGCTTGCAGGCGGGGGAGACCTGCACGACCACACCCTGCGAATCCAGGCGGTATTCCCAACTCAGAGTCAAGCCGGCGCCCTGTGAAGCGGGCGCCGGCTGAGCGGTCGCGCCGCGCTGACGCGGCGTTGGATTCTTCTTGGCGGAGCCACGTTTCCGTTCGACCGTCACAGAGCGAGGATTTTATGGGTTTACCGGCGCCTGGGGCGGTGCTCGCGCCTCAGGTTTGACAAGCGACGTAACGCGATATTTCGTTATACACCGTTACACTAACGCGAACGAAGGAGTTGCTTTGATACACGAAGATCATCTTGAAGGCGCGCGCAGGGCGAGGCATCATCACCGCCGGCGCGAACTGCACCGAGAGGCTTACGCGCACCACTTCGCGGGACCGCCGTTCGGCGGCCACAGCCACAGAGGCAGGCACCGAGGTCACAAGGCACGCCGTGGAGACATCCGCACCGCCGCGCTCTTGCTTCTGGCCGAGCAGCCGCGTAACGGCTATCAGATCATGCAAGAGGTGAAGGAGCGGAGCGAGGGAGTCTGGCGTCCCAGCCCCGGCTCGGTCTATCCCACGCTGCAGCAGCTGGAAGACGAGGGCCTGGTGCGCTCGCAGGAGAGCGAGGGCCAGCGTCTGCTCGAGCTGACCGAAAGCGGGCGAGCCTTCCTGGACGCACGGGTCAAGGATGCGGCTCCTCCCTGGGAGGAGATGGCGGGCGGGGTCGGCGAGCAAGCGCTCGAGCTTGGCTCGTTGGTTCGCCAGATCGGGCTCGCCGCCATGCAGGTCATGCAGGCCGGAAGCGACGCACAGGTCGAAGAGGCGCGCAAGCTCCTCACCGACACTCGCCGCTCGCTCTACCGGATTCTCGCCGAGGGAGATGAGAAGGGCTGATTACCAGATCTCTGAAAGATCAAGCGGCCGGCCCCGAAAGGCCCGGTCGCTTCAGCCCAGGCGCGCCAGCAGCTCGCGTAGCGCGCTCTTCGGGTCGCTGTCGAGCGGCGGCCCGTGATCGAGGCAAAGAATCGAGAAGGGAAGGTCGAGTAAACGCTCGACGCTCCTCTGCGTCTCGGCCGGATCCTCGTGATACTCGAACGGGATGAAGTTGAGGCCCCGCTCGGGATCGTTGGAGATGAGATCCGAGCAAAAGAGAATCCCCGGCGCCGACTCGAGCAGGAACGAGTAGTGGGGCCACTCCGGGCCGGGCGTACGTATGGCCTTCAAATCGCCCGGAAGCACGTCGCCTTCGGCGTAGCGGCGGTCGGGCTCCTCGTCGGCGGCGCTCGCGTCCTCGGGCAGCCAGACCTCGATTCCGAACTGCTCGCGGTAGCGCCAGGCCGAGCGCTGGTGGCAGCGCGCCGTCAAAAGGATCGCCTGTGGCTCGGGCAACATCGTCAGCGCCTCGTCGCTCAGCCTGACCGGGTCGACGAACACGCAGCCCTCGCCGTTCGTCGCCACCGCGTGCGAGCTGGAGATCGCGCCGCCGATCGCGCTGTTGTGAATGCGCCAGTGATAGATGCCGTGCGTCACCTTCTCGACCTTCTCCGCGATCTCGCGCGGCTCTGTCATCGCTCTCTCCTCGTTCGTTGGTCCACTCGCAGAATTTCACCTATGGCCGGCTTCTGAAACAGGACCAGGTTTCTGCGCCCGCTCGGAGGAAAAGGAAGAATGCGAACACGTGCTGCAGGTGGCTGACGACAGGGAGGGACGAAGTGGGCGAGAGACTCGAGGGCACGGTAGCGCTGGTCACGGGGGCGAGCAGCGGCATCGGTGAGGCGACGGCGCGCCTTCTGGCCGAGCGGGGCGCCGCGGTCGCAATCGCCGCCCGGCGCAGGGACCGGCTCGAGCAACTCGCGGCCGAGATCGAGCGCAAAGGCGGACGGGCACTGGCGATCGAAGCCGACGTGACCGACCGCGAGCAGGCGATCGCCGCTGTCGAGCGAACCGCCGCGGAGCTGGGTCGGCTCGACATCCTCGTCAACAATGCGGGCGTGATGCTGCTAGGGCCCGCGCTGGACGCGCCGCTGGAGGAGTGGGAACGCACGGTCGATCTCAACGTGAAGGGCCTCTTGTACTGCACCTATGCGGCGCTGCCGCATCTGCTGGCCGCCGCGGAGACCGAGCCACGCAAGCTGGCCGACCTCGTCAACATCAGCTCGGTGGCGGGACGCAAAGCCAACGCCGGCTCCGGTATCTACAACCTGAGCAAGTTCGGCGTGGGCGCCTTCAGCGAGTCGCTGCGCATGGAGCTGGCCAAGCGGCATGTGCGCGTGTCGTTGATCGAGCCGGGCTTCGTCAAGACCGAGCTGTCCAATCACATCCGCGCCGAGCTGCGCGAAGCGGCGAGGCAGCGCTACGCCGGTGTCGAGATGCTGGAAGCCGAGGACATCGCCGATGCGATCGTCTACGTTGTCACGCGGCCGCGACGCATGGCCGTGAACGAGGTGCTCGTGCGCCCGACCGAGCAGGAGTTTTGAGCGAGCCCGTGGACGATCTCGGGAGGCAAGGCTGGCGCGGGAGCGAGATCATCACGCTTCCGGCGCCGGCCTTGCCTGCCCGCGCGGCGGCGATTACCAGCCGCGATAGAAGCCGAACATTGTCGCTAGCGTTGCGAATCCTGCGGCTAGCATGGTGAGACGTACGCGCATCGATGCACCTCCTCTCGCGTGGTGGCGCTGGACGAAGATGCGAGAAGCGTTGCACCGTCTTTGTCACGCGACAACTATTTGTCGTTGCACTGACTCCTGACAATGACCAGAATACAGAGCATATGACGAAAAAGAACGACGGCGTCGAGAACGAAACCGTTGGCCAACGAGTCCACCGGTTGCGAAAAGCGCGGCGTCTCACCCAGGTCGACCTCTCCGGCCCGGGAGTCACGAACGCCCACATCTCGCGTATCGAGACGGGTGCCAGGCGGCCGTCGCTCGGGGCGCTACGTCACATCGCACGCAAGCTCGGCGTTCCGGTGGAGTACCTCGAGCAGGGCATCGATGTCACGACGCGCGAGCAGCTCGAGCTCACTCTCGCCGATCTCGAGCTTCGCGTCCGCCTCGAGGCGGATACGAAGTCGGTCGAGCGTGACACGAAAGCGCTCATCGTACGTGCTCAGAGCGAAGGCGAGCCCGACATCGTGGCCAGGGCGCGGGCGACGCTCGGAATGGCCGCCGCGGCTTCGGGTCGACTCGCGGACGCGATTCGCGAGCTCGAAGCTGCCGCTGAGCACCCGCTCATCCGGCCGGAGCTGTTCCCCGATGTCTACACGACTCTGATCGCCAGCTACCGCCAATCGGGGCGCTCCGAAGAAGCCGTCGTCGTCTGCGAGCGAACGCTTGCCCAGGTAGCGCCCGAAAACGGACAGCTTCGGATGCTGCTCGCGACACACCTGAGCCACGCGCTCTCAGACCTCGGTGAGCTCGAGCGCGCGAAGGTCGCACTCGAGGAGTACGGGGACTTCGAACAGAGTGACCCCTACGCGCAGGCACGCATGCACTGGTCGCTCGCCCGGGTCGCCGCGATGCAGAACGAGCGCCGTCTCGCGCTGCGACACATGAGGCAGGCGATCACGCTTCTTCGAGGCACCGAGGACACGATTCGGCTCGCGGGGGCCCACCTCGTCTGCGCCCAGATACTCCTCTGGGGTGGAACGACGACAGGCGTCGAAAAGCATCTCGGCGCCGCGCGAGCTCTCCTGCCGGCCCACGCCGAAGCCGGCGATCGCGGCACGCTCCGCGGGCTCGAAGCGCTACTCGCCGCTCGGAATCGCTGCTTCGAAGAAGCTCGGCAGGCCGCCGAGGAGGCGCTTCTGCTGATGCCCGAGCACACGCCCGAAATCGCGCCCGCGCTTTATGCCACGGCGCTTGCAGCAGCAGGAGAAGGGGACTACGAGATCGCCGACGAGGCCTTCAAGAGCGTCCTCGAGCTCGCGAAACGCAGCGAGCTTTGGCAAGAGGCAGCCCTTATCGCTCGCGACTGGTCGGACATGCTT
>Ga0209638_1001325_pt1 | contig 15931 bp, 9 predicted proteins | sample BarGraNGADG00211_FD_184490 | JGI IMG/M metagenome (GOLD analysis project Ga0209638, IMG submission 184490) | Arctic peat soil microbial communities from Barrow, Alaska - Barrow Graham LP Ref core NGADG0002-211 (SPAdes) (version 2) | ecosystem: Environmental > Terrestrial > Soil > Wetlands > Peat...
AACCATACAGCTTAAAATTATCAAAACCGCTGCATGGGTTAAAGAAATGAAAACCAAGATAAAGATAGAGTTACCTCAGTTTTGCACGACAAAAGATGAACAAATCAAAGGTTATGAGAGATTGATGGCACTTCGAACGTAGGAATGTTAAATAACAGTATCTCAAATATATAGTCTGATAATCAATAACATGAATGGGAAAGGTATACCCCAGAGGAAGATTTTGCTCCAAAAGTAAATGCTGTCACGAAAAAATCAGGGTAGAATCCAGATAAAAATTGAAAAATCTCATCCATAAAACAAAATAACAACCCCCGTCAAAATAATGACAAGCGCTAAAGTCAATTTTTAAGTTTAATTTTAAGTTTATGAATTAATCAGGTTAGACATTAATATTACTTTAACAAACCAATAAGAAGAAAAGTTCAACATTAATTAGAACTTAAATATCTAATTTGAAATATTTGAGCCAGAATTTCCAGCGCACCTGGACTGAAGAGTTTTTAAGTGGTAGAATGTTTAAGCGGAAAATCCGGTCAAACTGAGCGTATAAATTCGGACCAAAGTGAACACTTTAATCAGGATTATAAAAATCACAATATCAAGGTTAAAGGTTTAGTGTATTATGAATACAAACAGATTGTTCACATAAAATTGGAAGAGGGTGCTCGATTTGACATTAACATTCAACCATGGTCCCAAAAACCCAAATCATTAATTCATAACATTGATTTATAAAATGCTGAATATGTGAACGTTATTAAATCAGTAAAAATTACAGCATGTTGTAATTGGTTGTTTATAAGAGATTTAATAAATTTTGGCATTCGGTTAACGGTATTATGAAATAGAGATCGTGCCTCTACGGGGATAACAAAAGCGGCATGTTTCTTATTTTATTGAGAATAATGTATATTTACAACTTAGGCGGTACATTTAATGTTATTCCACTTAGCACGAGAGGAATACTCCTCCCACACGAAGAAATGCAGCGAGACAAAATGTACCGCCTTCTTAGTTCCATTAAAAAAAAAACCTGCATATCCTGAATATTGTTTAGGATGATACCTGTTATTACAAAATCCGACAGGTTTTTTAAAATCTAATTTTAAAATAAATTGTACAATGATGTTAAATAGTGGTGGATTTTACTATCCTGTCACTTTTTCTGTAAATATACCAATATGCCAGAGGAATAAAGAATAAACTAACTACAGTACCTAATGACATTCCTCCGATCAGTGCCAGAGCCATCGGCCTCTGAAGCTCTGATCCTATACCTGAACTGAAGAGCATTGGAAAAGTTGATACAAGCGATGCCATAGCTACCATAACAATGGGTTTTAGCCTTCTTGATCCTGCCGTGTAAATAGCCTCCTTTAAAGCAATTCCTTCCCTGCGAAGGTTGTTTATTGTATCTACCTTAAGTATTGAATCATTTATTATTACGCCGGACATTACGATCAATCCAATCATGGTCATGATGTTGATGGTTCCGCCCCATAGCTTTATCAGCAACAATGCCCCGGCAGTATCTATTGGTATCTCCAGAAGAACAATTATTGGCTGGGTAAGTGATTCAAATTGCGCTGCCAGGATGAAATAGAGAAGCAGCAATGCAACAACAAGAACTATAGCCAGCTCGCGAAACAACTTCTGCCCCGTAATCAGAGAACCGCTGAATTTCATATCAATATCCGGGTCAGAGGAAAGTAAGTTTCTTATTCCGGCAGTAATAACAGCAGGTTTATTCGTCTTTACATTCATACTGACAGGCACATACTCGCTGAGCATGCCTCCTTTTATGGTCTTATAATCATGCACACGTTGTATTTTAACGATCTCACTGACAGGTATCGACTGATTGGTTTCATTTAGCACAAACCCAGAAGATATGATATCGTTTATCTGCTTTTCTTTATCCGAAAGTACTATGGGAAGCAATTCGTAAGAAGCTCTCAATTCACCAATATTATTCTGATTCAGGGATGTTTTCAATGTGTTATAAACAGTCATTGGTTCAATATCATACAATAGCATCCTGTCGGGATCAAGCCTGAGCAGTATCTTATCTTCGAGCGGGGGCAGAGAAATACCTGCTTCCGGGAAACTTTTCTGAAGTTTACCGACGATATTTACCATCCGATCAACCGGTGGTACTACTTTCTCCTTCATCAGACTCACTTCTACAATAAGAGGTGACTCCGAAGCAGAGAAGATCTTCTCGAAAACATTCTGCTGAGGAGCTACATTAATCAGAGCTGCCGGATAGTTCTTTCTTATAAATTCATAAGAGTTTTTCTCAATGACATCTTTCAGATCATAGTCTTTTGCTTTTATATATATTCTCGCCTGCGTGTATGACTGATCATAATCGCGGTTAAAAAGAAACTGTTGCTCGCCGATAAATGAGTTTGTCTGTAAGGTGAGATTTCCACTGTAGTCAATCAGATCGTTAATCCTCTTAAGATTCTCATTAACATCTATATTTTCATTCCAATCAACCGATACCACAAGCTCATCTTGCCTCACAGCAGGGAATTTTGTTTTCTCCATCGTGACAAAGAACCATACCATAATCATTATTATACCAAGGAATGAGACCATAACGGCTTTACGATATCTGAAGAAGAAATCCATCCCTCCTTCATATCTCTCTTCCAGCCCTTTGAGACTTATTTTCTTAACAAATTTTGTAAGGGCTCCTTCTCTTCCATTTTTATAAAGAAGATAATATATTGTTGGAAGCAGGGTTACCCCTACCAGTAACGAAACCCCTTGTCCGATTACAATTGCGATAGCCTGATCGTAAAAGAGTGCACCGGAAATACCGCTAAGAAAGATAAGAGGGATAAACACGGCACAGGTAGTCAGGACAGAAGAAATGAGTGGTGTTATTATCTCATTGGTACCTTTGATACAGGCATCAACCAGAGACAACCCTTTGTCGATCCATTGCGTTATATTTTCAATAACTACAATCGAGTTATCGATCATCATCCCTATTCCCAGAATAAGTCCTGCAAGGGAGATAATATTGATTGACAATCCTACAATATAAAAGAATAAGAGACTTATAACCAGTGTTGCGGGGATACTGAATCCGATTATAAATGGTGATTTGGCATCTTTCAGGAAGAAGAACATCAGTAAGAAAGCCAATATTCCTCCGGCCAGCAGGTTTTGCTTAAGATTTGAAATTGAATAATCGAGCAACCTGGTCTGATCCTGCGATATCTCAAAATCCATCTGCGGGTAATCTTTTTTGAAGATATCTATAATCTCTTTCATCTTGGCTTCGAGTGAAGCCATCTTAGCCGTCGACTCTTTGATAATTGCCAGGGAGATGGCCCTGTTCCCGTTCGAGTAATACAATCCACGCGGTCTCTCCTGCCGGATACCTACTTCAGCAAAATCCTTCAATTGCAGAAGCCGGTCTCCTGATTTGATATAGATATCCTTAACATCTTTAAGCTCTTTAAGATATGAACTGAACTCAAGATTGTAGAGATATTTCCCGTTTTTAACAAGTATGCTGCCAATATTTATATTATTGAGACTAACTGCTTGTGTTATGTCATCTTCTGTTATCCGCAGACTAACCATCTTTTTCTTATCGGGACTAATATATATCTCCTGTTTTATTTGTCCGGTGATATCAGCCATTCCAACTTCAGGAAGCTGTTCTATCCTTTTCTTAATAACCGTTTCGGCAAACTCGCTGAGTTCAATGAATTTCTCATCTCCGGACTGTTTATCAGTAAGGGTTATATTTAGAAGAAAGACAGGGATATCGGTGGCGCTTGCTTTTATGATCCTCGGACGTTCAAGATCACGCGGAAGATTGTTCATGGCGCCGTCAACTTTTTCATTAACCTCCATGAATGCAAGATTGACGTTGTTGCCATATTTAAATGATAATCTGATCAGTGCGCTTCCATTGCGGGATTCTGATTCAATGTTATCAAGTCCGGGCACCTGTAAAAGATTCCTGCGCAAAACACTTACAACGGTGTTCTCGAGTTCTCTTGCGCTCACATTAGGTCGTGATACTGCTACAGTTATCTCAGGAATATCTATATTGGGCATCAGCGATACGGGCAGTCTGCCGGAAGCTACAATTCCAAGCATTATTAATGCCAGAAATGTCATGATCACTGCTACGGGCCGGGTTATTAGGAACTTTACCATATTATTTTAAATGATGATAGTTTCGTTGTATCTATTTATATGCACAGGGCACAGGGCGCAGAGCACAGCGTAATTCATAGAATTGATTTTCTGAAATTCGTTATTTTTTTGCTAAGAGTCAATAACTTCTGTTTCATAACATCTCTTTCTTCTGAAGTTATTATATTCCTTCTTTTGAAAATATATAGAATATTTGCACACTCGAAAACAGAACGACGGGCTATATTAAGAAAATTGGCAAATTCCTTATCAGAAAATGACCCAGATCCTTCAGCTATATTATTCGATATACTCATTCCTGCAGCTCTTAACTGTTCGGCAAATTTGAAGAATTTCTTTACATCTGCTTTCTCAGAATAGTCAAAAAGAATATCTGAAATCTCAATTGATTCTTTCCAGATATCAAGCTGTTCAAATCTAAAATCATCCATACCCTTAAATCATTTATTAATTTGTCATATACTCTTCAAATTTTTATCGTCAATTTGATTGCTCAGGGCTCAGAGCTCAGAGCTCAGTGTGATTTATTCATTGGGGTTTGCTCTCTGCCCTGTGCTCTGTGCCCTTTCTTCAGCATAATAGGTTGATATAGGAATAATCCAATTAAACTAAATACCAAACCGCCTATGGTTCCTGCTGCCAGCGCAAACCAGAACCTTTCATCTTTTCCGGTAAGAAGAAAAGGAATAAGCCCGATTATTGTCGATAGCTTAGTAAGAAATATCGGGATTATTTTACCGTTGAATGCTTTTATATAAGCCACTCTTTCAGGCAAGGCAGGTTTTCTCCTTCTTATGCTGTTGAAATCATTTAAAATATAGAGAGTGGCGTTTACAACGATTCCACATAGTAAAATCAGCGCTGCAAAGACCCCTTCATCGGGTGTTATATTAAAAAGCTGAAAGGTAAGAAAGACACCGATGAAAGAAAATGGTATAAGACTTATAACAGTCAATGGTTGTTTGAATGATTCGAGGAGGATAGAGCAGATGAAATAAATTATCAGAATCACCAGGAAAACAAGCCAGTAGTTTGTCTTTTTCTGGTCCCACGAAAAATTATATGACTCACTTTGTGCTGTATACCCAAGTGGCAGCATGGCAGAGGTTTCATCTATGTTCCTGTCGAGGATCATCTTTCCAAGCTCATAGTTACCAATAAAGTCATAGCCTACAGAGATCACATATTGCTGATCCTCACGGCTTATAGTGTTGTCAGTGACCTCCCGGGTGATTTTTGAGAAATCTTTCATTTTAACAGCAAGACCGGTATGTGTTTTCATTGGAGCATTGATAAAATTCCAGTAGTCGTATTTATCCGATTGAACCGATTTAACAGAAACAGGAACCATAGAACCGTTGATGTATGCTGTCTGAAATGGTGATGAACCTCTGGAATATTTCCGGGCCTCTCCGTATGCAAATGCAACATCTGAACTACTTTTAGTGAGCCAATATTTGTCCATCTCCAGCTTGTTCCTATACGATTTTTTCTTGCTGCCAAACATATATCCATCATTACTTCCACCCAGTAGGAAGACTTCCTTAATTCTTCCTTTACCACTAATAATAAGTCTCTCTTTCAATGCGTTAGCATAGCCATTAAGTTCATCATAGTTATAGCCTTTCATGGCAACAGAATATGTTGTCCTGATATAATCGCTGTAGACCTGGTTACTGAATGCTTTACCAACACCATAAACCGAGGCAAAATAGCTGCCGATCCCGTTCATGTAATCTTCAATCTTTATTTTTAAAATGAAGGGGAAGATAGAAAAGTCAAATTCAGGCTTAAAAGTTATGGCAATCGTGGCATCTTCAGCGCTGTAGATGCTTGTAGTGAACATGTCAATTTCTTTATACGCAGTAAGCATATTCTCCAGACCGGAGCATGTTGTATTAAGATCATCTATTGTCAGTCCCTCCTCGCTGAGTCCGATATTAACTGTCAGTTTTGTTCTCTGTACATCTTCGGAACTACCATAATAATAGAATCTGCTGCCTTTGACTTTTTCGTTGAAAAGCCTGAATGAGCCTCCAAGTACCTTATTCACAATAGGTTTTATATCCTGGACATATTTCTTATTACCTAAAGTTTTATTATAAATTCTCTCGAACCTGGTAAGTTCCGAATCTTTCATATTATATCTCCGTTCTTTCGGAAGTGAATCGGGAAGATAAAAGACAGGTAATCCGAATATTATAATTGCCAGTATGATGAGGGCGCCTCTATGCCTGACAATGAAATTTATAATTCTAAGGTAGAATTTAGAAAATCGCACTACTCTCCTTTTCCTTCTGATGATCAGCGCACTATATTTAGGAGTAAGCTTTATTTTTTCAAGAAGTGAAGGAATGAAGAATAAAGCGACTGCCAGTGAAACAGACAGATTAATTATTACAACAGCCGCAAAATCGGAAAGGGTTACTTTTGAAGTTTCATCCATGAAAAAAATGACAACCAGCGCCCCTATTGTGGTAAGGGTTGCTGCCAGCAATGAGATACCAACCTTTCTGTTTTTCTGATACCTGATATGATCAGTCATCACTATAGTGTTGTTGATGATGAGCCCGAATGAGACTGTGATACCGGCAAGGGAATAGAGATGCATCTCAAGCTTAAACAGATAATAGAAGATGAAGGCTATGAAGATATTTGCAATAAGACTTATGGTTATAATGAGAAGATATTTGAACTCGCGGCTTATTAGCAGGACAAAAAGGAGAAGAAGTATAACTGAAAGAATAGCACGGTAAATATTCTTAGATATCTCATCTTTAATAAAGATTGTATTATCGAGCGAAGTTCTTATGCTGTAACCCGTCGGCAATTCTTTTTTTATCTTCTCAATCTCTGTTTTTACAGCATCGGCAACTTTTATGTTATTTACATTTTTTCCGGCGCTGACGGTAAGGTTGACAGTGTTCAGCCCGTTTATACGGTAATAGCTCTGAGGCTGTTGCTCCTTCAATTTTACTTTTGCCACATCTGTAAGGTGAATAATCCTTCCTGATGCTTTTGCAACAGGTATATCATCCCATTTGAAGGTATCTTCATGGTTACCTGTTAAAGTAAGATAAGTTCGTTTCGTCAGACCTCCGGAAAGAGTTTCCATGGCCCCTCCTATCTCCTTTTCAAGCAGGTAGTTATCAATGGAACTACTGATAGCAGAGGAACCGACTCCGATGGCAGCCAGCTTTTCCTGATCATAAATGATCTCCCACTCCTGTGGTGTGGCGCCATAGATATCAACCTTGTAAACACCATTCACAACAGAAATCCGCGGTTTTATGAGTTCTTCTGCAAGAGAATAGATAAAAGATGTACTTGCATTGCCGTTAACCTGGAAACTGAGAATTGACGATCCCGCTTGGTTTGACGGCATATTCATGCTGATAACCGGAAATGAGACCCTTTCAGGAAGCCTTTTACGTGATTCCCTAAGCAGGGATGCAACTTCAAATCTTTTGGCTCTGAGATCAACATTTTTATCAAACTCCACTATTATCCTTCCCCCCTCATTGAAAGTTGAAGAAGAGATCTTTTTAACACTGGTGACAGTGGAAAGCACACCTTCAAGAACGGTAGTGACTTCCTGTTCCACAACCCGTACAGGTGTTTCAGGCCAGTTCCAGGTAATATTAAGCGAAGGAAGGTACCTTGTGGGATTAAGCTGAAGGGAAAGTAATGGAATAACACCGGCTCCGATAATGATCAACATCACAAAAAGGATGTTGACCGTAAAGGTTGATAAAAATGAGGTATGTGGAGAATCCACTTTCATTTTTCCCTCACAGTTGTTTCGTGAGCCAGGTTTATGTTCCCGCTTATTATAACGAGGTCGCCTGTTGTAAGACCCTCTTTTATAGACAGGCTTGTGCTGTTCTCAAACTCCACGGTAACATATTTCCAGATCGCCAGTGAATCCTGGCGCACAAAGATCACATCCTTTCCCTGGCGGATCACAAGTGCCTCTTTCGGCACCACAAGACGGTGTGGAACCGGTTTTTTAATAACGATTTTCACATTCATGCCATCGATAAGACGGCCATTGTTCTGAAATTCAGCTCTTACTTTAACCATTCCGTTTTCATCAACAAGAGGATTTATTTGTGTTATCCTGCCGGAAATGAGAGTACTGTCATTAATAAACGGGATTATACCAACAGGCATACCTTTGCTTATAAAGCTGTATTCCGACTCGATCACAGGGAATTCGACCTCCATTATCTCGTCGAATATTACTGTACAAAGGTTTTTATAGTTCTGACTCGGGTTCCACTGCATGGCATCGAGATTGGCAACTACCCCCGTAAGCGGGGTATATATCCGTGTATTATTGAAATTATATTCAGCCACTGAAAGTGAAGTAATTGCGTCATTTAGTCCGCTTCTTATCCTTGATATTTTTATTTTCGCATGTGACAGTCCTGTTGTATCGGTTGTGGAAAAATTGCTCAGAAGGTCATCTTTGAAGTTAATCTCAGCTTTTTCGAGTCCCTGCTGTGCCTGAATGAGTTGTGTTTTATATTCAAAATCATCTATAACTGCAAGCAGGTCGCCGGCTTTAACTTTCTTTCCGTTTTGAATATATATTTCTTTAATAATTCCGTTCACTTTAAATGGAACAACGGCTTTTTTTGACGACCATGCTTTCCCGTTGCTTATAAGCTCGTGGAAGAATGTTGAAGGTTCCAGTTTTATGGTTTTAACCAGCACCGCTTCGGGATGTGATGAACGGCGTGCCATCTCTTCGAGATTTTCGGTTTTCCTGGGTTTGCAGGAAAATAACAGAACTGTGATCAATAGCAATGCAAAAGGATATCTGACTTTCATGATTACAGACTTATATAGCAGTTTATACTAATAGCTTATAAATTTAAATTTTTATTTTAACAAAAGAGAATTTTTTTGACTAAATGTTTCGTTGACAATCCGGAATATTTACCACATCCACTACCCTTCCAGAGTTTTTTTACCACTTCCCTGGCCCTTCCCCATTTTTTACCCCATCCCCATTAATTGGCTAATTATTGAATAGATATTAACCCGTTAAACTCCCATTCACAACCATGATCCAAAGAAATAATGAACTGCATAAGCTTTTTCTATTTTCCCTGCAATCGTATCGGTTGCTTTGCCTTGAATAATCAGGGCTACTTCATTCTTCGAAATAGGTGAGGTAAGTTCAGATGGAACAAGCCAGATTTGATCCTTCTCAGGATAACTCTCGTATAACCTGCTAATCATATTTGGACCAGTGGTTTCCATAACATAATTAAATTTATCCTGAGCCTCAGAATGATTATCTGAAATTTCTTTAATGATACATTCAAAGAAAGGATGTTGAGGTGCCACAGCCATAAACGCATTACTGATAATGTACGATTTATTAAAGATTTGGTTGTGTTCAGGTGGCTCTAATCCCAAACAACAATTTTTATTTTCATAGAGCCAATCAAGTGGTTCGAGACACTCGTAATCAAGATCAGCATATACACCTCCAAATTTGAATAAAATCAAATAACGAATAGAATCCCAGCGTTGTACGTCGTATCGGAAACTATTATATTTTTCAATAAACCAAGGGAAATGTTCAAACAGAAATTGATCGATTGTTTTATAGTTCCAGAACCTGTATTCCCATGAAGGATTTTCTTCTTTCCATGTTTCAGCCAAACGAAGCAGAATATCGCCTGGAGCTTCTCCATTGCGACCCTCCCAAACCTGATGGATGATTTTTGGAATTTGGGTGTTTTGTTGGTTCTTCATCAGAATTTATATTTAAAATCAGTTTTTCAAGATACTTCTTATAGGATTTATAAATCTGTTAATAAGCCTGATGTCTTTAGTTACAATATCTCCCGTTCCATCCATTTGGTGAATAAACCTGATCCTTTCTCTATAAGTCGATGTCATTCCTTCTGTCAGTTCAATGTCGGCGCTGAAACCTCCCTCACCCGGAACCTGTGATACTGAATATATCCTGCCTTTCAATACACCGTATTGCATATAAGGGAATCCGGAAAGCTTTATGTTAACTGTCTGCCCTTTCTCAATCTTTCCGAATCCCGAGATTGGTATTACAGCACGGACAATAATATTGGTGAGACTGTCGGGTATCACAGTTGCAAGAATCTCACCAGCCTTAATCACCTGGTTCTCGTTCCTGAACCGGGTAAGCGTGACCTTTCCGGGAATCGGACTCTTTATTATATACCTTTCTTCCCACTGCGAAATTGATGATCGCAATAATTGCAGTGACTCCTCCATAGTAAAAATATATTGTTTCTGCTCTTTTTCATACTGAACCTGTAAGTCGAGACGATTTTCTCTTAATCTCAGAAAATCAGATTTATTGTTTATAAGTGATGCATTGAAAACACTGAATGAATTAAGTTTTTGAATATAACCTTGCCGGGACTTTTCAAATTCATAAGCAGAGATTGCATAATTCCTATTAAGAACCGAATCGCGTCCAAAACTGATTTTTGCCAGTGCAAGATCCTCAGTAAGAAGACTCTCCTGCTTTATTAGTTCAATATTATACTCGTTCTTTTTCTCAATCTGTTTTTCAAGAAGACTCAATTTAGCAGGTATATATGCTTGTTTAAGATAGTCTTTCATCTCCTTCCACTCCTTCTGAAATCCCGAATAATTACTTTGTATCTCTCCCAGCGACAGATCGGGAGGGGGTTGCCGGGTTTTGACAATTCCGATCCAGTCTGATTTCTCATCGAAGTCTGAAAGAAAGAGATTCAGTATTTTAACATCCTCATAATTGCTTGCGCTTCCGATAAGGGCAATAATTTCGTCTTTTGTTATTATAGAACCTTCGGATACAAACAGTTTCTCTATCTCACCTCCTGATTTTGCAACAAGGGTAACAGGTGGGTTTTGAGTGGTTATGACAACAGGTACAGTAACTTTTTCAGGACTTTTGATGAAGTAGCTACCAATTATCAATATGAGAATAATTGCAAAAAAGATAAATAGTCCCCACTTGAGGAAGCTCCCCGGTATTTCGGACATTACTTCCTGCAATTCGGGACTCTGGATTTCTTGTTTGTTTAACTCTGCCACTCTCTAAATTAACTTTAGTGTATTTTATTATCAAAATTGCTCAGGGCTCAGGGCACAGGGCTCAGAGCTGTTTGTCGTGCAAGTCTTGCAGGTCATAAAGCCTCCAAAGACACTGTAGCCTCTATGGTTTTCCTTCTGTTCTGTGCCCTGCGCTTCTTCCTCTTTGCTCTGTGCCCTGTGCCCTGTGCTTCTTCCTCTTTGCTCTTTGCTCTTTGCCCTGTGCTCTGTGCTCTGTGCTACTTGCCCTGTGCTTCTTCCTCTGTGCTCTTTGCCCTGCGCTCTTTGCTACGTGCCCTGTGCTTCTTCCCCTGTGCTCTGTGCTCTGTGCCCTGTGCCCTGTGCCTTCAGTTCCCCAATTCCAACTGATCTTTTACGAGGTTATAATACGCTCCTTTCATCTTAACAAGCTCTTTATGAGTGCCTTTTTCAACTATTTCCCCTTTTTCGAGTACAACGATCTGATCGGCATTCTTAACCGTACTTAAACGATGTGCAACAATTACAACAGTTTTTCCTTTAAAAAAGCTGCCAAGGTTTTCCATTATTGTCTTTTCGTTCCGTGAATCGAGTGCATTTGTTGCCTCATCGAGAAAGATAAAATCGGGCTCTTTATATACAGCCCGTGCAATTAGTATTCTCTGCTTTTGTCCTGTGCTCAGACCATGACCATCATTACCTATCCTGGTATTGTAACCAAGTGGCAAACTCTCAACAAATTCCTTTATGTTTGCTGTCTCTGTTGCCCTGTCAATTTTCATTTTATCGGGTATCTCATCAACAAGGCCGATGTTCCCTGCAATAGTATCTGAAAAAATAAATCCCTCCTGCATTACCACACCGCACCGTTTCCGCCATTCCGACTGGCTGAAACGTGTTAACTGTGTACCCCCGAGAAGTATATCTCCCTTTATCGGATTATAAAAACCAAGAAGTAGTTTTATCAGAGTTGTTTTACCACTTCCACTTATCCCGACAATAGCGGTTATCTTTTTTGCAGGAATAACAATCGAAATATTGTTTAGAACCTTTTCGGAATTTGGTCCTTCATATTGGAAGAGAAGGTTTTTTAATTCAATATCCTTATCGGGTGGAATATCTCTGATCTTATCATCTTCGAGTTTCTCCTCATCCTCCCTGTCGTGGATCTCGCCAAGACGCTCCAGGCTTATCCGGGCATCCTGTGCTGCCTGGGTGAAGCCAATAAACTGTTGTATAGGAGCATTTAACTGACCTATTATATATTGTACAGCCATCATCATACCGAGAGTCATCTGTCCGGTAATTACTGCCCTGGCTGAGAGGAAGGAGATAAATATATCTTTTGACTGGTTAATGAGAGCAGCGCCAAGCTGCTGGTTCTGGTTAAGCATCATGCTTTTAAGACTAACCTTAAAGAGTTTTATCTGAATCCTTTCCCATTCCCATCGTTTTTGTTTTTCGCAGCCATTAAGTTTGATCTCCTGCATACCAGTTACAAGCTGAACAATATTGCTCTGGTTGGCAGCGCTCTGCTGGAACCTCTTATAATCGAGCTCCCGACGCCGTTTTAAAAAGAGCATAACCCAACCTATATAAAAAGCGCTACCGAGAAGGAAAACACCCAGGATGCCAAGATTATATGTAGCCATAATGATGGCGTACATAACAAGGGTTATGGCAGCAAAAATGATGCTTATAAGCGAATCTGTAAGGAACGACCTGATACGGTTATGATCACCAATACGCTGCATTATATCGCCGATGAGCTTCACATCGAAGAAAGAGATGGGGAGTTTCATCAGCTTAATGAGAAAATCGGAGATAAGAGAAATGCTTACCCTGCTTGTGACGTGCAGGCTAATCCAGTTCCGAAGAAGTCCGTTGGCAGTCTGGCTCAGGCTAAGTATAAGTTGAGCCACAAGAACCATTATAACAAATGCCATATTCCCATTTCCAATACCGGTATCCACCAGCGACTGGGTAAGGAACGGGAAAATAAGACTAATGATACTTGCCGTAAGCATCCCCAGCATTAGTTGCAAAATATATTTGCTGTAAGGCCTTATATAACCAAGCAGGTAGAGGAATTTGAGTTTCCCTTTCTCTTCACCCTCCTGCCTGTAGAAATCGGGTGTAGGTTCAAGCAGAAGCGCAGTACCCTCCTGAGCACCATCGCTTTTGGTGCTGTACCAGCATTTCAAAAACTCAGTTTCAGTGTATTTAAGTAAACCTGAGGCAGGGTCCGCAACATCTACTATATAATCTTTACCCTGTGCTCTGTGCCCTGAGCCCTGTGCTTCTTCCTCTGTGCCCTGTGCCCTGTGCCCTGTGCCCCATCCAAACATCCTTCTCCGTTTACTGATTTCGTAGACCACCACAAAGTGCCTTTGGTTCCAGTGGATGATGCATGGAAGTGGCACCTCATCGCGGAGCTGTTCCCAGGTGAGACGATAACCACGGGTGCGAAAACCGATACTCTCGGCAGCATCGCTGATACCCAACATGGATACACCTGATTTTGTAATGAAAGCTCTTGAACGGAGTGCTTGCAGTGTATAATTCTTTCCATAGAATTTTGCCACCATGCGAAGGCACGATGGGCCACAATCCATTGAATCGAGTTGCTTAAAGAAGGGAAATCCTGGCATAATTTACTTTTTCAATCTAACCATCATTAAAACCGGGTTGTCAGTCTCTATCAGACTGTTTGCCAGTCTTTCAAACTCTTTTTTCTTTTCAGGATACTTGGGAATTGAGTTCTTGAATTCATCGTTTCTTATACGATCTTTAATTCGATAGGGATTTATTAATCCAACCATATATTCCCTGCCGTTCTCAACAAAATAGCTTTTTGGTAAAAATCCAGTACCTCCATCAAGATCATTTATGATACCTCCAGTATATTCTGTTATATAACTTCCATCAGATTTCAAAAATGTTAAAAATGATTTATTATTTTTCTTATCGATAAGTACAAGTGCATACTTACTAACGGGGAAGCAGTAACCATATCTTATATCAATAAATCGACTTGTCTCAAATATTTGTTGTAAGAGCATGTACTTAGACATCTGCTCTATTGAAGAAATCCTTGATTTTGGTAATCTATGTTCTCCCGGGCTAATAATAAAAGAAGGCAGCTGTGTTAAATCAGGTAAAATTGAAAAAACGGTATCAGTAAAAACATTCCAAAAAGATAATAAGTTTTCATATTTGTACGTCCCCCCAGGGCTACCGGCATTACAAAGAAATTTAGGAGTAGTTCTTTCCTGCTTTTTAATTAAATTGCCTAATGTATCAAGAACTATCCAATCATATTTTGTGTCTTCAAATTCAAGGTTGTAGGATGCAAAGAATTTAGAATTATATATATCAATTACATCGACACTACTTCCGTATTCCTGTAACGAAAAACTTCTCAGGAAGTCGCCTGTTTTGGAATAGATTTTAATTATATTACCTCCATCACAAACATAAATTGTTTCTGTTTTCTCGTTGACAGCGAAATTAAAATTATGGATGTACTCACCAGGTCCTCTTCCAATAGTTCCTATTTTTCTAAACAGCTTTCCTTCTTTATTAAATACCAGTACTCCCACATTTAGTGCCGATAAATATATTGAGTTGTTTATAACCATGATTTTATCATAAATCAATCCCAGAGGATATTTGTTATCTAGTGGAATGTACCTAATGTCATCGGCTATTTCGGATAAGGTGATTTTGTTTTCAACAAGTTTTCTCGGATCAAATTCGAAGAGCCGCTTGTTCTCTGGTTTACAGGAAATTGAAATAATAATCAGGATTAACAGCCATCTTATTTTCATAACATCGAGTTTTTTATCATATCTTATCTATATTGTGTTTATAAATCATGTTTCTAGATTAAAGTCAAAATTTATCTCTTTAAATCAATTTTTTATATATCTATAACACTTTTTACTTTAAGTTTAAAGATAAAAAAATTAATATTTCCAATTTATTAACAACTATTATTCTACGAAAAATAAATCCATTAGTAACATAGAACTATTATGCCCTTAACATACTGTCTATTCAGTCATAGATATATTATCTTTAATTGAGTTAATGAGAATATAAATTATAAAAAGGATATTTGAATTTCCTAACTACATACTTTCTTATAAGATTTATAAGAGGCTGGCTTTGATAAAAAACCAACCTCAAATAAATGTTCAATCAAAGCTGTATCCAAATCTTCTTTCTGATATTAAAAATTGAATTTTGGGATACAATTCTGTTAACCTAACTACAACTCCAGTGATAACCCATGCCAACGTCCGAGCAAGCGGATCGACAGTCTGCTGCAGATGTAGCAGCCATAATTCCTCCATTACTGCATGTACAACAATTAGCATCATATCCACCTCTCAAAGTTACCAGTTCCTCATTCTTCATTAACTTTTCAGAATTAATCTGTAATTTATTAAGCTTTTTCATAATTTTAAGAATTTAGTTATAAAATATGTTATATTTTCCTGCTTTATCATTTCACAGGCCACAATCGTAGTCGTGGGAAAATATTAACTTTGCATAGTCTTACATCCTTTCTTATTTGAGAAAGGTCCGGGAAGAAAGCAGGTGGTGTACACCGGGCAAAGCTTTCTTCCCTTCTCTTTCAGGTTAATCATCTGTTTTATCCCATAATAACTTTACT
>Ga0209638_1001327_pt1 | contig 15924 bp, 12 predicted proteins | sample BarGraNGADG00211_FD_184490 | JGI IMG/M metagenome (GOLD analysis project Ga0209638, IMG submission 184490) | Arctic peat soil microbial communities from Barrow, Alaska - Barrow Graham LP Ref core NGADG0002-211 (SPAdes) (version 2) | ecosystem: Environmental > Terrestrial > Soil > Wetlands > Peat...
TCGCGCATCGCCCGCAACCTCCCGGCCGGCACCTACTTCATGGTGGTCAAACCCTTCGGCGACTATACCAGCCACGGCGCGTACACGCTGATCACCAAGGCGGGCCAGTAGGACAGGCCGCCTCACGGATTTCGTGTTAGACTTCTGTACAAGCCATGCAGAGGCAGCTCAAAATCATCGTGGAGAAGCACCCGGATGGCTACATCGCGTACCCGCTTGGTCTCAAAGGCGTCGTAGTGGGTGACGGTAGCACAGACGACGAAGCCGTAGCTGACGTCAAATCGGCGATTCAGTTTCACATCGAGACTTTTGGCTCCGAGGTGATGCCGGAAGACTCGATCGTTCTGGAAGCTTTCATCGCGGAAGCAACGATCCCAGCTTGATGCCCAAGTTTCCCGTCGATGCACCAAAGGCGAGGGTGATGGCGGCGCTACGTGTGCTCGGATTCGAAGTAGTGCGCGAAGGGAATCACATCTCCATGTGGCGACTATAGCAGCCACGGCGCGTATACGCTGATCACCAAGACAGGCGGCTAGGCGCCCGTAGAGCGACCTTTCAGGTTGCCACGCCGGCGTCCTTGCCGGCGTTCCTTGAAGAATGCCGGTACGAATACCGGCATGGCAGGCGAGACGCCCGCTCTACGGAACCAGCACGCCACTTGGCGGAGGCGTATACTGGCCAGTGGTCCGGTCCGCGTCCTAACGGCCCGCTCTACGTGGGGCAGGTTATCGGCCTGCCCACGAAACCCATCCGCCCTCCGCGTGCGTCTGCACCATAATAGAAGTAATGTCCACGCAACCGGTTTGCGAAAAGTGCGGCGGCACCGGCTGGATCATCGTCGAACGCTCTAGCGTCTCTGGCGCCGAACGCTGCGCCTGCCTTTCCGAGGGCCGCGCCGAACGGCTGGAGGAGCGCTCCCAGATCCCGCCGCTTTATCGCCACGCGTCGTTTGAGAATTTCAAGGCCGATACCGTGAAGGAACTCAAGAGCGTGCTGAACGAGGTGAGGAACTACGCCGACACGTTCCCGACCGGCCCGTATCCCGGCCTGCTTCTGATCGGCGAACCCGGCACCGGCAAGACCCACCTCGCCGTGGCCGCCCTCCGCCGCATCATGCAGAAGGGCTTTGAAGGCGTCTTCACGGATTTCCAGACTCTGCTCGACCGCATTCGCGCGGGCTACGACTCCAGTTCCAACTCCTCCAACAAGGAGGCTTACCGCATGGCGCTCGACAGCGAAGTCCTCCTGCTCGACGACCTGGGCGCGCACCGCGTTACCGATTGGGTGCAGGATACCGTCACCTCCATCGTCACCCACCGCTGCAATAACCGGAAGCCGCTGATCGCTACCACCAACTTGCCCGACGCCGATGTTGAGGGCAGCAAGACCACTCAGAAGACGGCGGTCGGCGTCGAATACCGACGCACGTTGCGAGACCACATCGGGGATCGCGCGCGCTCGCGCCTCTTTGAAATGTGCAACGTGATACGCATGCCCAACATCGATGACTACCGCATCCGTCGAGGCAAGCGGTTTTGAAACGGCTCGCCGCCCTGCTGCTGATGGCGCTCGCCGCCCATCCGGCGCGCGGCGCCGACTACTTACAGGCCGTCGAGTTCCCCTATTACCTCTATCCGCGAACGCTCTGGGAGCGGGAACTGGTTTGGCTCAAGAACATCGGCGTGCAGACCGTCGAATTCTCCATCCCCGCCAACTACCACTCTCCGCAACCCGGCGAATTCGATTTCACCGGCCGCACCAGCCCGCGCCGCGATCTGGTGGGCTTCGTCCGCCTGCTGCGCAAACTCGGGCTGCGCGCGTGGGTGCGCCCGCTGCCGCCCGTCCCCGGCCTGGTCAACGCGCGGCTGGACGCGGCGCAGCAACGCGCCTGGCTGAAACAACTCGAGCAGGTGCTGGCCACCCAGACCGCGTCCCACGGCGGCCCCATCGCGTACGTAGAGGGCCGCGCGCTGGCCATCGATGCCGCCGCGCCTCCCTCGCCGGTCACCACCATCTCCGCCATCGAGACCAGCGCTTTCGCGCGCAGCCGCGAGGCCATGAGTTCGGCCCGCGGGGCGCTGCTGTGGACGGACGTGGAAGACGCCCTCTATCCGGCGGGATGGGCCGCCAACCCCTCCACGCTGCTGCGCAAGGGCGCGGTCGGACTCTCCGGCGATGAGCACCCGGCCACCGCCGCGCTGCGGCGCGATGCCGCGCTGCTCCGCGGTTGGGCGCGCCTCTTCACCGATCTGCATCACGTCACCCTGCCCAGGCCGGCCGCTGGCTATTGGCCCGAAGGCGTCAACGCCGTCGAACTGGTGTCGCCGGCCGCTAGCGCCCTCAGCATCGCCAACGCCTCGCAGAAGGCCTTCCACGACGACGTGCACGTGGTCGAAGCCCTCACTAAAAGGATATTGCTCGTCCCCGGCGTGAGCGTGGGTCCGGGCCAGTCTCTGTGGCTTCCGCTGGGCGTCTCGCTGGGACCCGATGGCCTGTGCCGCGAGTGCACCAATTTCGCCCCCACGGAGCACATCGTCTACGCCACCGCCGAGTTGCTCTCCATCGAGTTCGAGAACGGCATCCTCGCCATGGAATTCGCCGCGCCGGAACCCGGCGAGGTCATCCTGCAACTGGCGCGCCGCCCCACCGGTCCGTTCCTGGCCGCCGGCAAGCCCACCGATTTCGATTGGGACGAGCCGCACATGCGCGCGCGCCTCAAGATCCCCGCCGGGACACAGCAGGGCAACCGCGTGCGCATCGGCATCGCCATCGAAGCCCCGGACACGTCGGCCTTCTTCAACGACCTCCACCGTCTGGTGCTCGGGCGTAAGAATACGGTTTCCACCATGTACTCTTCCGCCGAAGTGGCCGCGCGCTCCCGCCTGCGCCTGCCCGAGGGCTACACGGCGACTCCCACCGCGAAGTCGCCCAACGAAATCGATTACGAAATCGCCATCCCCGCCGACGCCATCCACGGGGATTTCGCCAGCCTCGCGCTCGAAGCCGATGGCGTAGCGCTCGGCCGGGCGCGCGTTCAACTCTTCCGGCCCGCCTCCGTCCGCCTTGTCTCCGGCATGCAGTTTCACTTCGGCCCGCAGACCGAACTCACTCCCGAGCCACCCATCGCGGCCATCGATCCCAAGGGCGGCAGCAATCTGGAAATCTCGATTCGCAACAACTCGTCGCAGATCCAGACTTACCACCTGGAGCCGGCCGGGCAGGGCTTGGAATTCCTGCCGCCGAAAACCGACGTCAGCATCGGCCCCACCGACGAGCGCCGCGTGGAGTTCCGCGTCTTCGCCGCCGAAGGCAGCGTGGGCGTGCGCGATTGGAGTCTCAAGATCGCGGGCGGCGCCGACCTTGCCATGCCGATGCGCATGGTGCTGGTCCCGCGCACCGGCGCAGTCGCCTGGACCGCCGACCTGGATGGCGACGGCGTGCCCGAGTGGATTCTGGAATCCGCCAAGGTGCGGGCCGTTTTCTCCGCCCAGGACGGCGGACGCTGGATGGAATTCACCTGGAAGGACACCAACACCAACTTCCTCCCCGAGACCGGAATCTTCGCGCAGGCCGGCCCGGTCGAGGTCCGCCAGAACGGCGGTGCGCTGGAGTTCACCGGCAAAGGCTGGAAGCGCACCATCACGCTGAACGGCGGCGCGCTCACCGTCGAGCAATCCACCCCGCTGCCGCCCGAGACGCTGACGAGCGAGAAACGCGGCAACCTCACGCTGACCGTGGACCGCGCGGCCCCCACCCGCGCCGTCTATGGCTTGAACTGAAAAACCGGGGACAGACGGAACGTTTTCCGATTTCTTCGGAGAAAACCAGAAAACGTTCCGTCTGTCCCCGGTTTTTCCTTCCCGGTTTTCCACGGTCCATGTTTCCATCCTACCCAAGGCGTGGTATCCATGAGGTATGGACTACGTTCGGCTTGGCTCGACCGGCCTTAAGGTCTCCCGCCTCTGTCTCGGTTGCATGACATACGGCTCGAAGAAGTGGCGCGACTGGGTGCTGGAGGAAGAGGAAAGCCGGCCCTTCATCCGCCGCGCGCTGGAAGCCGGCATCAACTTCTTCGACACCGCCGACATGTACTCCGACGGCGTCAGCGAAGAGATCACCGGCCGCGCGCTGAAGGACTTCGCCGCGCGCGACCGCGTCGTCATCGCCACCAAGGTCTTCAACCCGATGGGCGACGACCCTAACCAGTGCGGCCTCTCGCGCAAACACATCCACCACGCCATCGACGCCAGCCTGCGCCGCCTCGGCACCGATTACGTCGACCTCTATCAGATCCACCGCTTCGATTACGACACGCCGATCGAAGAGACGCTGCGCGCGCTGGACGACGTCGTGCGCGCCGGCAAGGCGCTCTACATCGGCGCTTCCAGCATGCACGCCTTTCAGTTCGCCAAGATGCTCGCGGCAAGCGACGCGCACGGCCTGGCGCGCTTCGTCAGCATGCAGAATCACTACAACCTGGTGTATCGCGAGGAAGAGCGCGAGATGCTGCCGCTGTGCCGCGAGGAAGGCATCGGCGTGATCCCCTGGAGCCCGCTGGCCCGCGGTTTTCTCGCCGGCAATCGCCGCGCGCAGGATTTCGGCGAGACCACGCGCGCCAAGACCGATGAGTACGCACAGAAGATGTACTATCAGCCCTCCGACTTCGCCGTGGTGGACCGCGTCACCGGGATCGCGCACGGGCGCGGCATCCCCAACGCGCAGGCGGCGCTGGCCTGGGTGCTGCAACAGCCCGGCGTGACCGCCCCGATTATCGGCGCCAGCAAGATGAAACATCTCGACGACGCGATTGCCGCGCTGGGCATCCAGCTCGAACCCGCGGAGATGAAGGCGCTCGCCGAGCCGTACCAGCCGCACCGCGTGCTGGGGCATTCGTGAGTGGGGCGGCCATTCTTGGCTGCGGGGTCGCCCCTGGGCCACTTTCCAGCCGGCGCCTGGACGCGCTGGGCAGGCAATCCTACCTAATGCCAAGAAGTTCGGTCACACATTGTCAGACCGCTTGCTAACGCGCGCGGCTCCGATCGGAGCCGCGACCGGGGTACCCTCTGGGTCGGGAGCGGTCGGGTTCTACTCCAGCCACGGGAAGGCGGTGATGCGCAGTTTCGCCGCGCCATACGGGACCAGCGTCACCGTCTCTTCGGCGCGCTTGGTGGTCACCGGACTCACCGGCAACACGCCCGGCGAATCGTCCACCAGCGTCCATTGCGGCAGCCGCCGCGCCTTCGTCGCGATCTCCACCGGCGCCGCATCGGCGGTGTACGGTTGCCGCGCCATCGCCTTCTCCGTCACTTGAAACGCGCCTTTCACCAGCGCGTAGTTCCACGGCGTGGTGGGGTACACTTCCCAATCCGCCGCCGGACCGGTCTGCTTGATCTTGTGCCAGCTTTCTCCGATCTTCAGCGAGTACACCAGCGGGCCGCGCTCCACGGCCATCGAATTGTTGAACCACGTCGAGGTGCGCACCGCCATGGGAAAACGCAGTTCCACGCGATCCGCATTCCTCCACTCGCGCTCGATGCGCAGGAACTCGCCCGCCTTTACCCCGGCGACCGGCTGCCCGTTCACCGTCACGCTCGCCGCACCGGCCCACGCCGGAATCCGCACGGCGAGCGGGAAGCGCACCGTCCCCGGCATCTTCACCACTAGCGATACCGCTTCGCGAAACGGATAGCCGGTCTGTTCCTCAACGGTCACCGCGGTGCCGCCGCGCACCGTGGTAGTGACTTCGCTGGGGCCGTACACCACCGCTGCGAGCCCGCCATCCACTGTCGCCATCCACAGGCTCGCCGCCAGCTTCGGCCAACCCTGATGCATATTCGCCGTGCAACAGCCGAAATTCGGCTCCAGTCCGAAAATGTTGCTCTCCGGACCATTGGTGGCCCACCGCCGATTGGAGATCGAGCACATGACTTGATTAACCTGCTGATCGTACTGATGCGCCCAGAGGTCCGCGCTCAGCGTCGCGGGCAGCGCGTTGTAGGCGATCTTCTCCAGGCGGTCGCCCAGCCCCGCGTCGCCCAGGATCGCCATATCGGTCTCCAGCGAAAACATGGCTTCCACCACGGCGCACAACTCGGTTCCCTGCGAGGGGTCGCGCCCGGCGTAATGCTCGTCCGCGCTGAAGATTCCCGAGGGCTGCCCGTGATAGCGATCCAGCGCGTCGAACATCTGGTACAGGCTGGCGCGGTCGCCTTTCTCGCCGGTGACCAGCCACCACACCGCCGCCGCCTTCATCGCCATGGCGTTGTTCACGCCGTGCGTCGAAAGATTCGATGCGCCGCGCGCCACCTTCTCCCTGGTTTTGAAATCGGCGAACTGCGCCTCCCAATCGTGCCCCTGCGCGTGCAACTTGCGCGCCAGGTCGAGCAGCGCGCGATCCCCGTTGCGGTTGTAGAGCCAGAGCACGCTCAACACTTCATCGTGCCAGCGGAAGATGGCCCACTCCTTGAGCGGGCGCTCGTCCATGTGCCGCGCCTGGTAGGCGAAGTACTTTTCCATCAGCGGAATCACGCGCGCATCTCCCGACGCTTCCTGGTACTCGATCAGCGCCTTGAGCATCACGTAGTTCGGCCACCAGTCCAGGTTCTTCACCGGGCCGATCGCGCCATCGGGCCGCTGGTGTTCCAGCGTCCAATCCATCCACTTCTTGACCTTGGCGACGAGCGCCGCATCTTTGGTGAGATACGCCAGCGGCACCAGGCCATCCAGGAAATACGGTCCGCGCTCCCACCCCTCGCCGCTGCCGCCCAGCCAGGCGCTCTGTGGGCCGAGGTCCGGCCAGAACTCGTCGAGATGCCCGCTCAACCCTTGCGCCTGCAAGCGCAGTTGCTCGAGCAGCCACCCCTTGGGCATCACAGAGCCCAGCGGCAGGGCGTGGAAGGCGTTGGGCTGCAGCGGGCTCCGGTTGGCCACCGGCGCGGACGCCGCCGGCGCGGCGGGTGTGGCAATCGCGGCAATCGCCAACATGGGTAACAGAGATCGCATGGGCATTCCCTCCAGTGTGCTCATCTCATAACCCGAGTGCAAGCAGGCTATGCGCCCACCGAAGCGCAGCGCGGAGTTTTATGGCGCGGCGGCGCGGAGGGAGAATGCCCCCACGACTGGGGGCATGGCAGCCTAACAGGCTACGCTACGGTGCGGCGGCGAAGAGTCGTCGCGGCGCACGAAGAAATGAATTGTTAGTAGTACATGAAAAGGAGCATCTTCACGCAGGCGCGCGGGCGTTAGTCCCGCCCCTTTGCCTCGTAACGCAGTCGCAGCTTGACGAGCAGCGGCTCGCTCGCCCGGCTCTGCACGCGATAGACGGTCTCTGGTGGCGGGTCCTCCTGGGTGAGTAACCGGGTGGCTCCGGCGGCCGCTTCCTGTTCTGCCGCGGTCCATGTTTTGCCGGCGCCGCCCGCCAGTTCGAACACCTCGACCTTTCGGCCCCACTGCTTCTCCCAACCCGCGACCTGCTCGCCAGGCAGGGCCAGCGCCTTGGGTCCGATCTGCAAGCCTTCCAACGGGCTTGCGGACAGCAAGACCGTAACCTCTTCCTCCACCTGGTCCGCGCGGCTTCGGGTCATGGTGAAAAAGTTGGGCTGGTCCTCCTGCGCCGGGATATCGATGAGCTTGCCCGCCGCCACCCGGTTGTCTCCGTGGCGCGTGCGCGCAGTCGGAAAGATCAGGTACGGCGCGCCGCGCTCGCCGTTGGCGTAGCGCTCGCGATCGATCACATACAGGTAGCCGGCCGCGGGCGACTCCAGCGTTACCCGCACGCGGTCGCCCGCGCGCAGGCTGGTGGTGGAGGAGATGCGTTCCGGAATCCACGCCGCCGTGTTGCTCTCCTGCTGCACCAGCAGGCGCGCGCCACGATCCGCGGCCGTGGCCGGGCGCAATCGCCAGAAGGTGACTCCCACTTGCTTGCCGCCGGCGGGCCGCGGCATCCGGCCGGGAGCGCCGGCAGGTTGATACTTCGGCTCGGCGACGTTGGGCCGGGCCGTGGGGGCCGCGGCTTTTTGCCGGGCGCGCAGCACCTCTTCCGGCACGATCCCGCGTGTCTCGGTTTGCGCCGCTGCCCAGCTTACCGCCAGGGCGGCAATCCACACCGGCCTCATAGAGCCTCCTATTTCCACTCGCCGTGCTGCACGAAGGCAGCCCAGTAGTACGGCGATTCCCAGCGTTTCTGTTTTCTGAGTTCCAGTTGCGCCGCGCGCAGCGCCGCCGCGGGACTCTTCCCCTCGCGCAATATCCCGCGATATAGTACCGTCATCAGGTCCGCGGTGGCGCGGTCGTTGACGTTCCACAGGCTCACCACCACGCGCGGCGCGCCGGCATATAAGAATGCGCGCGTCAGACCCATGAGCCCCTCGCCCCTCACTTCTTTGCCCAATCCGGTCTGGCAGGCGCTGAGCACCACCAGTTCCGCGGAGAGCCGGGAGTTGTAGATATCGGTGACGCGCAGGAAGCCGTCCTGCGGCTGCAACTTTTCGTCGATCTGCGACAACAACAGCGCCGACAGGCTGGGCCTCTCGAGATCCAGATAGCCGTGGGTCGCGAAGTGCAGGTAGCGGTACTGGCTCAACTGGCCGCCGGTGGCAGCCGCGCGGCTGGCCTGGAAGCCCACCGCCCGCAAATTGGAAGCGTCGCGGCCGATGCGCAGGATCTGGTCGGCCTCCTGCGCCGTAAACGGCAAGCGCGGAATCTTCAGGACAGCGGCAGTGCCGTCGCCCGGGCCGGCCAGGTGCTCCAGCATGCGTGCGGAACTGGCCGGGGGCGGCCCCGCGGCCGTGCCGGATGTCGCGCCGGCGCCGCCCGCCCGCGGATCGGCGGCGTCGAACACCGGGTCGGCGAACACGGCGAGCAGTTTGGGCGCGGGCTTGCGGCCGGCGATCTCGCTGCGCAGCACGGCCAGGGCCGAGGCGGAGGGCAGCACGACAATTTCGTGCGCGCTCAGCAGCGGTTCGCCAGATCCCGGAAGCGGCAGCATGGCGAACGGCACGCGCTGCAGCGCTCCATCGGGCACCACGAGCAGCCGCTTGCCGGCCATGGCCGCGGCAGCCGGCGCGACGATGGTTTCGCTCAGCCGCCGCGCGGCTTCGGGCAGGGCGGCGTCGGCCTGCGCGATGCGCCGCTGCCGAACGGCTGCAGTCTCCATGCGCGGGGCGGCGCTGCGCGCGGTCAGCAGCGTGGCGACTTCGGTCACTTGCGCCTCGATCTTCTCGCGTCCCGGCAGTTCCCAGGCGCGCAGCCCGGCGCGGCTCACCGCCCACAGATAGCTGCGCTTCTCGCCCAGCGAATACTCCAGCAGCAGCGAATCCGCGTCCAGAACTTCTTCTTGAATCTGTTTCAGCTTCAGCGGAACGGGCTGCGTGAGGGCGGCGTAGCGCGGGCTGTTCTGGCGGATGGCCGCCAGCACATCCTGGTACTCCCCTTCGAGCGCCTGGACTTCCTGCTTCAGCGCAGTCGATTGCGGCGTGTTGCTGCCCAATAGCGGCAGCAGGCGCGCTCCCTTGGCGTTCAGCAGATTCGAAATCTCGCGCTCGCGATCGAGCAGCTTGGGGTCGGCGCCTTCCCGTATATCCCCGCCCGCTTCGGCCAGCATCTCGAGCAGGCTGCGCGCGTGCGAGCGCTCGCTGGTTTCCAACGCCAGGGCCTCCAGCGGTCCGGCCGGCTCCGTGCCGCGCAGCCGCATCAGCAGATCGATATAGAATCCGTAGGCGTCCTGCCGGCTGGCGAAGAAAGAGGCGCGCAATTGCTGGCTCTGGGCGAGACCGCGGGTCTCCTCGATCAGGCGGAGCGCCTCCGCGGTGTGCCGGCGCGCCTGTGCGAGGTTGCCCTGGCCGCTCTCCGCCCGGCCCATTAATTCGAGCGAGACCGCTTCCAGATTGCGATCGCCGATGGCGCGGACTTCGGCCAGCGCCGGCTCCGCCTGTTGCAGCGCCTCCGCCGGCCGGCCCGCCAATTCCAAAACGCGGCCCAGATCCAGCATCGCTTGCGCCACCGACCGGCGCCGCTGCAGCGTGCGCTCCAGAGCCAGCGCCTGCCGGGCGGATGCTTCGGCCTGGGCCAAGTCCCCGAGGTCCGCATAAGCCCGGCCCATCAAGCGCCGCGTCTCGGCTTCGGCCGGCCGGTCTCCCAGCGCCAGGTAGAGCGCCAACGCCTGTTGGAACTCGTCCAGCGCCAGAACGGGCTGCTTTTGCGACCTATGCAAGTTTGCGAGGTTGCGCAGAGTGTCGGCTTCGCCGCGCTTATCCTGGAGGGTGCGGCGCATGCCCAGCGCCTGCTGAAACAGCGCGGCCGCCCGCTCCAGATCGCCCAGCGGCGCATACGCCGTGCCGCTATTGTGCAGCAGCAGGGCTTCGCGCCTGGAGTCGCCGGCCTCGCGCGCCAGCGGCAAGCCCTGCTGGTAGTATTCGAGTGCCTTTTGCCAATCGCCGAAGTCGCCTTGAATTTTGCCGATGTTGCTTAGCACGACAGCCTCCTGCTCGGGAAAGCCGATCGCATGGAAAAGCGTGAGCGCCTGGCGGTAGGAATCCAGGGCCTTCTGGGGATCGCCCAATACGTCCAACATGCCGCCGATATTGTTCCTGGCGGAAGCCTCCAGACTCCGATCTGCAATTTGGTGGCAGAGATCGGCGGCCTGCTGGCTCAGGTCGAGGGCTCTGCGGAACTCTCCGGATTGGGCCAGAGTGATGCCCATGAAGGCCAGTGTCAGGGCCTGCTGGTAGCGATCTCCCAACTTGGCGAAGATATCGCGGGACCGGCCCAGGAGTTCCAGCGCATCCTTGCGCCCCTCGGCGGTGTGTTTACGGAAAATCTCCAGCGCCTGGCGCACCAGGCGGTGCGCCGTTACGAATTCCCGGTCGGTGGCCGTTGCCTCGCGCGCCTCCGAGAGCGTGACTTCATATGTGCCCTTGCCGCTGGCGCCGCTCGAGAGACTGACTTCCAGCAAGTAGTCTCCGGCTGACTCGACAATAGCTACAACGGTCTCGGGCCCATAGCGCCCATTTGCCGAATCGACCTGGGCTACGATGCGGTTGCCGGGGTCGCGGAAAACGACCGCCACGTCCGTTCCTATCTGCATCACTTCGACGCGGACAAACTGCCCGGCGGCAAGCGGCACGGCCATGCGATCCGTCGCGGCGCCCTGGAGCGTGCGCGTCAGCCGCTCCCCAAGCTGGAGCCGGTCTATGGCTGCCTGTTGCGATTGTGCAGCGCCGGTGGCCGTCAGAACCGCAGTCAGAGCAGCCGACAAAAATACCCGTTCACGTAGCATCACTTAGCCTTTGTGGGGCAGCCAACGCTGGCTGGGGTCCCCTCTGGGGACGGCTTTCAGCCGGCGCTTGCCTGCCGCGGAGACTCGTGCGGGCCGCGGATCAACGCCGATTCACGCAGATGAAAACGAGAGTCGTATCGGTGTTCGGCGGCGTTTCTCCACGGCTCGCACGAAGCCCTTACTTGTGCCCCTTGTGGGCTGCTGCCTTGTGGGCTGGCTTGTGGGCTGCCTTTTGGCCTATTGGCAGCGGCACCGTCGGGTCCGCCTCCCAAGTGATGGTGGTAGTGTCCCCCTGTAGCGGGTTCTTGCTGGCACTTCCCGTGAACGTACCCGTAAAGGTCCCCGCGGGGGGCGAAAACAAAAAGGTGGCGTACTTATATGCGCCCTGCCCGGGAACGTTCCAGTTATTCGGGATCGGTTGCGTGGTCGGGACGCCCGAATACGGGGCGGCCGTCCCGGTGAAGGTGATTAAGATGGTTTGCGTGCTATTCCCGTTTCCCGGGTCGTAGAGGATGCTGGCGCCCGTGATGGTGCCGTCCTCGTTCAGAGTGTAGGTGAGCACGAGCGTGCCGACCTTTGGTTTGCTGGCTTCCGACGTGACCTGAAATGGAAAGCTTCCGGTGGTTGGAAATGTTGACATTGCGTTTCTCCTCTCTCTTTCTCTGAGTTGTCCCCCATTATTACCCAGGGGGGATGTACCACTATCTGTGCTTCAATTCCAATACTTCTGCGAGCGTCTCCGAGGCGCCAGCCGATTCCAGCTTGACGGCGCCATTCCCCACCGCTTTCCGTTGGACCGGTCCCAGTCCGGCCAACAGGCGCTCGATCGCGGTGGCGGTATCTTGTGATTCTACTCTACCCGCGGCCGTGCCGGCGAGCGCCGTTTCGATGGCAGGCGCCGGCCGGGCGGACCACACGATCCACAGTTTCTCGGTGCCCGGGTTGCGGTCGAACACCATCCAGCCAGTGACGGTCTCCTGGTTGGGCGGCAGGGCGGCCGCGGAGGGGGCTCTCGGATAAAGAATCCAGAGCCGGGCGACGCCGCTTTCATCCGGTCCTTGATTGACCAGGTAGAGGAAGCCGGATTGCGGCGATTGCGCGCGCAGCCGGAATCGCCATCCACCCTCGAAGGAATCGGCCGCCGACGCGGTGTACGGCTCAGCCAGCGGCTGGCCGTCGCGCATCTTCTGCGCTTCGATGGAGTAAGTCAGCTCGCGGCCGGCGGGCGCCGCCGGGTGGTTTCCGCGCGACACCCACAGTCCCGCGGCGAGCGCCACCGCGCCCAGTACGCCTGCCGCCAGCCGCCGCCGCGGGTTTCCCCGTGTCTTGGATGGCGGCGGCGTTTGCGCCATTGCCGCCAGCGCAGCGGCGATTTCCGCCATGGATTGCGGCCGTTCGGCGGGGTTCTTCTTCAGGCAGCGGCCGATCAGCGCGGCCAGCGCCGGCGGCACGGACGGATTCAACCCGGCCGGCGCGGCCGGTTCCTGATGCGCGATCAGGGACATCGTGGCGTGCACCGTCTTGCCTTCGAAGGGCCGGCGCCCGCAAGCCAGCTCATAGAGGATGACGCCGAACGAGAAGATGTCGCTGCGCCAGTCCTCGGATTCGCCCATCACCTGCTCGGGCGACATGTAGGCGGGCGTTCCCACCACGCTGCCGGCCTGGGTGAGACCCTGCGTCTGGGTGGCGTTGGGATCGGCAGCCGCCGATTTTTCGCGCTTGGCAAGGCCGAAATCCAGGACCTTGACGACGCCATCGCCCGTGACCATGATGTTGGCCGGCTTCAGGTCGCGGTGTACGATGCCGGCCTCGTGGGCCTTGGCCATCGCCCCCGCCACCTGGCGCGCGTATCCGAGAAAGGTGGTCAGCCCCACCTCATGCCGGCCCAGCAGGCGGTCCAGGCTGGCGCCCTGTATGTACTCCATGGCGATGAAATCCATGCCGTCTCCGGAATCGTACTCATAGATGGTTACGATGTTCGGATGGTTCAGCGCCGAGGCCGCCTTCGCCTCCTGAGCGAAACGCCGCCGGTCCGGGGCCGAGCCCCCCAGACCCGAGATGCCTCGCAAGATCACTTTGAGCGCCACGGGCCGGTTCAGACGTTCGTCGATGGCCTGGTACACGGCGCCCATTCCGCCTTGGCCGATCTGCTCCACCACCCGGTAGTTGCCGACCATCCGGCCCCGCTGGAGCCCGGTGTCCGCCGGTGTTTCCATGGTGGCCGTGGCATGCGCCAAGGCCAGCGCGGGCTGGTCGAACCAGGCGCTCCCCTCGGCGGCTGCGAGCAGCGATTCGATCTCGGCCCGCAGTTCGCGGTCTCCGCCGCAGGCCCCTTGCAGGTAATCCGCGCGGCGGGCGGGAGCCAGGTCGAGCGCCATTTCCAGGATGGAACGGACACGGTGCCACCGCTCCGTGCTCACTTCCCCGGAATGCGGTTTCTCCGCCATGGTTTCGACTAACATATCACTCTCGCGCCGGTTCCGCCAGAACTCGTATCCGTCTGGGTAAACGCAAACCGGCCACAAAAGCTACAATGGCCTGAAAGAATTTCTTCGAGGACTTGATGCCGCTTGAGGCCCCCTCACAAATTACCGTGCTGCTGAAGGCCTGGTCCGGCGGCGATGAACGAGCGCTCGACCGGCTGATTCCGTTGGTTTACCCGGAACTCCGCAGAATGGCCCGCCGGTACGTGCGCCGGGGGCCGGCGGGGCAGACGCTAGAGACCACGGCCGTGGTTCACGAGGCTTACCTTCACCTGGTGAAGGCGCCCGACACCAATTGGCAGGACCGGGCCCACTTCTTCGCCGTGGCCGCGACCGTGATGCGGCGGATCCTGGTAGACCGGGCGCGGGCGCGGGCCTCCCTCAAACGCGGAGGACAAGCCCAGCGCGCGGACCATTCCACAGACGTGAACTTCGATCGGATACCGGACCCGACCTCGGACCGGGCGGCGGACCTGGTCGCGCTGGACGATGCCTTGAGCGCGTTCTCTCAATTGGAACCGCGCCGGGCGCGTGTGGTGGAGTTGCGTTTCTTCGGCGGCCTCAGCGTGGAGGAAACCGCCGAGGTTCTCGGCATTTCCGCGCCGAGCGTGATGCGCGATTGGAAGCTGGCCAAGGCCTGGCTGGTCAGAGAACTGAGCCGCTGACCCGGCGCAACCCCACCATCCTCCAGCGGGATTGCTCATGACGCCCGGGGCGTCGCCGTTGGCGGAGCGGATTGGCAGGCGAACCCAGAGGGTACCCCGCCTGCCCAACCACTATGCCAAGTCTTCCTGGCGAATGGGGAGGCGGCGGATGCGCTTGCCGGTAGCCTGGAAGATGGCATTGCACACGGCGGGCGCAATCCCCGGAGTACTGGCCTCACCGGCGCCGCCGGAGGCGTTCTGGCTGGGCACGATGTGGACTTCGACGGCCGGCATTTCATCCATGCGCAACACATCGTACTGATCGAAATTGCTCTGCTGCACGCGGCCGCGGTCGATGGTGATGCCTGGCCCCTGAAGCCCCCTTTCCAATACACCCATATCCAGTCGCGGTAGAACCGTGCTAACCAAGCGTTACAAATCCGATCGGTCTTTGGAGGACTTGCCGCCTACCCCAATTCGCGGCAAGATGGGAAGTGCCTCGCCATGATCGCGAGAGGGGGGAGAGTGACACCCGATGAGTTGTACCGAAAGAGACCACATCATCCTGGCATTCGCGCTGGCGGCGAACGAAGGAAATATCGCGGCCGAAGACCTCGAATTCGCCGCCAGCGAGGGCGCACGCCAGGACGCACAGAAGTCCGTGGAGGCGGCCCGCAACTATTGCACCTCTTTGCGGGCGAGGATTCTGGACCACTGCGAGCAGCACGGCTGCTGAAACAACCTATATCCAGCGCGGCCACGGTCCAGTCTATCAGTTGATGCGATAGGGTCCCGTTTGGAATCTTCGGGAGCGCCCGGCGCGCTTTCCGCCGATCTCACCTCGCCGCCGCAGCAGGGAGGGAACCATCGCGAGGAGCCCGATGAGGCATAGCGCGAGCCGGTCCGGTCCCGGCGCCTTCTCCAGCGTATTCCAGCCGATTGCATCCAGCGCCGCCATATCGCCAGGACCGACTCTCAGCCATCGACTGGCTGGCGCGCCCGGATTCACGATTTCCATCCCTGAGTCGTCCTTCCCATGACCCGCCTGGCCCGCGTCGCTGAACTTCTTTCCGTTGGCAAACTGGGCGATGCCGGTGATGCCAATATCCACCGAAAGGAACCTGCTCCGGCTATCGGCGCTAAAGTCCATTACTCCAGCGGAAGTGCCGGGGCCGCAATACCGGAACAAATTGAGCGTCTCGATGACACAGGCAGTGGACGCATAGCGTAGGAGGCCGTTCTTCGGGACCGAATACGCATCCGGTTCGTCAACCCCGTTCAAGAAGCCAAGCGCATCGCCGCTTTCGTGAGTGGTCACACCTACGACATCATAAGTTACCGGTGTGCCGGAGTCAGCGGGATTGAGATCCCATACATAGCCGCTGTGTAAGTCACTCACCGCGCCAATGGCGTATGGAGAATTCACCGGAACACCAAGCGCTCTGGCGTTGGCGTAAGTCCTCTGGATCAGACGATCGATGTTATCCGCATTGTTATCCAAGTAAGTTAGGACTCCTGTAGG
>Ga0209638_1001328_pt1 | contig 15918 bp, 9 predicted proteins | sample BarGraNGADG00211_FD_184490 | JGI IMG/M metagenome (GOLD analysis project Ga0209638, IMG submission 184490) | Arctic peat soil microbial communities from Barrow, Alaska - Barrow Graham LP Ref core NGADG0002-211 (SPAdes) (version 2) | ecosystem: Environmental > Terrestrial > Soil > Wetlands > Peat...
ATGGAGAAGGTAGTTGAGGGGTCAAACGGGAGATCTTTCGTTGCCAGAATCTTCTCCTTTATTTTTGTTTTAATTGACCTTATGCTGGATTGAGAAGTATTAAGTAGTTCGGAAATTTCCGGGACAGAATAGTTGTAGTCTATCAACAGCAGAATAATTTTTTCAAAATCAGAAAGATCTGTAAGATATTCTATGTTGGGATTGAGCGATCTAAAGGCTTTGTTCTTTGTAATTGCTGTTATTTTATTTCTGGATAATGTTTTAATATTATCTATCGAATTATTTAAATTATCAAATAGATCCTTAGAGATTTTTCTGCTTTTTGCTGCTTCTTTATTCACATCCTCAATAAATTGCGGCAAAAGAACAACTGATGCTTTAAGCAGTTCGTTTAAAAACCACGCTCTCTTTAACTCTGTTTCTGCCGAGCATTTTTGTGTCTCGGCATTTGCAATTCTAATTTTGTGCTTTTTAATTCTTAACCTATATATAAGTATTACCAGTATGCTAAATGAAATCAGGGATATTATGCTGTTAAGAAGAAGTGTACTTTGAATTTTTAATTTTGACAACTGTATCTCTTTGCGAGAGATGTCATATTTTCTCTCAATCTCAAGTACCTTATTCTGCGAAATCCTAGAGTAAGCGACTATATAAGAGGCATATGCATTTTTGTAATTTTCGAGTGCCCTTTGATTGTCTCCCAATGAGGTATAGATATCTGCCAAATATTTATAATATAAGTGATTATCTTTGGAAAGGGTATCTGTAATATTTTTTACTGCAAGCTGACTGTAGTGGAGTGCGCTATCAAGCTTGTCAATTTTTTTGTAATATAAAGATAGTGAATGGTATAATTTCGAATTGTTAATTTTCAGATTTTCTTCGTTCTTTAATTTGAGCATTTTCTTGAGATACTCAATTGATATGTTAAACTCTTGTTTAGCAGAATAATAGTCGGATAGAGCATGATATAGTCTATACTGCATTCTGGGTGAGATTGTGTCTGTGCTTTCAAATGTAATAATATTTGAAAGTGCTTCACTATATTTTCTTTGTGCAAGATATGTCCAAAACAGTTCAATTCTTGCTCTCTGAGTATCTTTGACACTTTTTACAGAGGTGCTCAATTCGATGCTCTTTTTAAAGTATGATTCGGCCTGTAAAAGATTGGATCTGGAACGGTTGATTTTTCCAAGGTAGGTGAAAATGAGACTGCCTAAATAATTGTCTTCAATTTTTTTATTTAGATAGAGCTCTTCTGACTCTTTTATTGGATAGTAGGCAGATGAATCAGTGTGATTTATCTCGTATAAAACAATTCCTTTATAAAGCAGCGACCGGCAAAGATTATAATAATCCTTGCCCTCTCTGTACCATGCTAAAGAGAGTGATATAATCGAATCGTTCTTGGCGATATCATTTGTTCTTTCATGTGCCATGGTATACAAAAGTGAATGATATGCAGCATTAGCCGCAGACAGTCCGGTAGTATTAATTTTATTGAGACTATCGAGGATGGCTGCAGGTTGCTCATAAAGGATTTTATCCCATCTTTCAAATTGCTGAAAGATGCACCGCTGCCCATTTTGTTTATTAGAGCAGGAGAATAGAAATTGAACCAGCGAAAAGAAAATTATTAATTTCTTCATCTGAAATATTTTCATTGTAAACAAATGTACTAATATTTAAGTATGTACCCTTATTAAATTTCACGATTTTTGGGTATGGTCTCACCTTCGGTTTGGTTTTTGTATATGATAATATGTTAATATGTTATAAAAATTATGAAAAAACTCGTTTTGTTGTTTACTCTTTTTACCGGTTTTGTCTTTACCGGTTTATCTGCACAAGATTCAAAGTACTCCACCCTATATTATCAGAGAGCCACCCTCTTTGAGGAGCTCCCAATTTCAAAGTCCGACATTATTTTTCTTGGCAATAGTATTACCCATTTTGGTGAATGGTGCGAAATTTTTAACAGTAAAAAGGTAAAGAACAGGGGAATAAGTGGAGATATTGTTCAAGGTGTATATGACAGGCTTGACCCCATATTAAAGGGTGAGCCCCAAAAAATATTCCTTCTGATAGGGATAAATGATGTTTCTCACGATGTGGCTGCCGATTCAATCGTGAGGGGCATTACAAAGATCATTAACAGGATATCAAAAGATTCGCCCAGAACAAAGCTCTATATACAGAGTATTTTTCCCGTCAATGATAGTTTCGGAAAGTTTTTGGGTGCTACTGCGAAAGGTGATGTTGTTATTGATATCAATAAGAGGTTGAAGAGGATTTGCGAAGAGAAAGGGTTGACCTATATCGATGTCTACTCGGCGTTAAAGAGTGCAGACAGTGAAAAGTTGGATCCAAAGTACACCAATGACGGGTTGCATCTTCTGGGTGGAGGGTATATGGTTTGGAAAAAGGTTATTGGGAAGTATTGTAAGTAGTGCAAGACTCCTTTAGAGAGGGGCGCATAAAAATACCCGGCACTTGTGTGCCGGGCTTTTTTTTGGGTGGAAGATGGGGCTCGAACCCACGACCTCTAGTGCCACAAACTAGCGCTCTAACCGGCTGAGCTACGACCACCATATACGATCTGTTAGAATCGGGCTGCAAAGATAGGTATTTATATGATTTGATAGCAATAATTTCTTTTCTTTTTTCTAATTTTGTGGCTTCAAAGTGTATCGTAGAAGAATTAAAAAAAAACAATAAATTATGGTTCGCGAAATTAAATTCTCTCTGTTATACAGAGACATGTGGCAATCATCAGGAAAATATGTTCCGATGGTTCACCAGCTAAAAGAGATTGCTCCTGTAATAATTGACATGGGTTGCTTCGACCGCGTTGAAACAAATGGAGGCGCTTTTGAACAAGTTAGCCTTCTTTTTGGTGAAAATCCTAACACGGCAGTTCGTGAATGGACAGCTCCTTTTAATAAGGTTGGAATTCAGACACATATGCTTGAACGCGGCTTAAATGCATTGAGAATGAACCCTGTTCCTGCAGACGTTCGGGAGCTGATGTATAAAGTAAAAACAAAACAAGGAACAAATATATCTCGTTCATTCTGCGGCCTAAACGATCCAAGGAACCTGGAGTTATCTGTAAAGTATGCCAAATCAGGGGGTATGATCTCTCAGATTGCATTGAGTATCACCCACTCTCCCGTTCACACAGTTGAGTATTACATGAGTTTGGTAGACAAGGTTATTGCGTTTGGTGCAGATGAAATATGTTTGAAAGATATGGCAGGAATTGGTCGTCCTGCATTTTTGGGAAGACTTACAAAGGCAATTAAAGATAAGTATCCGCATATTATTGTAGAGTACCACGGACATAGTGGTCCGGGGTTTTCTGTTGCCTCTATGCTGGAGGTTGCTCGTGCCGGAGCAGAATACATAGATGTAGCAATGGAACCACTTTCATGGGGAATGGTTCATCCGGATGTGATTACAATACAGGCGATGTTAAAAGATGCCGGTTTTCTTGTTAAAGATATCAACATGGACGCATACATGGAGGCTCGCAGATTAACACAAAGCTTTATTGATGACTTTCTCGGATACTTTATTGATCCGAGCAACAAGCAGATGACATCCCTTCTTGTAGGCTGTGGTCTTCCTGGTGGTATGATGGGTTCTATGATGGCAGACCTTAGTGGTTTCCACGGAGCAATCAACTCTTCACTCAGGAACCAAGGTAAAAAAGAGCTTAAGCTTAATGAACTTGTTGTATTGTTGTTCCAGGAGGTTGAGTATGTATGGCCACGCCTTGGATATCCACCGCTGGTAACGCCTTTTAGCCAATATGTAAAAAATATTGCACTGATGAACCTAATGCATACTCTTAAAGGCGAACCAAGATGGTCTACAATAGATAAAGACTCATGGAACATGATTCTGGGAAAAACCGGTAAACTTCCGGGTGAACTTGCCCCAGAGATCGTTCAGTTAGCTAATGATAAAGGTCTTGAATTCTATACAGGAAACCCTCAGGATGCATTTCCAAATGAACTTGACAAGTTCCGTAAGGAGATGATTGAGAACAAATGGGAACTTGGCCAGGACGATGAAGAGTTATTCGAGTTTGCGATGCATGAAAGACAATACAGAGACTACAAGAGCGGGGTTGCTAAACAACGTTTCACCCAGGAACTGGAAGCAGCAAAAGCAAAAGCCGGAGCACCCATTGTTATTACCCGTCCTGTAATAGAAATGCCCAAGATAGATATAGAGAAGATTCTTGAAACGAATCCCAATGCTAAACCTATTCAAGCTACTGTGAAAGGTCAGCTTGTTTGGCAATATGATTTGATGGATAACTCTTCTGCTCCAAACATTGGCGAAAAGGTTGAGACTAACAAACCTATGTGTTTTATACAGGCATTCTATGGTTTGGAAGAGATAAAGCCAAACTTCGGAGGTAAAATTGTTGCCATATGTGCAAAACACGGAGAGGTTGTTCAAAAAGGAGAGATTATCGCATTTGTTGAGTAACCTCATGTATACCATCCAGTATACAAAACAATAGTTTTTAACCAGTTGTAGTGACCTAGAAGGGATTCAAACCCCCGACCTTCAGAACCGGAATCTGACGTTCTATTCAGCTGAACTACTAGGCCTTATATTAAGTGACAAAGATACAAATTTTAAAATTGATTAAAAAATGTATCTTTGTCGCTTAATAATTTTATGACATTTATGAAAGCTTTCGTATTTCCCGGTCAAGGAGCACAATTCAGCGGTATGGGTAAAGAACTGTACCAATCATACCCTTTGGCCAAAGAACTATTTGAACAAGCAAATGAAATTCTGAGGTTCCGTATCACCGACATTATGTTTGAGGGCAGTGATGAGGAGCTAAGACAGACAAAAGTTACCCAACCTGCAATTTTTATTCACTCTGTTGTTCTATCTGCGTGTCATCACGATTTTACTCCAGAAATGGTGGCAGGTCATTCACTTGGAGAATTTTCCGCACTAGTGGCTGCTGAAGCAATGAACTTTGAAGATGGTCTTCGCTTAGTCTCTGCAAGAGCTAAAGCAATGCAAAAAGCCTGCGAATCAGAACCTTCTACCATGGCCGCTGTATTAGGACTGGATGACGAAAAGGTTGAGGAAATTTGTGCCTCAATTCATGGAGTAGTGATCCCCGCAAATTATAATTGTGCCGGTCAATTAGTAATCTCCGGTTCCATACAATCTGTTAATGAAGCGTGCGAAGCCTTAAAAGATGCCGGGGCTAAAAGAGCAATTGTTCTGGCTGTTGGGGGAGGCTTTCACTCACCCCTTATGGAGCCAGCAAGAAAAGAGTTAGCTGCTGCGATTGAAGCAACAAAAATTGTCACTCCTATTTGTCCGATATACCAGAATGTAGATGCAATGCCACACACCTCTCCAAAAGAGATTAAGGATAACTTGGTAATCCAACTTACAGCTCCTGTTCGTTGGAGACAGATTGTTGAGAATATGTGGGCAGACGGAGCCAGAGAGTTCACGGAACTCGGCCCCGGAAGTGTACTCCAGAATTTGATCAAAAAGATAGAACCGGAGAGCATTACGCATGGCTACCAATAACACCGGAATCTAGCTGTTTATTATATAGCTGAACAGAGCCCTTATATCGCTGTTTTGGTTGAGATTGATATTGTTGTTTTCTATAAAGGTCTCAATCAATTTGGATTGATTTGGGAATAATTTTGCCAGATTCTTTTTTGTTATAGTATACAGCTTGCCTTCCTTTATAAGAAAGAGATCCTCTCTGTAGTTGTACATAAGAGTTACCTCCCCGGCAAGACGCTCCAGTTTACCATTATAGCTGAGTGCATCCACATTAGTTATTGAAGCTGTCTCTTGATTCCAGCCATAAGCTCCCTTTTTAACCACTTCACCTATCCGAATAACTTTTGATTGTCCTAAAGAAATCTTTCCATTTGTTTCCAAAACTCTAATATACAGATCGTTAATTTTATAAAAAAGAGCGGAACTGACTCTCACAGCTTTTATCATTTTTTCAACATTTACACTAAGAGTATCCCCGTTTTTCTCGATAATTCTTAGCGTTTGACTGACGGTATTAATATTGGCTTTATTTTCATACACAGTCCCGTCTTTAAGAGTTATTTTTGCATCCAGGAAATTTTCCAACACATACTGGTTTTTTAAAAAGAGCTCCCCCTGTACCACCTTTCCATTTGATACTTTGATAACTCCGCTCTGAGCAGAAATATTTAGTGACATTGTCAATAAAAAAAAGATAAAAAACGGCTTTTTCATATTCGGTTTTTAAAAGGGAATTCAGGTGATAAAATTACTAAATAAGCTTTAGAATCTAAAATTTTTAACTAATTTTGCGAATAGTTGATATTATGCCCAAGCTTAATCAAATAACAAAAGAGTTCGAGACAGAGACAGAGCCTCTGTCGATAAAACCCTTGAATGAGGGTTTTATCAACGGGGCTTATATTGTCGAAAAAAAATCCACATTTTTACGACATATCCAATATGGTCTGTAACATTCAAAAGGTTACCGGCCATATTAAGTATTTGACTAAGTTGTACAAGATCATGAACGAATATATTTTAAATAATCATAAATATTAATTACTAAAATACCAGCTATGGCAAAAGAAAAAAAATTTATTACCTGCGATGGTAATTACGCCGCAGCACATGCAGCATACATGTTTAGCGAACTTGCAGCCATTTATCCTATCACTCCGTCATCAACTATGGCAGAGTATGTAGATGAGTGGTCTGCTTTCGGGAAGAAAAATCTTTTTGGAGAGGAGATTAAGGTGGTGGAGATGCAGAGTGAGGGAGGTGCGGCAGGTGCTCTTCATGGAGCTCTTCAGGCAGGAGTTTTAGCAACTACATTTACAGCCTCTCAAGGTTTATTGTTGATGATCCCAAATATGTATAAAATTGCAGGAGAACTTCTTCCAACAGTTTTCCATGTGTCTGCACGTACTTTAGCTTCGCAAGCTCTATCGATATTCGGAGATCATTCAGATGTAATGTCGGCAAGACAAACAGGGTTTGCATTTTTAGCCTCAAGCAGCGTTCAGGAGGCATTGGATCTCGGATCGGTTGCGCACCTTTCTACATTGAAATCAAGAATTCCTTTTTTGCACTTCTTTGATGGATTCAGAACATCTCACGAAATTCAAAAGATAGAAAATATTGATCCAAACGCTCTTAAAGAGATGATCAGCGAGAAATCTCTGACTGCATTCCGTAATAGAGCATTAAACCCCAATAAGCCTGTCACCAGAGGTACTGCTCAAAACCCTGATGTTTTCTTTCAGGCACGTGAAGCTTCAAATTCATACTATGATGCAGTTCCGGATATTGTTGCAAGATATATGGGGGAAATAAGTGAACTTACAGGACGGCACTATCTTCCATTTGATTACTATGGAGACCCTGAGGCAGAAGATATAATCATCGCAATGGGCTCTGTTTGTGAAACAATCAAAGAGGTTGTTGATCATCAGATAGAGAAGGGAGAAAAGGTTGGTCTGCTTACTGTAAGGCTTTACAGACCTTTCTCGGCAAAATATTTCTTTAGAGTTCTTCCAAAGAGCGTTAAGAGAATTGCCGTTCTCGACAGAACCAAAGAACCAGGAGCTGTAGGAGAACCACTTTATGTAGATATAAAAGCAGAAATAGCCGATAGGGGGGGAAAACTTCCTTTGATTGTTGGCGGTCGTTACGGTCTTTCTTCAAAAGATACCAGCCCTGCTCAAATCGTCTCAGTTTTTGAAAATCTTAAGATGAAAGAGCCAAAGAATGGGTTCACTATCGGAATTGTAGATGATGTCAGCTTTAAGTCACTTCCTTTTAAAGAGGAGATCAGTATGGCTAAACCTGGTGTAAAAGAGTGTAAGTTCTATGGTCTTGGCTCAGATGGTACAGTAGGAGCAAACAAAAACACAATCAAGATTATTGGTGAAACCACTCCAAAATATGTTCAGGCATACTTTGACTACGACTCCAAAAAATCAGGTGGATATACATGTTCCCACTTAAGATTTGGTGATACTCCTATCCAGTCTCCATATTTGGTTTCTACCCCGGATTTCGTTGCTTGTCACGTTACATCATATTTGAATAAGTACGATGTTTTAAGAGGCATTAAGAAGGGTGGCACCCTGCTTTTGAATACTTTATGGTCTAAAGAGGACACAATTCAGAAACTTCCGGACTTCATCAAAGCTACCATAGCCAAAAAAGAACTTATTTTCTACATCATTAATGCAACAAAAATTGCAGAGGAGATAGGACTTGGAAACAGAACAAATACAATCCTGCAATCTGCTTTCTTTAAAATTGCAGATATAATTCCATCTTTACAAGCTGTAAAAGAGATGAAGAAGGCAGCCGAGAAGTCATACGGCAATAAAGGTGACGCAATTCTCAAAATGAACTATGCAGCTATTGACAGAGGCGGAGAATATGAGAAAGTTGAAGTTCCATGCGAATGGAAAAATCTTACAGCCAAGTTTAGACCATCAAATTACAACAGACTGGCTCCGGACTGGGTAAGGAATGTTGCTGACCCTGTTAACTCACAGGCAGGGAATGATCTACCGGTTAGTGCATTTCTTAATCTCGAGGATGGTACTATTCCTTCCGGTACAGCCGCATATGAAAAACGAGCAGTTGCAACACACGTTCCGGAATGGCAACCCGAAAATTGTATTCAGTGTAATCAATGTGCTTATGTTTGTCCTCACGCCGCTATCCGTCCATTTTTAATGAGCGCAGAGGAGCAGGCAATCGCCCCGGGTTCTATCAAAAAAGTAAAAGGCAATGGCCCTTACAAAGAGTATAGCTTTACTATTCAGGTTACTACAATGGACTGTACCGGTTGCGGCAATTGTGCCGATGTATGTCCGGCTAAGACTAAAGCTCTGGTTATGAAACCTCTCGAAACTCAGGAGCACGAACAAGCAAACTTTGATTACCTGCATAGCGTTATCGGATACAAAGATACTGTCCAGCCAAAGAGTCAAAATATTAAGAACCTGCAATTCTCACAACCTCTTTTTGAATTCTCAGGTGCTTGTGCAGGATGCGGCGAGACTTCGTATATCAAAGCAATTACACAATTATTTGGTGATCGCATGATGATAGCCAATGCTACCGGTTGTTCTTCTATCTATGGAGGTTCGTTTCCAGCTTCACCATACACTACAAACAGAGACGGACATGGTCCTTCCTGGGCTAACTCACTGTTCGAAGATAACGCTGAATTTGGTTTGGGTATGCATATGGGTTCGGATAGGGTTCGTGACAGAGTTGCAAAACTTATGGCTGATGGTCTTGAGTGTGAAAAATGTTCACCTGAAATGAAGGTACTTTTTGGAGAGTGGTTAACAAAACGCAACGATTCTATTGCTACACGTGAGATTGCAGATAAACTTATCCCGCTTATCTCTGGATGCAAGTGCGAAATCTGTAAAGAGCTAACTACACTAAAAGAGTTTCTGGTTACCCGTTCACAATGGATATTTGGTGGTGACGGTTGGGCATACGATATCGGATATGGTGGATTAGACCATGTATTGGCTTCCGGCAGTAATGTAAATGTTTTGGTACTTGATACCGAGGTTTACTCAAATACAGGCGGACAATCATCAAAATCTACCCCTGCCGGAGCAGTTGCCAAATTTGCCACATCAGGTAAAAAGATTCGTAAAAAAGACCTTGGAATGATGGCTATAAGTTATGGTTATGTATATGTAGCCCAAGTTGCTATGGGTGCAAGTCACAATCAGTTACTCAATGTTCTAAAGGAGGCAGAGGCCTATGACGGCCCTTCTCTGATTATTGCCTATTCTCCATGTATCAGCCACGGCTTGAAGAACGGCATGGGTGCTTCTCAAAGAGAGGAGAAGATGGCAGTTGAAGCTGGTTACTGGCATCTTTACAGATACAATCCTTCTCTTGAAGCAGAGGGCAAGAATCCGTTCACATTGGACAGCAAAGAGCCTGATTGGACAAAATTCCAGGATTTCTTAAAAGGAGAGGTTCGTTACACAACTCTGTCGAAGACATTCCCTGAAGAGGCTGCCCATTTGTTCAAACTCACAGAAGAGTTTGCTAAATGGAGGTACAATTCTTATAAGAGGTTAGCCGGCAACTAGAAAGACTTTCAAAATAAAAAAATCCAGTAATACAGCTTTCCAGTTTTCTTCGAAAACCTGAGGCTGTTTCGCAGGTTATTTTTTAATTATGTACTTTCGTTTTATGTGCAGGAGGCAGTGATGCTTGCCAGAAATGGAGCTATCGGAGACTTGTTCTGCCAGAGTTTTTAACAACCGACTGGAGTTACTTATCTACCGCTTTTAACACTGCATCCGTGATCTCCTTCTCTTTATGTGCAGCTGAATTATAAATCCCGGTTGCTTCTGAAATCAGTTTGTTTGCAATGTTTCTGTCTTTTAGCTCTTTAGCGTTGATTTTTACATTCAGATAGGCTCCATAGATAGCGGATCTAAGGCACAAAGCGCCAACACCGGCATCGGAAACAGAGTTGGGGTTACCCTCTTTTACCATTGCCTCAACAAGATCAAAAGCAGAATACGCAACTTTCATTGTACGAAGAGGAATCTCTGTTGCATAAAGTGTTGCTGCCTGAATGGCGGCAGTTCTGGAGGCTTTTTCCTGATCACTCTCTCTTGGAAGTGTAAATGCTTCTATAATTTTGTTGAATGATTTTGTATCTTCATCTACCAGAAAGAGTAGTTCACTCATTATTGCCTGCCCTTTTACTGCCCAGTTTGAGAAGTATTCCCATTTCTCATCCCACTCAGGTTTATGAGAGGAGAGATTTGCAACCATTGTTCCCAGAGCAGCACCCAGGGAGCCGATATATGCAGATATGGATCCGCCTCCGGGAGCAGGGGATTCACTCGCTGTTTCGTTGGCAAAACTCCTGCAAGACTTATCTATCAGTTTTTGTGATTTTACATTTTCCATAAGATATTCAATTACTTTCTCTTTCGGATTAAAAAGCTTCAGATCGCCCAGCCCCATAGATTTTACCGCAATTTTGATTATCTCCTCCTCTGCAATTCCTGCCGAGCGTTTTTGTTTGGCCAAATAGTACTTCCCTGCGTCAATTAATACCTTCTTAGGAATAAGACCAACAATCTCAGATCCGGTGACCCTAATGCCTCGTGCGGCAGCCTTTGCCACCACTTCGTCAAATGCAATGTGTACTGGTGTCTGAGATATATTTGTGACATTCATGGATACCTGTGCTATTCCATATTCTTCAATAAACCAGCCAATTGCTTTACACCCTTTTAATGTTCCGGGAGTCCAGACATCTTTGCCCTTTTCATCTTTTACCACCTTACCGGTAATCTGATTGCCTTCTCTCATCTTCCTCCCCTTTTCCCGGACATCGTATGCGATTGCATTGGCTCTGCGGGTAGAGGTTGTGTTTAAGTTATAGTTAATGGCCACAAGAAAATCACGGGCACCAATTGCTGTTGCGCCTGTGCGCGAAGCTCTCTCCGTAAATTCTGCCGGGCCGAAATCCGGTTTCCAGTTTTGATCCTGGAACTTCTTGGCAAGTCCTTCATATTCACCGGAACGGCAACTTGCAAGGTTTCTTCTCTCCTGCTTATAAGCGGCACTCTCATAGCAGTAGACGGGAATTTGCAGCTCTTCCCCCACTCTTTTGGCAAGTTGACGAGCATAATCTGCAGTCTCTTCCATAGTTATGCCTGCAATTGGAATAAAAGGACAGACATCGGTTGCGCCCATTCTAGGGTGCTCTCCATGATGGTGTCGCATGTCAATTATTTCGCCTGCCTTTTTGATTGCCTGAAAAGCTGCTTCCACAACCTGCTCAGGAGAGCCAACAAAAGTTACAACTGTTCTGTTTGTTGCTGCCCCAGGGTCTACATTAAGCAAATTAACACCCTCCGTTTTTTCAACTTCGTCTGTAATTTGCTTAATAACAAACATATTACGGCCTTCACTGAAATTAGGTACACATTCAATTATTCTTTGCTCCATGACTATCTGTAAAGTTTTTATATTATCTTTTTGTTTATTAATACCTTACTTTGTATACATGCTTACTCCCTCAGGGAGTTTTGATTTTATCGCTGCCGTATCAAGCTGGCTGTAGTGGTAAGGATATAGGATCTTTGGCATAATGACCTTGACTGCATCGATGAACATCTTGTCACTCATGGTATAAGGGAGGTTTTTGGGCAGAAATGCAATATCAATGCTGCCAAGCTCCTTCATCTCAGGTATCAGTTCGGTATCTCCGGCAATATAGACTCGGAAACCACCAAAATCGAGAATGTAGCCGTTGCCCTCACCTCTCGGATGGAATGGTTGGCCGTCATCTCTCTTTTGGAGAATATTATATGCGTATACTGCTTTTATTTTAAGCTCGTTATAGTCGAATTCATCGCCTTGTTTCAATCCGTTTGCTCCCTTGATTTTTTTCTGAACATTCATGCTGGTTACAAAAATGGTTTTATCGTCAGTAATATGTTTAAGTGCACTGGTGTCAAAATGATCATAATGGTCATGCGTAATGATTACCATATCTGCCTTTGGCTGGGTTGCATAATTTGCTACTTTGCTGTATGGATCAACAAAGATGTTTCTCCCCTCCCACTGAATTAGCAGCGAGGCGTGACCAAGAATTATTATTGCAATCTCTCCTAATGGTGTCATAAACTTGCTCATAATTATCGTTTTTACAGTTATTATTATATTTTCACCTCTTTACCATTAAGAATCATTCTCTCCACAAGAGGGGAGCTTAAGGCGTAAGGGATGTATTCTACAGATGGTATTGACCTTGTTATTATCAGGTTAGCTATTTTCCCGACAGCTATTGAGCCGTGAGTTTCACTCAACCCCATCGCATAAGCTCCGTTTATAGTAGCGGCATTTATTACCTCTTCCGGAGAGAGATTCATCTTTAGGGCAGCCAGAGTCATCATGAACTTCATATCTCCACACGGACAGGAACCAGGGTTGTAATTGGTAGCAATAGCCACCGGTAATCCGTAGTCAATCATCTTTCTTGCAGGGGCATACTCCATCTCCAAAAAGAAAGTGGCTCCAGGGAGAAGAGTGGCCATTGTTTCACTCCCCTTTAGCACCTCGAACTCTTTTTCGCCAGTAAACTCCAGATGATCTGCAGAAAGCGCATTGTATTTAACTCCAACCTGCACACCTCCGGAAAAGCTCATCTGGTTTGCATGAACCTTTGGTCTTAGCCCATATTTAATTGCAGCATTGAATATTCTGTCTGTGTCTTCCATTGTAAAGAATCCCTCTTCGCAAAATACGTCTACATAATCTGCAAGCTCTTCGGCGGCTATCAACGGAATCATCACCGAGATTATCTCATCCACATACTCCTCTTGCCTCCCTTTGTATTTCAGAGGAACTGCATGAGCACCTAAAAATGTAGACTTTACGGTTAATGGGGCGGTCTGGGATATCCTCCTGATAACCTTTAGCATCTTAATCTCATCCTCCACAGTAAGGCCGTATCCGCTCTTTATCTCTACTGCTCCTGTTCCAAATCCTATTATCTCATTAACGCGAACCATTGCCTGCCTGTAAAGGTCATCTTCGCTTGTATCATGAAGTAATTGAGCAGAGTTCAAAATACCGCCCCCTCTTTTGGCAATCTCCAGATATGAGAGTCCTCTGATCTTATCAAAAAACTCCATCTCCCTGCTGCCTGCATACACAAGATGGGTGTGTGAATCGCAGAATGCGGGAAGTACCATTTTATCTTTGGCATCGATTACTTCAATATCATTATCTTCCAAAGTAGTGCTTAAAAGCTCCATCTTTCCAAAGTCCGCGATCTTATCGTTCTCGACAATAAGATACGCGTTATCTATACAATTTAGAGTAGACATCTTTGCACCGGCTCTTATCAAAAGAGACTTCCCCTTCTCTGTCTGTATTAATTTCTTGATATTCTTTATTACAATTTTCATGGAACTTATATATCTCTTAAAAATTTAACAGCATTGTTCATGTTAATATACATAATCTCATCTTCAGCAATAAAAGGAACATATTTTCTAAAATCCGACACAAATTTTTCCAATATCGGAGAGCTCTTGCCCGGACGTCTGAATTCAATCGCCTGAGCGGCATTCATAAGCTCTATGGCAAGAATTTTCTCTACATTCTCTACAACTCTGTAGCACTTAGTTGCAGCATTTGCCCCCATGCTCACATGGTCTTCCTGACCTTGGGACGAATCTATTGTATCCACTGAGGCAGGCGTACAAAGTTGCTTGTTCTGACTTACAATGGATGCTTGAGTATATTGAGGGATCATAAATCCGGAGTTAAGCCCAGGGTGAGCAACTAAAAATGAAGGTAACCCTCTCTTTCCGGAGATTAATTGATATGTTCTTCGTTCCGAAATACTGCCGAGCTCTGCCATGGCGATAGCAAGAAAATCGAGAGGAAGAGCAAGCGGCTGACCGTGAAAATTCCCTGCGGAAACAATCAGATCCTCTTCCGGCAGGATCGTCGGATTGTCTGTAGCACTGTTAAGTTCTGTAACAAAGGAGTGCTCAATGAATGCCAGTGCATCTTTTGATGCACCATGAACCTGAGGTACACAACGGAATGAGTAAGGATCTTGTATATGCCTCTTTTCCATCTCCATAAGTTCGCTCCCCTCCAGATACTCTCTCATTTTAGCTGCCGTTTCAATCTGTCCTTTATGTGGCCTTATGGCGTGAACGCCTGCTGTAAATGGCTCTCTTCTACCATTATATGCATCAAGAGAAAGAGCGGCTATCTTGTCTGCCAAAGCAGATAATTTCTTTGCCTTTCTTATATTCCATATACTGTAGGCAAGCATAAACTGAGTTCCGTTCAGCAAAGCCAGACCCTCTTTTGAGGCAAGTGTTAGCGGTTTCCACCCGAACTTCTCGTTAATATCTTTGGAATCGTACCTTTTACCGGAAAAATTCACTTCTCCCAGTCCGAGAAGTGGTAAACTCATATTTGCAAGCGGGGCAAGATCTCCGGAAGCTCCTAATGACCCCTGCTGATAAACAATCGGATAGACCTTATTATTAAACATATCAATAAGCCGTTCTACTGTCTCAAGTCTCACACCTGAATAACCATACGACAAAGATTTTACTTTGAGAACAAGCATAAGCTTAACTATCTCCTGTGGAACCTCATCTCCCATCCCACACGAATGAGATACCACAAGGTTTCTTTGAAGTTGAGACAGTTGATCATTACTTACTGTAACATTACAGAGTGATCCAAAGCCTGTGGTTATTCCGTAAATGGGCTCTTTCTGACTCTTCATCTTATTATCCAGATACTCTCTGCAAATTATTATTCTCTCTACAACCTCATTGGATAACTTCAACTTGCAGTCAGAATTGAACAGAACTTCCAAATCTTCAAGTGTGTGATTCTTTAGGCTTATATGAAAATATTCCATATTGACTTATATTTTATACTGATTTCTTTGAATTTACCTACAAATATATATAAAATTCACACGGGGACGCATATTGTGTGATCTTTTCCAGATGCGGTGCAGGGCTTTACTATGCGTACACCGGGTTTACCCAACTTTCAACTCGCAATGCTAAAAAATCCGAGTCGTTCCTCCGGGATTTTTTTACTCATTGCTTATTGAGTGGGTGCCCAAACCCTCATTGCAAGCATTGTAAAGCCTTGCACCGCATCTTTATAGGCACACAAATGCGTTATAATTGACTTTTTTCTACTTTCATAATAGCTATCAGTTATTTTACCGATATATCATATTTATCTGCTTTTATACCGTTAGTTTATTAAACTTATAAATATTCCAGAAAAAGTAGCTATGCCGAAACTAAAAACCGTTCAACAAAT
>Ga0209638_1001330_pt1 | contig 15913 bp, 11 predicted proteins | sample BarGraNGADG00211_FD_184490 | JGI IMG/M metagenome (GOLD analysis project Ga0209638, IMG submission 184490) | Arctic peat soil microbial communities from Barrow, Alaska - Barrow Graham LP Ref core NGADG0002-211 (SPAdes) (version 2) | ecosystem: Environmental > Terrestrial > Soil > Wetlands > Peat...
TTGTTCCAGCCGATGCAGCATCCCCACGTGCTGGTGAGCGAAGGGATGTTTTGCGGATCGTTGTAGGCGCCGCCGCTGACGCTGTTGTAAGCAAGCTGATAGCGATATAGCCCGGCACCGCCGCGCAGCACGGTCTTGCCGTTGCCGAACAGATCGTAAGCGGCGCCGAAGCGCGGCTCATAGAAGAGCTTCCGGGACGGGTAGCCGGACATCGGGACGCTCTTGTCGATGGAGTTCCACATCAGGCCCGTCCAGGCGCCCGCGCTGCTGGTGTTGTTGTACTTGGATTGATCCCAAACGGCCAAGCCCAGATTGTTATCGGGAACCCAGTTGCCCATGTGGTCGAAACGAAGGCCCAAGGTGAGGGTTAGCCTGCGGGTGGCCTTCAACTGGTCGTTCACGTAGAACGAGTATTGGTAATACTTGAAGTTGGCCACGGACGCCCCGTTCTGGTTAAATACCGTGGGGCGGCCAACCAGCATATCGGCAAGCGGATTGCCGGTGCTCGTGGCTCCCCAGCTTTCGAAGTCGGCATCGCCTTGAGTCGCGCCGTTGTAACCGCCGCCGGTCTGATTGTTTTGAGCGAAATCCCAGTAGAAACCCGCCTTGAACGTATTCCTGCCGAGAACCTTGGTGATGTTGTCGGAAATATTCGGCGTGTTGGACATTTTGCCGAAAGCGTTGGCTCCGCCGGTGGGCCACGTCTCACCGTAGGTGGGGGCGAAGTAACCGGTAGTGGCGTTATTCCATCCGAAGATGTTGGGGAGTTGCGGGGTGAAGGGGTCTTTGAAAAAACCCGTCATTTTAAAGCCGAGCTTGCCGGGGTCTACCGCGGCCGGATTGCCCAGCGTAATCGGATTGGTGAACTTGGCCTCCGCGAAAATGAGTTCGTTCGTCAACGTGGGGCTGAACACATGCACCAGGTTGGCGCTGTAGACCTGCGAGATCTGCGTCGCCGCCTGGGGGGAAGGATAGGGGAGGGACGATGAGCCCGCATCCCACCAGACGCTGATCGGGAACAGGTCATTTTCGCTCTGATGATTCCAACTGACGAACAGCTTAGTACTCTGGCTGATGTTATAGTCGAGGCGGATTCGGGTCTCCCAACGATTCGTTGGGGGCCCGACGAAGTACTGGAAATTCGTCCCGGTGGAGCTCGTTACCGGATTGCTATTCGTCTTAGGGAAGGTGCTGAGATAGACCAGCGAATTCGGATCCATCAGCGACTTGGGGATCATCCCGCCGGGGAACGAAATGTTGCCGCAGCCGCCCTGGTTATTGCCGCAGGGAACAACCATGGCGTTGCTGTGGGCCGACGCGAAGCCCGGGCCCAAGCTGGCGAGATAAGCCGGGCTGAAGTTCCCGTTGAGCATCTCCGTCGTCGGAATGAAGTAGCTCCGAAGATTGCCGGCGGGCTGCTGCTTCATGTACTCGTAGGCGCCATAGAAGAACAACTTATTGTGTTCGTGATTGAACTTCGTGCCGGGGATCAGCACCGGGCCGCCGATGTCGCCGCCGGGATAGTAGAAGCTGTCGGTCAAGGGCGAGCCGCCCTGATTCTTGGAAAAGGAGTCGACGGAATTGAATACGCCGTTGCGGGCATACAGGTACGCTTGGCCGTGGAACTGGGCGCTGCCGCTTTTGCCGTACGCCTGGAACGTCACCGGGCCCTTGGCGAACTCCGCTCCGTAGGCAGATGTCAGGATCGAAACTTCCGCCACCTGGTTCTGATTTATATTCGCGGTCTGGGTCCCCTGGTTACCGGGATCCAGCAGGTTCGCGCCATCCGATGTCATGGTCATCCCACCGTTCGGTTGTGTACCGTTGGCGGAGAACGAGCCGACGGGACCGGTGTTGCTGGCCGTCGTATAGCTGTTCCACATGCTATTGGTCAGGCCGGAGTTCATGCCCATGCCGGGCATGATCTTCATCAACTCGGCGGCGTCGCGCCCGACGATCGAGAGATCCTCGATCATGTTCTTACTTAATGTCTGGCTGGCTTGGGGCGAATCGACCGGCACCACCGACCCGGCAAACGACGCTACCTCGATCTGTAGCTGGGTGGTGGCGACCTGTAGCGTGATTGTTCCCAGGCCTACAGCCCCACCCTGGGTCAGGGTAATTCCCCCCATCTCGGAGGCCTGCAGGCCGGGCGCCGTCACGGTGATCGTGTACGTTCCGGGCTGAACCGCCGGGAACGCGAACAGGCCCGCGCCGTTCGTGACTGTGTCGCGGGTCGCGTTGGTGGCTTCGTTCTTCAACACCACCTTCGCGTCCGGTATTACTGCGCCGGTCTTGTCAGCCACGGTGGCGCTGATGGAACCGCTCGCATTCTGTGCAAAAGCACACATTTGGAACGCCACAAAGGCAGTCAGGAACAATGCGACCGCGGCTACCCACCTCCAGCCGTGAATCCTGGATGCCATGCCAACTTCAGACGTAGAATTGATTGACACCACTGTCTCGCCTCCTCAGACTTGAAAAGCTAAGGCTCAGTTTCTGGTTGACGCGGCCCACCAGGCCGCGACTCTGTTACGCACAGTTACCCGCATCTGCCGCCGCGAACCTGGCGTGGAAGGTGTGGGCAAGGTATATAGTAAGCCTGCGCCACGGTGGTGTCAACGATAATAGGAATCTATTAGTAAAGTAACCGTTAAGGCTAAATCGGTTAATGCGCGGACGCTTGCCAGACGGCGGTTAACGTTAACATAATAAGCATTTTATCCACGGGGAGCGGCCGACCCAGGCAATCGGTGTTAAAGCACCCATTTTCTGATATTCGGTGCCGCGCGGGTCATGACTTGACTACGATAATTTGTATTTCTTGGCTTCCATTTTTGGAATTCGGTGTGATCGCGGCGCCGGCCCACTACTTAGGCTCCGTCACCACTACTACCCGATCGCCCGCCACGTCCCGCAGCACCTGCCTGGTCCCGCTCGGCCACGTGATCTCGATCTCTGTGGCCATTCTGGACACGCCCAGGCCGAAATGCACGCGCGAATCGCTCGAGCACGCGTACCCTGTGCTGGTGGTCGCGTGATTGTACTGCACGCTCCCATCCGCGGCGGTCAGCCGCACCTTCGCCCCAATACCCATCCGGTTGCTTTTCGTGCCCGTCAGCTTCAGCAGGATCCAGTGGTTGGCATTCGCGCTGATGTTATGGAGCACCTTGGCCGGCCCATTCAGCACCGAGACCACCGCGTCCATTCGGCCGTCATTATCGAGGTCGCCCACGGCCAGCCCGCGATGCGCCGCGCCCGTCGTACTGAAGACGTTCTGAAACTTCCCGTTGCCGAGGTTCCGGAAAGCGGTGGTGGGCTCCTCGTACCGCCGCGGCGAGTATGTCGCGATGTTGTCCTGCACGTTCGATCGCGCCACCAGCAGATCCTTCCAGCCGTCATTGTCCAGATCTACAATCGCGTTCGACCAGCCCGACATCTCGTAGGTGTGCATTCCCAGCAACGCGACGGTGGTCTTATCCTCGAACTGGCCGCGTCCCAGGTTGGCGAAGATCGGGAACGTCTCCTTCTCGATCGCGGTCACCCACAAGCTCGGGGCGCCCTGGTTGAACAGATCGCGAAAATCGACGCCCATTCCGGAGATCACGTTGCCGTTTTCCGGGAATGCCACGCCGGCGTCGATCGCCACCTCTTCAAAGCGCTTGCCACCGAGATTGTGGAAGAGCTGAAACGGCGCGTCGTCATTGGCGACGAAGATATCCATGAACCCGTCGCCATCGTAGTCGGCGATGGCGACTCCCATCCCCCGTCCCAAATGCTCCGCGATCCCGGTCTCGGCGGAAACATCGGTGAAGGTGCCGTCGCCATTATTGCGGAACAGCGTGTGGGGCAGCGGTTTGTAGTGGCGCGGGCTGCAATACACGTTCTGTCCGTTGGCCTTGCACTCGGGCCCGTTCGAAGCGTCCCATTGGCAGTAGTTCGAAACGAACAGATCCAGCAGCCCGTCGTTGTTGTAGTCCACCCACGCGGCCGCCACCGACCACATCTTCTTTCCCGCATACGATCCGCCGGTGACGCCCGCCTTCCGGGAGACGTCGGTGAAGGTGCCGTCGCCATTGTTATGGAACAACTGGTTCCCGTTCACGTTGGCCACGTAGAGATCCGGCCGTCCGTCGTTGTCGTAATCGCCCACCGCCACGCCCATGCCATAGCCCGCACCGCCGACTCCCGCCTTTGCGGTCACGTCCGTGAACGTCAGATTCCCGTTGTTGTGGAACAGCCGGTTCTGGAACTGCGGCCCGTCCTTGACGAGCGACGGCATGCGCGCGCCGTTCACAAAGTAGATATCGAGGTAACCGTCGCCGTCGTAATCGAACAGCGCCACGCCCGCCACCAGGCCCTCGGGTTGCTGCCTCTCGGGAGTCGCGCTGTTGTTGGCGACGAACCGGACGCCTGCCGGCTGAGCAATCTCCTCGAACGCGATCGGCGCCACCGCCGCTCTCTGGGCCAGCGCCAGCACCGCCGCGCACAACAGTGGAATGGTCAGACGCATCAAACTAAGAACACCGTTTCACCTCGAGGAAACCCCTCCCTCACGGTCGGGGCTCCGATCAGAGCCGCGACCGTAAGGGAGCGGTTTTCCGAACACGAGTACTTCGAATGTAGCATGGTCTTGCAGACTGACTTGAGATACATTAGAGCTTCACTCGGGAGGATGGGCCTAATGTCCTATCTAAGAATGCTCCTCAGCAGTTTCGCAATTTCCGGTTGCCTCCTTTTCGCGCAAGGCGGCGACGAAGCCGCCCGGCTGGTTCGCTTCAACGTAGTGGCCACGGCCGCCGACCTGACGACCGGCGATTTCCGGATCACCGATGACGGCAAAGCGCAGCGCATCGCTCTCTTCCGCGGTCCTCAGTCCGCCAGCACCAAGACCGGCGAATTCTCCAACCGCCCAGTGCCGCCGCCGCACACCACCGCGATTCTACTCGATCTCCTCAACCAGAAACTCAGCGCCGACCGCCTAGACTCCTCGCGCAAAATCGGCCAGTCGTTGAAGCAGCTCGATTCCGGCGAATCGGTGTATCTATATCTGCTGGCGTTCGATGGCAGGCTGGTGCCGATTCACGCCATCGAACCGGGCGCCGCGCCCAACAAGGCATGGACCCAGGACATTGATGCGACGCTCGCCAAGTCCATGAAGGAGCTAAACAAAGCCAGGCCTGCGGGGATGAGCGACGAAGACATCGTCAAAAAGACCTACGTCGCCCTGGAAACGCTCGCCAACCAACTGACGGCGTTTGCCGGACGGAGCGACATCGTCTGGGTCACCAACGACATTCCGAACGTCTGGGGTCCCAAAACGTGCAGCGGAGACTGGATCGAATGCGCTCTCTACGTGCCGCACCTGAGCGTCACGCTCGACCGCGCGGGCGTACTGGTACAGCCGCTGTCCTATTCGGGCCTCCTCAATCCGACCGCTACACGCTATATGGAGGAAATGGCCGGACTCACCGGCGGCCGCGCATACTACAACGAAGACATGCGCGCCGTGATCAAGCAGCTCGCCGCCAACGCGAGCACGACCTACGCGATCTCCTACGCGCCGCCGCACGAAAGCTGGGACTCGAAGTTCCACAAGGTGAAAGTTACCTGCGAGCGCAAAGGGGTGAAGCTGGAAGCCAGGCAGCGATACTACGCGCTGCCCGATACCCGGCCTGGACCGCAGCAGGCACAGGCGACCCTGGTGGCAGCCTACCAGAGGGCGTCCGACGTCGCCGAGATCGGCCTGCGCGCGTCGGTCTCCTCAACCACGCCGAATATGGTACACGTCGAAATCCGCGTGGATCCCGCCGATCTTCTGTTGCTCGAAAGCGGCGGGGAGTACACCGGCCAACTCACCGTGCTCTTATCGGCCCGCGCAGCCGCCGGCCCGCAGGGAGAGCCCACGCTTTCCACCCTGCCGCTGCATCTGAAGCGCGAGCAGCTTAAAGGCGACATTCCCATTGCGCGCGATTACCCGATCGATGCGGCCACCCAAAAGGTACGCCTCATCGTTCTCGATCAGGGCGCCAATTCGGTAGGGTCGCTCACCGTCCCGATCACTTCGAGTCACTGATCCGATAGCTGAGAGTCCGCGCGGCCGTTTGGTTCCCCTGCGAAACTGTGATCTTCAGCTCGCAAGGACCGGTGTGCGTCGCCGCCCGAATCAGCATGGGGATCGCGCCCGTCGCATCGAGGGCGGGAAGTTCGTAGCTCTGATTGGCGAGCACTTGCCCCTCCGCCTGAAATTCGACGTGCAGCTTCGGCTTCTCCGTGCGCGCTTGGTCCGGATAGATCGCGAAATAAACATAGGGCTTGGCGTCCGCAGCGAGAACCGATGCGAGAAACGGCACCAGGCGCTTGCCTTGCACCACCAGCGGATCGGAAGCGTCCGCCGGTCCGGTGGCGGGTTCCAGCCGCTGAATCAGCATGACGCTGCTCAGGCTCACCCCTTTGTGCTGTTCGGGGCTGTCGAACTGCATCAGATTCGTACTCGTCCGCCCCCCCTCGCGATCGATCACAGCGGTCTCCACGGTGTAATGTCCCGGCGGAAGGTTGACCGGATGCGTGTAAGACACGGCGCCCGCCTGCATGGCCTTGAAGTTGGTATCGGAAACTTCGTAGGGAGCGTCGATGCTGTACTTATCCACCACTTGCCCGCTGGCATCCTTCACCAGCGCCAGCAACGAGGCGTGCAGCGCGTGGGTCTGTCGATCGGGATGGGGCGTGGCGGCCAGGCTCGTGCCCGGCAATTCGAAACTCAGCGCGCTTTGGGAATCGCGAAATTGATAGGCCGCGGTGCGGAAATCGAAGGCGTGCGGCAGCGGTTTGGTATTCAGCACGGCCAGTCCCACGATCTCAAACGGCTGCAACCCCTCGGCGAGCGCAAAGTAGCCGGTCCGGCTCTCCACGCGCCAATCCGGGCGCGCCAGCTTCACTTCGATGGTGCGCAGCCGCCCGTCATATCGCTCGGACGTCGGATGGTAGCTCGCCTCGTAGTGAATTTCGAGATCGTCCACGATGCGCTGGAAGGGCTTGCGGAATTCGTTGGTGTTGGCGATGAGGAAGCCGCCGGTGCCGTCGGAAAGCGCGCGCAGACTAGCCTGCGTATCGGAATTGCGCACGGCGTCGTTCATGGTATCGCCCTGGCGGCTTTTCTCCTTGGCGGCACTCAGACCGCTGTCGATGCTGGTCTGCGTGCGGCTCACCGCGGCCACCCGGCCGAGCGCGATATCGGCTGCCTGCGCCGTCGAGGTGTGGGTCAGGCCGGAGACGTCCATGGCGTACACCGTCAGTTCGACCCCGTTGGCCTTATCCAGGATCTTCTGGAAACGGTCGGGATCGCCCGTGGTGGCGAGGCCGGTAGTCAGCAGCAGGATCGACTTGCGTCCCGGCAGCGGGCCGAGCAGGTTGACCATGTTAATGATCTTGTCGGTCTCGCGCATTCCGTCGATGTCGCTGAAGTCGCGCCGCTCCCCCGCCTGGTTCCCGCGCATGGCGTTCGCGCCGGCCCCGGTGCCCACTTCCGCTCCGTTGATCACCGTGCCGGCCACCTCGCCCCCGCTAATCGTCATGGTGGTGGATGACGTGTGCGCCACCATATCCACCACGGTGGAGACGGTCATCTGGTTCGGACTGGCGGTGAGCACCGCCTCGCTCGCCGCGGCGAAATCGAGGCCCCGCATCATGAAGACATTGTTCAAGGCTTGCAGCAGGGCCGGGCGGTCGTTGCTGAACGGATACACCGGGGTGAAGCGATCGGAGAGCATGAACATCCCGACGTAGGTCTGCGGTGGCAGATCGTTTTTCAGGAATTCCCGCATGGCTTCGATGGCCAGCGTTCGGGAGACTGGATCGAGGTTGTGAAACACGATACAGATCAGGTTTACGGCCCGCAAAGGCCGCGGAGTCGTTGCTTTCGGGGACGGTTGCGCCGGCGCCTCGCCAACCGCCTGGCGGACCGTCTCGCGCGCGCCGACGAAGCGAAAGCTCCGCACATCCTGGCGCACGCCGTCCTCGTAGATTTCGACATCGCCCGACTTGAGGTTCCTTACCGGCTTGCCGTGCTTGTCGCGCACAACGATGTCGAGCAGTACCTCGCTGGCGGTGGCGCGAATGGTGGGAATGGGATCCTGCGCCGCGGCGCTGAGAGAGACGAGCAGAAGAAGAGCGGCACACGTCTTCATATGCAGCCTATTGTATGCTCTTACCTTATTATTCAGAAGCTGATGCGCTGGCGAAGACTTCTGCTCCCGATTGCCGCTGCCGCGATCGCCGCGCCGCCCGCGGCCGGCCCGATCGTCTTCGAGGAGCTCGCCGGCCGTTCCGGCATGCGCTTTGTCACCGACAGTTCCCCGACGCCCAACAAGAACCAACCCGAGACGATGGTCGGCGGCGTTGCCCTCTTCGACTATGACAACGACGGCTATCTCGACGTCTATTTCGTCAACGGCGCCGCGATCCCCTCGCTGCGCAAAGAGTCGCCGAAGTATTGGAACCGCCTCTTTCACAACCACGGCAACGGCACCTTTACCGATGTCACCGAGAAAGCCGGCGTGAAAGGAGAAGGCTACGGGATGGGCGTCGCGATCGGCGATTATGATAACGACGGCTGGCCCGATATCTTCGTGGCGAACGTCACCGGCAACCAGCTCTTTCACAACAACCACGACGGCACATTTACCGACGTCACCGCCAAGGCCCGCCTCAGCGGCGCGATGTACGAAAGCAAAAAAATGTGGTCGATCTCCGCCGGCTGGTTCGACTTCGATAACGACGGCCATCTCGACCTGTTCGTCTCCAACTACTGCAAATGGGAGGTAGACAAAGATCCCTTCTGCGGCCCCAACCCGAACACCCGCGCCTATTGCCACCCCAAGAACTACCCCGCTCTCCCCCACACGCTCTATCGCAACAACGGCGACGGCACTTTCACGGACGTCTCCGCCGAAATGGACATCGATAAGTTCTACGGGAAAGGCATGGGAATCGCCTTCGCCGACTATGATCACGATGGTTTCACCGACGTGTTCGTGGCCAACGACAATGCCCCCAACCTGCTCTTCCACAATCTCGGCGGCAAGAAGTTCGAGGAGGTCGCGCTGCAGGCCGGCCTCGCCTATCCCGAGTCCGGCGCCTTCATCTCCGGCATGGGAGTCGATTTCCGGGACGTGAACAACGACGGCTGGGAGGATATCTGGCACACCGCCATCGAAGGCGAAAGCTTTCCGCTCTTCAAGAACTCAGGCAACGGCGAGTTCGCCGAGGTCACCATGACGGCCGGCCTGCACGCCATGCGCAACATCTCGGAATGGTCCAACGGGATCGCCGACTTCGACAATGACGGATGGAAGGACCTCTTCGTGGTGCGCGGCAACGTGCAGGACAATATCGCCAAGATGTCGACGCGCCAGTACGCGGAGCCCGCCAGCGTTTTCCGCAACCTGGCGAACGGAAAGTTCAGCGACGTGAGCGCCGAAGCCGGTCCGGACTTCCAGAAGCCCGCCGCGCAGCGCGGCGTCGCGTTCGGCGACCTCGATAACGATGGCCGGATCGACGCCGTGGTCAGCATCCTCAACGGAAGCGCGAAGTACTTCCACAACATCTCCCCGGATGGCAATCATTGGATCCTGTTGAAGCTCGTGGGCACGAACAGCAACCGCATGGGCCTGGGCGCACGCATCCGCATCACCACCAGCGACGGCGCCCGGCAGTACAATCATGCGACCACCAGCAGCGGCTATGCCTGTTCCAGCGACGCGCGCGTGCACTTCGGCCTGGGACCCGCGAAGCTGATTTCCGAGATCGATATCTCCTGGCCGAGCGGCATTCACCAGGTATTGCGCGACGTACCGGCCGATCGCATCCTCACCATCACGGAAAAGTGGCTCAGAGCCGTAAACATCTCCTTGCCACAGGCGCTGATGGCTTCGGCCGGGTCAAAGTGCTCACTGACCAACACCTCATCCACGTAGTCATTCGCGCAGCGGCGGTAAACTTTGTACCGCGAGGGCAGCGTAGTCATGATGGCTCCTAGTCGCTATTCGTCGGACCGGCGGTGATCGCCACCCTATATGGTCAGGCCAGCCTACGCTCACACCGTATCCGATTCGGAGACTGAAATCGCCATGCTTCATGAATTATCGGGCTCTCACGCGAAGGTGAACGCGGAGCTGGAAGCTGCGGTCGCGGAGCGCCGGAAGCGATGGGAAGGGTCCACCCAGGAGCAGCGCACCGCCGCGCAAAAGGTTCGGATGCAGGCCGAGTTGGATGCACCGCTCCCCGCAGTTGCGCCATTCGAAGAACCTGTGGTCAACGTAATGGTCGGGGAGCGCCGCGAAAATCACCCGGAAATCTCCCGGGGCTCCCACGAAGAGTATTTAGAGGACAGAGAAATATGCAAGGAACACCAGAACAATCGGTGCAAGTCGCCATTGACGCCGTCCGCCAGCAGGTGATGAAAGAGATGACCGCGCAACAGCCCAAGGCAGCGCCCCAGCGGCGTCTGTTGACCGCCAAAGAGGCCGGAGTGTATTTGGGCCGTAGCGAGGCCGCGATCAGGCAGATGACGTTCAAGCGGCAACTGCCCGTCGTCCGCGACGGCCGCAACGTCCGCTATGACGTGCGTGACCTGGACGCGCGCATCGACGACCTTCGTGCGTAGGCTGGAATTGACACACTTATGGCACAGCGGGGCGCAGGCACAATAGCCCGGAGAGGCAAAATCTGGTGGGTTCAGATTTGCGTGGACGGTCTGGTAATACGCCAATCGTCGAAGTCAGAGAAGTATGCGGACGCGAAGAAGCTCAGAGACAAGCTCCTTGGGCAGCGCGAACGCGGGGAACTGGGCGGGCACAATGCCCGCCTTTCCGTTGACGGACTCCTAAATTACTTTGTGAAGGCCTTGGCCGTCCGCGTCAGGCCCGACACGCTGAAGATCCAGTCGTTGGTGATCGACGCCAACCTCCGACCATTTTTCGGCAAGATGAAGGGCGACAAGATCACCACGTCAGTGCTGATGGCCTACCGGGAGTACCGAGCGAAGCAGCTAACCAACAAGGGATCGGCGACCCGCCCGTCCACGATCAACCGGGAGTTGAGCCTGCTGCGCAATTGCCTGCGCACCGCGGCGCACTCTACGCCTCCGCTGTTGCCGGTGACAGCTATCCCACGATTCCCGATCACGAATGAAGATGCGTGCGCCCGCCAAGGATTCCTCGATGACGCCGCCTTCGAAACGCTGATCGCGGAGCTGCCGGGGTATCTGGTGGCGTTGACGGTAACCGCCTACAACACCGGCATCCGCAAGGGCGAACTGCTGAAGATGGGATGGGACCAGTGCGACTTCGACGGCGACGTGCTACTTCTCTACCGGGGAGAAACCAAGAGCGGGAAGCCCCGCACCCTGCCCATGTTGGGCGACAGGCGCGCCGTCCTTCCGCGGGCCAAAGAGGACCGGGATAAGAACTGGCCTGGGTGCCAGTGGCTATTCTCCAGGCTGGGGGAGAAGATCGAGGATTTCCGGGGTGCATGGGAAGGGGCTTGCGAACGGGTTGGCCTGCCCGAACTGAACTTCCACGATCTACGCCGGTCGGGCGCCGTTCGTAATCGGAGAATTTCGCCGAGGGATTCTCGGGGTCTCTTCCTCCGATAAGTTGCAATGCCGATTTCTTTGTAAAGGAGGCGTTCGGACCGTGGGTTCTTATCAGCCTGCGAACGCCTGGGATTTTGAAGACCCTGGCGCCCTGCACACCGTCGAGTCTCGTGATCAGCTGCTTTGCGATGAGCCCGCCATTGCTCAGACCCGTTTCTAAGCCGGCAAGATCGAAGATGCGTTCGAGCAAGCTCGCCGCGGGTGCGGCGGAAATCGATGCGTCGACATCAGAGGCGTCGATGACGATACCGATGCGCTCCGGCTCGATCCGCAGCATCCGGTAATCGAAATGCATCGTTTGTGCGAGATATTCGTTCAGTTCGGGTACGTAAGGCGGCTGCAACGTGAACTTTTCGTCGTTGTATAAGCCAATACCGAAGGACACCGACGCGACCAGATGCTGGCTGTGGAACCAGCGGTCGCCGCAGAACGGCTTGTCCGCAAGCGGGAAGGAGAGGCGGGGGGTATCGCGGTCGCTTCCGCCGACGGAGGCGAGAACCTGCGCCTCGCCAAAATACATCATCGGCGCGCTGACGGCACCCTGGTGCCACGAGTCGTCGCGGAGACTACAGAACGTATTCATGCGCCCGCCGAACAAGTCCTGGATCGATTGGTGGTCGTCGCGACGCGTCCAGACCGCCAGACCACTGCGGTGGTCGGGCGTGTTCGTGATGAGTCCCCGTGCATGCTTTTCCCATGCGGGGATAATCTCGGCAAACCGTTCCAGGTGGTTCGGATCAACGAACCACATCGAGATGTCGGCCGCGCGCAAGTTCCAGTAGGCGACCAGATCGTCGAAGTCGGCGACATCGCCGACAAAAAAGCCCGGAAAATCCCAGCCTCCGGGAACAGAGTAGTGACGTCCCATCTTGTGCCGTGGCAGGTAGGAGATCGTCGGATACTCCAGCAGGCTGGCGGGGAGGGGGCCGTCGGCGGGCAATGGGATCTCTTGCGGCTCCAATGCGTCATTCACGATCGCCCGGTAATCAATTCCAATCTCGTCGACGCTTGGATAGGCACCCATCTGAATCAGAAGGATGTCAGCGAGAGCATCATCTCCGTCCCATGAATATGCTCTGAAACCCTTTTCACGAATGTCTTTGATGGCTCCATCGTCGCCCATCGCGATGAGAGTATTGTGGCTGTCGAGAAACTGAGCTTGGTGTTCATGCATGCCGCGGACGGTCAGGGCCTCATTGTAAAACGGACTGATGAGATAAGGGAATCGAGTCGGGAATGTCCTGACAGACTCGTCAGTGCCCACCGAACAGACGACATCTACGCGGAACGTCTCCACGATGCGTTTCGCGTGCTCCGCGTCGTCTACGACAAGGATGGGATTGTGCCGCCCTCCCCAAAGCGTGTGGGACCACCGGACAATCCGGCGCAGTGACTCAAAGTCGCCCCAGCGGACGGCCCAACCGACGCGCAAGGGCCGGTAGCAGATATCGATTCGCAGCGTATCCATATGGCTCAATGATTCGGTCCCTGCCGGACCTGATCGAGCGAACAGTTTACCCGCTCGGCGAGGAAGGTCGCGAACGGACGGATATCGGCGTCGATGCTCGCGCGGTTTAGCGCCTCGAGATAGGCATTGCGATCCTCCACCCGGATAACGGTCCACGGATAACTGCTCATCGAAAGCGCTCTCCGACCTTAGATTCTTACACCTAGAGCTCTCAGCCAAGCATCAACTTGACCGAACGCATCCTGTTGCCATTGCTCGGGTGTGCGGTCTCCTAAGAGTCTTGTCTCTTCGACGAATCTCCTCACGCAGGTGGGCCCGTAGCCGTCAGGCACATCGAATTTCTCATTGATGAAACGGAACCCCTTCTTCCCGCTGGCGTACTGGAGCACGGGCTGGCAATCATTCGCTAGCGCCGCGATCCCTTCTGGATAATTACGGACACAGTAGTAAATGTCGTACGCGTCTTTCTGCTTATAGCGGCCATTGACTGCATGCCCCTTCATCGCGAGCAAAGCTGGAATGGAACATACAGCAATCTCAACGTTGTTACTCCCACCGCCGGGCATCGTGCCCTGGACTGCCACCATCTGATAGAAGTGTGTTGCGAGATCGGCTCCATCAGCTCGCTGCACTGCGAAGTTGTCGATGAACGGTGGCGTATTCTTGACAATCTCAGCATCCCGTGGCATCAGAAAATCGACGATGACATCAATCGAATCGCCGTCATCCGACGGCGGAACTTGTCGCACAAGCTGAAATCGACGGAGTTCACTGCTCTGACCGTAACCGTGCTCCATGAGTGTCTCGATCAACTTGACGTATTCGCCATCGCCCAGAGACTCGGCATCGAGGCCAAGGTCGACATCGAGAGTGCCAACGTGTGGCATATCTTCGTTGTTCAGCAGAAGCCACGGTACGGCTCCGCCGATGACAGCGAATTTGCCTTGGAAACTCCTTAAGATTTGACCGATTTCAACGAGCGCAGACTTGACGGCCGTGGTCGTTCGGTCATCGTAGTCAGCCGCAGACTGAGGTTCTTGAGAGATCATTTCTGCCATATGAGCCTCGCCTTTCGTAGGTGTTCCGCAGCCTCTTGTCCTCGTTCCCCGCAAGCGCAAAGGTCTAAATATGTCTGCACAGGGCTCGTACAGTAAATGCCGGGAACGGGCTCGATGACATCCCGAAACAGTCCCTGATCTTTCGGCAGAATCACCGTGACATTCTCTCCTTTCAGCGATAAGGAGAGGCTCAAGCCTTCCTTGATTCGTTCCAGCGCCTCTTCTCCGGCATAGATGAACTCACTCCCTGTCCGAGCATACGGGGCGATCCAATTCGCCGCCGAAAACGAAGCTAGAACTGCGGCCTCTCCGCTCAACAAGGAGCCGAACGTTTTCCGAACTGCTTTCTCGAAAGCAACGCCATGCAGAGTCGTATAGAAGCGAAACTGTATGCCGATGGGGGGTTCGTAGGCGGACTTCCAAGCGTCGAGCAGAGCATCGGGTGTGGTGAGTGAAAGGCCCTCCGGCACAACTTGCGCCCATTCACGATCAAGAAGCGCCGTGCGCACATTGCTGACGTGGCCCAAACTCACCCCCGCGACCTCCGCCAACTCTGTGACCCGCCAGATTCGGTGCGGATCCCTCAAGAGGGCACGGAGCACTTGCGCGGACTTCGGTTTGAACAGTGATTTGAATCCCCGCTTCTCTGATGCGGGTTTGTTGGAGATCAGACGCTCGACAAATACATTGTCGAAGACGAGACGGGCGTTGCCTTCCAGATCAAGATAGGAAACATCGTTTGCCACGCAGATATCTCGCGACGCGGGCGATAGGTATGGCGCGATCAAAATCGGCGTCGCAGGCTTTCCGATCTTTGCGACATAGTTCATCAGTTGGTAGACTGCATTTCGAACGTTACGCGGCTGACCATTCGCTTTCACTTCGCAGACCAGCACGTGAGGTTGACCAGAGACATCAACGCTCGCCACGATGTCGGCGACAGAATCTCTTTCGGGTGACTCGACCTTGAGCGTTTTGATTTTGATTGCGGGAATGCCTGCGAGTAGCTTTTCGAGGGCCTTGGCTGCTTGTGTCTCCAGTGCTTTCACTGAAAGGAGTATTTTCAGCATATGTTGAAAATACCATATCAGGTGAAATCAATAAAGTAGTTTCACTGAAAATGGTACTTTCAACAATGGTTGAAACTTCAAAAACTGCTTAGGACCCTTGAAGTACAGCACGTAAACAATTGATTTTAAGCATTTTATAAATCAACGCTCACACTCCGGAGCACTTTTCTTCCGGGGCGACCAGAGCGGGCCTTTTGTCGCACAAAAGGACTGCCACACCAGCGCCGGCGTCAGCTTCTCCTCGAATTGGAGGTGAGCTTCGCGTTTGTGGGAAGCACAGGACCGGCCTCGCTGAAACCTCCGCGGAATACTGCTGGGGGGCTGGGGCATGGGCAACGCAGGACCAGGGTTGCTGGTCCGCACTAGTTTTGGACGCTAGTTGGCGTGATCTTTCGAGGGAAGCGGAGGCGATGTGATCCTCCGAAATCCCTTAGTTATCTTCCACTGCACCCGACAAGGCGTACCGATCCGGAGCGGCCTGAAGCCACGATAAGGTCCAATACCGATTTCGCTAGGCACATGGGGTCCAAACGAAAATCTGTAAGTCTTTTAAAATGTGGTGCGGAGAGGGGGACTTGAACCCCCACGAGATTGCTCCCGCTAGCACCTCAAGCTAGTGCGTCTGCCAATTCCGCCACCTCCGCGTTCAGGGTGCTACTTTTTC
>Ga0209638_1001331_pt1 | contig 15907 bp, 14 predicted proteins | sample BarGraNGADG00211_FD_184490 | JGI IMG/M metagenome (GOLD analysis project Ga0209638, IMG submission 184490) | Arctic peat soil microbial communities from Barrow, Alaska - Barrow Graham LP Ref core NGADG0002-211 (SPAdes) (version 2) | ecosystem: Environmental > Terrestrial > Soil > Wetlands > Peat...
GTTGGATCTTTTCTCTTTTCAAACTCCTCTTTCCAGTTTCCTTTTGATTGCCGGCATATTTTTATTCCTTTTATTTCATTCTTTGTAGCAGAAGGAATATTAACGTTCAGACAGATACCTGGAGGCAATCCTTCGGATGTTAACTTTTTCATTACAATCCGGATATATTTTTTGCAGATAGAAAAATCGGCAGTTGGAGAAAAGTTATTAAGTGAAAAACCAACAGAGGTAATACCATAAAGGCATCCTTCAATTGCAGCGCCCATTGTGCCCGAATATAGTACACTTACAGAAGCATTTGAACCATGATTTATTCCGGAAACAACCCAGTCAGGAGGCCTGTCAAGTAATTGACTGATAGCCAGTTTGATACTATCCGCTGGGGTGCCATTAATAGCGTATATGCGGTGCTTGTCATTCTCCTCGAGAAGTTTAACACGAAGCGGCGTTTTAACAGTAAGAGCCTGTGACATTCCGGACATACCCTCAATTGTAGAGATGAGAACGACCTTTCCAAACTCTTCCATCACTTCAAGAAGCGTTTTCAACCCCCCGGCATATAACCCATCATCATTAGTTAAAAGAATCAGTCTGTCCTCTTTTTCAATAACCATATATATAATGTATTTGAAGTACAAATATAGAAAAATTCAAGAAAGATTGATCATGTTTTATGAGAGCACAGCCTCACTCATATTTTAAAATTCCTTACTTTTGCTCTGAAAATAATTTTCTAAGATATACCAAGGGATGAAGATTTCATATAACTGGATTAAGGACTATTTAAAGATTGATCTTGAACCTGCAAAGGTGGCAGAGATACTCACCAGCATAGGGCTGGAAGTAGAAGGGATAGATGAATGGGAATCTGTTAAGGGAGGACTAAAAGGCGTCATTATAGGTGAAGTTCTTACCTGTAAAAAGCATCCGGATGCCGATAAACTCTCTGTTACAACTGTAGATATTGGTTTATCCCAGCCACTGCAGATAGTTTGTGGAGCGCCAAATGTTGCAGCAGGACAGAAAGTTCCGGTGGCAACTGTTGGTACTATTGTTTTCAAGGGAGATGATCGGCTGGAGATAAAAAAATCGAAGATACGCGGAGAATTGTCTGAAGGAATGATATGTGCTGAGGACGAACTGGGACTTGGCAATTCCCATGATGGAATAATGGTACTGGACAAAGATGTTAAACCAGGAACTCCTGCGGCAGGCTATTTTAATATTGTCAGGGATTTTGTTTTTGAAATAGGGCTTACTCCAAACAGGATCGACAGCGGCTCCCATTTTGGGGTTGCCAGGGATCTTGCGGCATACCTTAATCTGAACTCAGACATGAAAGAAAAAGCTGTTCTTCCTTCTGTCTCTGGTTTCAAAACTGATAATCACGATTATCCTTATGAAGTAATAATTGAAAACACGACCGATTGCCCCAGATACACTGGAATAACTATAAGCAATGTAATAATTGGAGAATCACCTGAATGGCTTAAGAACAAACTCAGGGCTGTCGGACTCAATCCAATTAATAATGTTGTAGATATAACAAATTTTGTACAGCACGAAGTGGGTCAGCCATTACATGCTTTTGATGCTGATAAAATTGATGGCAGGAAAGTCATTATTAAAAACCTTCCGGAGAAGAGCAAATTTATTACGCTCGATGGTACTGAAAGAATCCTTTCCCAAAGAGATCTTATGATATGTAACTCTAATGAAGGCATGTGCATTGCAGGCGTTTTCGGTGGTATAAAATCAGGTGTGACTGCTTTAACTAAAAATATATTCCTCGAAAGCGCATATTTCAACCCGGTTTCGATACGAAAAACATCTAAAAGACACGGACTAAAAACTGATGCTTCATTCCGGTTTGAAAGGGGTGCCGATCCAAATATTACTACATGGGCTCTCAAAAGAGCAGCAATGCTGATAAAAGAGATTACCGGCGGAAAAATTTCATCCGATATTGTTGATATCTATCCTATACCTCTAAAACCTGAATTGATAAATATTAACTTCAATAACATTAACAGGCTTATTGGTAAGAACATCGACCGGGCCATTGTTAAAAAGATTCTGAAATTTCTCGATATCAGGATAGAGCTTGAAAACGGCGATAATTTAGTGGTTGAGATTCCTACTTACCGCGTGGATGTGAAACAGGAAGCTGATGTCATTGAAGAAATCCTGAGAATCTACGGTTACAATAATATTGAAATCAGTAACCATGTTAATTCCACACTCTCCTATCCGGAAAAGCCAAACAGGGAAAAGATTGTCAATATTATATCAGATCTTCTTTCAGCGAATGGTTTCGCAGAAATCATGTGTAATTCTCTCAATCCTGCGTCCTGGTATGAAGAGAATGATGATTTTAATAAGGAACATCTTGTTATGCTGGCTAATCCTCTCAGTTCCGACCTGAACGTTATGCGACAATCTCTGCTTTTTGGAGGACTGAGTTCTGTTAGCAGGAATCTTAACAGACAAAATCCCGATCTGAAGCTATATGAGTTCGGACACTGCTACTTTTTTAATAAGTCGGATCAATCCAAACCGAAAGCAAACAATTATATTGAAAAAGCATCACTTGATCTATTCCTGACCGGTAATACAGGACGTCAGAGCTGGAATTACAAAACTAATCCAACCGATTTCTACAATATGAAATCCTCCGTTGAAATGATACTTTCGAGGCTTGGAATTAAACCTGAATCCTTATCAACCGGAGAAAGCGATAAAAAATATTTCACAGAATCAGTTACATATCTATTTAATAATAAACTAGTTGCAGAAACAGGACGTATCTCTAAAAAATACCTGGTACTGTTCGATATAGGACAGGATGTTTATTACAGTCATATAGAGTGGGATTTTATTTTGAAACTGATAAGGAATCATAACATTTCCTTCAGGGAACTCCCTAAATACCCTTCAGTTCGCCGCGATCTGGCCTTGTTAATCGACAGAAGTGTTCCATTTTCCCAAATAAGGGAAATTGCTTTCAGGACTGAAAAAAACATTCTACAGGATATTAGTCTGTTTGATGTTTATGAGAGTGACACTTTGGGGATAAATAAAAAATCATATGCAGTCAGCTTTAGCCTTCGCGATGACCTTAAAACTTTAACTGACAAGAATATCGATAAGGTAATGAACAATCTTATCAGGACTTTTGAAGAAGAGATTAAATCACAGATCAGGTAATGGGAAAATTAAGAGTTGAGCTGATCAATGGAGATATAACTTCGCTTGATGTTGATGCCATAGTAAATGCGGCCAACAGCTCTTTACTTGGAGGCGGAGGTGTAGACGGAGCCATTCATTATGCAGCCGGACCCGAGCTGCTGGCTGAATGTGAGAGTCTTAACGGTTGCAAAACAGGTCAGTCAAAAATCACAAAGGGATACCGTCTTAAAGCCCGGCATATTGTTCATACGGTTGGTCCGATCTGGTGCGGTGGCAGTAGAGATGAAACTGAATTACTTGCATCATGTTACCAAACAAGTCTTGCGCTGGCAAAATCGAAGAAGTTAAAAACGATTGCCTTTCCCGGAATTTCTACAGGGGCGTATGGATTCCCGAAAGATCTGGCAGCATTGATCGCTGTGAATGAGACAAAAAGGTTCCTTAACAAAAATAACTACCCTGAAAAAGTAATCTTTGTCACAAATGGTTCTGAAAACCATGAAATTTACAGGAAGCTTTTAGATAAATGATTACAATTATCCGTTCTGTCAACAAGTATCTCTCACTGGTAAAGTTCAGCCATACCGTCTTTGCAATGCCTTTTGCCCTGATAGGATTTTCACTTGCCGTGGCTAGGGAAGATTTTAATTTCGATATCAAACTGCTACTTTTGATAATACTTTGCATGATCTTCGCAAGGAACGCTGCCATGGGTTTTAACAGACTTGCCGACAGAAAATTCGATGCTTTAAACCCAAGAACAAAAAACAGAGATATTCCCTCCGGGAAAATTGGTGCCGGAGCTGCGACAGGCTTTGTCATTGTAAATGCCCTACTATTTATTCTGTCATCCGCTTTTATAAACCAGCTGACTCTATTTCTTTCACCGGTTGCTCTTATAATTGTCCTCGGGTATAGTCTTACAAAAAGATTTACAGCACTCTGTCATTTTATTTTGGGATTGGGACTTAGTCTTGCTCCGATCGGTGCATACATCTCTATAACAGGCACTTTCAATATATTACCGGTGGTATACTCTATTATTGTGCTTACCTGGGTTAGTGGTTTTGATATAATTTATTCCCTGCAGGATGATGAGTTTGATAAGTCAAACCAGTTGCACTCCCTGCCTTCATGGAGTGGCAGAAAAAAAGCGCTTTACATTTCCATTTTCGTTCATCTACTGACAATACTTTTTGTTATTGCCGGCGGATGCATGGGAAAAGGAGGTTTCCTTTTCTGGACAGGAGCCGTAATATTTACATTTTTACTAATATATCAGCACATTATTGTTAAACATGATGACCTAAGTAAAGTAACACTGGCCTTCGGTACAACGAATGGAATAGCCAGTATTTTGTTTGCCATTTTCGTAATTCTTGATCTGTTTTTCAGATCAGGGTAGTTTGAATTAAATCTTCAAAAGTATTGTCCATCTTAATGTTTTTTTGTTTCTTGCTACATATATAAAAATTGAGTTTATGGGTGAATTAGTTATTAAAGAGGTACTTACAAAAAAGGATCTGCGAAAGTTTATTTATCTTCCGGAAAAGGTACATAAAGATGAACCTGACTGGCTTCCCCCTATCTACATGGATGAATGGGAGTTGTATAATAAAAAGAAAAACAAATCGTACCTGTATGCTGATGCAATTCTTCTTCTGGCCTACAGAGATAAAAAGCCGGTAGGAAGAATTATGGGTATCATCAATAAAAGATATAACTCAATTCACGATGAACAGAATGGGCGTTTCTGTTTTATGGAGTGTTACAATGATCAGGAAGTATTTCATGCGCTTCTTACTAAAGTTGAAGATTGGGCAAGGGAGAATGATATGATAAGTATGATAGGCCCGCTTGGATTCTCCGACAAAGACCCTCAGGGCTTCCAGATTGAAGGTTTTGAATATCCGCAATTCATGACTAGTCCGAACAACTCACCCTATATGCCAAAACTGATTGATGCTGAGGGTTATGAGAAAAAGGTCGACCTGGTAAACTATCTTGGAAAACTACCTGAAAAACTTCCTTCTATTTATGAAAAAGTTCTCTCCAGAGTTGACAATAATAAAGAATATAAAATCATTGAATTTAATTCGAAAAAGGAATTAAAACCATATATAATCGGAGTGCTGCAACTTATGAATGAGACCTTTGAGGAGATTTATGGTTTTGTTCCACTCAACGATAAGGAGAAGACCGATTTTGCTGCCAGATACCTACCTATACTGGATCCTAAATTCATTAAAGTCATTGAAAATGAAGGTCTTCTGGTAGCATTTGCAGTCGGAATGCCTGATTTCAGCAGAGGGATAAGAAACGCAAAAGGCAGGTTATTACCATTCGGCATTTTTAAGATACTCAGAGATTCAAAGAAATCAAAGAAATTACTTATGATGCTCGGTGGCGTAAAAAAAGCATACAGAGGGAAAGGTTTGGAAGTCCTGTTAGGAGTAAAAATTTTCCAGTCAGGGATTGAACATAAAATGACAATGATCGATAGCCACTTGATTCTGGAAAATAATACCAGAATGAGGAGCGAATGGGAAAGAATAGGTTGCTCTGTTGTGAAAAAGTTCAGGATATATCAGAAAGACCTGCTTCCTAAAACCTGAAAACCATGAAAATCTATATTTTACTTTCGGTTAAACAAACAAAAAGGATATGATAAAATCCATGACAGGCTACGGAAAAGCAATTGCAGAAACTCCTCAGAAAAAAATAACAATCGAAATAAAATCGCTTAATTCCAAGCAGCTTGATTTAAGTACTAAAATGCCGTGGTTGTATAAGGAAAAGGAGCCTGAAATCAGAACCCTTATTAGCCAGAGACTTGACAGAGGGAAAATAGATTTTTCTATCTATTGCGACATGCTTGATAACGAGATAGTTACAGTAATTAACAAAACAGCCGTCAGAAATTATTATAACCAGTTTAAAGAGATTGCGGCAGATCTGAAGATTGACCTTGACGATCAGATATTTACTGCTATAATGAAACTTCCCGATACACTTAAAACAGAAAAAGCTGAGATGCCTCAGGGCGAATGGGATATTATTAAAAATCAAATTATAGAATCAATTACAATGCTCGATCTGTATAGAATTGAAGAGGGTAATTCTATAATGACCGATCTTAGGAAATGTATTGAGAAAATTCTGTCGTTTCTGGAAACTGCCGAGACTTTCGAGTCGGGCAGGATAACAAAAATCAGGGAAAAACTCAATTCAATACTTGAAGATAATGTAGGCTCTGAAAACATAGATAAAAACAGATTTGAACAGGAATTAATTTTCTATATGGAGAAGTACGATATCAATGAAGAGAAAGTAAGGCTGAGAACTCACTGTGACTATTTCGTAGAGACGCTCAACACTCCTTCTCCAAATGGAAAGATACTAAGTTTCATCGCCCAGGAAATTGGCCGTGAGATAAATACTATAGGTTCAAAAGCAAATGACGCTTCAATTCAGAAACTTGTAGTGATGATGAAGGATGAACTTGAGAAAATAAAAGAACAAACATTGAATGTACTATAAGGCACAATGGCACAAAGGCGCAAACGCACAAGGGAGAAAACAACATAACGATATAACAACTTAACAACATAACTAAATAACAACATTATTTGTCCTGGTCACCAAAATGAAATTAATGGAAGGTAAACTTGTAATAATATCAGCACCATCAGGTGCCGGAAAAACAACAATAGTCAAGCATCTACTGAGTAACGGGCTGAACCTTTCATTTTCTGTTTCTGCCACCACCAGACAGATAAGAGGCATTGAGAAAGATGGAGTCGATTACTTTTTTCTGACAGTAACCGAATTTAAAAGACGCGTTGAAAATAATGAATTCGTTGAATGGGAAGAGGTTTATAAGGATCTCTTTTATGGCACACTAAAATCTGAAATTGAAAGAATCTGGGCTAATGGGAAACATGTAATATTTGATGTAGACGCAAAGGGAGGCATTAAACTGAAAAAAATATTTGGTAACAAATCTATCGCCATTTTCATTATGCCTCCAACGATTGAAGAACTGGAGAACAGGCTTTTAAAAAGGAATACCGAAAGTACTGAACATTTAAAAATGAGAGTTGCAAAAGCAAAGGAAGAAATGAGCCTGGCGGATGAATTTGATACAGTAATAGTTAACCATCAGCTTGATAAAGCAAAAGAAGAAACACAGAAATTAGTCTCATCATTTCTCGGAGTACAAATCTGAACAAACAGATGATAAAAACCGGACTCTATTTTGGATCGTTCAACCCTATCCATATCGGTCATATTGCAATAGCAGGATATTTGACGGAATATGCCGGTCTCGAGCAGGTTTGGTTCGTCGTCAGTCCCCAAAACCCACTGAAAAAGAAGAAATCTCTTCTGGATGATCATCAACGTTTGTACATGGCACAACTTGCAATTGGAGATAGCAACAATCTAAAAGCATCAGATATTGAATTCAAACTCCCGGTACCATCATATACAATTGACACACTGACATATTTAAAAGAGAAATACAAAAATATTGAGTTTAGTCTCGTTATGGGAGAAGACAATCTGTACACACTCGATAAATGGAAAAATATTAATGAGCTGATACAAAAGTGTCCTATTTATGTCTACCCGCGTCCAGACTCAGGAAAACCGGATTCTCCAATGCTCAAACAGATCCTTTCTAATGCAGAAATACACATGGTAAAGGCGCCTCTTATGGATATCTCAGGCACCTTTATCCGTGAGGGTATTAAAAATGGAAAAGACATGTCTTATTTTCTTTCTGCACCGGTGTGGAAGTACATTAAAGAGATGCATTTTTACGAGAAATAAGATAAAAACTACTTCGCTTTCTGCACCTCATATATAATCTCTTCTCCCCGTATCAGCGCCTTCTCATTCATCGGAATAAGGTTATGATATCTTTCAGGAAGAGATTTCTTCAGTCCTTTAATAATATTCTCCAGCTTTATAATTGGTTTTACCTTAATAAAGCCACCCAGTACAATCATATTGAATGTTTTTGAGCTATTCATTCTGGCTGCTTCCTCAGTGGCATCTACACGATATATTGTAATATCCTTCCTTTCCGGATGACGTGTAATACCATTACTGTCGTAGATCAGAACACCGCCAGGTTTAACAGAACTTTCAAATTTATCGAGCGATTGCTGATTAAGGATAATAGCTGTGTCAAAATTCTTCACAATCGGTGAGCTAATCCTTTCAGTGCTTATAATTACAGTTACGTTTGCTGTACCACCTCTCATTTCGGGGCCATATGATGGCATCCAGCTAACTTCCATATCCTGCATTACTCCCGAATATGCCATTATTTTGCCCATTGATAAAACACCTTGTCCTCCAAATCCGGCTATAATTATTTCTTCAGTCATTTTCTTGAGAATTACTATATTAATATGTATTGACTATTCTTCCGGTGTTTTAATGTCTCCAAGAGGATAATACGGGAACATATTTTCCTCCATCCACTTATTTGATTGAACCGGAGTCATTCTCCATCCAGAGGGACAATTAGAAACTATTTCAATGAAGCATGTTCCTTTTCCGAGCATCTGATACTGAACTGCTTTTCTAATAGCTTTTTTGGTTTTTTTTACATTTGCAGCAGTATGAACACTCTGTCGGGTAACAAAGTAGGTACCGGGAAGTGTGGCAACGATCTCAGTCATCTTAAGAGGATTACCCATTGTTTTTACATCTCTGCCATACGGAGATGTTGACGACTTCATACCGGGTAACGTCGTAGGAGCCATCTGGCCTCCTGTCATTCCATAAATCCCATTATTTATAAATAAGATAAGTATTTTTTCTCCTCTGTTGCATGCGTGAATAGTCTCGGCTGTCCCTATAGCTGCCAGGTCTCCATCGCCCTGATAGGTAAATACAAACCTGTCAGGCAACAAGCGCTTAATAGCAGTTGCAAGAGCAGGAGCCCGACCATGGGCGGCTTCCTGAATATCAACATCTAAATAATTGTACATAAGGACTGAGCATCCTACAGGTGACACGCCTATGGTTTTAGACTGAATACCCTCTTCATCAATAACTTCAGCAAGTATTCGATGTGCAGTACCATGACCACAACCAGGACAGTAAGACAGAGTATTATCTGTCATAATATTTGTCTTGCGATAAACCAGATTTTCAGGTTTAATTATTTCTTTAATACCAGTAACTTCCAGCATATATTAACCTCCAATAATATTTGATTTCAAATTCTCGACAACCTCTTCAGGTGTTGTTACAATGCCTCCCATTCTTCCAAAATGTTTAACAGGCACTTTCCCGTTTACTGCAAGGAGCACATCTTCAACCATTTGTCCGGCACTCATTTCAACTGAAAGAATTCCTTTTACCTTACCTGCCAGTTCATTTATGCGTTTTGTCGGAAAGGGGAATAGTGTTATTGGTCTTAATAATCCAACTTTAATACCTTCTTCCCTGAGAAGTTGCACGGCTTTTTGACAAACTCTGGCACTAGTACCGTATGCCACTAAAAGATATTCAGCATCATTAACCTGAAACTCTTCATAACGAACCTCGTTTTTCTTAATCTCATCATACTTAGCCTGGAGTTTTTGATTATGTAACTCCATTCCGTTTGAATCAAGATCCAGTGATGTGATTATATTTCTCTCCCTTGTTGACGGTTTTCCAGTTGTAGCCCAGTCAGGAAAAACTGTCGATCTCTCTTTTTGTGGTCCGAGATAAACCTTTTCCATCATCTGGCCAATTGCCCCATCAGAAAGCATCAGTACAGGATTCCGGTATTTAAATGCAAGTTCAAAACCCAGATCAACAAAGTCAGCCATCTCCTGAACTGAAGCCGGGGCAAGAACGATGAGATGGTAATCGCCATGACCTCCGCCTTTAACCGACTGAAAATAATCGGATTGGGCAGGTTGGATCGTTCCAAGGCCTGGTCCTCCCCTTACTACGTTTACAATAAGGCAGGGAAGTTCTGCTCCTGCAATATAAGAGATGCCTTCCTGTTTCAGACTTATACCGGGAGAAGATGATGAAGTCATAACTTTTTTACCGCATGCAGCGCCTCCGTATACCATGTTAATTGCAGCAACCTCACTCTCTGCCTGAAGGACAACCATCCCTGTTGTTTCAGCAGGATTCGCTTCCATGAGGTATTCCAGAATTTCGCTCTGTGGAGTAATGGGGTAACCAAAATAGCCATCGGCTCCGGCACGTATTGAAGCTTCAGCTACCGCCTCATTGCCCTTCATCAATCTCAATTCCTTTTCCATTTCTGTCTATATTTTTGTTTTATAAACCGTAATAACCCCATCAGGACAAACCATAGCGCAATTAGCACACCCAATGCAAAGTTCAGGATTCGCAGGAAAGGCATAATTATAACCTTTCCCATTCACCTCTTTTGCCATTGCAATAGTGCCTGTGGGACACGTTACCATACATACCTCGCAACCTTTACATTTTTCAACATTTACAACAATACTGCCTCTTATCTTTGCCATTTTATCTTTTATTAATTCATTTTTAAAGGATGATCCTCAGAGAAACATTTTAAACGAATCTCGAGATCATGAAATTGTTCTCTTGAAACATTCGATACACATGCTCTCAAACCGTCATTTCTGTCGCTTCCTGTTATATCAAGCGAAATAGCACTTATTCCATAATAAAGGAGTTCCGCTAATAATTCATTACCAGTCATTCCCGGATAGCAGATGGTGAAATAGAAACCATCGGCAATAGGTTCATCAAGATCAGTCCCGTAAGGAATATTAAATCCATATTTCAGAAAAAGAGATTTCATTATTCCGGCTTTCTCCCCATATTCCTTTAAAACATCAATAAACTTGTACTTTCCGTCATTTACCGCTTTCAGCAATGCCGCCAGACCATATTGAACAGAATGTGAAACACCGGCTGATAAACCGTATAAAGCGCCAAATACTGCAGAATGACCAAACTTCCCCGATGAATAATATCTCAACAGATCGGGGTACTCCCGCTCAAAAAGGTGATCGGATATTGCCATCATACCTATTCTCTGCCCTGCATAGCTAAATATTTTAGAACTTGAAATAAGAATGATATAATCATCTATAAACTTGCTGATTGACGGTTGAAATGGAGGTAATCCGGGTTTTGAATAGTCTTTTCTGAAATCCATTCCGAAATAAGCCAGGTCTTCAATTATGATAACATCATACTTTTTGGATAGTTCACCTATAATGGAAAGTTCTTCTTCGTTTAAGCACATCCATGTTGGATTATTAGGATTTGAGTAGAGGATAGAAGAAATCTTACCTAATTTCAGATACGATTCAAGTTTACTTTTTAATTTTTCACCTCTATGTTCAAATATATCGAATGAATAATAATCGTGACCAAGCATCTTAACCTGCTGTTTCTGGACAGGAAAACCAGGATCGAGAAACAGAGTACCTTCCCTGTGTTTGTCATTCCTGTTTGCTACAAGGAAACTTATCATTGATCCCATCATTGAGCCAACAGTAGGTATACATCCCTGTGGATTAATATCTACATCAAGGAAAAGTTTAATAAATCTGGATGTTTCATCTTTCAGAACCTTAACTCCTTCAATGTTTGGATAAACTGAAACAACGCCCCTTCTCAAGGCATCAATCTCTGCCTCAATTCCTATTTGGGAGAATGGTAAACCGGGTACACCCATTTCCATTTTTATGTATTTCACTCCGGTCGCCATTTCAATCTGATGGACCAACTTCACTATCTCCCTGATACTTGCGGTTCCCAGATTATTCAATCCGCTCTCCAATTTCAGAGTTTTAACCGTGTTAAAATCAACTGGTGTTTTCCTCATTTGTTATTTTTTGAATTCGTGGTTTAATACCAGGGGTTCAAATATAATTATATTAATATCAATCAGAATTTTCGGTTATCAATCACATGTTTCGACTTACCCTCACTCCTCTCAATTGTCTTTGGTTCAACTAGAGTAACTTTTAGTCCCAGACCTATCGCACTTTCAATAGTATTCTGAATTTTCTCCCGAAGTGACTGCAATTCACTTATCTTATCCTGGAAAAACTCCTCTTCAACTTCAACCTTAAGTTCGAGAGAATCTAAATTATTGTTTCTTTCGACAATAAGCAAATAGTGTGGTTTTATTTCGCTGATCTCCAGCAAAACACTTTCCACCTGTGATGGGAAAAGATTCACACCACGAATGATTAACATGTCATCACTTCGCCCCAGGCACTTTTCCATCCGAACCATAGTACGCCCGCATTTGCATTTTTCAAAGTTAAGTCGTGTCAGATCGCGTGTACGGTAACGGATGAGAGGTAAACCCTCCTTAGTTATAGTTGTAAAAACCAGTTCTCCGATACTCCCTTCAGGTAAGACCTGTAGTGTTTCGGGGTCAATAATCTCAGGGAAGAAATGATCTTCGTTTATATGCAATCCTTCCTGCACCAGACATTCACCGGCCACACCCGGACCAATAACCTCACTAAGTCCGTATATATCTATTGCTTTAATCCTAAGCTTTTCTTCAATCTCGCGCCGCATATTTTCAGTCCAGGGTTCAGCGCCAAAAACGCCCACTCTTAACTTCAGATCTTCGCGTTTTATTCCGCTCTCCTCTATTGCTTCAGCAAGAAATAGTGCATATGATGGAGTACAGGCCAATACTGTGCTTCCAAAATCGTGCATCAGCTGAATTTGCCTCACTGTATTGCCTCCTGAAATAGGAATTACGGAAGCACCGATCTTTTCACCTCCGTAATGGAGACCAAGACCACCGGTAAAAAGGCCATAGCCGTAAGCGACCTGGATAAAGTCATTCCGGTTGGCACCGGCAGCGGTAAGGGTTCGTGCCATTACCTCCGACCATGTGGCAATATCGCTGCGTGTATAACCTACCACAGTAGGTTTTCCGGTTGTACCTGATGATGCATGTACACGAACAATTTCACTCATCGGTACAGCAAATAATCCAAAAGGATAATTATCTCTCAGGTCGTGCTTTGTAGTAAAAGGTAATTTTGACAAATCATCAATACTGTGAATATTTTCCGGACCCAACCCTGCTTCCTGCATCCGGTTCCTGTAAAACGGAACATTGAAGTAGACTCTTTCAACTGTCTCCCTGAGCCTTTCACTTTGTACCTTTCTGATCCCATTTCGATCCATACATTCAAAATGGCGGTTCCAAATATCCATATCAAATTTTTTAATCCTGAGCGTTAACCAAATTACATTAATTGTTTTAACAAATTCAAATGCCTAAATTTTATATAAATCACTGGCCCTGAGCAGCTCCAATTCATGACTTTTAAGGGCCTTTATAGCTTCCTCCGTATTGCTGCACCTAAGGATTATAATTGATTTATCACCTAATGAAAATGCATAAGTATATTCCACGCTGATTCCCAGATCTGATAAAATCCTTAATATTTTCGCATAATGTTTTGCTTCATTTGGAACAATGACGGAAATTACTTCAGTCAGATTCACAGAGAACGACTTCTTTTTTAAAAATTCTCTCGCTTTTTCAGGGTCAGAAACAATGAGACGCAAAATTCCGAATTCTGCAGTGTCGGCAACGCTTAACGCTGTTATCCTGATATTCTCCTCCCCAAGTACTTCCAGAACTTCAGTAAGCCGACCCGATTTGTTTTCCAGAAAAACTGATAACTGATGAGTAATCATGGCTTTAATTCTTTTCTTAGTAAATAAAAAGTTCGAAGATAATCATAAATCTAATTTGTAAAATATAAACGCAGTAAAGATCATTTTTCAATTCGTATTCTTGCATCAACCACTGTTATGTCATCGCAGCTGCCTATCAGTGGATTCAAGTCCACTTCCTTAATTTCAGTCGCGTATCTCAATAAGCTTGAAAGTCTGACAATTATCTCGGCAAATCTCAGTTCGTTTATTCCCGGTTTTCCTCTTGTTCCCCTGATAATCTTATAACTTTTCAGACTCCTGATCATCGATTCGGCTTCATTAAAAGTAAGCGGAGCAAGTCCTGACGAGACATCACCCAGAACCTCCACGAATATACCACCTAACCCACAAAGTATAATGTGTCCGAAACGTGGTTCATATTTTGCTCCAATAAAAAGCTCCGTTCCGGAAAGCATCTGTTGTACTAAAACAGATTTAACACCCTTTATCTGTTTCATCCTGTGAAATTCTGCTTCCAGATGTTTTTCTGATTTTATATTCAGAGTAACTCCTCCGACATCAGATTTATGAACAGGACCAACTACTTTCAATGCCAGAGGGTAACCTGTTTTTTTTGCAGTAGATAAAAGTTCTCTTTTTGTAAAAACAACCATTTCTTTTACAACCGGAATATGGGCAGCATTGAGAAGTTGCTGTATAATTGAAGGTTCAAGATAACCATTAGGGCATTCATCAATGATATTCCTTACAAGTTGTACGTCAATATTTTCAAGAAAAATATTCTCTTCAGCCGGGGTCGGTGTATTGGAGATTTTAATAAGGGCCCGACCAAGAATGACTTCATCCGGAAAATTCACATGACCTTTGTTAAGAAAATATTCTATCTCTTTTGAAGAGCTTGTTACCGACGGAAGAATTGGATAAAGAGGCTTATCACAAGTTTGTATTTTTTCATGTAACAGGTCATAGACCTCTGTCATATCATTCAACCCATTACTTCCGAATATCACGCTCATACCATCAATCAGGGGAAGTTCCTTATCGACATATTCTATTACACTGTCCAATTGGTCTATAGTTGCAGTTGCTATCATGTCTATTGGATTATCAGCTGATGCTCCCTGATTCATCATTGCAAGCAATTTATCATGATGCTTACCAGATATTCTCGGAATATTCATGCCCCCTGCTGATAAAGCATCAGTAAGCATGACCGCTGGTCCTCCAGCATGAGTAATTATAGCTATGTTTCTTCCTTTCAAATGTTTGTGAAAAAACACACATGCTACAGTTGTAAGTTCCTCGCGTCCGGTGCACCTTACTATTCCTGCTTTACGAAATAATGCTTCAACTGCCAGGTCAGATGATGCCATTGCACCGGTATGAGACGATGCGGCACGGCTTCCGGCTTCAGTAGTGCCGGCTTTAATTGCAGCAATCCGACACCCTTTTCTTATTAAAGATGAAGCATGATGAAGTAGTTTATCCGGATTTTGAATACTCTCAACATAAATCATTTTTATGGGAGAGCTTACACCTGGTTCATAGGTAAAGTCCCAGTATTCGAGAACATCTTCTACTCCTGTCTGGGCGCTGTTACCAACAGAATAAATGCTTGAAAAATTCAGCCCTTTTGGCATCGCTGATTCGAAAACAAACACAGCTGTAGCTCCTGACCCTGAAACAAAATCACAACCACTACTATTAAGCTTTGGCACAGGTGTCGTAAAGACGCCATTATACCTGGGTGTTATTACACCAATACAATTGGGTCCGATTAATGTTCCTCCGGATTTATTGATAATGTCAGCAATTTCAATTTCCAGTTTCCGGCCTTCCTCTCCTGCTTCACTGAATCCAGCCGATATTATAATAAAAGCCTTTGTCTTTTTATCATTTACCAGAATTTTAACTGCTGTTAAACATAAATTTGATGCTATAGCCAGAATAGCCAGATCTGCCTGAGGAATATCCCGAATGTCTTTAAATGATTTAACACCCTGAACCAAATCCTGTTTTGGATTAACAACAT
>Ga0209638_1001332_pt1 | contig 15895 bp, 15 predicted proteins | sample BarGraNGADG00211_FD_184490 | JGI IMG/M metagenome (GOLD analysis project Ga0209638, IMG submission 184490) | Arctic peat soil microbial communities from Barrow, Alaska - Barrow Graham LP Ref core NGADG0002-211 (SPAdes) (version 2) | ecosystem: Environmental > Terrestrial > Soil > Wetlands > Peat...
GACGAGCACCTGACGCACCGGCACACCGGCTCGTTCGCCGAGCGCGCGCAACTCGACCGCCAGCTGCTCGTCCTCGAGCGGCCGGAAGTGGTTGAAGAGCGGCTCCAGGACGACGGGCGCCACGAAGGAGATGACGAGCACCGCCGCGGCGAGCGCGAGGCCGGCGGCGACGGGCCACCACCCGGGAAAGGCGCGGGCAAGCCCGACCGCCGCAGTCCAGGCGGCGGCCGTGAAGACCACGCTCAACACGAGCCCCTTGGCGACGTCGGCCAGCCAGCTGCGCGTGCTCTGGTGGGAGAAGCCCCAGGCGCGCTCGCGCGTGAGGCCGCGCCAGGTCGCGAGCGGCAACTGCGCGAGGTCGATCACCACGACGACGACCGCCGCCCACGCCGCCGCCGACCCGGCCCAGCCGAGCCCGTCGACGAGACCCCAGAGGCTCCGGCCCACGGGCCCCCAGGCGAGGACGGCCACGACAGCGGCCGAGAGCGCCGTCCCCGCGCCGAACGCCAGATATCGCGCCCGGTGATAACGAGCCGCGCGCTCGAAGTCCTCGTGAGAGAAATCTAAGGACGCCATTTTCGGGTACATATATGAACCTTTCTGCGGGCTAGACTGCGAGGCCGAATGGCGACGGCGGAAGTAGCGGGAACACTACGGTCAAGCGAGGAGTCGTTCGCCCTCGCGGCGCAGCTGCGCAAGCTGACCCGGGTCGCCACCGGTGTCGCCGTTCTGACGAGCCCCGCGACGTACTTCTGGTTCCACCATCAGGTCGGTCTCAGCGTCGGCAAGTCGATCCTCGTCACCGCAATCTGCGTGATCGCCTTCCGCGGAATCATCGACCTCGTCATCCGCCGCATGATCCCGTGGCCGAGCCTGTTCGGCACTGAGGACACGCGCCTTCGCGAGGAAGACATCGTCAACCGCCGCCGCTCGTGGACGTGGCGCTTCTACTTCCGCGTCGCGATCATTCTCGGCGGCTTCATCACGCTCGCGTACCTCTACCGCCTTCACAGCGCGCCGGCGGGCACGTCGATCTCCTGGTGGGGCAGCGCGACCCACGTCCTCACGAAGGTCGGCCACCTCGCCCAGAGCGGGGCCTTCTGGATGCAGATCGTCGTCGTCTTCTTCCTCTTCGCGGCGAACTTCCTCATCTTCATGGGCCCGATGATGCTGATGGGTATCTCGCAGATCCGCGGTTACGAGCCCGGCGACGCCGAGTGGGGGGTGAAGCTCGAGCACGTGCGCGGCCAGGCCGAAGCGAAGGAAGAGGTGCGCCGCATCGTCACGTTGTGGCAATCCGGCGAAGCCTTCGAGAAGGCCGGCGGCAAACGCGAGCGAGGACTGCTCTTCCTCGGGGCGCCGGGCACCGGCAAGACGATGCTCGCGAAGGCGATCGCGACCGGCTTCAACTCGCCGTTCGTGTCGATCCCCGGATCGGGCTTCGCGCAGACGTTCATCGGCATCGATGCGCTGATCGTGCGCTTCCTCGCACGGAAGGCGAAGAAGCTCGCCCGCAAGTGGGGCGGCCAGTGCATCGTGTTCATCGACGAGATCGACGCGGTCGGAATGCGCCGGCAGGCGCTGCAGGGCCAGCGCCGCGAGACGGCCGATTTCGAGCTGCCGTTCTACGGACCGCTCGGCGCGATCAACGAGAGCGGCGACCTGATCATCGAGACGCGCGCGTGGCGCGAGCGGATGTTCGAGCAGCGGGCGCCGGAGCGGCACTCTCCGTATCCCCCGTGGGCGCAGAAGATCGGCAACATCGTCAACCAGGGGATCATGCCCGGGATGATGGGCGGCGGCGGCCAGCTCGCCCTCAACCAGTTGCTCGTCGTGATGGACGGCATCGACAACCCGCCGTTCATGCGCCGCTTCTTAACGAACAAGATCAACTCGTTGCTCGACGCTATCTATGTCATGCCGCGGCGTCTCGGGCGCGTCGGTCTTCGACTGCCGCCGCCGCGTCCACTCGGAGCGCAGATCTACTTCATCGGCGCGACCAACGTTCCCATGGAGAACCTCGACCCGGCGCTGACACGCCCGGGACGCATGGGACGACACGTGTGGTTCAGGACGCCGACGAAGGAGGACCGCAAGGACATCTTCGATCTCTATCTCGACCGCGTCTCGCACGATCCCGAGCTCGACACGCCGGAGCGCCGCGACGAGATCGCGCGAATCACGAACGGCTACTCGCCGGCGATGATCGAGCAGATCTGCTCGATGGCGCTGACGAACGCGCACCACGAGGGACTGCTCGCATTCACGTGGAAGCATCTCGTCGACGGCATGACGGCAGTCGAGTCGGGCACCGCGATCGGCGTTCAGTACGTCGAGCACGAGACACGGGCGACCGCGATCCACGAGGCCGGGCACGCTGCCGCCGCTCACATCTACCGTCCCGATCTCGAGTCGAGCCGCCTCTCGATCCGCATGCGCGGCCGCTCGCTCGGTCATCACCAGTCGTTCCAGCGTGAGGAGCGGTTCAGCGAGTGGCAAAGCGAGGCGATGGGCAATCTCATCCACACGCTCGGCGCGATGGCCGCCGAGCGCGTGTTCTACGGCGAGAACACGAACGGGGTCGGCGGCGACCTCTCGAGCGCAACGTCCAACGCGGCGTGGATGGTCGGCACGTCGGGCATGGGCCCCGATCACATCGACCTGCACGGAGTGAAGTTCGACGACGAGACCGAGGACGAGACGCGCGCACGGATCATGGAGCGCCTCGAAAAGATCGGGCTCACGTTGATGAACCGCACGCGAGGCGGCGGCTTCCAATCGGATCCCGTTGCATCCGTGCTGAACGACCGGTTCAAGCGCGCGTACGCCGCCCAGATCCTCGGTCAGGCGTACGTGACGGCGGAGAACTTCATCGCGGCGAACCGCGACGCGGTGGAACGCATTGCGCAGGCCGTGATCGACAAGGGCGAGCTCTACGGCGACGATCTCGTCGGCCTGCTCGACCGCCAGAATCTGAAGAAGCCGGAGCTCGACTGGACGAAAGAGGAAACGTGGCCTCAGATCTGACGAGCCCCGGCCCAAGCAGTACCGATGCCGCCGTGCCCGCAACCCCGCCCGCGCCCGCACCCGCGGGCTCTGCGCCGCATAGCCCGCACCGCCTTCGCTTCGGGCTCATCTACGGCGCGCTGGGGACGATCCTCGTCGTGGCGATCGTCGGGCTCACCGTGTTCGCGACCCGCTCGATCAGCCCCGCGCCGAAGTGGTCGACGTGGCATCCGAAGGGCGGCGGCCTGGGCGCAGCGCACGAGATCGCCGATCATGTTTCCCAGAGGTACCACCTGCCGAACGGCGACCAGCTCGTGGACGTCATCGCGCAGGCGCCCTCGGTCTCCCCGAGCACCGGCACGGTCCCGATCCACTTCGTCGCCGTGAAGGGAACGAAGGGCACGGGCACCCCTAATCAGCTGTACCCCGTCTCCTCGGCGAACAGCGTCATGTACACCCTGTGCGGACTGGGTCCGTCGTGCGAGATCGCGACAGGCAAGCCCTCGGTGCAGCGCGGCCTGCTCGTGCGCAGGGAGATCCTCGAGCTCGCCCTCTACACCTTCAAGTACGTCGGCGGAATCGACAACGTGCTCGCTTTCATGCCGGGGACGGCCGGAAAGACGGCGAAGTACATCGTGTACCTCCGCCACAGCGATGTCGCCGATGAGCTGAAGCAGCCGCTCACGACGACGCTCGGGAAGAAGGTGCCGCTGCCGAAGGCGATTCCCGCCGGCGAGATACGCACGATCGACACGAAGACCACGCATCGGGTGTACAGCTTCGTCGTCGCGCAGGCACCGCAGGGAGACCTCGTCTTCGTGCTCGCGCCCGTTCCGGCCTGACCCGTAACCGGCCGGCGCGCTCGCGCGTTCTTCTCCTGACCGACCCACTCCCGTGGGCGGAGAAGGAGGCAAAGACCGACATGCTGCTTGTTGCACTACTCATTCTCGCGCTGGCCCTCTTTGCCGGCGGCTTCGTGATCCACTGGCTGTTCGTCGCCGCAGTGATCGTGGCGCTTCTCTGGGTGATCAGCCTGTTCACCGGCGGCATCAGAAGCCGCGGCAGCGCGCTCTAGCGCGCGGCCACCACTCCTGGGGCGGAGCGGCACCTCCGAGGGCCGCTTCGCCCCGTTTCGCATTCACGGCCGCTGGGACCAGGACCGCGGCAGGTTGGGCCGCGCGGCCCATTGCCCGGCCTCGCGATCTGCCGATACGTTCAGCAGCGTGTCGCAGACCGAGACCCTCCTCTGGATCGTCGCCCTCTTCATCCTCGAGGTGAACCACCTCAAATGGATCTGGTGGGAGCACTGGGACTGCCGCAACTGCCGGTCGAAGCACAAGGACTGCGCGTGCGGATCGACGGCCCGCTGGATCATGTACCTCTAGCGGCGACGGGCTCGGCAACAGGCCCGCGGGTATTCTGGGCTGTCCCGCCTACCGGGAACAACCCCCCATCGACTAGCGGTCCAGGTCGCGGCCCTTTCAAGGCCGTCGCACGGGTTCGAATCCCGTTGGGGGGATACCGCGTTGCTTCGCTCGCTTCACGGGGGAAACCGGTTTCCCCCGTGGGCCCCCTTCTGGTTGTTGTGCTCACGGCCGGGCGCGTCACTGCTGCGCGGAACAAGTTCCGCTCCGCGACGGACGCGTGTTTGGCAAACGACCGCCGGTCCAAAGCGTGACAGGGGGCGGCTTGGTCACGCGCCCGCCCGCTGACACTGACCTGAGCCTCCCGCATGTTGCGATAGCAGGCGACACCTACACGATCGTCGTGTCGGAGCACGCGAGCCGTCGCGAACGCGCCAAGGCTCTCGCACCGCTCTATCGGACGGAGCTTCTCGCGCCTGAACGAGCATGAGCCGAGCGAGTGCCTGCTCTCACGCCCGCGGGCTCCGTTCCCGGAGCCCGCGTGCTCGTTCCTACCTGAATTTCCGGTCGGCGCCCGCTGCCATGACGAAGGCCGCAACTACGCCGATGAAGTACAAGATACGCGCGGTGCGCAGCTTGACCATTGGATGGCTCCTCCCGGTTTATCGGACTCCTCTGTCGTAGTCCGGCGGTCGCGGGTCCGTCGATCACCCGTCCGGGGCATTGAAAAGGGGTATCCCTCGAATGAGCGGCTGGATCCCTCGTCCGAGTGCCGATCACGGAGTTCACGGCCCTCGTGACTGCGATGAGCTCCAGCATGCGTACATATTCCTTCTGCGTCGGCGGCGCGTTCTGGATCTCGCTCGCAACGTGGCTGCTCGTCAATCCTGCGTCGCTGTCCGGTGCTGCGCTGCTCGCGCCGCTCGTCGCGGTCGCGGTTGCCGGCGAGGAGCTCGTGATGCGCAGGCGGGGCGACGGGGACTCTGCGGCACTCTCCCTCTCCGCGGTGGCGCACGTGGCTGCAGCGGTGCTGCTGGTACCGGTTGGGGCTGCACTCGCCGCCGCGCTCGGCGTGCTGATCAGCGACGGGTTGCGTCGCGACGGCCGTCAGTATCTTCTCGTCAACTCGGCGATGTTCGGCGGCGCGACGTGGGTCGCGGCCGTCGTGTACCGCTCGCTGGTCGGAACCCACCTCTCGTGGACGTTCGCGGCGATCCCCGCGTTGCTCGTGCTGATCGGCGTCCGTTACCTCGTGACGAGCGCCGTCTTCGCAGGCGGAATGGCGGCGATGGGTACGGGCCCCTTTGTCGGCCTCGCCTGGCGGGCGGTCGTCGAGGAGGTGCCGGCAACCGTCGGCGAGGGAAGCCTCGGTGTGCTCGTGGCCTACGGCTTCGGGGCAAGCCCCATGTTGTTGCCGTTTCTCCTGCCGCTCCTCGCAGCGCTCTTCTACGCAAGGGCGAACCTCGAGCGCCTACGACGCGAGACCCAGGAGGCGCTGCAAGCAATGGCAGACGTCATCGATGCGCGAGACCCATCGACGACCGAACACTCGGAGCGGGTCGCAGAGCTCGTCGGGCGGTTTGTCGCCGCGGTCGATCTGCCACGCCGTGAGTCGGAGCGGCTCGTCGCTGCAGCCCGCTTCCACGATCTCGGGAAGATCGCAGTCGACACGAGGACACTGGCGGCCGCGGAGCGCCTGACCGAGGAAGAGACGGCGCAGATCCGCATGCACCCTCGTGTCACAGCGCGCCTGCTGCGTCCGTTTTCCTTCGCGCGCGAGATCTCGGAGTTCGCAGCCCTCCACCACGAGCGCTGGGACGGCACCGGCTACTTCGGGGTCGCCGGCCCCGAAGTGCCGATCGAGGCCCACGTGCTCGTCGCCGCCGACAGCTACGACGCAATGACGTCGGCTCGCCCCTACCGTCCGCCGTTGAGCCGGCAGGAAGCGGTCGCGGAGCTCCTCGACAAGGCGGGCGCGCAGTTCCATCCGACTGTCGCGCGCGCCTTCGCAGCGGTGCTTCTGGACGAACCGCTGCACGAACGCCTCTCGGAGAGCGAGCTCGCGGAGCTGCGGAAGTCGTTCAGCCGCATCCGCGTTGCGTCCGCTCCCGCTCGCAACGTGATCGCAGACCCCCGTCTGGCGACGATGGCCGCGCTCGTCTCGACGCTCGTCACGTTCGGCATCCCTGGCACGCCGGTCGGCGTCCGGCTCGCACTCACGGGCCTCACGTGCTGTCTGCTCTGCTACTGGCTCACAGCGCAGGTGCGCGTACGGACGCGGCGCTCGCGCGCCCAAGCCGCGGTCGCCGCGAAGGCGGGGCCGGAGGTGGTTCTCGCCGCTGCGGGCTTCGACGCCTGGGTGGCCCTCACGACGGTCGACCAGAACGATGTCCTGTGTGCGCCGCACGGACGCGTCACCGACGCGGAACTGCGGGAGGTGCAGAGCTGGCTTCGGGTCGGTGCCCACGAGCGGCTGAAGCGACTCTCGACCGGGACATGGGCCCTGCGCTCGACGCACACACGACAAGACCGCCGGCTCGTGCTCGGGCTCCGGCGCCGGCCTCACGTGTACGAGCTCGAGTTGGGGCACTGGCTCGCCGACGCGATCCTCGAGAACCTTCCGCCTCTGCGAACGGTGACGCCCCGGCAGGCGAGAGGCGAGCGTGCACTCGCGCTCGTCGAGCTGTGCGCCTTCGAGCGGCTGCGCCGCGGGGCCGGGCAGCTCGTTGCCGAGCGGATCGTGGCCGAGACGGAGCGCCGGCTCCGCTCGGCGCTGCGTCCTGACGACGCCGTCGTTCGCCTCGGCGACGACGTCTTCGCCATCTCGATGGTGATCGGCGGCACCGACCTGGAGACGCTGGAGCGGCGACTCTGCCGAGCGGTAGCAACGGTCCCCGTCCCGCAGCGACTCGAGCGGCTGCGTCCGCGCGTCGTGGTGGCGCACGTCGCCGACGCACACCTGATTCCCGAGCTCGCCGACGTCGAACGACGCCTTCTTCCGATCCCTGTCCCCGTCATCGCGTGACCCTCGGCATTGCCTGCCTGGTCGGTGTGGGCCTCGCCTGCGCCGCCGGCGCGAGCCTGCAACTCCTCGCCGAAGTTCGGCTCCGCTGGACGGGCCTGGTGCTCGTCGCACTTGCGGTCCAGCTCCTCCTCTTCGCTGTGCACGTGAAGTTGCCGCACGGAATCTCGACAACCAACGCCCACCTGGCGTCGTACTCCTTGCTGCTCGTCTTCGCCGTTCGCAACAGCCGTATTCCCGGCTTCACGCTGGCCGGGCTCGGGCTCGCAAGCAACGCCCTCGCCATCTTCCTAAACGGTGGCCGGATGCCGGTCAGCGTCAAAGCGTGGGCGGACGCTGCTGGGACCGGAAGCCACACGTTCGCCGGCAGCGTCTACAACAACGTCGTCGCTGCCGGCAGCGGCTCGCACCTCGCGTTTCTCGGCGACGTGTTCGCGATTCCGCACCCGCTGCCCTTCGCCAACACGTTCTCGCTCGGTGACGCGCTGCTGATCGCCGGGGCCACCCTCTTCGTCTACCGCAACGGCCGTCGCAACGACGACAAGCCATCGTCGCGCGCATTCGAGCCGCTTCGGGTTCGCGAGTTCCGCGCACTTCTCGCCGCGCGAACGATCTCCAAGCTCGGTGACTGGATCTCGATCGCCGCACTCGTCACGTGGATCTACGTCCACTCGCACTCCACGTTGGGCGTCAGCGGGATCCTGATCGCACGTATCGCAGCCTCCATCGCGGGCAGCCTCGCCAGCGGCATCGTGCTCGATCGCTACGGCCGGTTCGCACTCCTTGCGCGCGTCGAAGCTGCGCGGGTGCTCGCCACGCTGGCGGCCGTCGCGGCAGTCGCGACCGGTCACACGTTTGCCGTCGCCGCCTGCGTCTTCCTCTCGTCGTTTCTCGCCTCGGCGACCGATCCCACGGCCTCGAGCCTCGTTGCGGAGATTCTGCCGCCGGAGCGTCTCCACGCAGGCAATGCACTGCATGCGATCGCCCGCGCCGCTGTCATGGCAGTCGGCTCGATCACCGGCGGATTGATGGCCGCAGGCATCGGCACCGTCCCCGCTCTCGCCGCAGACTGCGTAACGTTCTTGGCCGCCCTTGCCATCTACTCGGTCTTCGCGCGCCGATTGCCGCAAAGGGCGCCGGCGGCCGACGAAGCCGCGCGCCGGCCGGAGGCAAGCCGCCTGGAGGCGTTCCGGTTCATCTGCAGCAGCCGCAGGCTGGCGGCGCTTGTCGGGTCGTTCGCTGTCGCGACGTTCGCGATGGGGCTGCTGAACGCGTCGCTGCCTGCGTTCCTCTCCGTTCATGCGCCCAGCGCAGGCGGCTACGGCGTCGCGATCGGCATGATCGCCTCCGGCTTGGTCTGCGGCGAGTTTCTGAGCGGCCGGATGGCCGGCCGGGCCGTCGACCGGATTCCGACCCTCGGCTTCGCGATGTCCGCAGGCGTCCTCGGCGTCGCTGCGCTGAGTAACGTGCCGGCGACGATCCTGCTGCTCCTCTTCGTGTTGGGCATCAGCGACGGCACAACCGAGACGGCGTACGACACCGTCGTGCAGGCAGATACCCCGCGATCGCTCTCCGGCCGCGTGTTCGCAGTCGCAGGCGCCGTGCAACAGACCGGCATGGTGGCGGGGTTCGCCGCGGCCCCGCTGCTCGCGGGCGTCGCACTCCCGACGAGCAGCATCGCGCTCGGGGCAGCGGCGGTCGTCGGGACGCTCGTCATCGCCTACCGGCGTCCGGTGCAGGCGGTCCACGCCGCCGGAAACACATAGGCCCGGCAAACGAGCAGCAAGAAATCGGCCTTGCTCGAAGCGCCACTTCGTGCGCCTCGACTTCGCCTATGCGACGCGCACGGTGCTCTACGCGATGGCGGTGATCATGGCCGTGGCGACGATCGTCGCGTCCGTCGGTCTGAGACCGGGGTTGCAGCAGGAAGCAGAGGCGACCGAGGCCGAAGAGGCACTCGCCTGAGCGGGCGAGGTCGACGTCATACGACCCCTAGAGCGCCCCGCCTGCCGCAGGCGGCGCCGGCCGCGAGGGAGCGGCAACGCTGACGACCGTCCGCGCGAGATAGTCCTCGACGAGCAGCAGATTGTCCGTGCCGGCGCGGTCGACGACCGCCAGGAGCGCCGACATGCCCGCCACCTCTTCGCGCTGCTCTTCGAGGAACCAGCCGAGGAACTGCTCGCCCACATGCTCGTGCTCGTCGCGCGCGACCTGCACGAGGTCTGCGATCTGCTGCGTGACGGTCTTCTCCTGCTCGAGTGCGAGGGCGACGGGCGCTCGGTCGTCCTCGAAGCGTGTCTGCGGCGCGTCAACACCCGGGACCAGCACCTCCGCGTCCGCATCGAGCAGGTACTGCACGATCATCATCGCGTGGTTTCGCTCTTCGACCGCCTGCCGATAGAAATGCGCGGCGAGCTGCGGCAACGTCTGCACGTCGTAGTGCACGGCGACCGCCACGTACTGCTGCGACGCGGCGTACTCGTTCGCGATCTGGCTGTTGAGGCCGTCTGTAAAGCGACTCACCTGGCTGCTCCTTTGCGCGTGCTTGCGGAAGAGAGAACTGAACCTACACTGGGCCGGGCAGCCCGCCGCAGCGTCAGAGGTTCAGGACGAGCCGGCCCATCCGTTCGTCGTGGACGTAGCCGACGCTGAACCAGAAGCCACGTGCGCGCGCATCTTCGCCGGCGACGAGCGCGGTGATCCGCGTGACCCCGCGCGCCGCCAGGCGCCGGTGTGCCTCCAGGACGAGGTCGCGGGCGATCCCCCGGCGCCGGTGCTCGGGCGCCACCGCGAGGCGGTACATCTGGCCGCGCCAGCCGTCCCACGTTGCGATCAGCGTCGCAACGAGCGCGCTGTCGACCTCGGCGACGAGCAGCGCAGTCGGATCGAACGCGAGCAGCTGCTCGACTCCTTCCGCCGAATCCTCCACACCGGCATACGCGCTTCTGCCCTGCGCCCAGACCGCGAGCACCGCCGGAATGTCGGCGATGTCCGCCGACCGAATCTCATACCGCTCCGTCCTCGACATGCACGGTATTCAACAGATGTCCGGCTGGTCGGCGTCTCACGAGCGCGAGCGACTCTCAAACCGAGGCCCAGCCATTAAGATCGACGGTGTGGCGCAGCACCTCGCGAACGCGGATCTCATCAGCGATCCGCGTCGCGCGGGCGCCCGGGCACACCTGCGCGCGATGGGGCTCTCGGAGCGCGACTGGGCGAAGCCGCTCGTCGGGATCGCGACGACCTGGACGGGGACGATGCCGTGCAACCTCGGCCAGCGCGACCTCGCACGCCACGTCGCGACCGGCGTCAGAGAAGCGGGCGGCACACCGGTCGAGTTCAACACGATCGCGATCTCCGACAACCTGACGCAGGGCATGCCGGGGATGCGCGCGTCGCTCGTCAGCCGCGAGGTGATCGCCGACTCGATCGAGCTCGTCGGCCGCAGCCAGCCCTTCGACGGGATCGTCTGTCTCGTCGGCTGCGACAAGACGGTGCCCGGAGCAGTGATGGCGCTCGTCCGGCTCGACGTGCCGGCCCTCGTCCTCTACTCGGGCGCGATGGCCATCGGCTCGCACAAGAACGCGCCCGTGACGATCCAGGACGTGTGGGAAGCCGTCGGCGCGCACGAGGCCGGGCAGATCTCCGACGACGAGCTCGACGCCCTCGAGCGTGACGCGTGTCCCGGGATGGGCGCGTGCACCGGGCATTTCACCGCCAACACGATGGCCGTTGCGATCGACTTTCTCGGGCTCGGACCGGCCGGCCTCGGCGGCGTGACAGCCACGGATCCAGCGAAGCCCGACGCCGCCGTGGCAGCCGGCCGGATGGTGCTGGACGTGATCGCCCGCGACGCGCGACCGTCGTCGTTCGTCACGCGCGAGGGACTCGAGAACGCGATCGTCGGCGTGACGGGAACCGGCGGCTCGACGAACGCCGTCCTGCATCTTCTTGCGTTTGCCGACGAGGCGGGTGTCGAGCTGACGCTCGACGACTTCGACCGGCTCTCGGCATCCACCCCCGTCGTCACGAGCCTGACGCCCGGTGGGCGGTACGTCGCCGGCGACCTGCACCGCGTGGGTGGAACACCAACGGTGATGCAGCGGCTCAGCGAGCATCTGCACCTCGACGCGCCGACGGTGGACGGACGCACGCTCGGCGAGATCGCAGCCTCCGCCGCGGAACCCGACGGCGACGTCGTCGCGCTCGCCGCCGCGCCGTTCAAGCCGGGTGGCGCCCTGCGTGTGCTGCGCGGCAACCTCGCCCCCGACGGAGCGGTCGTCAAGCTCGCCGGACACGAGCGACCCGTTCACCGGGGCCCGGCCCGCGTCTTCGAGTCCGAGGCGACGTGCAAGGCCGCCGTCTACGACGGTCTCGTGCAACCGGGCGACGTCGTCGTCCTGCGCGGCGAAGGGCCGGCCGGCGCTCCGGGCATGCCCGAGATGCTGTCGATCACGTCTGCGATCGTCGGCCGCGGGCTCGGCGACTCCGTCGCGCTCGTCACCGATGGCCGGTTCAGCGGCGCAACGCGCGGGCTCATGGTCGGCCACGTGTCGCCCGAGGCTGCGCACCGCGGGCCGATCGGGCTCCTGCGCGACGGCGACGTCGTGACGATCGACGTGGAGAGCCGCCGCCTCGACGTCGCTCTCACCGACGCCGAGCTCGCCGAGCGCGACGCGACCCGCAAGCTCCCCGAGCCGCGCGTCCGCCGCGGTGTCCTCGCGAAGTACGCGCGCACCGTCTCCTCCGCGTCGCGCGGCGCGGTGACTCACTGAGCGGTAATCCATTGAGTGGGCAACTCGCAGGGAAGGTCGCGCTCGTCACCGGCGCAGGCCGCGGCATCGGGAGGGCGCTCGCGCTGGGCTTCGCCGCCGAAGGAGCGCTCGTCCACGTCAACGACCTCGACGCGCCCGACGGCACGCTGGCCGCGCTACCGGAGGAACGGCGCGGGCTCGCACTCGCCTACGACGTCTCCGACGTCGGAGCGATCCGCGAGATGTTCGGCCGGCTCGACCGGCTCGACGTCCTCGTCAACTGCGCGGGCATCACCGGCTGGATCGACCTCGGCGACCCGAGCGAGGCGACGTGGGACCAAGTGATCGACACGAATCTCAAGGGCACGTTCTTCTGCTCGACCGAAGCCGCGCGGTTGATGCGCACCGGCGGCGGCGGCTCGATCGTCAACGTGTCGACCGTCGTGGCCGCGCGCGCCCTGCGCAACCTCGCTGCCTACGCGGCGAGCAAGGGCGGAATCAATGCGCTGACGATCCAGCTCGCCGCCGAGCTCGCGCCCGACCGTATCCGCGTCAACGCGTTCGCGCCCGGTGCCACGAACGTCGAGCGGAACCTCACCGACGATCCGACGTATGTCGAGCTCTGGTCGCCGCTGATTCCGCTCGGCCGCGTGGCCGAACCCGAGGACATGGTCGGCCCGGCGGTCTTCCTCGCGTCGGACCAATCGGCGTACGTCACGGGGCAGGTGCTCTACGTCGACGGCGGCTGGACCGTCGCCGGCAGATACCCCGAGACGTACGTCGACAGCGCGAAGGATCGCTGAGCTACTTCATCGGCCCGTCGAGCCAGGGATCGCGCCCTGCGTCGCCGCCCGCCGCGGCGACGGCGAGCCGCGCGAGGTAGTGATCCCAGCCGTGCGTGTGCGACTCCGTCGCTTTGGCGTTCGGCAGGTCGTGGTGCGTGAAGCGGAGCGTCGTACCGTCGCCGTCGGGGGCCAGCACGATCTCGATCGTGGAGGAGCCCGGCGGCACCGGGTTCGCCTCCGCGCCGCTCGGCTCCCAGCCCCATGTGTAGACGAGGCGATGCGGCGGATCGAGCTCGACGAACTCGCCGCTGGCTGTTGCGCCCGGGATCACGTCGATGCTCCAGGCGCCGCCGGGACGCGCGTCGAACGTCGCGCGCTCGCCCATCCAGAGGGTCGCCTTGTCCGGATCGACGAGGAACTGCCAGACCGTCTCCGGGCTTGCAGCGATCGTGATCTCGCGCTCGAGCGAGGTCGTCTCAGTCGTTGCGTCCATGCTTTGCTCTCTCCTCCTTTTCTGCCTCGCGCTTCAGCGCGTCGAGGCGGTCGTCCCAGAAGCCTTCGAGAAAGGCCTTGAGCTCGGCGAGCCCTTCCGGGCGCGCGCGGTACAGGCGCCGGGTGCCGTTGCGTCGCTCGGTCACGAGACCGGCCTCCTTCAGAACGTTGAGGTGCTGCGACACGGCGGGCCGTGTCACGTCGAAGTGCGCGGCGATCTCCCCCGCGGCGAGTTCGCCATCGCGGACGAGCGCCAGGATCTGGCGGCGGCGGGGCTCGGCGATTGCCTTGAGTGCAGCTTCCACGGAAGCTATTTAAGCTGCGCCTTACGTAAGTGTCAACTTACGTTATCTACGGCTCCCGCAGCCCCCGCGGCCAGATGCCCTGCCGCGAAGCCTCAGCCGAGCTTCGCGCATTTCGCCGCGCTCGCCGTTCCGTCGTCGACGCTCTTCACGGTGCTCGTGTTCGTGCCCTTGTACGTCGCCGTGCACTCCCACTCCTTGTCGGTGGCGACGACCTCGACGAGGCCCTGATGACCGTGCGGGCCCATCTCGGTGTGGTTGCAGTGGTAACGCCCGGGAGGGACGCTGTCGGCCGCGTCCGGGTGATGCCAGACGAAGCGCGGCATGAAGCCGTTGAAGCCCGCTTTGACGACGTCCTTCTGCGGCTCCTGCGTCCCGACCCCGGCGTTCGTGCAGCCGAGATCGACCGCTGCGCGCGACCCGGGCGTTCCTGGCTCTAGCGCACCCGCCTTGTCCACGAGCTGGAGATGGATCGTCCAGGTCAGCGTCACATCGCTCCGTTTGCCCTTGAACGCGAAGCGCAAGACGTGGTAGCTCGTCGCGCGCGCGGCCGGATCGAACACCGCGGAGATCGGGCCGATCACAAACGAATAGTCGGGCTTGGGTTGCGCCGCCCCGGCACCGGCCGGGAGCACCGCCAGCACGCAGGCAGCAAGAGCTGCAATCGCCGCAGGCCTGCGCACACGCCGATTCGAGCACGCGGTGCCAGGAATGTCAATGAGCAGACGCAGCGGCCCAGGGCATTCATGTTGGCCGGATGGTCAACATGAGGTGAACATCCGGGTCACTGCGGCCTAACCACCGCAACGGCAGCTACCATGCTCGTACGGACGCTGTTGGTGGCGTCCGGAGCTTGGCTTCGAGGCCTCAGGCGTTTCTTTGCCGGGGCCTTTTTTATGCCCGAAAACGAGAGGAGCACGAATGACCAGCACCGCAACAGCACGCGTGATGACAGTGGAGGACGATCCGATTGTGCGGGCCGACCTGCGGCTCGTGCTCGAAGACGCAGGGTTCGGCGTGTGCGCCGGCGCCCGCGACGGAATCGAGGCCGTCGATCTCGCCCGGCTGCACGCTCCGGATGTGATCGTGCTCGACCTCGGTCTCCCGTTGCTCGACGGGGTCGAAGCGACGAGGCGGATCCTCAGCGAGCGCGACGTTCCGATCATCGCGTTGACCGGACGCTCCTCGAGCCTCGCCACGGAGGCGATCGAAGCGGGAGCTGTAACGGTCCTGCGCAAGCCGTTCGGCGAGCACGAGCTCGTCGACACGGTGACGACCGCGCTCGCATCGCACACACAGAAGCTGCGAAACGAATCCCGCACGGCGCTCGCGACAGTCCTCGGGCTCGTCGGGTATCCCGAGACCTGGGCGGAGGATCTCGAGCGGCGCGCATACGAGAGCGGCCGGCTCTGGAGGCAGGTGAGCTAGACGCCGCTCGCCCGATCCAGCGGACGGGAAGCTGGTGCGGGCCGTTTACGAAGCGGCCTTCGGAAGTGCATGCTGAGCACCAGACATGCCCGGTTTCCTCAACTGGATTCGGTCGACCCTTCGCGGTGAGGTGTCCGCTTCGGAGCTCTACGCCCGCCGAGGCGCCGGCACGGCCGCGTACTCGCTCGCCGAGGAGGCTTCCGGCACCGAGGGTGACGATCGCGGGACACGCCTCTTCCGCGTCTGCGCGTGGAACGCGTTTGCGCTGCAGACGATCGCGGAGACGCTCATCGACGTCGACGCGGCCGACGATCCCGGCACGGCGGGGTACGTCCCGCGGTCGACGCTGCACTTCGCGAGCGACTGCGTCGACCGCGTCCCCGACTGGATCCGCCTCGCCCGCATCGTGCAGACCGACCCGGAGGCCCGCATTCGGGGTCTGCCCGCGAAGCTTCCGGTGTGGCAAAGCGGCGAGCCGACGAGACACAGCGAGCTGCATGCACTGCGCTCGGCGTACGAGGCACTCGAGGCGAGGGTCGAGAGCGATCTGCAGGCGCTCTCCGCACGATCCTCCGCAGATTCGATCGCGCAGGTGCGGCGGGTGCGCGCAGAGATGGAGAGCGCGGCGGAGTACGCAGGTGCGATCTCACACAGCAACTCGGGTGCGGTCGACCGGGGCGAGGCACGCTGGCGCCTTCTGTCCGCGCTCGAGTGCGCGTTCTTGCTCGGGCAGATCATCGCG
>Ga0209638_1001334_pt1 | contig 15879 bp, 12 predicted proteins | sample BarGraNGADG00211_FD_184490 | JGI IMG/M metagenome (GOLD analysis project Ga0209638, IMG submission 184490) | Arctic peat soil microbial communities from Barrow, Alaska - Barrow Graham LP Ref core NGADG0002-211 (SPAdes) (version 2) | ecosystem: Environmental > Terrestrial > Soil > Wetlands > Peat...
CCGCCGCTGGGACGGCCGGGTCGTCGGCCACGACCTCGATCCGCAGGTCGTCGTGGCTGCGCGCCGCGAGCTCGAACTCCCGTCCCATGGTTATCGCGCCGGCCCAGGGATCCTCAGCACAGCGGCCGCAGAAGACGCACCGCGTCACGTCGAGCGCGACGTGGCGATGGCCGCCGTCGATATGCTCCGAGAGTGCACCCGTGGGACAGACCGATGGAGGGGGCAGATGGCTGCCGGGCCGAAGCACGGGAAGCCCGCGAAAGCGATCCGGCGGCACGCTCGGCTCCGCGGGGTAGCGGGTCGTGACCACCCCGGTGTGAAGTGCGTTCAGGAGGATTCGCAGCATGTCAGCGATCCGTGCACGAGTAGCAGAGCTCGAAGCTCTTGTTGACGAGCGGGAAGTCGGGGACGATCGCCGTCTGCGCGGCCAGGACCACGGCGGCCCAATTGTGGTAGCTTGGACTTCGTAGGTGGTATCGCTCCACCCGCCCGAGCGCATCGGTGCGAAGCCAGGTCACCGCCTCGCCTCGCGGCGACTCGATGGCCGAGATCCCGATCCGTCCGCCGAGCATCGGCTCCGGAAGGACGACCCCCAACGGCCCAGGCTGGAGTCGCCGCACGAGCTCGCCGACAAGTCGGATCGACTCCCGGGCCTCGTCGGCGCGAACGTTCACGCGGGCCATTGCGTCGCCATCGGAGGCGGTCACGACGTGCAGATTAGGCGGCTCGGGATCCGCGAACGCACCGTGGGGATGATCGCGCCGAGCGTCGCGATCCACGCCGCTCGCCCGGGCCGTCACGCCGGCGACGGCGAGGTCCAGCGCGGCTTGGCGCTGGAGGACGCCGGTGTCGTCCAGCCGATCGACGATCGACGGGTTGGCTTCGATGCGTTCCATCAGGCTGTCGAGCCCGCCGAGCGTGTCCTGGAGCGTGGCGGCGATGACTCCGAGCAGGTCGTCCGGGAGATCGAGTCGCACGCCGCCCGGGATGACCAGGCCCCGGAGGAAGCGATTGCCGGCGAGTCGCTCGTTCATCTGCTGGAGGCGTTCCTTCAGGCGCGCCCCGGTGGCGGTGCCGTAGTGGAACGCGGCGCCAGCGCAAACGTTGCCGACGTCGCCGACATGGTTGTAGAGCCGCTCCAGCTCGAGCGCGATGCTCCGGATGAGCCGGGCCCGCGGCGGGGCGTCGACGCAGGCGATCTGTTCCAGCGCTTCGCAGTAGCCCAGTCCGTGCGCCACCGAGCAGACCCCGCAGATACGCTCGGCAACGTAAAACGCGTCGAGCGGCAGGAGCCCCTCCATCCGCTTCTCCAGCCCGCGATGCGTGTAAAACAGGCGCGCTTCGAGATTCAGCACGGTCTCGCCGACCGATGTAAAGCGGAAGTGACCGGGCTCGATGATGCCGGCGTGGATGGGGCCGACCGGGATCTCAAAGACGCCCTCACCTTCGGCGACGAGGTGCGGGAACTCGGCGGCGGGCTCGACGGGGACGCGCCGCGACCCATCGAACGCCTTGCGGAGCGGGAAGACGCCCCGCGGCCACCCATCGTGAACCACGAGCGGGCGGGGATCGGGGTGCCCCACTGGGACAATCCCAAAGAGGTCCTGCATCTCGCGCTCGTGCCAGTTCGCGGCCGGGACGGTCGTGGTCAGGGAGGGCACCTCCGGGTGCGCCGCATCCACGGAGACGAGCAGCGTCACGAATCGATCCGGGGTGCCGGGCGTGGTGGGCTCGAAGACGTAGCGCACCTTGAGATCGTGGTCCGGCGTCGCCGTCTCATCGGTCGCCACGACCGTGGCCAGGGCCATCGAGTGCGATCCGATGAGCACGGCGACTGCCGCCGGGAGATCGCCGGGTCGACCAAGACGCACCGTGAGGTCCGATGGGCGCGGGCCCACGTCCGCCTCCACGGAGCCGCCTGCGCCAGCCCGCAGCGCGACCATGAGGGCATGGTCAGCCAACGACGATCTCCGTGGCGCGCCGGAGGAGCCCGTCGAAGCTCGCGGGAATTGTGAGGCCGAGCAGGATCATGATCGCCGCGAGCAGCATCATTCCGAGCAACGGGGACCAGGCCTCGGGCTCCCGGTTCGCCGCCGCCGTCGGCTCGCCGAAAGCCATCGCGCCAACATGGTGGAGGAGGCCGGCAAAGATGACGACGACCATCGTGAGGAAGATGGTGATCGCCACCCAGTGACCGTGGCCGATTCCGGCGCGCAGCACCATGAGCTCGCTCACGAAGATCGAGAACGGCGGTATGCCGGCGAGGGACAGCGCCGCAAGCATGAAGAGCGTGGCGCCGATCGGCGCCACGGCGAGCAGGCCCCGGATGACCCGCATGTCGCGGGTGCCGTAGCGGGCGATGGCCGTGCCGGCGGCGAAGAACGCGAGGGCCTTGGTGACGCCGTGGTTCACCACGTGCAGCAGCGCGCCGTAGGTGCCCACGGGGCCGCCGAAGCCGAGACCGAGCGCCACGATCCCGACGTGCTCGACGCTGTGGTAGCCGAGGAGGCGCTTGAGGTCACGCTGGGCCAGTATGAACGGAGTTGCCACGACCACCGAGGTGAGGCCGAAGACGAGCAGCACCTTCGCCGGGAACTCCGGGCCGCACGCGGCGGCGGCGATCGTCTGGAATCGAATGATTCCAAGGAGCGCGCACTTGATGAGGACGCCCGACAGCAGCGCCGACACCGGTGTGGGCGCCTGGCTGTGGGCGTCCGGCAGCCAGAGGTGCATGGGCGCAAGGCCTGCCTTGGTGCCGTAGCCGACCATCACGAAGATGAAGCCGATCCGGACGATACCGGGGTTGAGCTTGGGAGCGACCTTCATGATCGCCGACCAGCTCATCGCGTCCGCGCCAACGGCGCCGTGGGCGGCGGCGGCGGCAGAGACCAGCACTGTGCCGAAGAGGCCGAAGGAGATGCCGATGGTCGTCACGATGATGTACTTCCACGCCGCCTCCAGGCCGTGGCGGTGGCCGTGGTAGCCCACGAGGACGGCCGAGGTGATCGTCGTCCCTTCCATCGCGATCCAGAGGACGCCAAGGTTGTCGGCGAGGACCGTCACGACCATCGTGGCGACGAAGAGGTGCACGAGCGCGAAGTAGGACCGCACGGACTCGGCCTTCATGTTGCCGACCGCGATCGCCTGCCTGAGCCACCCCACCGTGTAAATGGAGACGGCCAGGGTGAGGACGACGAGGAGGAGGAGAAAGACGAGCCCGAGGTCGTCGATGCGCAGGACGCCGAGCGCACGCGGGCCGCCCTTTGCCACCTCGCGGGCGAGAACGAGCGTGAGCGCGAGAAGGATCGTCGAGCCACCGACGTCGAGGGCCGAGAGGATGCGGCGGTCGCGCGTCGTGAGCATGAGCAGCGCCGTGACGGTCGGGACGAGCGGCAGGACCCAGAGGAGCGTTTCAGCCACTGGTCATCCCCTCAGCCGGTCCAGGTCCGCGATGTCGGCGTCGACCGTCGAGCGGACCCGGAGCACCATGATCGCCATGACGAGCACGGCGAGGATGACGTCGAGGATCACGCCGATCTCGATGATGAGCGGCATGCCCTGCGTCACCGCCATCGCCGTGAAGAAGATCCCGTTCTCCGACGCGAAGAGGCCCACCATCTGGTTCAGCGCCGTCTTGCCGGTCGCCATGACGAGCACCCCGAGCAGGGTGAGGGCGATGCCGACCGGGAGCGCGTTGCCGGTGATCGCCTGGCTCACGGGGCCGAGCGTGGCACCCAGGTGGAACGACATCACGACGACCATCACGGCAAGGGCGAGCGTGGCGGCGACGGGGATCACCGGCTCCACCTCGCGCCGGACATTCATGCGCCGGACGACCCGGTGCAGCACCCACGGCAGCACGATGGTCTTGATGGTGAGCGTGATGCCGGCGATCACCCAGAGGTCCCTGTTCCCGGTGGCCGTGGCGAGGACCGCGGCCGCGATGGCGATGAGGAGCGACTGGGCGGCCACGGCGTAGATGGCACGGTAGATCTGGCCGGCCGCGAGGATGAGGATCATCGTAAACAGCAGCAGCGCGCCGAGGTCGTCGATGATCGTATGGACCGTCTCGGCGCTCACAGGATCCTCAGGGCGAGAGCTGTGAGGGCGCACACGAAGCCGATGCCGAGGTACTGCGGCACCCGGAAGAGCCGGAGCTTGGCGTAGGACGACTCCACGAGCGCGAGATAGGTCGCGAGCACCAGGATCTTCGCCGCGAACGCGCCGACGCCGAGGAGGAGGCCCGCGGCGTCCGCCCCGTCCACCAGTCCGACCGGGAAGAAGAGGGCCGACACGAGGCCGAGGGTCACGATCTGGCGGGTGTGCGACGCAAGCAGCATGCAGCCGAGACCCGGCCCGGAGTGCTCGATCAGCATGCCTTCGTGCAGCATCGTGAGCTCGAGGTGGGTGTCCGGGTTGTCCACGGGGATGCGGCCCGTCTCCGCCGGGAGCAGCACCAGCATGGCCGCAAAGCCGAGGAAGTCCGACGCGTGCCAGGCGAAGACCCACGACGTCCCGCGCTGCGCCGCGAGGGCCCCGAGCTCCGTCGTCCCGGCGGCCACCGCGGTCGAGAACACGACCATCATCAAGACCGGCTCGACGAGCGGAGCCACCGTCATCTCCCGCGAGGCCCCCATGCCGCCGAACGCGCCGCCAGCGTCGAGCGCACCGACCGCCGTGAGGAAGCGGGCCAACGCGAGCAGCCCGAGGAGCAGCAACGCGTCGCCCAACGGAAAGGCCGGCGGTCCCGCCCGGACGACCGGAACGAGTGAGCCCGCGGCCACCGTGGCCGCCAGCACGAGCACTGGAATCAACCGGAAGAGGCCCGAGGTCGTATCCGCCTGGACCGTGCCCTTGCGGAACAGCTTGGTGAGGTCGCGGTACGGCTGAAGGACCCCGGCCCCCTGCCGGCACTGGAGCCTGGCCTTGATCTTCTGGATGATGCCGGTGACCAGCGGCCCGAGCAGCACGAGGAGGGTCATCTCGAGGAGCAGGAGCCCGAGCGATCGCTCGCCGGTCATCATTGGCCCACTCCGAACAGCAGCAGCGCCACGAAGAGGGCCCCGAGCACGAACCCGATGTACCCGTGAATGCGGCCGGTGCTGAGGACACGAATGGTCCTCGAGAGTACCGTGATGCCCCGCAGGACGCGGTGGTAGATCTGCGTTTCCGCGAGGTCCACGACCTCGCCGGCGTAGTGGATGCGCCGGACGACGTACGGCGTCCCCGCGGTCTCCCGGATCACCTCGCGGCGGGGGCGGTAAAGCGTCGCGAAGACGAGCCGGAGCGGCTTGGCAAACGCGGTCGCCGTATAGTCGAACCGTGAAGTGGGGCTCATCCCGCACGTCCAGGTCGGCGCGGCGTGCGGCGCGGCGCGCCGCGATCCGCGGCGCAGGACCCACACCATCGCCGTGAGCGCGATGAGGAGCACGGTCACCATCGTCATCGAAATGGACGTGGCGGCCATCCCGGACGCCGTGAGCCCCGTCGACAGCACCAGCGGTCCCCGGGCCGTCACGACGGCGCTCGCTCCGGGACCGTGGAGCAGCTCGGCCGTGGGCGCGTCGAGCAGGCGCATCGCGTAGCCCGGCGCGACACCGAGGGCCACGCACAGCGCCCCGAGCCATGCCATGCCGGCGATCATCGATGGCGGTGCCTCAGTGGCATGCTCGGCGTGGGGCGTACGCGGGCGGCCAAGGAACGTGACGCCGAACGCCTTCGCGAAGCAGGCAGCGGCGAGGCCTCCCGTGAGTGCCAACATCGCCGCGGAGAAGACGATGACGAGCCCGGCCGGGCCGTGGAAGCGGCCGGCGCCGCCCAGGAGGGCCTGGAAGGTGAGCCACTCGCTGACGAACCCGTTGAGCGGGGGGAGCGCCGAGATCGCGACGGCTCCGAGCAGGAACAGCCCCGCCGTCCAGGGCATGCGCCGCGCGAGCCCGCCGAGCTCCTCCATGTTGCGGACGTGCGTTTGGGAGATGACGCTGCCCGCGCCGAGGAAGAGCAGGCCCTTGAATGCCGCGTGGTTGACGGTGTGAAGGAGTGCGGCCGTAAGCGCCACGGTCGCGAGGACACCGCCAGCGCCTTCCCGGCGCCACAGGATCATCGCCAGCCCCACCCCGATCAAGATGATCCCGATGTTCTCGACGCTGTGGAACGCGAGCAGGCGCTTGAGGTCGTGCTGCTGGAGCGCGTAGAGCACTCCGAGCACGGCTGAGGTTGTGCCCACGACGAGCACCGTCCATCCCCAGGAGGGCGGGAGCGGCCCGGCGACCGGGGCGAGGAGGTCGAAGGCGAAGCGCAGCATCCCGTAGATCGCGACCTTGAGCATGACGCCCGACATCAGCGCCGAGACGTGGCTCGGGGCTGCGGGGTGCGCGCGCGGGAGCCAGACGTGGAGCGGAATCACGCCCGCCTTGGTGCCGAAGCCCACGAACGCCAGGAAGAACAGCGTCGTTCTGGTCGTGCCGTCGAGGTCACCGGCCGCCGCGCGAAGGGCCGCAAAGTCGAACGCCCCGGCTCGCTCGGTCAGGGCCAGGAATGCGACGAGGAGCAAGGCCGTCCCTCCGTGGGCCATCACCATGTAGAGGAGCCCAGCCCGCGCGTTCTCGCCATCCCGGTCGTCGGAGACGACGAGAACGTAGCTGGCGAGCGTCATGCCTTCCCAGCAGAGAAGGAAGGTCATCGCGTCGCCGGCGCAGCAGAGGAACGCCATGCATCCCACGAACACGTTCAGCGCGAGCACCTGGGCCGCCTGCCGCGCCCGTCCCGCGTGGGGCGAGTGTGCCCGGAGGTAGGCGGGACCGTAGATGGCCGCCGCGACGGCCACGAGAGAGATGACGAGCAGGAAGTAGGCGGAGAGGCCGTCTACCGAGAGCGAAAGCCGGGCGAACGGGAAGAGGGCCGGGAGCGGCTGGGTCAGCGTGCGACCCGGGGCGCCGAGGAGAACGCCGAGCGAAACGCCGAGGCCTGTCACGGCCCCCGCAAGCGTGGCCAAGTGACCGACGCCGAGCGCGAGTCGGCCCGACCAGCGCGCCAGCAGAGCCGAAAGCGCCCCTGCCCCGTAGCACGCGGCCATCAGAATCAGGCCTGAGTCGACGTCCGTGTCGTCCCCCCTTTGTCGTGGCAAGACCTACGAACGGCCCGCCAGCACGCCCTTCTACGCTAACGCGCTAAAACAATCGCCTTACGGCCTCTTCGCCTTCAGCGCATTGAGCACAGCGCAGAGCGCCATCGCCTGGACTTCCGCATTCTCCTGCGTGCGCTCTGTCCTGGTGCCGTAGTACACCCTGTGGATGTAACGGCTCTTGCTGTGCCGCACATTGATGGATCGGTTGGCGATATCCGGCACTACCCGCCACGGTCCGCGGCCTGGGGTAGTGCAATCGAGACGACGCATTTCGACAGGAGGCATATTCGTTGGGATGTGAAGGCTGGACTGACGGGCCTCGGGTGGGCAAGGCAATTGGAGCTCGACCTAGCGAGCGGGAGTAACAAGTTAAGATATTCCAAGCGTTGCGCCAGCGGGAGCACCTTCTTTCAGCGGTTACATCCAGCCTTGGCGCGGCATGAATCGCTACATTACAACAGCCGGATCACCTTCCACCGATCACCATACAATGCCTGCCATCATAGCCGACATCCATGCCCGCGAGATCCTCGATAGCCGCGGCAATCCCACCGTCGAAGCCGACGTCATTCTCGAGAGCGGCGTTATCGGCCGCGCGGCGGTGCCGAGTGGCGCGAGCACGGGCGAGCACGAGGCAGTGGAGCTGCGCGACAATGACAAGAAGCGCTACGGCGGCAAGGGCGTCCTGCTCGCGGTGCAGAACATCGAGGAGACCATCGCGCCGGCACTCGCGGGTGCGGACGCGACCGACCAGATGGGCATCGACACCGCCCTGATCGAGATGGACGGCACGCCGAACAAGTCCAACCTCGGCGCCAACGCGATACTCGCCGTTTCGATGGCAGTCGCGCGCGCCGGTGCGAGCGAGCTCGGCCTCCCATTGTGGCGCTACCTCGGCGGACCGCTGACGCGCATCATGCCCGTGCCGATGATGAACATCCTCAACGGCGGCGCGCACGCGACCAATACGGTGGACTTCCAGGAATACATGATCGTTCCCGTCGGCGCCGAGTCGTTCACCGAGGGGCTGCGCATGGGTGCGGAGGTGTTTCATGCGCTGAAGAAGGTGCTCGTGAAGCGGAAGCTGAGCACCGGCGTTGGCGATGAAGGCGGCTTCGCGCCCGATCTCAAGAGCGACGAGGAAGCGATCAAAGTCGTGATCGAAGCCATCGAGGCGGCAGGCTACGCGCCAGGTAAGGACGTCGCGATTGCGCTCGACAGCGCGGCGAGCGAGCTGCACAAGGACGGGAAGTACACCTTCAAGAAGAGCGGCGCGGGCACACGTGACGCAGCCGGCATGGTCGAGCTCTACACCAAGTGGATCGACACCTATCCCATCGTCTCCATCGAAGATGGCTTGGCCGAAGACGACTGGGACGGGTGGAAGCTGCTCACCGATGCGATCGGCGACCGGTGCCAGCTCGTGGGTGACGACATCTTCGTCACCAACACCGAGCGGCTCGCGCGCGGCATCGAAGGCGGCGTGGCGAACTCGATTCTCATCAAGCTGAATCAGATCGGTACGCTCACCGAGACGCTCGAGACGATCGAGATGGCGAAGTCGGCCGGGTATCTCACCGTGATCTCGCACCGGTCCGGGGAGACGGAAGACACCTTCATCGCGGATCTCGCCGTCGGCACGGGAGCGGGACAGATCAAGACCGGCTCCGCGTCGCGCACCGATCGCATCGCGAAGTACAACCAGTTGATGCGCATCGAGCAACAGCTCGGCGGCGCGGCGGAGTATCCCGGCGGAACGCTCTACGGGCTGTAGTCGCGCGCCGTAGCCCAAGGTGACCGTCGCTCTCTTCGCGCCCTGCTACGTAGATCAACTCTACCCGCAGGTCGCGATCGCGGCGCTGCGCGTGCTCGAGCGCCTCGGCGTGAAGGTCGATGTGCCGTCCGGCGCTCCGTGCTGCGGACAACCACCATCAAACGCCGGTTTCGAGCGTTTGGGAGAGCCCGCGCTGCACGCGTTCGTGAAAACGTTCGCGAAGTACGAGCGCACGATCGTGCTCTCGGGTAGTTGCGCGCTGCATGTGCGCACGCATGCTCCGCAACTTGGCGTGGCGGGCGCTCATGTCGCCGCGCGCACGGTGGAGTTCTGTTCCTTCCTGCACGACGCGATTGGCATCGAGCGCGTCGCGTCGCTCGGCGCCACCTGCTCGCGCCGCGTCGCCGTTCACATCGGCTGCCACGGTCTTCGCGGGCTCGGACTCGCCTCTCCGAGCGAACTGCAGGTCGGCCGCTTCGACAAGGTGCGCGCGCTGCTCGGTACGGTGAGGGGTCTCACCTTCGCCAACCTCGCGCGACCGGACGAGTGCTGCGGCTTTGGGGGATCGTTCGCCGTTGTGGAGCCGGCCGTCTCGGCGAAGATGGGGCGCGACCGATTGCGCGACTACGATGGCGGGAACGCCGACATGGTGGTCTCCACCGACGTCTCCTGTCTCATGCATCTCGAAGGCCTCGCTCGGCGCGACGGTGTCGCGCTGCCGATGATGCATGTGGCTGAAGTGCTCGCGATGTCGGCGCGGTGATGTCGGGCGCTGCTCGCTCGCTGCCCGTGGTCCATAGCGCGCCCGTGGATCATGCGGCGGCCGCAGCGGCGTTCAACGCGAACGAAGCACGGGTCGATTGGCACGATGCGGCCCTCTGGTTCGTGCGCGAGAAACGCGATCGCGCCGTGGAGGAGGTGCCCGAATGGGAGCTGCTCCGCGAGCTCGCCTCCAACATCAAGGAGCACACGCTCTCCAGGCTCGACGAGTATCTGGTCGCCTTCGAGTCGGCGGCGACGGCGAATGGCGCGATCGTGCACTGGGCGCGCGACGCGGAGGAGCACAACCGGATCGTCCACGACATCCTCGTGTCGCGAAAGGTGCGACACCTGGTGAAGAGCAAGTCGATGCTCACCGAGGAGTGCGGGCTCAACGCCTATCTCGAGGAGCGCGGCGTCGATGTTGTGGACACCGATCTCGGCGAGCGCATCGTCCAGCTGCGGCGCGAGCATCCGAGCCATATCGTGATGCCGGCCATCCATCTGACGAAAGAGGAGATCGGTGAGACCTTCGCCGAACATCTCGGAACGCCGGCGGGGCTGAGTGATCCCACCGAGCTTACCGCGGCGGCGCGAGTTCATCTGCGCGAGAAATTCCTCGCCGCGCACGCCGCGCTCACGGGCGTGAACTTCGCGCTCGCCGACACGGGCGGCATCATCGTCTGCACGAACGAGGGGAACGCTGACCTCGGCATGGCACTCGCGCCCATTCACATTGCGTCAATGGGTATCGAGAAGGTGATCCCAGGCGCGAACGAGCTCGCGGTGTTCCTGCGCATGCTCGCGCGAAGTGCGACGGGACAGCGTCTCACCGTGTACACGTCGCATGTGCATCGCCCGCGCGAAGGGCAGGAGCTGCACATCGTCATCGTGGACAACGGCCGCAGCGAGCAGCTCGGGCGAAAGGACTTCTGGCGCTCACTCAAGTGCATTCGCTGCGCGGCGTGCATCAACAGCTGCCCGGTGTACCGGCGTTCGGGCGGCTACAGCTACGGAGCCACCGTGTCCGGTCCCATCGGTTCGGTGCTGACGCCTGGCATCGACCTTCACAAGTATGCGGCGTTGCCGTTCGCGTCCACGCTCTGTGGTTCGTGCACCGCCGTGTGCCCGGTGAAGATCGATCTCGATGCGCAGCTCTACCGGTGGCGACAGATCGTCGTGGATGCCGGACTGGTGAGTGTGACGAAGCAGCTCGTCGCACGGGCTGGCGGGCGCGTGTTGGCGAGCCGCAGGTTGGTCGCCGTCGGTAGCATGCTGTTTCGCTCCATGCTGCGAGCATTCCCTGCGCGTCTCCTGCGTCGGCTGGCTGGCGCATGGGGACGCGATCGCGAGCTGCCGGTGCCGCCGCGCGAGAGCTTCAGCGCGTGGTATCGCAGAGAAAGGGGTGATGGCCATGACGTCGCGTGAGTTGATGCTCGCCGCGATTCGTGCCGCGCGACCGGCGCCCGTCGAGCGGCCGGACGTACGCGCCGCGGTGGCAGGACTCCCACTACAGGCGGACGCAGTGCGCAGCTTCATCGAGGCCGCGGAGGCTGCGGCGGCGCGAGTGTTGGAGGGTCGTCGGGCCGAGTTGGCCACGATGATCGCGACAGCATATCCCGCGATGGGACGTCAGGTCTCGGCCATGCCGGCCCTCGACGCGGGCGCAATGGCCGAGTTGCCACACTCCTTCGCGGACACCGAGGTGTTCGTGTGCGAAGCGGTGCTCGGTGTCACGGAGAATGGCGCAGTGTGGCTTCCGCTCTCGCGGCTGCGGCACCGGTCCGCCCTGTTTCTGGCCGCGAACGTGATCGTGGTCCTCGACCGTGCGCGGATCGTGGGGAACCTCCACGACGCATACGCGGCGATCGATGTCGCGGCAGACGGATTCGGCGTGTTCGTCTCGGGTCCGTCGAAGACGGCGGACATCGAGCAGGCGCTCGTGATCGGAGCGCACGGGGCGAAGAGCCTGACGATCCTGCTGCTGGAGGAGTGAGAGGCCGAGACGATCCTGCGTCTTCTCCGCGCTCGTCTCGTTTTGACTTCCCCGCGCAGGCTCGCCCATGTTTGTCTGCCTGTTCCTTCTTTCCTTCCCTCCTTCCACCCGCGGTTTGGCTCACATGCCACATATGACACTCGACACTGGGAACACCGGCTTCATGCTGCTGTGCTCCAGCCTCGTGATGCTGATGACGCCCGGCCTCGCATTCTTTTACGGTGGCCTCGTTGGGCGAAAGAACGTGCTCGCGATCATGATGCAGAGCTTCGTCTCCATGGGATGGACCACCGTTCTCTGGTGGGCCTTCGGTTTCTCGATGTGCTTTAGTGGGGACCTGAAGAGCGGAACGGACATCGCCGGCATCATCGGCAACTTCGATTGGGCCTTTCTGCGAGGCATGACGCTCGACACGCCCTCACCGATCAATCCGACGATTCCATTGATCGTGTTCTGTGCCTACCAAATGATGTTCGCGATCATTACGCCTGCACTGATCACCGGTGCCTTCGCGAATCGTGTGCGTTTTCCCGCCTACATGCTGTTCCTCACCTTCTGGCTCGTGCTGGTGTACTTCCCATTCGTCCACATGATCTGGGGCGGCGGGATCATGGCGAAGTACGGCGTACTCGATTTCGCCGGCGGCATCGTTGTCCACAACATCGCGGGCATTGCGGCGCTGGCCTCTGTGCTCTACGTCGGCCGCCGCAAGACGGTGGACACCGGACCGCATTCCATTCCGCTCGTCGCGCTCGGGACGGGACTGCTCTGGTTCGGATGGTATGGGTTCAACGCGGGCAGCGAATTCCGCGTCGATGCCGTCACGGCCATCGCCTTCTTGAATACGGATCTCGCGGCCAGCTTCGCCGGCATCGCCTGGCTCGCGCTCGAATGGCGTGCGTCGGGAAAACCGAAGTTCCTCGGGCTGCTCACCGGCGCCGTCGCCGGCCTCGCGACCATCACGCCCGCAGCCGGCTATGTCTCACCACAGACCGCATGTCTCATCGGCGTGCTCGCCGGCATCGTCTGCTACTACGCGGTCGCCCTCAAGAACAAGCTGCACTGGGACGACGCGCTCGACGTATGGGGCGTGCACGGCGTGGGCGGTTTTCTCGGCATCCTGTTGTGCGGTGTCTTTGCCACCACGGCGTTCAATCCGGCGGGCGCGAATGGCCTCCTGGCTGGCAACCCGCGGTTCTTCCTCATTGAGCTCGTCGCCGTGCTGTTCTCGTCGGCGTGGGCGTTCGTGTTCACCTACGGCATGCTCTGGCTCATCGACAGGGTGACGGCCGTCAAGGTGGACGAGGACGCGGAAACTTACGGCCTGGACAAGGTACTCCACGGAGAGCTCGCCTACGTGGAAGGGTTGTGAGAGCGGTGGCCGCCGATATCGCAGCCCCTACTGACTAATTCGTCGCGATCTTGCTCTTCGCCGCCTTGAGCTTGCTGTCGTAGAACTCCAGGACGCGTCGCTCCATGTCGAGGAAGTCCTCCGCCGTGGCCGTGCCGCCGCCGTGCCCGCCGTTCGTGTAGTTCACCCACACCACGTCCTTGCCGAGCCGTCGCAGCGCGTAGTACATCTCGCGCGTGTTGTCCGCCGGCACGTTCGAGTCGAGCCCGCCCGTGATCAGCATCAACGGAGTCGTGATGCGGTCGGCGAACATGATTGCCGAATGCGCCACGTACTTCTGCGGCTGCGCCCAAAGCGTGGCGCCGAGCCGGTCCTGCGTCTTCTCCGCCGCGTTGACGTTTCGCACACCGAGGCGAGGCGAATCGGTATAGAACGAGATCATGTCCACCTTGCCCGAGATGTTCACCGCCGCCTTGAAGCGGTTCGTTTGCGTAACGAGCAGGTTCGTGGCATAGCCACCGTAGCTCTGCCCTTGCAGGCCAAGCTTCGATGAGTCGGCGATGCCCATCTCGATCAGCTTGTTGGCCGCGGCGGTGACACCCTTCAGCCACGCCTCGCCCGGGTAGCCGATGTCAAAGTCCACCGCTGGATGCGCGACGACGTAACCGTGCCCGGTGAGCACGTTGGCGCGGACGTCGAAGTTGTCGTCGAAGTAGTCTTCATACACCTCGAACACCGTCGGATATGCTTTGCCCTTCTCGTAGTCGGCGGGATAGTACACCACCGCCTTCTTCACGTGGCCGTCGGCGTCGAGATACGACACCAGGTCCGTGGGCCCGATCTTCTTTGACGCGAGTTGCGGATTCGACACGACGAGCCGGTGCAGATCGGTGAGATCCGTATTCGCCGCGTACACATCGGCCGGCCGATTCCCGTTCGCGATGCTGACGACGATTGTCGTGCCGTCTTTCGACAGGCGCAGCGCTGAATACGAGCGTCCGTCCTTGATCAGTTCCTTCACCTGCTTTGTGGGACGATCGTAGCGGAGGATGCCGCGCTCCCACTTCTGCCGCGATGCGGTGGTGAAGTAGATGTGCTGTCCATCCTGGCTCCATGCCTGCGCGGTGACGCGTGGCAGCGCGTCGCCGGAATCGCTCGCCGCGATGATCTTCTCCTTTGTGCCGGTTGCGACGTCGGCGAGCCAGAGCCCTTCCTTGTTCGAGATGAGCACCGCGTCGTTCGTGGGCGAGTAGCGCACGATGCTGAACCGCTCGAGCGCCGCCTTGTCGCGTGCGGTCTTCGACGTATCCGGTGTCTCGCCGCGCTTCGGCTCCGGCGCGCCGGCGATCAGCTTCGCCGAGCTGTCGGCGATGGAGCCCAGGTAGACTCGGCCGTTGTTGGCGTACGCATAGTGCTTGCCGTCCTCGGTCCATGCGAACTGCATCCCCTTGGTGGTCGGCCTGAGCGTGCGCTCCGTGCCGCTCGAGTCCCGCACGCGCAGCGATGTCTCCGAGTTGAAGCTGTCGTAGTCCGTCTTCTTCTGGATGTCCTGCGAGTAACTGATCGCGCTGCCGTCCTCAGCGAGCGTGTAGTTGGCGATCATGGATTCCGGTACGCGGTCGCGCGCGTGGCCCGATGCGACGTCGATCGCAACGATGCTGCGGACGTTGCCCTGGCGACGGATGTCGTCCCACGAGAGGAAGGGATCCTTGCTGTTCTGCACGACCACCGTGCCGGACGTCATGCTCGCGAAGGTGTCGCGGGCGCGCTTGCGCCAGTCTGTCGTGCGAGCGTTGAGGATTACGTCCTTGCCATCGGCGCTCCAGCGAACGTCGCTGTTCTCGGCGACGTACGTCCCAGCCCGAAGCTTCAGCGTCGTGAGCTTGTTCGACGTGCGATCCCAGACCGCCGGCTCGAGCACGTCGCCATTGAAGATGAGCAGCGCGAGACGACGTCCATCCGGCGCCCAGCGGACGTTGCGCACCTGTCGCTTGTCCTTGAAGACTTCTGTTGTGCTACCCGTCCTGGTTTCGATGATTAACAAGCGCGCCGGGGTGACGCGGAGGTAGGTCGGATCGCCGTCGTGGCGGAAGTCGATGCCATAGGCGTCGCGGCGGATCGTGGAGATCGCGACGAGGTAGCGTCCGTCTTCCGTCAGGTCCGACGGCGCGACGTTGACGACGTTCAGCGCATCCTCGGCCACGAAGGTGGCGTCGGCGGGCTTGGACGAGACGGTGTTCTGGTCGGGCGCGCGTGATTGCTGCGCGGCGGCGTTGGCGAAGGCGAGAGCGGGGGCGAGCGCGAGGGTGAGGACGCGGATGATCGGGCGCATGAGCGGTGGATTGGGGTAGAAGCGGCGCTCCGAATGTGGGTCCGAGTGGGCGTGATGGCCAGCGCTGAACGGTGACACGATGCCATCAAGGGTGTTGTTCCGTTCCTCCGCACACGCGACGATAGCGCATGACGGCGTTATTGGTGAAGCGTGCCGGCAGTGCGCGGCGTGATTTGCCGGTTTAAGTGGCGCGCAAACTGGTTGGTGTCGCCTTGCCGCAGGTTGGCGTCGCCTTGCTGCTGGTTGGCGTCGCCTTGCCGCTGGTTGGCGTCGCCTTGCCGCTGGTTGGCGTCGTCTTGCCGCTGGTTGGCGTCGCCTTGCTGCTGGTTCGGGTCGCCTTGTTGCTGGTTCACCTCGCCTTGCCGCTGGTTGGCGTCGCCTTGCTGCTGGTTGGCGTCGCCTTGCTGCTGGTTGGCGTCGCCTTGCCGCTGGTTGGCGTCGTCTTGCCGCTGGTTGGCGTCGCCTTGCTGCTGGTTGGCGTCGTCTTGCCGCTGGTTTTGGTCGGCTTGCCGCGGATTCGGGTCTTCTTGCTGTGGATTCA
>Ga0209638_1001335_pt1 | contig 15878 bp, 14 predicted proteins | sample BarGraNGADG00211_FD_184490 | JGI IMG/M metagenome (GOLD analysis project Ga0209638, IMG submission 184490) | Arctic peat soil microbial communities from Barrow, Alaska - Barrow Graham LP Ref core NGADG0002-211 (SPAdes) (version 2) | ecosystem: Environmental > Terrestrial > Soil > Wetlands > Peat...
TAGGCGCCCAGCGGCCGGTAGCAGGCGGCGAGGGCAGCGATCAGCAGGGCGACCTGCAACAGGCCGGCGGTGGTGTCGGACATCTCAGAAACGCTCCGGGAACAAAAGGGCCGCCACAAGGCAGCCAAGCAGCAGGACGGACACGACCAGTCCCGCAGCGTTCTGTGCGCTCACAGCCGCTCGACCCCCTTGACGATCAGTGCGGCGAGCGCGAAGAACGCTCCGGTGAGGATCACGAAGAGGAGATCGGACATTTTCGTTGCACTCCAGTCATCAGGTGGCTTGACGGCGTCCACGAGGGAAGTCTCTTGGCAAAATGGGGCTGCGTCGACGTATTGACGGGTTCTTAACGCGAATCGTGCGGATCCATGACGCCTGCCCGGTCTGCGTCCGCGGTCGGGACGGGAAGTCGGCCACACGCTCGTCAAGGCCTTGACCGCGCGCTGCACAGCGCGTCGGCCTCTGCGGCCCCACAGGGCATCTTTGAGCCCCTGAGGTCGGGCACGTGACACCTCGGGCTGGGCACGGTTGAGGTGTCGCCGCGAAAAGAGGCGCTCGTCTTGAGGTTCACGGTCATCGTGGCCTTCTTCGGATCGACTTGGTAGGTCTTCCGAAGGATTGCGCGATGGCCGTCCCACGTCTGCACGACACGCTCAGCGACGGGACAACGACGTCTGTGCTCTCCTGCGGCCGACTCGAGGCCGGGCCAGCCGTTCGCAGGCTTCTTGTGAATTCCGCTCAGGCTTGCCGGCCCCGCCGCAGGGCTTGCTAGCTGTTCGAGGGTCCCAGCTCGTCAGGGCGCGTGGCAAGGTCAAGTGCAGCGTAGGTCGCCAGGCTGGGTCCCCGCGTTGCCTGCAGGTCGCGAGCCCCCGTCTCCGCGTCGCGCATAACGCGCAGGATGTTGCCTCCGGCCAGCTTGGTCAGGTCTTGGTAGGACCAGCCACGGTCGGCAAGGGCGACGAAAAGCCGGGGGTAGCCGCTGACGTCCTCGAGCCCGATCGGCAGATCCTCGGTGCCGTCGTAGTCGCCCCCGATACCGACATGGTCGACGCCGGCCACCTCGCGCACGTGTTCGATGTGGGCAACGACCTGGTCGATCGTCGCGGTGGGCTTGGTGTGCTTCTTGCGGTAGGTGGCCGCGAACTGGTCGAAGGCGATGTGGTCGGTCGGCGTGACGCCGGCCTCGAGAGCGGCCACCGAGGCCTCTTTGCGCCACTGGCCGGCTGCCGGGGAGACAAAGTCGGGTACGAACGTGACCATGCAGACCCCGCCCTTTTCGCCCAAGGTCGTGAGCACATCGTCGGGGACGTTGCGGGTCATGTCGCAGACCACGCGGGCCGACGAGTGCGAGAACATCACCGGCACCTCGCTGACCGCCAACGCGTCACGCATGGTGTCGGCAGAGACGTGTGAGAGGTCCACGAGCATGCCGATGCGGTTCATCTCGTGCACCACCTCAACGCCAAAGGCGGACAGCCCGCCACACACCGGCTCGTCGGTGGCCGAGTCGGCCCAGGGGACGTTGTCGTTGTGCGTCAGCGTCAGGTAGCGAACCCCGAGCACATGCAGCATTCGCAACGCGGCCAGGGAACACCCGATCGAGTGTCCTCCCTCGGCCCCCATGAGTGAGGCGATGCGCCCCGAGGCGAAGACGGCCTCGAGCTCGTCGGCTGTGCGCGCGAAACCAAGATGGTCGCCATACCTGGCGACCATCTGGTGGCAGGCGTCGATCTGTTCAAGAGTCTGGACGACTGCAACGTCATCGGGCAGCGTGGAGGGCACCCAGACCGACCAGAACTGGGCGCCGACCCCGCCGGCGCGCAGCCGCGGCAAGTCCGTCTGTGTGCTGCCCAGACGGTGCGAGAGGTCCAGCTGGTCAAAGTCGTAGCCGGACTGCTGGCGGGCCTCCCACAGAAGATCGTTGTGCCCGTCGATCAGCGGGTGCCGGCGCAGAAGTTCGGTGACGCGGGCGAGGGTGTCTGGGGCAATGGTGTCGGGCGCGAGGTCGGGCATGCGGTCATTCAACAGCAGTCCACCTACGATAGAGACATGACGTCCCCGACTTCGAGCGCCACCGACGCTGCTCGGAGCGTGGCGTTGGTCACATTGGGATGCGCTCGCAACGAGGTCGACTCCGAGGAGCTCGCCGGCCGTCTGGCCGCTGAGGGCTGGCGGTTGGTCGATGACGCCGCTCAGGCTGATGTCGCGGTGATCAACACCTGCGGTTTCGTCCAGCAGGCCAAGAAGGACTCCATCGACGCACTCCTTGAGGCCTCCGAGCTCAAGGGTTCGGGACACACGCAGAAGGTCGTGGCCGTGGGTTGTCTGGCCGAGCGCTATGGCGAGCAGCTTGCCGCCGAGCTGCCCGAGGCTGACGCCGTGCTTGGGTTTGACTCCTACGCCGACATGTCGAGCCACCTCACCTCGATCCTGAACGGCAACAGGCCCGTCTCGCACGTCCCGTCGGACCGTCGGCGCTTGCTGCCGCTCTCGCCCGCCTCACGGCAGGCCTCCGCAGGGTTCGTGGCCCTGCCCGGGCACGGTAACGGTGCTTGCGAGGCGCCGGCGAGCACATCCACGGCAACCCAGACGGCCCAGGGACCCGCACCGGCAAGCGGTCCGCGCGTCATCCGCGCACGTCTAGATGGCCGGCTGTGGGCGCCGCTGAAGATCGCCAGTGGCTGTGACCGACGCTGTGCCTTCTGCGCGATCCCGATGTTCCGTGGTTCCTTTGTGTCGAGGCGACCCGCCGACGTCCTGACCGAAGCCCGTTGGCTCGGCGAGCACGACGTCAAGGAGATCTTCCTGGTCAGCGAGAACTCCACGTCCTACGGCAAGGACCTCGGGGACCTGAGCCTTCTGCAGACGATGTTGCCTGAGATCGCCAAGGTTGACGGGATCGAGCGCGTCCGGGTGTCCTACCTTCAACCCGCCGAGATCCGGATGGACCTGCTCGACGTCATGGCCTCCACGCCGGGTGTCGTGCCCTACTTTGACATCTCCTTCCAGCACGCCTCAGAGCAGCTCTTGCGCAAGATGCGGCGGTTCGGCTCGCCCCAGGCCTTCCTCGACCTGATCGGTCAAGTCCGTTCTCGCGCCCCGCTGGCTGGCATCCGCTCCAACGTCATCGTGGGGTTCCCAGGAGAGACGCAGCAGGACCTTGACGAGCTCGAGGCCTTCCTGACAGCTGCCCGTCTGGACGTGGTCGGGGTTTTCGGCTACTCCGACGAGGACGGGACCGAGGCCCAGACCCTTGCAGGCAAGCTGGACAGGCATGTCATCCACGAGCGTGTCGCGTATTTCACGACGTTGGTGGAGGAGCTCAACATCCAGCGCGCCGAGGAACGGATCGGCGAACGTGTGGAGGTTCTGGTCGACGGGATCGACGAAGACACCGACGAGCTGACCGGACGGGCAGCTCATCAGGGGCCGGACGTCGATGGCGCCACGATCCTTCGACTGCGCGCCGGTACCAAGGTCCCGGCTGTCGGGGCGATCATCGCCGCGGTGGTTCTCGACACCGAAGGCATCGACCTCGTCGCGGAACCCGAGTGATCCCCACCGGGGACGACACACACGTTCGGCCGCTGCCTCCGAGCGTATGGAACATCGCCAATGCGCTCACCATCTTGCGCATCGCTCTCGTGCCCGTCTTCGGGTGGTTCCTGCTGTACGACGACGGTCAGCGGACGAGCTACCGCCTGCTTGCCGCAGCCGTGTTCGTGGTCGCAACGGCGACCGACCGCATGGACGGCGACATCGCGCGGTCCAGGGGCTTGGTCACCGACTTCGGCAAGGTCAGTGACCCGATCGCAGACAAGGCCCTGATGGGGATGGCGCTGGTCGGTCTGTCGATCATCGATCTGCTGCCGTGGTGGATAACCGTGGTGGTCCTCGTCCGCGAGGTGGGCGTCACCGCCCTTCGGTTCCTGGTCATTCGGCACGGCGTCATGCCTGCCAGTCGCGGCGGCAAGGTCAAGACCGCACTTCAGGCGGTCGCGATCCTGCTCTTCATCTTGCCGCTGAGCAGTCTCTGGCACAGCATCGCCGTGGTGGTGATGGCGTTGGCGGTCGTCGTGACCGTGGCCACTGGCGTCGACTATGTGCTGCAGGCGCAAACGCTGCGCAACACCAGCCCCCGTGCGCAGGCAAAGCGCGAGCGCCGCGCGGCGGCCGCGGTCGAGGCAGCCACACGCGACGCTGCTGGGCGGCACTCAACGGAACCCGAGGCTTGAGCGTGGCGCCCACTACGGCTGCAGATCTGGTGGCCCGTCTGAGGGCGGCAGGAAAGACGGTGGCGGTTGCCGAGTCGCTTACCGGGGGCCTCGTCGCTGCAGCACTGACCGATATACCCGGCGCGTCGGTCGTCGTGCGCGGGGGAGTCCTCGCATACGCAACAGACGTAAAGGCCCACGTGCTCGGGGTTAACGAGGTGTTGCTGGCTCAGGTAGGAGCCGTGGATGCCGACGTCGCCGAGCAGATGGCCAGCGGGGTGCGCTCGCTGATGGGCGCCACGTACGGCCTGGCTACCACGGGTGTGGCGGGGCCGGATCGGGTCGACGGCAAACCTGTGGGCACGGTCTACGTCGCCGTGGTCGGGCCAGGTTCCTCACGGGTCAAAGCACTGAGCCTTTCGGGGGATCGCGGGGATATCCGGGCCGACAGCGTGCTGGCCGCCCTGACGCTGCTGGCCGAGGAGCTTGGTGCCCAGGTCAGGGAAGATCCTCCCACCGTGCACTGTTGACCTAAGCTATGGAACCCAACCGTCAATCCGGGGGGCGAACTGTCTGGCATGGGGGGTACCGTTGCTCTTAACAGACTGTTGATCGAACCGCTATTTGGGGAGGCGTCATGATTGTGCTTCGTCGAGAGGTCGGTGACGTTCTCCGCGGCCACCGCCAGGCGCAGGGGCGTACATTGCGTGAGATCTCGGCGTCGGCTGCGGTCTCGCTCGGTTATCTGAGCGAGGTTGAGCGCGGTGAGAAGGAAGCCTCCTCGGAGTTGCTTGCGTCGATCTGTGCCGCTCTCCACCTGCCCATGTCCCAGATGCTCAGCGACGTGTCGGACCGGGCTGCCAAGTCCGAAGCCATCAGTGCCTTGGCGACCTTGCCGATCTCTGGGCGCTCCGACACCCTGGTTCGCGCCTCCGCTGCCTGACCGACTCGGCAACCGAAAGACCGAGCTCAGCTTGGCTTCAGAAACCCAGCGCCACGTGCCTTGGCACAGCAGAGTCAGGCTTGCGAGACGCCCGAGCCGTGCCGACAGTTGAGCGCTGGGTTGCCCAGCACCAGCAGGGTTGTGTCTGTGCTGACCACGATGGCGTGCCAAATCATGGCAAGCGCGTTGAGACCACAGCGCACCCAAGCCAAGACAACCCTGCGTCGAGTTCGGAGCCGCTTCACGTGGTCGGTGCATCGGTATGATCGAGCACTGAGCCAGCGCATAGCGCGATCTCTTGCTGGCACCGTGCGGGCGGCCCTACCGTTCCACGGCACCCAAGGCCCCCGCGAAACGGCACAAAGGACGCGGCTTAACGAGGGCAAGAGTCATCACAGAACTTACCCGCTCACCTCTCCTTTGCTCAGCCATCGGCTGTGACAGAATGGACGAAACAATAGGAGGCGCAGTCGAATGGACCTTGACGCACTGCTGCTGGAGGCCGAGCCGAGCGTGCTGGACGAGGCGTACTCCGCCCTTCACCGCTCGCACGTCACCCACTACGAACTGGCGGGTGAGACCTTAACCCGCCAGGCGCTGACAGACCTATTCAGGCTTGTCGTGACCGCAATCCGAACGCGCGACCTCGCCGCGATGAGCGCCTACTCCGAAGGGATCGCAGTGGAGCGCTTCAACGAGGGTTACGACATCTCCGAAGTGCAGATGGCGTTCAACTCTCTGGAAGACGCGATGTGGCGGCGAGTGATCTCTGCGGAACCCCCAGGCGACCTCGCTGAGGCGATCGGCTTGCTGAGCACTGTCCTGGGCTTTGGCAAGGATGCCGTCGCGCGCAGGTACCTATCCCTGGCCTGTAACCGGCACGTCCCCACTCTCGACCTGTCTGCGTTGTTCGCGGGCGTGAGCTCGTGACTGACTACGCGAGCTGAGGCGCCTTCGAGCGGTCCCTACGTTCTGCCTTGAGCTGTCAACCATCCAGCGGATTGTCCTTATCCTGCCGCTCATCGCCAGCGCGGCAACCTCACCGCCCAGTTCCGCCGCGCCGTGGCGTGCTCGTACTGGCACACCACGGCGCGGCGCGCGCTCCACACTCTGGGGCGTGTCTGGCTGGCTGCTGGTTCTGCTGGTCCTAGCGCTGGCGCGACAGATCGCCGGGGGCCCGGCACGGCGCATGGCCGAACTGGCGGCCGTGAGGAGCCGCGCCGACTCTCGGCCATTTCGGACTTGGGCTCAATTAGGCCAACTCGCGATCTAGCCTGATGTTTGGTCCGTCACGTCTTGGAGGTGCTCGCGTGAGTAGTGTGCCTGGAATCGACCCGGACGTTCCGCCCAGCGGGCCCGGCTGTGGGGAGTGCGACAGTAGCGGCGGTTGGTGGTTCCATCTGCGCAGGTGCGCGCAGTGCGGTCACATCGGCTGCTGCGACCAGTCCCCCTCGCAGCATGCGACCCGGCACGCGCGCGAGCAGGACCATCAATGGATCCGTTCGTACGAGCCCGGCGAGGACTGGTTCTACAGCTATGCCGACCAGCAGCTCTACGAAGGGCCTGATCTTGCTCCGCCGCTGCACCACCCGGTCGAGCAGCCGACGCCGGGTCCCCACGGTCGGGTGCCGATTGACTGGGAGTTGCACCTGCACGAATGACGCAGCTGGCCGGCGATGAGTGGTTCGTCGCCGAAGGTGAACAGGGTGACCTGCGTTCCGCGACCTCGTGTTGCCAGTGGTCCCGTCACCGTCACCGTCGCAGCCGGAGCCCCCGGGGCGTCGCATGGAACCCCGCTCCGGCCAGGGCGGTTGCCAGAGGATGGTCAGGGCGCAGGACCGAGGCACCGTCCGCCTTCTCGACGGTCAACTTGCCCAACGCCCCTTCTCGGACGGCCAGAGCCAGTGCATCGGCGGCGGATTGCAGCAACCCAGGCTCATCGGTCCAGGACAACAACGTCTTGCCGCCGCGCTCGACATACAGCGTGAGCGCACCATCGACGAGCACCACCAGTGCACCGGCCTTGCGACCAGGCTTGTGTCCCTGGCCAGGCCGCGGACTGGGCCCCGTCTTGGCGGCGAGCTTGAGCCTCGCGGGATCGCTCAGATCAGTGACCCGTGAGGGCCAGCCGAGCGCGGCGCCATAAGGATTCGCGGGGTCCGAGGCGGCGAGAACCAGCGCTGAGGGTGCCCTGTCGTGGCCTCGCGCACCCGAACGTTCGAGTTCGCCCGGCAGCGGCCGGCTCGCGGCGCGTAGTCGGTCAACGGCGCCAGTGGTTGCGAACTGGGCTGCCCCCAGACCCTCGACAAAGTACCCGCGCCGCACCCGCCCGGACTCCTCCGCGGCAGCCAACACCCGGTAGACGCCGGCGAAACCGCCCGAGACCCCTTCTGCGACAACGGAACCCCGGGTCAGGACGCCGTAGCGATCCAGGAGCACCTCGGCCGTGGCGTAGGAGCGAACGGTGGCATCAGGCTCGATGGGTGGCAGCAGCGACCATCGACCGGCCGCCGTGGAAGGTCCAGTGCGGGGCGGCACTGAGCCCCTCCCGGTGGAGAGCCGTCGACCGGACAGCGCGCCGAGGCTACCTCCTGTTGAGGAGTACCGGGCTGAACGTGGGGCAGTGCGCCGTGGCTTGTGCGCTGTACGCCCGCCCATCAGCAGTGCCCGCAGAGGGGCGAGAGTGTCGTTGGTGATGCGCCCCGCCCAGATCAGCTCCCACAGAATGTGCGTGAGCGCTTCGTCATCGCTGCTGGCGACCGCCTCCGAGAGAGTGCGGAAGAAGAATGCGCCGCCGCCGCCCAGGGCGTCCAGCACCTCGCAATGTCGCTCGGAGAGGTCAAGGTCCAGAGACGGTGCTGCCAGGGTCAGGTGTGCGCTTTCAGCCAGGTGCAGCGAGACCCATCCATCGTCGCCGGGCAGTGCGCTGTGCCCACGCCAGATCACCTCGCCGCTGGTCGTGAGCTCGTCCAGCAGAGCCGGGCCGTACGCCGCTACCCGGCTGGGCAGCACCAGCGCTTCCAGTGCGCTGGCCGGTACCACCGCTCCGGCCAACTGTTCAACGGCACGAAGGACGCCCTCGCTGCCGCGCATACCCGCGCCAACTCCTTGCCAGGAAGGAAGGAAGCGCGCCAGATCGACGGCCGCAACGGGCTCGACCTCGGCGCGAAGAGCTGCCAGCGAGCGCCGACGAAGGGTGCGCAGCACCTGCGCGTCGCAGAAGTCGTTGCCATGGACTCCGCCCCCAGACTCAATCGGTCGCAGCTCACCCTCGACGACCCGGCCAGTGGCCACGAGCCGGCGCAGAACGTCCGCCACGACGGCCATGCCCAGGCCGAACCAGTCGGCGACGTCTCGAGCAGTGAAGGGGCCATGTGTCCGGGCGTATCGCGCGACCAGATCGCCCAACGGGTCAGGGACCGGCTCGACGAAGACCTGGGGCACGCCAACCGGCAGGGCTACCCCCAGGGCGTCACGCAGTCGCCCCGAGTCCTCGATGGCGGCCCAGCGCTCATCGCCTGCAATGCGCACCCGGATCAGCCGCCGCTCACTTTCGAGATCGACCAGCCAGGCCGAGACGTCCAGAGCGGTAGACCCCTCGACGCAGCGCTCGAGTATGCCCTGATGGGGCTGAGCCCCCAGCACACGGACGAGATCTGCGACATCCTCCATGCCCCGGCAACGCCGTCCCAGTGCCAGTCGCTGTAGCTCGGACTCGGTCAGCGCCAAGGCGGCAGGGTCGAGCAAGTCGCGCAGTGCCGCGCCCTCACCACGCCCGAGCAGTTCGGCCAGCAGCGTGGGGTCCAGCGACAGGGCGGCCGCACGGCGCTCGGCCAGCGGGGAGTCTCCCTCGTACAGGAATTGCGCGACGTAGCCAAACATCAGGCTCCGGGCGAACGGGGACGGCGTCGCGGTCTCGACTGCGACCAGACGCACCGTGCGAGACGCGATCTCGCGCATCAGCGCGCTCAGACCCGGCACGTCGAACACGTCCTGAACGCACTCACGCACTGTCTCCAGGATGATGGGGAAGGAAGCGTACTGGCTTGCCACGGTGAGCAACTGCGCGGATCGCTGGCGTTGCTGCCAGAGAGCCTGACGGCGATCGGGACGGCGACGCGGCAGCAGCAGCGCGCGCGCAGCGCACTCGCGAAAACGCGCTGCGAACAGCGCAGATCCGCCGATCTCGGTGGTGACCAGGTCGTGTACTTCATCTGCATCCAGTGCGATCAGGGACATCAGCTCGTTCCCCAGACTGGTCGACCCTGTACCCGTCGATCCCTGACCAGCTGAAGCGTTGTCGGTCGTGGCAGAGTCTGTGTCGAACTCGATGTCTGGCAGCCGGAACACGATGCCGTCATCACCATGCATGGCCTGCACGTCCACACCGAAGCGCTCACGCATCCTGGCGGCGACGCACAGCGCCCATGGGGCATGTACCTGCGCCCCGAAGGGGGAGAGCACGGCCACCCGCCAGTCGCCGATCTCGTCTCGGAACCGCTCGACCACGATCGTGCGGTCATCGGGGACGTGTCGGGTGGCCTCACGCTGTTCGTCCAGGTACGTGAGCAGATTGTCCGCCGCCCAGGCATCCAGGCCGGTTGCGGTCACCCTGGCCCGCGCCTTGTCAGGATTGAGCGCGCCGAGCTGGCGCACAAACTCGCCTACGGCACGTCCGAGCTCGGCTGGGCGGCCGAGTGAGTCTCCCTTCCAGAACGGCAGCTTGCCGGGCTGACCAGGTGCCGGAGTTACCAGCACCTTGTCGTGGGTGATCTCCTCGATCCGCCACGACGATGTACCCAGGGTGAACACGTCACCGACCCGCGACTCGTACACCATCTCCTCGTCGAGCTCGCCCACACGCCGCCCGTTGCCCTTGCCAGCGGCAAGGAATACGGCATACAGGCCGCGATCCGGGATCGTTCCTCCGCTGGTTACTGCCAGCCGCTGCGCCCCGGGGCGTCCGCTGAGCGTGCCCGTCACCCGGTCCCAGACCAGGCGCGGTCGAAGCTCGGCGAACTCATCGCTCGGGTAACGGCCGGACAGCATGTCCAGTACGGACTCCAGGATGGATCGCGGCAGCGCGAGGAAGGGAGTTGCCTTACGTACCAGCGTCTCCAGGTCATCAACGGCCCAGTCGTCCATTGCGCACATGGCGACAATCTGCTGGGCCAGGACGTCGACCGGGTTCGCCGGTACGTGCAGCGACTCAATCGCGCCCTGGCGCATCCGGTCCACGACCACGGCGGTCTGGACGAGGTCTCCGCGGAACTTCGGGAAGACCACTCCGCGAGACACAGCTCCTACTTGGTGACCCGCGCGACCGACCCGTTGCAGCCCGCTGGCCACGCTCGGCGGCGACTCCACCTGGATGACAAGGTCTATCGCACCCATGTCGATGCCGAGCTCCAGGGAGCTGGTGGCCACGACCGCGGGCAGACGGCCTGCCTTGAGGTCGTCCTCAATCAGGGCTCGCTGCTCTTTGCTGACCGAGCCATGATGTGCGCGGGCCAGCACTCCTGGGGCGCCCATGGACGTGCCAGCCTGTGCCATCAGCTGAGCCGGCGTGCGGAAACTGCCGGTAGTCCGGCTTGTCGCCATGGCGCTGACTATGGTGTCCGGGTCCTCTTCCACCCCAAGGGACTCGACCTCGAGCCGCTCCTGCCAGATCTCGTTGAGTCGAGCGGTGAGGCGCTCGGCCTGACGGCGGGAGTTAGCGAACACCAGCGTTGAGCGATGTTGGGCGACCAGGTCAACGATGCGGTCCTCGACGTGTGGCCAAATCGAGGCGCTCCGCTGCGGACCTTCGGCCGAACCGCCGCGATCTGGCGCCGCCTCACCCAGGGCCGACATGTCAGGGATGGGCACGACCACCTGGAGGTCCCACCGTTTGGTCGACGAGGGCTGCACCACGGTGACCGGTCGACCCCCCGAGAGGAAGCGTGAGATCTCCTCGACCGGACGCACCGTGGCGGACAGGCCCACTCGCTGCGCGGGCTTGTCCAGCAGGGCATCCAGCCGCTCAAGGCTCAGGGTCAGGTGCGCGCCACGCTTGGTGCCGGCCACGGCATGGATCTCGTCCAGGATGACGGTCTCGATGCCGGCGAGGGACTCGCGCGCCTTTGAGGTCAGGATCAGGAAGAGGGACTCCGGGGTGGTAATGAGGACGTCGGCGGGGCGGCGGGCGAAGAGCCTGCGGTCAGCCGCCGACGTGTCGCCGGATCGGACTGCGACGCTCACTTCGGGTTTTGGAAGGCCCAGTCGGGCGGCGGCGTGACCGATGCCGACCAAGGGAGAGCGCAGGTTGCGCTCGACATCCACGGCCAGAGCTTTCATCGGTGAGACGTAGAGGACGCGGCACCTGCGCAGCGGTTCGGCCGGCGGCGGAGTCGTGGCCAGGCGGTCCAGCGCCCACAGGAACGCCGAGAGCGTCTTGCCGGAGCCGGTCGGGGCCACCACAAGAGTGTGGGCCCCGGAGCTGATGGCTTCCCAGGCGCCGGCCTGTGCGGCGGTGGGCTCGGCAAAGGTCCCCCCGAACCAGTCTCGGGTCGCGGGAGAGAATCGAGCCAGCACCTCAGAACTCATCGTCCACCCAGCCTGCCACCTCCGAGCGACAACGGGCACCCTGAGGCATCCTGGCCCAGCCGAAGGGGCGGCAACTGTGGCAACTGTGGCCCATCGCCTCGCGCGCGCCGCTAGGACTGCGACCGGTGGCGGAAGGTTCCGGCAGATCTGACCTATCCGGGGCAGACTGACGGCGTGATCCCCTCAGTCGAGACGGCGAGTCCACCAGTTCGGCACCGCGGCCCAGAGGTGCTGGCGGTGCTTGGCGTCTCTTTGGGGATGTCTGGGGTCTACGCCCTGCTGGACTATCTCAAGGCCGAGCTGACCGTCAGGGGCGGTATCTCGGCGACCACAGCCACGGTCGCCTCCGGTGCTCGAACTGCTCACATGTGGCTCGACATCGCCTACGACCTCACGGGCGTCGTCCAGGGGCTCATGCCGGTCCTGCTGGTCCTGGTGCTGCTCTCGCGTGACCCGGGGACCGCTGGTTTCGGGATCGGTCTCCACCGTCGACCCAGCCGCAGAGATCTGCGCCAGGGTGTCGGCTTCGCCGCGGTGATCGGCATCCCGGGCCTGGTTCTGGTCTGGGCCGCCCACCAGCTCGGCGTGAGCGCCAACCTGGCCGTCGTGGACGTCTCGGACACGTGGTACCGCGTGCCGCTCCTCCTGCTCCAGGCTGCCCAGAACGGGGTGCTGGAGGAGATTGTCGTGGTCGGTTACCTGCTGACCCGCCTGCGACAGCTGGGCTGGTCGAACGGTCGAGCCCTTGGGGCGAGCGCGGTGCTGCGGGGAAGCTACCACCTGTACCAAGGGCTCGGCGGATTCGTTGGCAACTTCGTCATGGGGCTCATCTTCGCGTGGTGGTTCCAACGCACCCGCCGCATCCTGCCGCTGGTCGTGGCCCACGTGCTGCTCGACGTATCTGCCTTTCTGGGCTTCGTCTACCTGCGCCAGCACCTCAGCTGGATCTGAGCCGTTATGCGAGACTCGCCGAATGCGGATTAGCGATTTCTGGCGGCTGATGGACGACGAGTTCGGTGCCGCCTACGCGCACTCCCTGGCGCGTGACCACGTCCTGGGAGTACTGGACAACCGCACACCCCTGGAGGCGCTCGAGTCCGGGGTCAAGCTGCGTGAGGTCTGGTTGGCCCTGTGTGCCGACATGGACGTGCCGAGGGAACGCTGGCTGGGCAAGGAGCTGAGGGGTCCCACGAAGAGGGGTTGATTCTCCGTCGACGCGAAGGGATAGCGTTTGTCCTGTGACTGACCCGGACCCCGATCTCCTGCTTCAGGCAACCGGCTTGTCCAAGAGGTTCGGCGGTTTCACGGCTGTAGACGGTATCGACTTCGCAGTGAAGCGGGGCGAGTCGTTCGGCTTCCTGGGACCCAACGGCGCCGGCAAGTCCTCGACGATGAAGATGGTCGGCTGTGTGTCGCCGGTGTCCGGCGGCGAGCTGCGAGTCTTCGGACAGGACCCGGCCACTCATGGCCCGCAGATCAGGGCGCGTCTGGGCGTCGTTCCCCAGAAGGACACTCTCGACGAAGAACTGTCAGTTGAGGAGAACCTCTGGATCTATGGCCGTTACTTCGGCCTTTCCCAGCGGGAGGTTCGAGCTCGCACAACGGAACTGCTCGACTTCGCGCAGCTCACGGACCGGGCCAAGTCCCCGGTCGAGCCGCTCTCTGGTGGCATGAAGCGACGGCTGACGATTGCCCGCTCGCTGATCAGCCGCCCTGAGATCCTGCTCTTGGACGAGCCCACCACCGGGCTCGATCCCCAGGCGCGTCACGTCCTGTGGGACAGGCTGTTCCGGCTCAAGCGCTCTGGTGTGACCCTGGTCCTGACAACGCACTACATGGACGAAGCCGAGCAGTTGTGCGACCGCCTCGTCGTCATGGATCACGGCAAGATCGTGGCGCACGGATCACCGCGCTCGCTGATCACCCAGTACTCCACGCGCGAGGTTCTCGAGCTGCGTTTCGACACCGACGATCATGCCGAGCATGGCGAAGCGATCGCTGGGATCGGCGAGCGCATCGAGGTCCTGCCCGACCGGCTGTTGGTCTACACCAAGGACGGCGACGCCGCTGCCGCAGAGGTTCACCTGCGGGGTGTCCGGCCTCTGTCGGCACTTGTGCGCCGCTCGACCCTGGAGGACGTATTCCTGCACCTGACCGGGCGAACATTGGTGGATTGATGAGCGCATCGGTCAGCACCACAGCCGCCTCGCCGAGGCCTGCTCCCTGGCGACCTGTCTTCGGGTCCTGGTTCACCGCGTACAAGCGCACGTGGCGGGGGAGCATCTTCGGCCGGTTCCTGTCTCCCCTGATGTTCCTGTTGTCCCTGGGCCTTGGCTTGGGCAGCCTCGTCGACAAGTCCGCAGGGGGCGTCGACGGGGTGCCGTATCTGCAGTTCGTGGTGCCGGGAATCCTTGCGGCCCAGTCGATGTGGGTGGCAATGGGAGAGTCGACCTACCCGGTCATGGGGGCGATCCGCTGGAACGCGAAATATCACGCGATGCTCGCCACGCCGGTGGGCATCGACGACGTCCTGCTCGGCCATCTGATCTACGTCGCGATGCAGATCGCAGGTGCGACGGCCATCTTCATCGCGGTGGCGGCGCTATTTGGGTCGTTCAGCTCGTGGTGGGTGCTGCTGTGCCTGCCGATCACCGTCCTGACCGGGATGGCCTTTGCCGTACCGGTCTTCGCATTCTCGGCCAAACAGGAGACCGACAGCGGCTTCAACATCCTGTTCCGCTTCATCATGACGCCGCTGTTCCTGTTCTCCGGCATCTTCTTCCCAGTCAGCCAGCTGCCGGCTCCCATGCGGCCGGTAGCGTGGGCCATGCCACTGTGGCACGGCGTCGAGGCCAACCGCTCCTTGGCCCTCGGATCGCCTGACCTCTTAGGCGTTGCGGGCCATACGACATACTTGTTGGTCGTGATCGCCGTCGGCGGGTGGCTTGCACGCCGCGCCTTCATCCGGAGGCTGGTCGCATGACGTCTGCGGCCCAGGCGCCTGCGGCACCCACCAAGGGGCTCGCCTCGCGCGTGGCGAGAATCCTGCCGATGCCCGCAGGCGCGGGGATGGCACGTATCTTGGTCGAGCGCAACATCATGAGCTATCGACACGCATGGGTCGCCCTGGTCACGGGGTTCGCCGAGCCGGTGTTCTACCTGTTCTCCCTCGGGATCGGGCTTGGCTCGCTGGTCAAGGTGGTGACCAGCGACAGCGGTCAGACAGTGCCGTACGCCTATTTCGTTGCACCTGCCCTGTTGGCCGCCTCGGCCATGAACGGCGCGGTCTTCGACTCGACCTTCAACGTCTTCTTCAAGCTTAAGTTCGCCAAGCTCTACGACTCGGTGCTGGCCACCCCATTGGGACCGCGCGACGTGGCGCTGGGCGAGATCAGCTGGTCGCTGATCCGCGGGGCTCTGTATGCCACAGCGTTCCTCGTGGTCGCGTGGCTCGTCGGGACCGTGCACTCCTGGTGGGCGTTGCTCGCGCTGCCGGCCGCCACGCTCATCGGCTTCGCGTTCTCGGCGGTCGGCATGTTCGGTACGACCTTCATGCGCTCATGGGTGGACTTCGACTACGTCACCTTGGCGATTCAGCCGATGTTCCTGTTCTCTGCGACGTTCTTTCCGCTGTCGACCTACCCGGGCGCCGTTCAGTGGTTCGTGCAGGCCACGCCGCTGTATCAGGGCGTGGCCCTCGAGCGCGGGCTGATGCTGGGCGAGGTGGGCCCCGGGCTGCTCGTTCACGTGGCCTACCTTGCGGTTCTGGGGCTCCTGGGGCTGGTCGCGGCTGCTCGTCGGCTTGAGCGGCTGCTCCTGTCGTGAGAGCTGCGGGCCGGGGCGAGCTTGGGGTCAGGATCGCGGCGTGTCCCGCTTCCGTCAGGACCGAATCGAACATCTGTTCGGGTAATGTTTTCCCCATGGGTTGCCCCGGCTGTCCCACCGTCTACAGGTCTGTGCCTGATGGGCGTGGCTGTCGGTGGTCGCTCGTATCGTCTGACTCGACACGAGATGCTTCCCGCATGGGTGTCGGTCGAAGGTAGACGGCGGACCCCTATACAGAAATGGCAGGTGAGGGACATGGCTGGAGCAGATCGCGCGAAGTCGCTGGATGCAGTGATGGCGCAGATCGAGAA